>WNFM01083791.1_pt3 | contig 16679 bp, 17 predicted proteins | sample 5400271 | NCBI WGS metagenome assembly WNFM01 (sample SAMN13153352, study PRJNA577476) | soil metagenome | isolation source: 60 cm saprolite on Douglas fir-dominated hillslope | place: USA:California | collected 2013-09-17
ATCCAGCTCTCGGCGGAGCACCTGCGTCGCGTCTTCGGCGACCCCACAGTGGATTTCCCGGCCACCTTGGCCACCTGCACGGACACCATCCTGAAGCAGGTGGGGACGCTGCGCCGGCTCGTCACCGAGTTCTCGGCCTTCGCGCGGCCCCCGGCCCCGGTCCTCGTTCCTGAGGACCTGGGACCGATCGTGCGGGCCGCGGTCGAGCCCTACCTCCCGGGCCTGCCCAAGGCAGTTCGTCTGGACCTTGAGATCGATGCGGACCTTCCGCGGGCCTGCGTCGACCGGCGCCTGTTCGAGCGAGCGGTCCTGAACCTGCTCGAGAACGCTCTCCAGGCGGTCAGCGACCGTGGCGAGATCGCGGTGCGCCTGCGCGGAGCCGCCGGCCGCGTGGAGATCGAGGTCGAGGACTCCGGGCCCGGTCTCGAGCCGGACGTGCGAAGCCGGATCTTCCAGCCCTTCTTTTCCACGAAGACGAGCGGAAGCGGGCTGGGCTTGGCACTCGTCAAGAAGATCGCGGAAGACCACGGCGGCGGGGTCACGCTCGAAAGCCCGCCCGACGGGCCCACTCGAGCCCGGCTATGGCTTCCGGCCGCGGCGCCTCAGCCGGGTGAGGATGAGCCGGGCCAGCGAACGCTGGAGCCTCCGCGCTAGAAACGGCTCCGACCCGTCACGTAAGGGTGCATCTGGACGGGCATGGAGCGAAGACTGGCCGTATTCAAACCCCACTCCGGCGAGGTGTGCTTCGTCGGCCTTGAAACGTAGTGGTGCATCTGCACCTTCTGGCTGTTTCCCCCCATGAGCGAGCTGGGCTTCGGGAGGGTCCCCGCTTCCAGGAGCGTGCCTCCCGCAGTCAGGACCAAAACCGTAGCGACCAGGACGATCCTCATCTCTGCCCTCCCAACAAGCACTTAGGGCCGAACACCGAGTAAACTACTTGAGGTCAGGGTAACCGGTTCCACCCCGTGTGCGCAAGGGGGACCGGGACAGGCGATGGAAGGCATCCTGGACAACCTCCATCGCCTTCGCGGGAAGGTCGTAGGCCGACAACTCTTCGGGTGTCGCCCAGGCCACCGCCTCGGCGTCGGAGGCCGCGCGGGCCTCGCCGGACACGTAGGTACAGAGGTAGTCCACGATCACGTAGTGGTAGCGGACGGTCCCGGCGTCCTGGATGATCCGATCGAAGACCGTGAGAGCTTCCCCGGGCTCGACCCGGAGTCCGGTCTCCTCCTTCATCTCGCGAACCAGAGCCTGCTCGAGGGTCTCCCCGAGCTCCACGGTGCCCCCCGGAACGACCCAGCGGCCGCGCAGAGGCTCCTTGCCGCGGCGGATCAGGAGGACGCGCCCCTCGTGGATGAGGACGCCGCCCACGCCCACGGACGGGTGCGTGGGTGTGCTCAGTGCGCCTCTTCCACCACCACGGCCGGGGGCGGGTCGCTCCGCCGGCGGAAGAGGTTTGCCGCATAGAGGAGAGGACCGGAGATCGTGTACAGGCAGGACATCGCCAGGAGCATCACCTCCGGGTGGGCGGCGACGAGCAGGAAGAGAAGGGCGATGCCGAGCACGTTGATGTAGCTGCGCCGGCGCCGGAGATCGAGCCCCTTGAAGGACCAGTAGCGGAGCGTGCTCACCATGAGGAAGGCCAGGCTCACCACGAGGCCGAGCACCAGCAGGGCCGTCGGCCGGCCGTCGACCGGCTCCGGGAAGAAGTACACCACGGCCGCGACCTGGCCGGCGGCCGCCGGAATGGGCAGCCCCACGAAATAGCGCCCGTCCACCACGTGGCGCTGCACGTTGAAACGCGCGAGGCGAAGCACCCCGCAGACCAGGAAGAGGAACGCGGCCAGCCAACCGACCCGGGGCACCGTCACCAGGGCCCAGCGAAAGGCGAGCAGGGACGGAGCCACCCCGAAGGAGATCGAATCGGACAAGCTGTCGAGCTGCGCCCCGAACTCGCTCGTGGTCCCCGTCAGCCGTGCGATCCGGCCGTCCAGCAGGTCGAGGACGATGGCGCCGCCGATGAGGGGAGCGGCCTCCTCGAAGCGCCCGTCGAGCGTCTTGATGATCGCCCAGAACCCGAGGAAGAGGTTCCCGATGGTGAAGAGGCTGGGCAGGATGGACGCGCCGCGCCGCAGATGGCGGGGGCTGTTCAAAGTTCACTCCTCCGCTTGGGCACGAGCGTACACGGGAGGCGGCCGCCGCCGCGCGGACGACTTCTTCCGCCTCGCCCCGAGCCCGCCGGGTCCCTGCCGAGCCCGGTCTCGATCAGGCCTGAACCGCCCCGTCGCGGAACTGGCGCGCGATCTCCCGCATCCGGTCCTTGACCTGGAGCTTCTTCTTTTTCAGCGTGACCTCTTCGACCTGTTCCTCGTCGCTCAGGACCGCCTTGTCGGTGAGGAGGTTGAGGCGGCTCTCGTATTCGTAGTGTTGCGCGTCCAGCCGGCGGTATTCCTCGCTTTGGGTGAGGAGATCGTCCCTGAGCAAGACCGGGTCGTGGGACATCGACGCCTCCTGTCGCTGGTTGTAGAAGCGTTATTGGCTAGAAGGGTGCATGGGCGGGAGGGGCGGGCCGCCTACGGCTCCCCCTCCTGGGTGCGAAGGTAGCACCAACGCCCCGGGGATTTCAAGGAGTTGTCTCAGGGACGTGGGCCCGCCCCACGCGCCAGCAGGAGCGCGTCCTCCCGCGGGTCCGCGTAGTAGTCGCGCCGCACGGCAGTGGTCACGAAGCCGAAGCGCCCGTAGAGCCCCTGGGCCGACTGGTTGCTGCGCCGCACCTCGAGAAACACGCGCTCGGCGCCCCGGCGCGCTCCCTGCTCCAGGACCCGCGTGAGCAGGAGACCGCCCAGGCCGCCACGCCGAAGGCCAGGCGCGACCGTGAGGTTCAGCAGGTGCATTTCGCCCGCCACCACCTGGTAGGCGCAATAGGCCACGATGCCGCGCCCCGGACCTCTGGCCTCGAACGGCACTCGCAGCACGATCAGCCGGCCCCGCGCTGCATCGGCCATCTCGTCCCGGAAGTTGCGCGCGTTCCAGGGGTGGCTGTGGGAGCGCCGTTCGAGCTCGACCAGGGAGTCCACGTCGGCCTCGGTGGCGGCTTCGAGGACGAGGGGCGGCCGGCTCATGGCGGCGCCTTGCGGATGTCGGCGCCGCGCAGGTAGAGGGGCCGCAGCGCCGCGGGATCCGGGCACTCCCCGGACTCGAGGCTCGCGGCGGCGAGCCGGGCGAGGGCGACGGCCAGCCACGGCTCGTGGGCGGGGAAGGTCGCCGCGGGCATCCGACTCTGGATCCGTGCGCGAAATCGCTCGGCTCCGTTTCCCACGAAAGCGACGGGACCGGTGAGCCCCTCGAGCACCGCTTCGACCGGGCCCACGCCGCAGGGCCCGGCCGGCCGGGCCTCGGCGTCATACACTCCCGAGTAGACCTCGTCGCGGAACGCATCGACGAGGGCGACGATCGTTGCCGCAGTGCCGCGCACGAGGCTGGCGAGCACATCCAGCGAGGACAGGCCGACGCAGGGCCGGGACGACGCCAGGGCCAGCCCCTGCACCGTGCTCAGTCCCACCCGGAGGCCGGTGAAGGAGCCGGGGCCGGTCGCGACCGCCCAGGCATCCACGTCGCCCGGCGCGAGGCCGAGGCCCTCCACCACCAGCTCCACCGCCCGGACCAGCCAGCGTGAGTGACGGTCCGCCGCCACCACTCGCACCTCGGCCCGGGCCTCCCCGTCCTCCACCAGGGCGACGCTCCCGCCCGGGGTCGTCGTGTCGACCGCTACGATACGCACCGCAGCCTCCGTATCCGCACCACGGGCTAGCTTATACTTGCGAGCTTGACCTTGTCCGCCCCGCTCACCCAGACCCCCGCCATGCAGCAGTACCACCGGATGAAGGCGGAGCACCCGGAGGCGCTGCTCTTCTTCCGCATGGGCGACTTCTACGAGCTCTTCTTCGAAGACGCGGTGGTGGCAGCCCGGGCCCTCGAGATCGCGCTCACTTCCCGCTCGAAAGACAAGGACGGGAGCCCGATCCCGATGTGCGGGGTCCCCTACCACGCCGGCTCCGCCTACATCGCCCGCCTCGTCAAGCAGGGCTTCCGGGTGGCCCTCTGCGAGCAGATGGAGGATCCGCGGGCCGCCAAGGGCGTGGTCAAGCGCGAGGTGGTGCGGGTCATCACCCCCGGTACCCAGCTCGAGGCTTCCGCCCTCGAAGCCGGCGAGACGTCTTTCGTGCTGGCGATCGACCCGGGCCCCGCGAGCCTCGGGGCGGCGTGGCTGGAGCCGACCACCGGTGAGTTCTACGCGGCGGAATGGGAGGGGCCCGCGCGCTTCGAGCGCCTGCGGGACGAGATCGGCGCCACTCGCCCGCGCGAGATCCTGGCGCGCGCGGGGGCCGAGCTGCCCCCCTGGCTCCTCGACCCCACCCAGCCGGAGGCGGGGATCCCACGCGCCGTCCTGGAGGACCGCTGGCTCGATCCGGGAACCGCCCGCCGCGAGCTGCTCGCCCAGTTCGGGGTGGTCACCCTGGAGGCCTTCGGCTGCGAAGCCCTGCCCCGCGCGACCGCCGCCTCCGGGGCCGCCCTCCGCTACGTGCGTGAGACCCAGAAGCGCGACCTGACCCACGTGACGGGCCTCGCCACCCGTGGCAAGGAGGACGTGCTCGTGATCGACGGCCTCACCCGCCGCAACCTCGAGCTGGTCGAGAGCATGATGGACGGGGGCCGCCGGGGCACGCTTCTCGACGTGCTCGACCAGACGCGGACGGCCATGGGGGCGCGGGCCCTCCGGGAGTGGATCCTCCGCCCCCTCGTGGAGCTGGAGCGCATCCAGGACCGGCTCGACGCGGTGGAGGAGCTGGCCTTCCGGACCATCGAGCGCGGCCGGCTCTTCGAGGCCCTGGCCGGAGTGCAGGACATGGACAGGATCCTCGGCCGGGTCACCCTGGGCACCGCGAGCCCGCGCGACCTCGGGGCCCTCGCCGCCTCGCTGCGCGCGGTGGCCGCCGTCCCCGGTCTCCTCGCGGAGCTGCTCGCCCCCCTCACTCGCTCGACGGTCAAGGATCTCGATCCCCCGCTGGACGTCGCGTCGGCCATCGAGACGACGCTCGTGGACGCGCCTCCGGCCACCCTGCGGGAGGGAGGGTTCGTGCGCGACGGGGTGGACGCCGTGCTGGACGACCTGCGCGCCACCAGCCGGGGCGGACGCACCACGATCGCCGCCATCGAAGACCGCGAGCGGGGGCGCACCGGCATCGCCTCGCTCAAGGTCCGCTTCAACCGGGTGTTCGGCTACTACATCGAGGTCAGCAAGTCGAATCTCGGCCTCGTCCCCGCGGACTACGTGCGCAAGCAGACCATCGCCGGGGGCGAGCGTTTCACGACCCCCGAGCTCAAGGAGCACGAGGAGAAGATCTTGACGGCCGACGAGCGGATCCTCGAGCGCGAGGCGCAGATATTCGAGGACCTGCGCGCCCGGGCGGCCGCGGCCGCCCGGCTCCTCCGGCAGACGTCGCGCGCGACCGCCACCCTGGACGTGCTCGCGTCCCTCGCGGAGTCGGCCTGCCGACACGACTACGTGAAGCCCCGGGTCTCGCGAGAGGACGAGCTCGTCTACCGGGAGGGCCGCCATCCGGTCATGGAGCGGCTGCTCGCGGAGCCGTTCGTGGCAAACGACCTCAGGATGGGCGACGACGAGCCGCGCCTGCTGATCCTGACCGGCGCCAACATGGGGGGCAAGTCCACCCTCCTCCGCCAGACCGCTCTCATCGCCCTGATGGCCCAGATGGGGAGCTTCGTCCCCGCCCGTGAGGCCAAGGTGGGCCTCCTGGACCGCATCTTCACCCGGGTCGGGGCCACGGACCAGATCCTGCGCGGCCAGTCCACGTTCATGGTCGAGATGCAGGAGACCGCCCACATCCTCCGCCACGTCACCGGCCGGAGCCTCGTCCTCCTCGACGAGATCGGGCGCGGCACCGCGACCTTCGACGGTCTCTCGATCGCCTGGGCGGTGGCCGAGCACATCGCGAAGGACCCGAAGGGCCCGAAGACCATCTTCGCCACCCACTACCACGAGCTGGTGGACCTCGCCTCCGACCTGCCCGCGGTGGGCAACCTGCACGTGACCGCCCGCGAGTGGCAGGACACCGTCGTGTTCCTGCACAAGATCGAACCGGGTGGCTCGGACCGCTCGTTCGGTATCCAGGTGGCTCGCCTGGCCGGCATCCCCGCCCCCGTGGTGGTGCGGGCGCAGGAGATCCTGCGCAACCTCGAGCGGACCGAGTTCGACCGGGAGGGCCGTCCTCGCATCGCCCACTCGGAACAAGTCTCCGCCGTCCCCGCGGAGGGCCGTCAGCTCCCGCTCTTCTCCGGATCCGGCCAGAGCGTGCTCGACGACCTCCGACGCGCCGACCCCGACCAGCTCACCCCGCTCCAGGCCCTGGCCCTGCTGGCCGAGCTCAAGAAGCGCCTCGGGCCCTGAGGTACACTCTCACATGCCCCTTCGGACGGACCCGCTCAAGGAGCTCTTGGAGCTTCAGGAGCGAATGAACCTCCTGTTCGAGGCGAGCCTCAGCCGTGATCGTCTGGACGCGGCAGGACTGCCGCCTTCGGGATGGGTTCCCTCTGCGGACGTCTTCGAGACCGCCGAGGGCTTCCTGATCGAGGTGGAGCTCCCCGGCATCGACAAGGACGACATCGAGATCCAGGTCCAAGGCGACGAGCTGACGGTCCGCGGGCAGCGGCAGATGAGGGGGACCCGGCCGGAGTGCTTCCACCGCATGGAGCGGCGCTATGGCCCCTTTTCGCGGACTTTCAGCCTGCCCGAGGACGTGGACGGAGATCGCGTCACCGCCGCCTTCAAGGAAGGCCTCCTCCACCTCGAAGTGCCAAAGATCCGACCCCACGGTGGCTGGCGCGTGAGAGTGGAGCGGGCTGAATAGCGGGCAGCAGGATTCACCCTCGGCGCAGCAAAGGGCTCAAACCCGATTAGCAACGGACGGCGAGCGTAGCGGGATTCACTCCCGCGAAGCGAGCGGGGGGTCTGGGGGGTGCGGCGCAGCACCCCCCAGCTCAATCAATCGAAGCTCTTCTCGAAGTCGGGCTGCAGGACGATTTCCTTCCCCTCGATCCGGATCAGGGATTGGCGTTCCAGGTCCTTGAGCATGCGGGTCACGGTCTCGCGCGTGGTGCCGATCCGGTTGGCGATCTCCTGATGGGTCGCGCGCCGGAAGGCGATCCTCCCGTCCTTGAGACGCCGCCCCTCCTCGCGCGCCATGTCCAGGATCACCCGGGCCACCCGGCCGTAGACATCGAGCAGGGCCAGGGTCGAGATCTGGTGATTGGCGCGGCGCAGGCGTGCCGTGAGGATCTTGATGAGCGCGTGGCTGATGGCGAGGTTGGCCCCGATCGTGCTCTGGAAGTCGGTGCGGTGCAGGGAGAGGAGCTCCGTGTCCTCCGCCGCGATCGCGGTGGCCGATCGCGGCTCGTTGTCCAGGAGAGCCATCTCTCCGAAGAAGTCCCCGGGTCCGAGAACGCTCAGGATGATCTCGCGGCCGTCGTCCCCCAGGATCGTGACCTTGATCCGCCCCTGGACGATGGTGAAGAAGAAGTCCCCCTCCTCGTTCTCGAAGAACACGACGGTGTCTTTGGGGTACCGCCTCCGCGTGGTGAGACGGGCGAGGCTCACCATGTCCGGTTCGGTCAACTCCGAGAAGAGCGGGACGGACCTGAGGAGCTCTCGCTCGTCCATGGCGCCCTCCATGATGGTTGCCTGATGCTACAGCATACTCCGAACCCTCGGGGGCTCGGGGGGCGCTTCTCCGCTCAGGGCCCGACCAGGCGAGCCAGCGCCTCGACCACATCCATTGCCTCCCGGCCCGTCACCGGTCGCCAGGGCTCGAAGGCCCCGTCGGGCGTCAGCTCCATGAGCCCCGCCCCCACCACGCGGACCACCCTGTCGTGGTACAGGTTCGTGGGCGCCAGGTCGGTGGGGAGCGCACCGGCCGAGGCCGGCCAACCCAGCAGGTCGAGAACCCGCCCGACCGCGCGCGCGAGGTCGCCACGGCGCACCGTGGCCCCCGGCTGGAAGGTGTGGTTGGGATAGACGTCGAGGATGTCGAGAGCGAGCGCGCCCGTGATGTACTCGCGGGCCCATGAGCCCGAGATGTCCACCGCCACCCTGGGCTCCCGGTCCTTGACTCGCGAGAGCGCGGTGACCTTGGCGAGCACCAGCGCCGCCAGGTCCGCCCTGGACATCCGGGTTGCCGCGGGAATGCGGCGATACTCCTCGGGCATCTTCAGCAGCTCGAGGGCTTCGCGCGCCTCCTTGGAGCGCCGCTGCGCCTCGGGATCCTGCGGATCGCGGTCCAGGAGCCGGCGGTACACGTCGAGGGCCTGTGCATACTCCTGCAGGCCGATCAGCACCTCACCGAGCCGGAGCATCACCTGGCGGTCCTCCCGGGCGTCGGCTTCCAGCACCGCGGCCGCCCCCCGCGCATCGTCCGTTTCGATGAGCAAGCGCGCCAGCTCGAGCCGGAGCCCCGCCACTTCCGGCGCCACCTCGAGGGCACCTCGGTATTCCTGGATGGCCCGGCCGGCGTCGTCCCCCCGCAGGGCCTCCTGGGCGGCGACGACGCGCCGCTCGGTGGCCTGGAGCTTCACCTCACCCAGCCGGCGCCGGACCCTGGCGTCGTCGGGGGCGACGGCCTGCGCGCGCCGGTAGTATCCAAGGGCATCCTCCACGGCCCCCCGCCGAAAGGCCGCGGAGCCCGCGCCGATCAGGGCCGGCAGGTCGTCCGGCCGCCTCGCCAGCACGTCCGCGAAGCGGCGGCCCGCCTCGGCGAAGCGGCCGGCCCGAAGGTGAGCGTAGGCGAGGCCGGTGGCCGCGGGAACGAGCTCGGGCTTGCGGGCGAGCAGCTTCGAGAAGCCGCGTGCCCCCTCGGCGGCGTCCCCCGCCAGGACGGCAGTCCAGGCCTTCTGGACCCGGCGCGCCTCGTCCGGGGTCAGCTCGCGGGGCAGGGAGGACGGGAACACGTATTCCTCGCCGTCGGGCAGCCGCGGAGCGGCGGGCCGCGCACAGGCTCCGAGGCCTCCTGCGATGAGGAGGAGCAGGACGGACGGCCGGAGCTTCAAACGATATGCTCCCGATAACGCTCGAGCGCGCGCTCGGGCAGCTCCGCCTCGATCCGGACCTCGTCGTCCACGACTTCGTGCGAGAGGACCCGGCCCGACGCGTAGACACCCGCGATGACGCGCTCGTTCCCGGCCGGGAAGCGCAGCCGCACCGAGCGAAGGACGAGGTCGAGACGGCCGGCGACTTCGCCGAGCAGCCCGGGCAGTCCGTCACCGGTTCGCGCCGACACCGACACCGCCCCGGAATGGGCCGCGGTGAGGGCCGACAGGCGGGCCGCGGGCGTCCGGTCGGCCTTGTTCAAGACCAGGATGCGGGGCCGCTCACCGGCGCCGATATCCCCGAGGACGGTCAAGACCGCGCTCTCTCGCACCTCGACGTCCTCGGCGGAGGCGTCGACCACGTGGAGCAGCAGGTCGGCCTCCACCACCTCCTCGAGGGTTGCGCGAAAAGCCGCCACGAGCTGGTGGGGCAGCTTCTGGATGAAGCCGACGGTGTCGACCAGGAGGAGAGCGCGCCCCCCGCTCAGGCGCACCCGCCGGACAAGCGGGTCGAGGGTCATGAAGAGCTGGTCCGAGACGACGGCTCCCCCGCGAGTCAGCGCGTTGAACAGCGTCGACTTCCCCGCGTTCGTGTAACCCACCAGCGCCACCACCGGCGCCGCGCTCCGTTCGCGGGCCTCCCGCCGGGTGTGGCGCTCCCGGCGCACGTGCTCGATGTCGCGCCGGATGGCTTGCATGCGCTGGCGGATCCGCCGACGGTCGGTCTCGAGCTTGGTCTCGCCGGGGCCCCGCGTGCCGATGCCGCCGCCCAGCCGCGAAAGCAGCACCCCTCGGCCCGCGAGGCGCGGCAACAGGTAGTCGAGCTGGGCGAGCTCGACTTGCAGACGGCCCTCGCGGGTGCGGGCCCGCCGGGCGAAGATGTCGAGGATGAGCTGGGTGCGGTCCACCGTCTTGCGGCCGACCGCCTCTTCGAGGTTGCGCTGCTGGGCCGGAGAGAGCTCGTCGTCGAAGACGAGCAGGTTGGCCTCGCGCTCCTCGGAGAGCCGAGCCACGTCCTGGACCTTGCCGCGGCCGATGAGGGTCGCGGAGTCACGGCGCGACCGTTCCTGGATGACCGTGCCCACCACCCGCGCCCCCGCGCTCTCCGCGAGCAGCCCCAGCTCTTCGACGGACGCCTCGGTTCGCGGGCGGGCCTGCGCCCCGAGCGCCAGACCCACGAGGAAGGCCTTCTCGCCGTCCCTTGCTCCGTCTTGTCGGGAGGTGCCGATGGGAAGGGGTCTCCTGCTCAGGCGCTGCCGACCCCTGGCTCGGCGGGCGCCCAGGAGGTGTCGATGGCGTTCTTCTTGAAGGACGCCAGGAGCCCCGTCTTGTCCATCGCTCTGCCGTAGGCCTCCTGGGGATCGATCACCTTGCGCTTGACCAGGTCCATGAAGCTGTCGTTCATCTGGCACATCCCGTACTTCTTGCCGGTCTGCATGATGGAAGGGATCTGGAAGACCTTGCCCTCGCGAATCAGGTTCGACACCGATGGAGTGCTGATGAGCACCTCCAGCACCGCCGCCCGGCCGCCGCCGATCTTCTTGCACAGCAGCTGGCTAATCACGCCCTTCAGGCTCTCCGCGAGCATGACGCGGATCTGGCCCTGCCGGTCCGCGGGGAACTGGTCGATGATGCGGTCCACCGTGGACGGCGCCGACGAGGTGTGGAGGGTGCCGAAGACGAGGTGCCCGGTCTCCGCGGTCTCGATGGCGATCGCCACCGTCTCGAGGTCGCGCATCTCCCCCACCAGGACGATGTCGGGGTCCTCGCGCAGGGCCGCCCGCAGCGCGTCCTTGAAGGAATCGGTGTGATCGCCCACCTGCCGCTGGTTGATCAGGCATCGCTTGTTCTCGTGGACGAACTCCAGCGGGTCCTCGATGGTGATGATGTGGTCGGAGCGGTTGCGGTTGATGTAGTCGATGAGGGCGCAGAGGGTGGTCGATTTGCCCGAGCCCGTGGGCCCGGTCACCAGCACGAGCCCCTTGGGCAGGTGGCAGAGCTGGAGGATCTCCTTCGAGAGCCCCATCTCCTCCGAGGTCATGATCTTGCTGGGGATCTGCCGGAAGACCCCGCCCATCCCCTTGCGGTCGCGAAAGAAGTTGCAGCGGAAGCGGGAGAGGCCGGCGATCTCGTAGGCGAAGTCGGTGTCGTTGCGGCGCTTGAACTCCGCGCGGTTCCGCTCGGGGGCGATGGGCCAGAGGATGCGCTCGGTATCCGCGGGGGTCAGCACCGCGCGGCCGGGGAGCGACTGCATCTCACCGTCGAGCCGCACCATGGGGGGCGAGCCCACCGACATGTGCAGGTCCGAGGCCCGCATCTCGATGATGGTGTAGAAAAGCTCGTCGATCTCGGAGGTGGGCCCGGAGACGGCGGGACGCCGTGGTGCTTGGGCGGGCGCGGCGGCCCTGGGCGCGGCGGCAGCGGCGCCATCTCCGTCCGCCCCGAAGGTGAAGCGCGCGGCAAGGCCTTCGGGACGAGCCTCCGCGAAGGCCCGGACGGACCCGATGGCGGGCACCTCGATGTCCCACTCCGCGCGGCCCCCCTTCAGGCTACGACGGGCGGCGTCGGTGAGCACGGCTTCGAGAAACTGCGCGATGCTCTCGGCGGTCTGTTGAGCTCCTTGCACTTCGCGCTCTCCGGCCGGAGTGTGCACGACGATCCGCCGGCCGGGGACGAGCCGGACTTCCTTCCCTCCGGCCTTGGCGGCCTGGGCCAGCAGGCGATCGAGGGACAAGGCTACTCCTCCCGAATCTCCACGACTCGCGTGATGCGGGCCTTGCAGACCAGATGGTGCCGATCGCCCTGCCGAAGGGTGAGGAAGGCCTCGGGTCGGTTTAGGTAGTCGAGCACCCGCTGGCTTGCCTCGGGCATGTCGATGAGGAGCGTCCCCTCCAGCCGCAGGCCACCGCACTCCACGGCCACGTGGCGCTGCCGGAGGTGGATCTCGTCGAGGACGATGTCCCGGTCGGCGGACGATGGCACCGTGACCACGAGGATCTCCCGCTTGTTCAGGATGACCGGGGACGACACGCCGTCGGGAAGGAGCGGGAAGAAACGACTGGGTTCGTTCATCCACTCCTCGGCGCGCATGACCCCGGTATGGGCGGAGGCGCTGGCGGGAAGGAAGATGCGTCCCTGGAACTGCCGGCCATCATCACAGAAGACTTCGGCCGCCAGGGCGACGGTGGGGACCCTGAAGTCGCCCCCTGGCCCTTCGGAGGTCCAGGCAGGAGCCACCGGGGCGCCGAGGATCAGATCTTCGTCTTCCTTGCTGTCGCCCGCCATTCGCTCCCGCTATTCTATCCGATGGCGGGGGGCGACCTGACGAGCCACTCCCCGGAGGAGCGTGACCTCCCGCGGGGTCGGCCGCACACGGAGAAGCACGGCGCGCAGCTCGGCCAGCACCTCGTCGGGCTGGGCAGGGTTCAGGTAGCCGATCCCCACGAGGGCCGCCCGCAGCTCCTGGACCGCGTCCTCGAGCTCTCCCGCCGAGGCCAGGGGTGGTCCTTCAACGTTCGCCGCCGTCACCGCAGCCGAAACGTGGAGCTCGTAGGCCACGACCAGAACGGCCTGGGCCAGGTTCAGCGACGGATGCGTGAGGCTCGTGGGAATCCGCACCCGGACGTGACAGAGGGACAGCTCCTGGTTCGTCAGGCCGCTGGCCTCCGGGCCGAACACCACGCTCAAGCGGCCGCCCCCAGTTCTCCCTTCCGCGTCCTGGGCCAGGCGGCGGGGCGTCCACGCATCCGCCGGGGCACGCCCGGTGGCGCCGGCCACGAACGTGCTGTCCCCCACTGCCTCGAGGAGCGATCGGGCCGGCCGGGCCGCGTCGAGGACGTCCCACGCGCCGTAGGCCAGGTTGCGAGCCTCGGGCTCCGCGAGGCCCGCGGGCGGCTCGACGATCCACAGGGTGCACAGTCCCATGTTCTTCATGGCCCGGCAGGCCGCCGCCACGTTGGCGGGACGCGCCGGGCGCACGAGCACCACCTCCACTCGCGACGGATCCATGGCTCTATAATGGCTCATGGCCGTTCCGGGCTCCACGATCCCCGCGTGACGCTCTTCCGGCCCGCGCCCACACGCCTCACGCGCCCCCTCTCCTTCCTCTTCGTCCTGGCCTGGCTGGCCCAGATGGGCCTCGTGCTGCGGCAGGCCTACCTGAGCGCGCCCATAGCGCTCGCCGCCGACCTCGCCCGCTACGGCTCGTCTGCCCAGTGGCGGGGCATCTACTACCGGGGCGACAAGATCGGGTTCTCGGTCGGGCAGACCCTGGCCACGGGCGACGGCTTCGAGCTCCAGGAAGACGGACGCCTGCAGATGACGCTTCTGGGCTCGGCCACCGCGGTGCGGCTCAAGAGCGTGGCTCGCGTGGACAAGGCGTTCGCGCTCAGGAGCTTCTCTTTCTCGCTCGACCCCGGGACGGGCCCCACCGAAGTGGAGGGGACGCTCGACGGCCGGCGCCTCCACCTCGTCGTGACGACGCCTTCGGGCCGGCGTGAAGAGACGCGGGAGCTGGCCGAAGCCCCCACCCTTTCCTTGAACCTGTCGCGCCGGCTGGCGGCCGAAGGTCTCGAGCCGGGCAAGAAGGTCCAGGTGATGGTGTTCGACCCCGCCACCCTGCGCAACGCCCCCATGACGGTGGAGGTGCAGGGGCGCGAGGTCGTGTGGGTCGCGACCCATCCGGTCCCCGCGTTCCGCGTGGAGAGCCGCTTCGCCGGGATCCTCACGAAGTCCTGGATCAACGACGTGGGCGAGGTCGTGCGCGAGGAGAGCCCGATGGGCCTCATCGTGGTGCGCGAGACCCGGGACCGGGCGCAGGCGCTCGGGGTGCCGGGCGCAATCCAGACCGACCTGCTCGCGGCCGCGGCGATCGTCCCCGATCCGCCGCGCCGCATCGACGACCCCACCACGGTCGTGCGGCTGCGGCTGCGTCTCCAGGGTGCTCAGGGCTTCGCGGCAGCCGATCTGGTCGGCGCGGGCCAGGAGGTCACGGGCGACGTGTTCGAGGTGCGTGACACCCGGGCCCTCGCGCCGGGCCCCGCCGACCGCGAGAGCGCCCTCTTCCTGGCCCCCGAGCCGTTCCTCGAGAGCGACGCGCCCGAGATCATCGAAGAGGCCCACCGCGCCGTCGGCGAGGCCACGGATCCCCGGGTGCGGGCGGAGCGCCTGGTGCGATACGTCCACGCGATCCTCAGAAAGAAGCCGACCCTGAGCCTGCCCTCGGCCCTCGAAGTCCTGAAAACCAGGGTCGGCGACTGCAACGAGCACACCGCCCTGTACGTCGCGATGGCCCGATCCCTCGGCCTGCCGGCCCGGACCGCGGTGGGGCTCGTCTACCTGAGGGGCGCCTTCTACTACCACGCCTGGGCCGAGGTGTACCTGGCCGGGTCCGAAGGCCGGGGCCTCTGGCTGCCGGCCGATCCCACCCTCGACCAGTTCCCCGCCGACGCCACCCACGTCCGGCTGGCCCGGGGAGGCCTCGACAAGCAGGGGGCCATCCTGGGCCTCGTGGGCCACGCGAAGATCAACGTGCTCGACGTGGAGCTCCGGCCCGACGCCGTTCCGATCCTCGTGGGCCGCGAGGCCTCCGACCTCCGGCCGCTCGAAATCGCCATTCCACGGCGCGACGCGAGTGGGCGCGGCTGTTGGTCGTCGCCGGGGCGGTAGGACGCCCATGATCCAGGTCGAAGGCCTCGTCAAGAAGTACGGGTCGTTCACCGCGGTGGACGGGGTCAGCTTCGACGTGCCCAAGGGGGAGATCCACGGCTTCCTGGGTCCGAACGGAGCGGGCAAGACCACGACCATTCGCATCATCGCCGGGCTGCTGAAGCCCACCGCCGGCCGCGTCGTCATCGACGGTCACGACCTCGAGCGCGAGCCGGAGAGGGCGAAGGCGGCGCTCGGCTTCATTCCCGACCGCCCGTTCCTCTACGAGAAGCTCACTGCCGCGGAGTTCCTGCGGTTCCACGCCGGGCTCTACGGCCTCGACGGCGAAGCCGTCGAGAGCCATCTTGGTGAGCTCCTGGAGCTCTTCGAGATCGCGGGGTGGAAGAACGAGCTTGTGGAGAGCTTTTCCCACGGCATGAAGCAGCGCCTCGTCCTGTGCTCGGCCTTCCTCCACCGGCCCCATGCCGTCCTGGTGGACGAGCCCATGGTCGGCCTCGATCCGCGGGGAGCCCGGCTCATCAAGGAGGTCTTCCGCGCCATGAGCCGGAAGGGCGTGGCCATCCTGATGAGCACCCACACCCTCGAAGTGGCCGAAGAGATGTGCGACCGCATCAGCATCATCCTGGGCGGGAGGATCCTCGCCCGAGGCACGGTCGAGGACGTGAAAGCGCTCGCCGGAGGGCGGGACGAGAAGCTCACCCCCGTCTTCTTGAGGCTCACCGGCGGCAGCGGCCTCCAGGAGATCGACGGCGCCGTATGAGGGAAGCCTTCCCCTATCTGCTGCTTCCCGTCCTCTGGGGGGCCCGGAATCGAGCGCGGCGCCGGGAGCCGGGCGATGCCGCGCGCGCCGCGCTGTTCGGCGTGATCGGCCTGCTGGTGTCGGCCGCCATCTTCGCCGCGGCCTTCTGGCTCACCTGGCAGCTCCTCGACTACGACGAGCTCGGCGACTACCTCCTGCGCCTGGGGCTCGGTTGGGTGTTCCTGACCCTGCTCTCGTTCCTGGCGTTCAGCGCCGTCGTGACGTCCCTTTCGACCTTCTTCCTTTCGGAGGACCTCCACCTCCTGCTCGCCGCCCCGATCCCGCGCTCCCGCCTGTTCTACTCGCGCTTCGCGAAGGCGGTGGCCCAGTCGGGCTGGATGGTCGCCGCGTTCGTGCTTCCGGTTCTGCTGGGGGTGGGCCTGGCGCGGTGCGTCGGCCCGGGCTTCTACCTGACCGCGGTCATGACCGCCCTCCCCTTCGTCCTCATTCCGTGCGCCCTCGGCTCGGTCGTGGCCTTCGCCATGGTCCTCGTGGTCCTGCTGCGCGTCCTGCGGCCGGAGCGCTTGCTTAACGTGCAGTCGCTCCCCGACGTGACGGCCTTCTTCACGACCCTGCAGTCTCCGGTCACGCCGCTCCTGCCCTCGTTCTGGGCCAGCGAGGTCCTGTTCACGGGCCTCCAGGGCGGCGTCGACTGGCTCCACCTCGGCGCCCTCTGGACGACCGCCCTCGCCTTCACCGTCTTTGCCCGCGCGGCCTTCGGCCGGCTCTACTTCGACGGCTGGAGCAAGGCCCAGGAAGCCCGGAAGGCCCGCTTGACCCGCCTGCGCGGCCTCGAGAAGCTGGCGGCACGGCTGCCCCTCGGACCCATGGCGCGGAACCTGCTGCTCAAGGACCTGAAGGTCTTCCTTCGCGACACCACCCAGTGGTCGCAGCTCCTGCTCCTCGTGGCCCTGGCCCTCGTCTACGTCTACAACTTCCGTGTCCTCGACCTGGACCGGATCCCGTACATGGCCGGGGTCGTCAAGAACGCCTATGCGTTCGTGAACCTCGCCATGGCGGCCTTCGTCCTGTCGGCGGTCGCGGTGCGCTTCGT
>WNFM01023150.1_pt1 | contig 16678 bp, 19 predicted proteins | sample 5400271 | NCBI WGS metagenome assembly WNFM01 (sample SAMN13153352, study PRJNA577476) | soil metagenome | isolation source: 60 cm saprolite on Douglas fir-dominated hillslope | place: USA:California | collected 2013-09-17
AATCAAAGCGCGCGGCAAATTGAAAGACATTGTTTTAACTTCGATCGATGGAGGTCGTCTCGGCGTTCAATACGTTAAGGACGGAAAAATAGCCGCGACCGTCATGCAATTCCCAAAGATCATGGCTACTCGGGGAGTTGACTACGTAGTCGACTATGTGAAGTCGGGAAAGAAGCCGAGCGGATTCATCAATACCGGTGCGAGCTTAATCAGCGATAAACCTTTCTCCGGTCTTCCGTCAAAGGATACAAAATGGGGTCTGGAGAATTGCTGGGGATTGGTCGCACCAGCAGTTGCTCTGGACAAGCGCGTGGCGTCAGTAAATTGAGCTTCGGGTTCTGGTCCCTCGTTGTGCCTGGCTAGCCCGCAACCGTCACCCACCCTATGCATCCGCACGCTCGTTGCGGGCTAGAAGGCTCAGTACGCGAAAAGGAAACGGATCAATGAGCGTAGTTAGCGCAGCCAAACCGAACCGCCCAGCTGGTGGGTTCGGCCGGCTGCTCACGACTCCCACATTTGGCCCGCTGATCGTTTTAATAGCGTTCTGCGCAGTGTTCTCTGTGACCACGCGTACGTTCTGGGCAGCCGGCAATCTCTCGCTCGTAGTCCAGCAGAGCGTTATCGTGGGTACGCTGGCTATTGGCCAAACGATGATCATCCTTACCGCCGGGATCGATCTGGCCAATGGCGGTATCGCTGTTCTGGGAACGATCATTGCGGGCCGGTTGGTTGCTCAGGAGCAAAATCCAGCGTTATCCCTCCTCTTTGCTCTCGTGCTTTGCACCTGCTTCTGATTGACCGCCGGATTGCTTGTCAGCCGCTTGATGTTGCCGCCATTTATTGTGACTCTCGGTTTGCTTGGGATCATCACGGCGATCACCCGCTTAGTGGCGCAGGGTGGCGCGTTTCCCGTTACCGATGACTTGCTTTCGTGGACCGGAAACGCCTTTGCCGTTGGCGATACTTCGATCACCTACGGCATGATCATCATGTTTTGCCTGTACCTGCTTATCTGGTACCTGCTCACCCAGACCGCTTGGGGCCGCCACGTCTACGCGATCGGAAATAATCGTGAAGCCGCCCGGCTCGTCGGTATTCCAGTTCAAGCCAGGCTGCTATCGGTCTATACCTTCTCCGGTCTTCTTTACGGGATTGGGGCGTGGCTGGCACTGGGCCGCATCCCGAATGCCGATCCAAACGCACTGCAGAATGCCAATCTCGACAGCATCACTGCGGTCGTGATTGGCGGAACCAGTCTGTTTGGCGGACGCGGAAGTCTTTGGGGGACTTTGATCGGAACATTGATCGTGGCCGTCTTACGCAATGGATTGACCCTCACCGGAATCGACCCTCTTTGGCAGGACTTGGTCACCGGTATTCTCGTGATCAGTGCGGTCGCGTTGGATCAAATGTCAAGAAGGAGACAGCGATGAGCGCAGAGGTCAAAATTAAGCCTTCGCTCCCACCGCGAGGAACGGTGGTCTTGGAGGCGCACGGCATCGTTAAACGTTACGGACATGTCACCGCACTCGCCGGTGCCGATTTAGAGTTACGGGCAGGAGAGGTGCTCGCGATCGTGGGCGACAACGGTGCCGGCAAAAGCACGCTGATCAAAGTACTATGTGGTGCGGTTGTTCCTGATGCCGGAAAAGTCCTGCTCGACGGCACGCCGGTTCATTTTCGCAGTCCTCTGGACGCGCGCCGATTAGGTATCGAGACCGTCTACCAGGATCTGGCCGTTGCTCCCGCCCTCGACATCGCGACGAACCTCTTCTTGGGTCGCGAAGTGCGCCGTAGCGGCCCGCTCGGTTCTTGGTTTCGGCTCCTGGACAAAGGGAGAATGAGGGAAATGGACGAACTGAAGTTCCATCTCCCGTCGATTGATAGTGCGGTCGAGAAACTCTCTGGCGGACAACGCCAAGGGGTGGCTGTTGCCCGTGCTGCTATTTTCGCTCGTCGATTGGTGATCATGGACGAACCGACGGCCGCGCTGGGCGTCCGTGAGTCCGGTCAGGTGCTCAATCTGATCCGCTCGATCCGTGACCGCGGACTACCCGTGATCCTCATCAGCCACGATATGCCGCACGTCTTCGAGGTAGCGGATCGAATCCAGATCATGCGCCTCGGCCGGCGTGCTGCTCTCACTACACCGCAAAGGCATACGATGCCCGAAGTCGTTGCGATCATGACAGGCGCTGCGCGCGGCGACGAGCCGGTAGCGGATTCAAACCAGGCGGGCGGTTGAACCGGAAACAAAAAACCGGCCAATTCGCGTCGACCTCTCAATGAGGACCGAGCCTACGTCGGACCAGACGGCGGGACCGGCTACGAATTAAACTCATTGATTCGAGTCCATTCGTGTCCATTCGTGGATTAAGGAACTTTGTTTCCCTCTCTCATGGAAAACTCTTCACAAATCTCTCTTGTTGGTGTTGTTGGCACCGGTCTGATGGGCTCGGGAATTGCCGCCGTATTTGCTGCCGCTGGGCGCACCGTGTTCCTGTTCGACAAAGATCCGAAGCGTCTGGACGAGGCCAGGAAGAAAATTGTCGAGATCTACGAAGAAATGCGTGGAGCCGGGCTGACCTCCCTTTCTCAGGCCGAGATATTATCGCATATCAAACCGGTTTCTGAGTTAGCTGATCTGAGGACAGTTGAATTTATCATCGAGGCCGTACCAGAAGTTCTCGAGATCAAGCAGGCGTTGTATCGAGAATTGGAAACGATGGTGGCGGAGGGGGTGATCCTCGCGAGTAACACTTCAGGTTTTATGCCGTCCAAGCTTTCCGAGTTTCTCGCCCTTCCGGACCGGTTCATTGTCGCGCATTTTTGGAATCCGCCTCATGCCATTCCATTGGTTGAGGTGGTTCCATCGCAGCAAACATCAGCTCCGGTCGTGGAGCGGACAATTGCGCTGCTACGGGAGTCTCGAGCGGAGCCGGTTTTGGTGGAGAAAGAGATTCCTGGATTTATTGGCAACCGGCTCCAGTACGCGATTTTGCGAGAAGCATTAGCTATTGTTCGTTCCGGAGCGGCTTCGCCGGAAGCTGTCGATACCGTGATGAAGGCGTCGTTGGGTCGCCGGTACGCCACCGTTGGACCACTGGAAACCGCGGATCTTGGCGGGTTGGATACGTTCCTCACCATAGCTTCACACCTGATGCCCGAACTGGCTAAGGATGAAGATGTGTTGAACCTCATGCGCACACGGGTGGAGGCGGGGGACATCGGCTTACGTTCTGGTAAAGGATTTTATCCCTGGCCGCCTGAGCGAGCCGACAAAGTTATCAAACGACGCAATGCCGATCTCCTCCGACGCCGGCTCGCGGATTTGGGATGATGGATCAGACGATGACCCAATGAATGGCGGACGACCCGCAAGACGGGCGAAACACATCTTCGAGCGACAGCGCGTAAGATGTGTCAGCCAAAAGAGCGGTGATCCAAACAATGTAATGCGAGGCTCACAGTCCGTAGAGACTGTATCGCCCTACCTATCCTGGGCTGTGCCTCGTCGCTCCGAGCGTTCTCGCCGTGTCATTATTGGCTATCGGCTATCGGCTATCAATCGCCGGTTCCAGGCTCATTCGTGGTGCGATCATGGCAAAGCGCTTTTGCAAAAATACCAGAAAATGAAAAATCCACAGTCGCCAACGAACCTCCGGCAACTGTTTCTCGCTACCGGCCAGTACGGTATTCACCGCGGGGACCAGCTGGAAGAATTGCTGCGGGTGGAAAAAAACCTCCGCAAATTCCTGGGTATACCACGACGTTACAAATTTGAGGTACAGGTCCATAACGCGACCGACTTGGCGCTCGTAACGGCTAAATTCTGCCGCCCGCCGCGCCGGTTGGCGCAACACTCGGTCAAGCATATCCGCAGCTTTTTCTCCTGATAGAGTAGCGATGAAGACTCCGCTGCTCCAGACCGGATCAATGAAACCAGCTGCATCGCCGGCGAGCACCCAGCGCTCGCCGGTAAAGCGTTTGTTCCGAAAAGAGAAATCTCCGGTCGCGTGGACATCGGTCACCCGACGAGCTTGCGACATTTGTTCGATTACCTTCGGGTTTTCCTGAAGAATTCGGTTGAACGCCTCTTCCGGCTCCAGCCTCATTCGTTTGAAAGTTTGTGCGTCGAGCACAACTCCGATGCTGGTCTTTTTCGCAGTGATCGGAATCATCCAAATCCAGCGATCCTTACCTCGGATCATTTGGGTCAACGTACCGTCAATCCCTGTTTCACGGTCGACACCTTCAAAATGAGCAAAGAGCGAGAACTTCCGCAGATGCGAATAATTCTGACGCAATTTAAAACGCGAGCCGACCAGACTGTTCCGGCCGGAACAATCAATCAAAAATCTTCCGCGAATCGTCTTATCGCCAGCGCGGAAGGTGACGCCATCCTGATCAAATGCCAGATCGGTTACATTGGTACCTTGGGAAACACGACAACCATTTTCGGCGGCGTGATCCAGGAGCAGTTGATCGAACATTGAGCGCTCGACTTGATACGCGGTCGGATATTTGCAGCGAAAGGCGTCACAGAAGAGAAACCGATTGCTTCGCGCGCCGCAGGCGGAAATGATCTTTCCGCCATACTTCACGATCACATCAGCTCGTTCAATCTTCTCCTTCACTCCCATGCGTTCGAAAGTGCGAAGGCTACCGGGTAAGAGGGATTCCCCGATTTTGAAACGAGGAAATTCTTCCTTCTCGAAAATCGCGACGTTCCATCCATGTTTGGCCAGCAAAGTTCCAGCAGTACTGCCGGCCGGTCCGCCGCCCACGATCACCACATCGAAGAACTCAGCCATATTTTCGCGCAAGAGCTACGTTAGTGAAACACATCTGATGAATGTGTCAGCTCGAAATGTGATTTATAAGCGATGCAGGCTAGCGACTCGGTAAGCGCGATTTTTGGAACCGGACTTCCGAGAGCGGCTGTTCACCTTGGACTTCTTGCCATTTTCCAACTGCTGCGCCCAACGATCGTGCGCTCGGCTCAAGTGAGAATGCATTGCCTTTCGGGCTTGTTCGGAATCGCGCGCCGCCAATGCCCGGATAATCTTCCGGTGCTCAGCGATGACTGCGGTCCAAGTTTTCGGATTGTCGAAATGTGCTCCGAATTGCTTACCCAACAGACTGCTCCGCTGGTCGAATAGATCGGTTACGATCCGCAGGAGCATATTGTTACGGATTTTCTTTGCGATGTACAAATGAAAGCTACGATCGGCCGAGATGCACGAGCTTGGGTTCGGAGCCACTGCCGCTTGTTCCAGTTCCAACAGAATCCGCCTAAGTACCGCGACATCCTTCTGTCTTATGTGCGCCGCCGCTTCTGCAGCGATTTCCCCTTCAATCACCTTTCGAGCCCGCATAATTTCTAGGGGTCCTTCAGTCCGGGAATAGTCCGGCGCCGGTCTTTTCGGCGTTGCCACAAAAACGCCGGAACCGGGGCGGACGTCGACGTAACCTTCCACCTCCAAAGCAATTAATGCTTCTCGCACCGACGGCCTGGAGACGCCGAACTGCTTTGCCAATTCACGTTCTGCCGGAAGCCGGCTATTGAGTGGAAACTCTCCGTTTCCAATCAGTGACCGGATTTGAGCGGCGATCTCCAGGTAAAGACGACGAGGCTCGATAACTTTTATTGGCATCGAAAGCAGTAATAGTAACCCTATCCTAATTAGATATTCAAAATCGAAACAACAAGCATGCCGGGGGGTTAGCCCAGGATCGGTAGGGCGAAAACCTCAGCGCGCCGAGGTTTTCGCCCTACCAACCTGGGGCATGTGTCGCATCATGGCCTGTCGTTGAGTGGCCTGACCAATTGACCAACCAATTTACCGGTCTTATAGGAAACTGCATCCTAATCTCGCACCCCGATGAAGAATCGCTTTCTCGCCGAGAATTTTCTGCTTTCCACAACCACGAGTGAGAAATTGTATTTCCAATTTGCTCAGCAACTCCCCATTTTTGATTATCACTGCCATATCCCTCCAGCCGATATCGCCCAGAATAAACGTTACGAAAATTTGACCCGGATCTGGCTGGCCGAAGGCCACTATGGGGATCATTACAAATGGAGGGCGATGCGGGCAAATGGCGTGCCCGAACGATATATCACCGGTGACGCCAGCGATTATGACAAGTTTGTCGCCTTTGCTCGGACGGTCCCGGCAACGATTCGTAATCCGCTCTACCATTGGACGCATCTGGAGTTGCAACGCTATTTCGGTATTACCGATCTTCTGGATGAGCAGTCGGCGCCACGCATTTGGGAACAAGCGAATGAACGGTTAAAGGATCTCACCGTTGATCGAATCCTGGAGAAATTCAGGGTGTCGGTTATTTGCACCACCGATGATCCAGGTGACGATCTTTCGTACCACCAGACGATAAAGTCCGGCGACTTGGCAACTCGCGTCTACCCCGCGTTTCGCCCGGATACAGTATTTGCGATTGATCAACCGGAACTGTTCAATCGGTGGGTCGATCGACTTGAAAAGGTCAGCGGCTGCAGTTGTGCCGATCTGACCGGATTGCTGCACGCACTACGGAATCGACACGCATTCTTTGGTTCGCTCGGCGCCAAGCTTTCCGATCACGGGATCCCATTTTGCTTCTCAGAGGAATGCGGCCAAGGGGAAGCGAGCACCATCTATTCTCTGGCCAGATCGGGTGTTAAATCCCGCGAAAACCAGAAGATCAAATTCGGCAGTTTTATGTTGCGCTTTTTCGGAGAGCTGGATGCCGACGCAAATTGGACGAAGCAGCTTCATCTTGGTGCGTTGCGCAATGCCAACAGCCAAAAGTTCAAGGAACTTGGGCCCGATGCCGGGTTCGACTCGATTGGCGACTGGCGGCAGGGCGAACCTTTGGCGAGATACTTCGACCAACTCGAATCCATCGGCAAACTGCCGAAGATGATTCTCTATAATCTTAACCCGCGAGATAACTATCTCTTTGCCGCAATGATCGGCAATTTCCAGGATGGCTCGATTCCGGGGAAATTGCAGTTCGGGAGCGGATGGTGGTTCCTGGACCAGAAGGAAGCAATCGAGTGGCAATTGAATGCCCTATCGAATGTCGGTTTGCTGAACCGGTTCGTCGGGATGTTAACCGATTCACGCAGTTTCATGTCCTATCCGCGACATGAATATTTTCGGCGTGTGCTTTGTGATTTGCTCGGTCGTGAAGTGGAGCGCGGCGAAATCCCGATGGACGAAGAATTGCTGGGCAACCTGGTCAAAGGAATTTGCTTCGACAATGCGAAGAATTATTTCGGACTGGAATGTGGAGCGGTTTAGAATCAGGGCCTGGATCGATCGTAAATGGTGCCGGCTAAATCGTCTGCGATAGGAATCCGCCGTCGACGCGAAGATCGATGCCAGTCACGAATGCGCTTGCTTTTTCGCTCGCGAGAAAGATCGCTGCGCCGGCGAGCTCCGATGGCATTCCGAAGCGCTTCATCGATGTATGGTTCAAGATTTCTTGGCCACGAGGTGTCGCCGTTCCATCATCATTAAAAAGCAAACGGCGGTTTTGTTCACCCGGAAAGAAGCCGGGCGTGATAGAGTTTACCCGAATGTTGTCCGGCGCCCACTCGCGCGCTAGAAATCGCGTGAGATTCAGCAATGCCGCCTTGGCGGCGGAATAAGCCGCGACCCGCGAAAGCGGCACATGGCCAGAGACACTTGCGATGTTAATGATGCTGCCCTTCTGATTTTCCCTCATCGCCGGGCCGAACTCCTGGCACGGCGACAACACGCCGCCAACCAGGTTCAAATCGAAATTCTCGCGCCAATCTTCAATCGTAATCTTTTCGAACGGATGTTCAGGCGTAACGTTAACCCGCGGATCGTTGCCACCGGCAGCATTTACGAGGATTGTGGGAAGGCCGAACCGCTCGGTCACATTTTCCCGCGCAAACCTGAGCGATCGACGATCGAGAGCGTCGGCAACGAAAAATTCGGCGATTCCGCCGTTATTCTGAATGAATTTGGCTCTTGCCTCGCCCCGATTCTGGTTCCGCCCAAGTATGGCTGCTTTCGCGCCGGCCATGGCCAAGCCTTCCGTGATTGCTCCACCGAGAACGCCCGTGCCACCAATTATCACCGCAATTTCTCCGGTTAAATCAAACAGGTCCACTTTGTTCACATTGGTCTCTTCTCCTTTTGGTCAGGATTTTTGTAGTTGCTTCTGTCATACCTACGACTGGTGGGGCGCAATCAGCGGCGACTGCCTCGTTAGGTCTTTTGATCCTGCCGCGCCGGAAAATTTGGCCGAAGCGACTGGCCGGCCACAATCACAAACCGCAGTCCCCAAACGCCGGCACCGTGTATCGCGAAACACCCGGTTCAACGCTGATGGCGACTGAGTGTTACGGTCAGATACAGTCGAAGCCTTTGGGTGACCTCTCAGGTTGATCGAGATTTGCGACATAATGGGACAGTTGCCGCTACCGATGAGACGACATGATCCACACCGAAGAAGCGACGAAAGGGCACCGATCCGGCACTGGCTTGACAATTTCCAGACATCCGCATACTGGTGAACTGGTAAGGCCAATTCTTCGGCTCGGCTAGACCAAAGTTCATCCCCCGGACTATCTTGAAGGTTGAGAAATATACGCTCGGTGTCGGCGACCGCTTTGCTCATCAGGGACAGGCGCAATTGCGGGCGATTTGGCGGGCCCGGAGAGCTGGTATCGATGTTTACCCAGTCTGGAACAAATCCAATCGTGAACATCTGATGATAAGGAGTAAGCCGGACGATGTTCGCGCTGAAGCGGACGCCGCAGTGGCCGCACTCGGCTGGGAAGGAACCTACTACGTCGATGCCGATCACATCGGTCTGAAGACAGTCGACGCATTCATTGAGGCCAGCGATTTTTACACTGTCGATGTCGCTGATTTCACCGGCCAGGGGGCTGATCCAGACACGATCGAGGGCTTTGTTAAAGAGGCGCATCGCTACGCTGGATCTCTCTCTATTCCGGGGATTGATCGACCTTTGGAATTGAGCAAAGAGGATCTTCACGCCGCCGCTGGTAAGTTTCTATTGGCAATGCAGCAGGCCGGCCGCATTTACCGGCACATCGAAACCAAAAAAGGACGCCACAACTTCGTGACCGAGGTTTCAATTGACGAGACCGATACACCGCAAAACCCGGCGGAGTTGTTCCTTATCCTGGCGATGATCGCCCGGGAAGGGATCCCGGTGCAGACGATCGCACCGAAGTTCACCGGCCGATTCAATAAGGGCGTCGACTATGCCGGAGATCTTGCGCAATTCGAAAAAGAATTTGCTGCAAATCTCAGCGTTATCGCGTTCGCCATCCGCGAATTTCGGCTGCCGGACACGCTCAAGCTCAGCGTGCATTCGGGGAGCGACAAGTTTTCACTCTATCCGACGATCAACCGGCTGATCAAAAAACATGATGCGGGCCTGCATGTCAAAACGGCCGGAACAACCTGGCTTGAGGAAATCATCGGGCTGGCGGAGTCGGGTGGTGAAGGGCTGGCGATCGCGAAAGAGATTTACGCCCGATCGTTTGAGCGTTTGGCCGAACTGACCGCGCCCTACCGCGCCGTGGTCGATATTGATCAGGCCAAACTGCCCAACCCGAAAGCCGTTGCTGGTTGGAGCTCGACCGAATACGTCTGCGCTCTGCAGCACGCCCAGTCGCGTCCTAGGTACAATCCCCATTTCCGGCAACTGCTCCATATCGGATTTAAGATCGCTGCGGAAATGGGGGAGCGTTTCACCGACGCACTAAGGACCAATGAACCAATCGTCGGCCGCCACGTTACCGAAAATCTATTTCAGCGGCATTTGCTGCCAATTTTTGCATAGACCAACCGTTCAAAGGAAAGATGCCATGGCCCAAGCCTTGAAAGTTGAGCAGGGTGCGCCGCCCCTGGATAGCAGCGGTCGCTATCGTTGGATTGTCTGCGCACTCCTGTTCTTCGCCACAACCATTAACTACATGGACCGGCAGATCCTGTCGCTGCTCAAGCCGATTCTCGATAATCAGATGGGCTGGACCAATGAACAGTTTGGCGCGATTAACTCCGCTTTCCAGGGTGCCTATGCAGTTGGAGGATTGGCGTTTGGGTGGTTAGTGGATCGGATTGGAAGCAAAATCGGCTATTCCATTTCGATTACGGGCTGGAGCCTGGCCGCCCTCGGGCACGCGCTGGTCTCCAGTATCGGCGGCTTTTTCGTGGCGCGCGCTTGCTTGGGGATTACTGAGGCCGGTAATTTCCCGACCTCGATTAAAACCGTTGCATTGTGGTTTCCCAAGAAAGAGCGGGCTTTCGCTACCAGCTTGTTTAATTCGGGCGCAAATGTTGGACCGATCATAGCGCCGATCATCTTTCCATGGATTGCGCTCACTTGGGGCTGGCAGGCAGCATTTATAACCGCCGGTGTGGCGGGGTTCATTTGGCTATTCTTTTGGATTCCGTTTTACGACGTGCCGGAGCGGCAGAGTCGGCTCAGCCGTGATGAGCTGGCGTTTATCCAAAGCGATCGAGACGAATCACACACTGAGAGCCCGGGGAAAAGTCGCTGGCTGAGCCTGCTGAAATATCGGCAGGCCTGGTCGATCATCATCGCAAGATTTATGACCGATCCGGTCTGGTGGTTTTTTCTGATTTGGTTGCCCGATTATTTCAAAAAGACGCGCCACCTGGACATCCAACACAGTTGGATTCACCTGGCCACGATCTATGCGATCGTTACGGTCTTGAGCAATATCGGCGGCTGGCTGCCGGGATATCTGATGAGGCGTGGTTGGACCGTCACCCGTGCGCGCAAAACCGCGATGTTCATTTTTGCGCTTTGCGTGGTGCCGATTTTATTCGCGACGTCAGTCGGCGACTGGAGCGCAGTTCTCTTGATCGGACTGGCTGGAGCTGCCCATCAGGCCTGGTCGGCGAACCTTTACTCGACAGCTTCTGACATGTTCCCAAAAAATGCGGTTGCGTCTCTGATCGGAATAGGGAGTGCGGCAGGTTCAGTCGGCGGTATGATATTCCCGATTGTCACCGGAGTCCTGTTGGACAGGTTCCAGGCTAGCGGCAATGTCACCGCAGGTTATAGCATCCTATTTGTGATTTGCGCTTTCGCTTATCTGGTGGCATTCGCACTGAACCATCTGTGCGCACCCAAGTTCGAGCTGGTACCTTCCGAACCGCGGAATCTGTGATTGGATTCAAGCAACCAGCGTACTAGTAAAGAATGGACTCTTTGTCTGAACGAAGTTCTGGCCCCGCGCTTTCGGATTTTCTAACCCTTGCCGAATTCGAATCGGCAGCGCGGCAAGTGATGGCCCACCCGGTTTACGAGTATGTGGCCGGTGGCGCCGGTGATGAGATCAGCTTGCGAGCAAATCAAACGGCCTTTGAAAAGATTTTTCTCTTGCCGCGCGTGCTCCGCAGCGTTACTCCCGTCAACCCAAGTACCACGCTTTTCGGGACCCAGTTGTCAGCGCCGGTTCTACTGGCGCCGGTTGCCTATCAGCGCATGATGCATCCGGACGGAGAACTGGCGACCGTCCGTGGGGCTGGGACAATGGGCGCTCCGGTTGTTGTCAGTACCAACACGACAGTAGCAATCGAGGAATTAGCCGCGGTGGCAAAAAGTCCACTCTGGTTCCAGCTCTACTTCCAGAAAGATCGAACGTTTACCCGGGAGCTGATTGAGCGGCTTGAAACGGCCGGTTGCCAAGCTCTCTGCGTTACTGTCGATTCGCCGGTGCTTGGCGTCCGAACGCGCCAAGTGCGCGCCGACTTTAGATTGCCCCCGGAACTGAAACTTCCGCATAGCCTCAAGCAGCGCCACCGGCCGGGAGATCCGCCGGATTTTGGCGCGTACTCGAATGTCACTTGGCAAGATATTGACTGGCTGCGGTCAATTACGAAAATGAAACTTGTGCTAAAGGGCGTTCTCCATCCGCAAGACGCGGAGGAAGCTCTTCGACACCAGGTTGACGGCATTGTCGTCTCCAACCATGGAGCGAGAAATCTGGACACCGCAGTACCGACAATCGAGGCTCTCCCAGGCGTCACCGAACGCGTCGCCGGCAGAATTCCTGTCCTCATCGACGGAGGCATTCGTCGAGGCACTGACGTCCTGAAAAGTCTCGCTCGCGGTGCTACCGCCGTATTGATCGGGCGTTCCTATATTTACGCACTGAGTATTGGCGGATCGGAAGGAGTTGCCCATTGTCTGCGGCTCTTGCGAGCAGAATTCGAGTATGCAATGGCTCTGGTCGGAGTAGCGTCAATTGCGGAATTGGACCGCGCCATCGAATGGCCTTCCTAAACAAGTTGGTTGTTCCCTCTCGTTTTTCATCGAGCGGAGCAGGATTCGGCGCCTGCTACTTTTTTCCAAAGCAACACGAGGACTCGGCGCTGGATATTTCGTCCCGAAGGGACAGGAGGACTCAGCCCAGGGTTTTAACACTGGGTTCACGTCCCCCCAGGCGACTCGCCCTGAAAGGGCGTAAGGTTCAAAAAGATCAATCCCACACATACCGCTCATCAAACCGGATATCGTGTTTCTTGAGAATGGTTCGAAACTCTTCTTGGAATGTCATCTTTCGGTGATGGCTTTCTTGGCTGGCGATGTACGCCATGACCGATTCCTTGGCAGATTGGCTCACAGAGAAAGCTCCGTATCCGCTCTGCCAGCTGAAATGGCTATGACCTTTGGCCTTTACGGTCATTGTCGAGCTGGTTTTGAGCTTTTTAATCATCTCAGCCAGCGAGGTCGTTCGGGAGAGGCCAGAAAGGATATGGACATGATCTGCCATTCCGCCTACCTGCAGTGGTTCGCAATGCAAACCATGCAAAGTTCCTGTCAAATAGGCGTGCACCTCCGATCGGAGCTCGTTCGACTGTAAAAATGCGATTCGGTTCTTGGTCGAGAAGATGATGTGCACCAATACGACGGCGAGTGACTGCGGATACATTAAAATACATAATATATATCTGTTGTTGTCACGTTAATTCTAGCACCCTTTCAGGGTGGATCGCTTAGGATAATCGGTTCCCAGGGTTAAAACCCTGGGCTGAGTCCTCCTGTCCCTTCGGGACGAAAGAGTTGGCGCAGAGCCGATCCGTTCACAATATTTCTCGGCCTCTTTGCCATAGAATTTCAGAGTAGCTTCATCTGTTGACTCGTTCACGCGGGAACAATGGAGTATTAAGAAAGGGTAAGCTCTCGTTCTTCATCGAACCGGGGGCGCGAACTTGAAACTAGGGATCTCTCTACCCAAAACATACCCGGTTCTAATGGTGCCATGAGCGGGAACAAATTCTAGGGCGGGCCTTCCGTTGACGGCATAGAGGGCTCTATATCTAACAGCGGAATCATTTCGGATTTGAAATGCCCATCCGAGCGGAGCCGTCACTCGAAACGCTGTGAGAGGCCCTGAAGTACCGACGGGGACCTGAGATCCACAAAAACCAACCGAAGCGGTCAGTCCAACTACAATCAGAGCCAGCGGCAACCGAAGCGATAACATAGTTCTCATTCCTTTTCGTGACAGGCACGGCTTGATCCATTTGCTAATCGTTCGCTAATCCCAGCGAGACCAGAAGAGATCGGTCGACAACCGGTTTCGCTCTCTGGCATTGGTCGACCTGGAACCTCTGTATTCCGAACGCCGTATCTTGGCCGAGAAACCCATCGACGACGCCAGCGTAATAGCCACGATCGCGTAGGGCAATCTGGACCTCTCTGACGATCGCTGAATTACTGTGATCCATCGGGTGCGATAACTGCGGCGCCACCTGCTCGCTGGTACACGCTCCCAGAGAAACAGCGGTTCCGACCAATAATAGAAGCCGATATATTCCGGGCATATTTCCTTAATCCACTCTTCTTCGTTCGTTAGCGCGCAAAAAATCTAACCGGAATCGTCACAGCCGGTGCTTGAGACGATACAACGATAATCGACGCAAACATCCCTATTTTAACGTAGTTTTCCAATAATAAACTTCGCGAAATAGTGAGGCTTTTCGCGCTATCGTCCATGCATCCGCATGGTTAACCTCGAAGTCCTGTTTCAGTAAGTGCGCTAGGCTTTAAATTTCGCCCAACGCTCTCGAGTAGCTCAGCCGCGGCTCCCATCGCCCGGCGGCTATCTTGGCTGCGGAATTTCTGTAGGAGCGATAAGAGTCCGGGTGTCTCTGATCGTTTCGCTGATATCTGAGCTAGACCTTCAGGAATGGCGCGCACGACAACGTCCAGCAATTCCGGCTCGATTTCGCCCAACCCTTTGCTCAACAAAAGTAAATTGCGAACCGACCGAATGGCTTCCGGCGTTTTAGCCACTTCTACGACGGTGTTGAGCAGGGTGTCGCTTGCACTCAGTGCCCCCTTTAGCGTATCCAGGACACCACGCTCATGTAACCCCTGGAGTACCTCGTATGCGGCGAGCAGCGCTTCAGCGTGCTCCAGCGGAGCGTTGTCTAACCGATCGCGGAGTTCTGCACGAGCGTCACGCCCTGGTGGTTCAAAACGAATCGGAAGAGCCATGATTTTCTCCGGTTGGTAGGTTCACGTTATCTGTGTTCACCGCGGTCGCGGCGTTCCAGGCATCCAATAATCTGGACGTTTCCACTTACGTTCTACTTCTACTCCACGCTGCGGAGTGGGATGACCAAAGCGATGATTGGTTTTGGGCAACGGTGATTCACCCATCTCCGGCAGTAGTCGCATCCGGACCCAAGTGTCTTTGTAGGCCGGAGTATGGGTTACCGGATCCGTGTGGCTACCGGTAAGACGATTGACCGGACTTTCTGTCGAATTCATAGGCATATAAAGTTCATACCCCTGCACTCGATCCGTCACCAACGCGCGGACACGAACTCGACCAAGCCGAGAGATAAGTTCTACCCAGCGTCCGCTCTCAATCCGTCGCTTGGCCGCAATTTGTGGTGAGATCTCTACCCAGGTATCGGGAGTCTTTTCCTTAATTCCCTCCACTCGATAGGTCAAATTCCCTTGGTGAAAGTGTTCGAGCAGCCGGCCGGATGAACTTCCGGGCTGTCAGCCAGTCGATGATACGGAGGTGCGAGCTCGTTTTGAGCAGGGATGGGGTATTACGTTGCCGTCGGCGAAGGGTTGTTCTACCGGCAACACCCAGCCTGGAGAAAGAGGGCACGTTTACAAATACAGAACGACGTATTTATTGGATCGAATACCGCGGAGAGCCACCCGGTCTTAGCCACGCGGATCAAGCGAGCTCATAAGTTACACGGCCAAAAAATGATCGTCTCCGATCTGCGGCGGAATGAAATGGCCGAGCGGGCCGACATCCTTCTGCAACCTCAGCCGGGTACTGATTTGGTCTGGCTCGGCGCAGTGAGCAGGTACATCCTAGATAATGGTCTAGCGAAAATGGATTTTGTATGCAGAAACCGGCGCGCGCCTAATCGATATCATTAATCAAACGGGGAGAGAGATTCCTCAGGTTTGCTTCCGAAAGGATGACTTCTCTGAGCGTACTAAACGGAAACTGGAAAACAAAGCCGGGTATGGCGCGAGTAGCGCGAAGACAGGCTCTCGGTCTCACTTCCCTGTTTCTGTCTTGAGGACGATTGCGGCGCTTTCCGTGTCCAAAGCGAAGCGCAATTCTCCGTAGCGGTGTTCCGTCCTGGGCATGCCGTTAGAGTCGCCACCGGGTTCTTCAGAAAATTCGACCTGGAACTTGCCTTTCCAAACTTTCCCAGTTCGCTCCGTGATCTCGACCATCCAGATATCGGCACAACCAACGGCGGATGCATCGCCATTGCTGGCGTCTAAATGCTCCGGTGGGAGTTGGCTCGCGGTTTCAATAAAGGCGGCGGTAAGAAAATCCTGGAAGTCAGCGTCTTCTAAGCGCTCCAGGATTTCCGGGATAATCATTGATGTGGGGATATTTAGAAGCATGGCCGCTAATTCCTTGGGAATCGTATCCTGGAACAACTTCATTTCCAGGATCTGAACGGATATTTGTTTTCGACTCGTCCGAGCTATAAATTGATTATCCTCAAGGAGTCAGACACAAACACTATTCTGAATGATAGAGCTATCTTCGATCGATGATAGTTTTCTTCTCTGAGTACTGGAGCCGCGATTATCTCTTGCCCGAAGCTCCCGGTGAAAACCGGGCGTTGGCGCATATTAGCAATCCTGATGACGCATCAGACGTTTTGATTATTTGGACTGGTTAGGAGCTGCCAATTTTAAAAACGCTTCCGAATGAAACGACTAATCATATTCGACATCCTCCGAGGCATCTTACTGTTGATGATGATCGTTGATCACTCGCCATCGCGGCTTCGCCTTTTTACCGATCAGCCGATCGGATTTTTCACGACCGCCGAGGGGTTCGTATTTGTTTCAGCGTTTTTGGCCGGCATGCTTTTTCGTCGGCGTACGGAAGACTCAGGGTTTGCCGCAGCGCGGTCCGGTACGGTTGGTCGAGCGTGGCGGATTTATCGCGCGCATCTGCTGACCGTTTCTTTTGCCTTTGTTATTGGCAGCTTTTTTTTGAGTGAGTTTTCGGGAGTTAGCAATTTGCTAGATCAGTATTTGAAAAATCCGGCGGCGGCTCTTTTTGGGTCTGCCCTTCTGTTGTTTCGGCCGCCGTTGATAGACATCCTCCCAATGTATATCT
>WNFM01329435.1_pt1 | contig 16673 bp, 14 predicted proteins | sample 5400271 | NCBI WGS metagenome assembly WNFM01 (sample SAMN13153352, study PRJNA577476) | soil metagenome | isolation source: 60 cm saprolite on Douglas fir-dominated hillslope | place: USA:California | collected 2013-09-17
GGCCGTGCTGGGGAACGCCCGAGATGAAGCATCCCGGCACGCCCAATCTCTACGACACCTCCAAGCCGGTCGCCCAGGGCGGCCTCTGCTTCCGCAATCTCTTCGGCGTCGAGCGCAACGGCGAGAATTTGCTGGCCGACGGCTCCTACCCGATGGGCAGCGAGATCAAGGACGGCTATCCCTTCTTCACCTACGGCATGCTCAAGAAGCTCGGCTGGGACGGCGATCTCGCGGCGCCGGAGCTCGAGACGATCAAGAAGATCGGCGGCGAGAAGCCGGAGGGCGTGTCGTGGTCGACCGACACCTCGGGCGGCATCCAGCGTGTCGCCATCAAGCATGGCTGCGCGCCCTTCGGCAACGCCAAGGCGCGCACCGTGGCGTGGAATTTCCCTGACGGCGTGCCGGTCCATCGCGAGCCGCTCTACACGCCGCGCCGCGACCTCGTCGCGCAATATCCGACTTATGACGACAAGAAGGATTTCCGCATGCCGGTGCTCTACAAGAGCATCCAGCAGCGCGACGTCTCGAAGGAGTTCCCGATCATCCTGACCTCGGGGCGGTTGGTCGAGTACGAGGGCGGCGGCGATGAGACGCGCTCCAACCCGTGGCTTGCCGAGCTGCAGCAGGACATGTTCGTCGAGGTCAATCCGTTCGACGCCAACCAGGCCGGCTTCAAGGACGGCCAGATGGTCTGGGTCTACGGTCCCGAAGGCGGCGCCAAGGTCCGGGTCAAGGCGATGGTGACGCCGCGCGTCGGCAAGGGCGTCGCCTTCATGCCGTTCCATTTCGGCGGCCATTTCATGGGCAAGGATCTGCGTGCCAAGTACCCCGCCGGCGCCGATCCTTTCGTGCTCGGCGAGGCGGTCAATACCGTCACCACCTACGGCTACGATGCGGTGACGCATATGCAGGAAACCAAGGTCACCCTCTGCCGCATCGAAAAAGCCTGATAGGGAGCAGCGTCATGGCCCGAATGAAGTTCCTCTGCGACGCCGAGCGCTGCATCGAGTGCAACGCCTGCGTCACCGCCTGCAAGAACGAGCACGACGTGCCGTGGGGCATCAATCGCCGGCGCGTCGTCACGCTCAATGACGGCAAGCCGGGCGAGCGCTCGATCTCCGCCGCTTGCATGCATTGCTCCGACGCGCCCTGCATGGCGGTCTGTCCGGTCGACGCCTTCACCCAGACCGCCGAGGGCATCGTCCTGCACTCGAAGGATATCTGCATCGGCTGCGGCTATTGCTTCTACGCCTGCCCGTTCGGCGCGCCGCAATTCCCCAAGACGAGCAATTTCGGCAGCCGCGGCAAGATGGACAAATGCACCTTCTGCGCCGGCGGGCCCGAGGACGGCCACGCTCATGCCGAGGAGGTCAGCCAGGGCGGCTACGGGCGCAACCGCATCGCCGAGGGCAAGCTGCCGATCTGCGCCGAGATGTGCTCGACCAAGGCGCTGCTCGCCGGCGATGCCGACGAGGTCTCGGACATCTATCGCGAGCGCGTCGCGGCGCGCGGCTTCGGCTCGGGCGCCTGGGGCTGGGGTACGGCGTACCAGACGAAAGAGGGCGGCTGAGCGGGAGCCCGGCGGTGGCGAGAGCGATCGGATTGCTGGCCCTCGCGATCGTCGCGGCGGCGGCGCTCGGCGGCTGCCGCGACAACGAGCAGGGGCGGCCGCTCGCCTTCGACAAGGGACATTATGCCGGCGTGCCGCTCGGCAAGCCGAGCGCCCAGGCGATCGCCGCGTTGCGCGACCGCGTGCAGATGCAGCGCTATTGAGGAAACGGCGATGAAGCAGAGATTGGCGCCGCTCGTTCTTGTCTTCGTCCTCGTCCTCGCCGGCCTTCTCGGCGCCGCGGGCGCAATGGCGCAGCAGACGCTCCCCGAGCCCAGCCGCAGCGGCAACAATGCCGATATGTGGCGGGGCGTGAGGCAAGGCGTCCAGGGCTACGTCTCGATTCCGAACCCGCAGGCCGGTGTCCTTGTCCAGTCCGAAGGCGAGAATTGGCGCAATTGGCGCAACGGGCCGATCTCGACCTACGGCACCTGGCTGCTCCTCGGCATCATCGTCGTCCTCGCCCTCTTCCTGGCGGTTCGCGGCCGCATCCGCGTCGAGGCGGGCCCCTCGCCGCGCCGCATCAAGCGCTTCGGCGCGATCGAGCGGTTCAGCCATTGGCTGACCGCGACGACCTTCATCCTGCTCGGCCTTACCGGGCTCAACATGCTCTACGGCCGCTACGTGCTGCGGCCGCTGATCGGCGCCGATGCCTTCTCGACGCTGACCGCCTGGGGCAAGTACCTGCACAATTACATCAGCTTCGCCTTACAATTTGCCGACGCGCGCCGATCTCACCTGGCTGGCGATGGGCGGCGGGCTGTTCGGCAAGGGCAAGCACCCGCCCGCCCACAAATTCAACGCCGGTCAGAAGCTGGTGTTCTGGGGCGTCGTTCTGTTCGGCCTGGCGATCAGCGTCTCGGGTTTCCTGCTGATGTTCCCCTTCGCCGTCGCCGACCTGCACCAGATGCAGCTGACCCAGCTCGGTCACAGCATCGTCGCGCTGCTCTTCATCGCCATGATCATCGCCCACATCTATATCGGCACGGTCGGCATGGAAGGCGCCTTCGAGGCGATGAATTCCGGCATGGTCGACGAGAACTGGGCGCGCGAGCATCACAGCCTGTGGGTCGCCGAGGTCAAGGGCGAGCAGCCGCCCGCCGACCACGAGCCGCACGGCCCGGCCCCCGCTGGCGGCGCAAGGCGCCCGGCATGAGGCGCGGCGCCATCGCCGCGCTCGCCGCGGCCGCGCTGCTCGCCGGCGCCGCGCAGGCGGCGGTCACGCCGGAGGAGGTCAAGAAGCGGATCGAGGCGGCCCTGCCCGTGCAGGTGCTGCGCGTCCAGCCCGGCGAGGTTGACGGCAAGCCCGCTTTCCTCGTCCGCGTCATGAGCAAGGCCAAGGGCGGCAATGAGGCGTTCAGCGTCACCACCCTCGCCGTCGATGGCGAGACCGGCCAGCTGATTCCCGCTTTCCGCCACCGCGCCAGCGGCTACGCCCTGTCCGACAGCTCGGGCAGCGAGCCGAAGGAGATCCTGGTGCCGGAGAATGGCGGCCACACCTGGCGCTAGGCGCGCCGGCCCGCACGCGCAAACGGAAATGCCGGCAAGCGCCGGCATTTTTCGCGACTTCGGCGGGAATAAAGCTTGGTCGGAGTGACAGGATTCGAACCTACGACCCCCGCCTCCCGAAAGCGGTGCTCTACCAGGCTGAGCTACACTCCGATGCCAAGCGCGGGGAGCTATAGCGCTATCGCAGCGCGCCTGCAACCGCTATCGCTTGCCGCGAGTGCCCGCCGCGATTCCCGCTGCTCGAGACGAGCAATTTGCGCCGGGAATTAAGCTGGTTCCCCGACCGTGTGGCACAAACATTGCGACGGCACCGGTGATCTATCCAGTCGCCGAACCATCCGCTCTGGCTTGTGAGGAGTAGGTATTTTTCTATGATCGCGATTGTCCGTCCGCTGGCGACGGTGTACAGCGGGTTGTACCTCGGACTTGGTTCCCGGCATCCAAGCGCCGGGAAGCATCCCGGTTGCTGCCGTGCCGCCTCCGTCCCGCCGAGCCCATTTTAGGCGCCGCCGTGCAGTCACCGGGCAATCCGCCCAATTATTGTCCACCGTAGCGGCGAGGGGGCAGCAACTGCTCCGCGCTTACGACCGTCGAGAGCGATCCCATGACGATACATGTCGCGCTGCATCATCGCACCGTCTATCGCTACGATCGCTTGATCGCGCTGGGGCCGCAGATCCTTCGCTTGCGGCCGGCGCCACACTGCAAGACGCCAATCCTGAGCTATTCCCTGTCGGTCCGACCGAAAGACCATTTCATCAACTGGCAGCAGGATCCGCAGTCGAACTACCAGGCGCGCCTCGTTTTTCCCGAGAAGACGCGGGAGCTGATCGTCGAGGTCGATCTTGTCGCCGATCTGGCGGTCACCAATCCATTCGACTTCTTTCTGGAGCCGTCGGCCGAGACCTTTCCCTTCGGCTATGACGCGGCGCTGCAGGCCGAGATCGCGCCGTATCGCGCGATTGAGCCCCTCGGTCCACGTCTTGCGCGCTGGCTCGCGGCGATCGATCGGGCGCCGCAGCAGACGACCGGCTTTCTCGTCGACCTCAACGCGCGCCTGCAGCGCGACATCGCCTATGTCGTCCGCATGGAGCCGGGGGTCCAAAGCTGCGAGGAGACGCTTGCTCTGGGCAAGGGCTCGTGCCGCGATACCGGCTGGCTCCTTGTCCAGATCCTCCGTCATCTGGGCCTCGCCGCGCGCTTCGTCTCAGGCTATCTCATTCAGCTCAAGCCGGATGTGAAGCCACTCACCGGACCGGAGGGCCCGGAGCGCGACTTCACGGACCTGCATGCCTGGGCCGAGGTCTACCTGCCGGGCGCCGGGTGGATCGGTCTCGATCCGACCTCGGGATTGCTCGCCGGCGAGGGGCATATCCCGCTCGCCGCGACGCCGTCGCCACCGAGCGCCGCCCCGATCACCGGTGCCGTCGAGAAATGCGAGGTCGCCTTCGACCACGCGATGAGCGTCACGCGAATCCGCGAGACGGCGCGTGTCACCAAGCCATACACCGACGCGCAGTGGCAGCGCATCGACCGGCTCGGTCGCCGCGTCGACGACGTCATTGCCAGCGCCGGCCTCAAATTGACCATGGGCGGCGAGCCGACCTTCATCTCGGTCGACGACATAGATGCCGCCGAATGGAACGTCGCCGCTCTCGGACCGACGAAGCGGCGCGTTGCCGGCGAGCTCTTGCGGCGACTTCAGAGGCGCTGGGCGCCGGGCGCGCTGCTCCATTACGGCCAGGGCAAGTGGTATCCCGGCGAGCCCTTGCCGCGCTGGGCGCTCGGCTGCTTCTGGCGCAAGGACGGCGAGCCGCTGTGGCGCGATCCCGCACTCTTCGTCTCGGATAGCGGCGGACGCAGCGTCGGCATTGCCCAAGCCGAGGAGTTCGCGACCGCCCTGGCGCAGCGGCTCGAGCTCGATCCGGCCTTCCTCGTCACCGGCTTCGAGAATGCGTGGCATTATCTCGAGCGTGAGCGTCGGCTGCCGGTCAATGTCGATCCGCTCGATGCCGATCTCGCCGACCCGGACGAGCGTGCCAGGCTCGCTCGCCTGCTCGAGCGCGGGTTGGATCAGGCGGTCGGACTCGCTCTGCCGCTGCAGCGCTTGCGCGGCCGCGCCGGCAATCGCTGGGTCAGCTGCCGGTGGTCGTTCCGGCCGAACCGGATGTTCCTGCTTCCCGGTGATTCGCCGATGGGGTTGCGCCTGCCCCTCGATTCGTTGCCGCATGTTCCCGAGGCCGAACGACCGCAGGATATCGAGGTCGATCCCTTTGCGCCGCGTGCCGCGCTGCCGCGGCGGGTCGATCTTTCCGTCCATTCGATCAGCGTCACGCCGGCGCGGCAGGGCCACAACGAGCAGGGACCAGCGACCGACCGCCAGACCAATGGCTCACGGTCGGCGCAGCCCGGCAAGTATCGCCCGCCGGCGATGGTGTGGACGGCGCTCTGCGTCGAACCGCGCGACGGCAAGCTTCATGTCTTCATGCCGCCGACGACCCAGCTCGAGGATTATCTCGAGCTGTTGGCCGCGGTCGAGGATACCGCTGCCGAGCTCGGGCGCGAGATCACCATCGAAGGCTACCCGCCGCCGCGTGATCCGCGCATCGCGCAGTTCAGCATCACGCCCGATCCCGGCGTGCTCGAGGTCAACATTCACCCCGCGGCAAATTGGGACGAGCTCGTTCAGCACACGACGGTTCTCTACGAGGAGGCGCGCCAGGCGCGGCTCGGCACGGAAAAATTTCTCATCGATGGTCGCCATGTCGGTACCGGCGGCGGCAATCATTTCACCATCGGCGGACCGACGGTCGAGGAATCGCCGATGCTGCGTCGCCCGGATCTGCTGCGCAGTCTCATTGCCTATTGGCTCAACCACCCCTCCCTCTCCTATCTCTTCTCCGGCCTCTATATCGGGCCGACCAGCCAGGCCCCGCGCATCGACGAGGCGCGGGGCGACAGCGTCGCCGAGCTCGAGCTCGCCTTCACGCAGATTCCCGATCACGGCGAGGCCCCGCCCTGGCTCGTCGATCGCGTGCTGCGCAACATCCTCGTCGACGTCACGGGCAACACGCACCGCACCGAGTTCTGTATCGACAAGCTCTATTCGCCGGACGGGCCGACGGGGCGGCTCGGCCTGGTCGAGCTGCGTGCCTTCGAGATGCCGCCGCATGCGCAGATGAGCCTGGTCCAGCAGTTGCTCCTGCGCGGCATCATCGCCGAGTTTGCCCGGCGCCCCTATCGACGCAGCCTGGTGCGCTGGGGCACGAGGCTGCATGACCGCTTCCTCCTGCCGCACTTCCTGGAGGGCGATTTCGCGGAAGTCATCGATGATCTGCGGGCGGCGGGCTTCCTCTTTGAAATCGATTGGTTTGCGCCGCATTTCGAGTTCCGCTTCCCCGCGATCGGTACGGTCAGCCATGGCGGGATCGTGCTCGAGCTGAGGCAAGCGCTGGAGCCCTGGCCGGTCCTGGGCGAAGAGCCCGGCGCCGGTGGCATGGTCAGGTATGTCGACGCATCGCTCGAGCGGCTGCAGGTCAAGGTGCGCGACATGACCGACGAGCGCTATTGCATCGCTTGCAACGGCATCCGCGTGCCACTCCACGCGACCGGGACGGTCGGCGAATACGTCGCCGGCACGCGTTATCGCGCCTGGCAGCCGGTCTCTTGCCTGCATCCGCGAATCGGCGTACACGCGCCGCTCGTCTTCGATATTGTCGATACTTGGTCTGGTCGATCGATCGGTGGTTGCACCTATCACGTCGCACATCCGGGCGGTCGCAACTATGAGACGCTGCCCGTCAACGCCAATGAGGCGGAGGCGCGCCGGCGGGCGCGCTTCTTGCCCACCGGCCATTCCGCCGGTTCTCTTGTTCCCGCGCCGCCAACGGTCGTTGGGGAATTCCCGCTCACCCTCGATCTGCGATACGCTCCGCCCGTCGCATAACGCGCGAATAACGATGCCAACGTGTATTCTGCGCGACGATTACCGGACCGCTGCGGTGCGCCCATGAGCCCGACCCAATACTCGTTGTTTGCCGGTACGGCAGCCGACCTCCGCGCAGCCGGAGTTGGCGCCGCCGGGCTCGACGAGTACGACGAGATGGTGAGCGGCGACGGCCGGATCCGGGCTCATTGGCGACCGCTGGTCGGTGCGCTCCAGGGGATCGCCGAAGGGACTCTCGGCGAGCGCATTGAACGGATCTATCGGCAGTATCAAGATACCGCCCTCGCCTTCAGCCTCGACAACGACCGGCAGGCGGCGGAACTTCGCCGCTCGTTCGATATCATGCCCTTGGTACTGCCGGAGGAGGAATGGACCCAGCTGGAGGCCGGGTTGGCGCAGCGCGCGCAGCTGCTCGATCGCCTGCTTGCCGATCTCTATGGACCATGTCGCGTCCTCAGCGAGCGGCTCCTGCCCTCGATACTGGTCCACGGCAGTCCGCGGTTCTTGCGGCCGTGCTCGGCACTTGCCGCCATGCCGGCCATGCGGCATGTGCACGTCTACAGCGCCGACCTGATACGTGGCTCCGATGGCGTTTGGCGCGTCCTCGCCGATCGGCTTCAAGCCCCTGCGGGCATCGGATTCGCGCTGCAGAACCGCCACATTCTGGCGCGCACCCTTCCGGAAATCTTCCGCGCCCAGCCGGTTCAGCGTATCGAGCCGTTCTTCGAGCTGTGGCGGGACAGCCTTGCCGCGATGGCTCGGCAGAAGATGGACCCCGCACGCGTCGTGGTGCTGACCCCGGGTCCCTTCAACGCCGCCTATTTCGAGCATGCCTATCTCGCCCGACAGCTTGGTGCGACGCTCGTCGAGGGGGCCGATCTGACGGTTCGCGACGGCCGGGTCCAGGTCAAGACGCTCGGCGCACTGCACCCGGTCGACGTCATCCTGCGCTTCGTCGAAGACGATTACTGCGATCCGCTGGAGTTACGCGGCGATTCCATGCTCGGCGTGGCGGGGTTGCTTCAGGCCGTCCGCACCGGCACCGTCGCCATCGCCAACGCGCTTGGCTCGAGCGTCGTCGAGACCCCCGCGATTCGCGCATTCCTGCCGCATCTTGCCGAAGCGCTGCTCGGCGAGAGCCTACTGCTTCCATCGCTGGAGACCCGGTGGCTCGGCCTGCCAGAGGCGGCCGCAACATTGCCCGATCGGCTCGGCGAGGTCGTGGTCAAGCCGGCAATGGCGACGCGCCGCGAAGAGCAGGCCTTTGTCGCATCGTTCCAGCAGGCCGGTCAGAAGGCGCTGCTCGCAGAAATTCGCCGGCGGCCCAAAGCTTACGTCGCCGAGACGCGGATCAATCGTTCCGTCATGCCGATCTGGACGTCCGCCGGCATGGTGCCGAGGCCCGTCATCCTGCGGATGTTCCTTGTCGAGAGCGGTGGCAGCTACATCGCCATGCCGGGTGGTCTCGCCCAGGTGCCTCACGCGATATCCCGCGACAATGCGCGTGCGGAGCCGGTGCTGGCGAGCAAGGATGTCTGGGTGCTGGCGGGGGGCGACCGCGATGCGACGGTGGCGAGCCGCGCGCCGCCGAGCGCCGTGACGATCCATCGCACGCCGGACGAGCTGCGCAGCCGCAGCGCCGACGACCTTTTCTGGCTGGGCCGCTACGCGGAGCGCCTCGACAACGCGGCCCGAACGATGCGGAGCACGTTGGGACGGACGGTCTCCGTCGAGATCGGACCCGGCCAGCAAAAGGAGCTTCACCTCCTCGTCCGGATCTTGTCGGCAAGCGGTCTTGTCGATGCGAGTGCCGCAGAGTGGTTGCCCGACGGCACGGCCCTGCAACGCGCGATCTCGCAGGCCAGCGCGCGTCACAAGAAGCTGCAGGACGTCTTCGACGCGCTGCAACGGATCGCGCGGTCGCTCCGCGACCAGCTGTCGAGCGATATGTGGCAGGTCGTCGTCGTGCTGCTCCGTGAGGCGCGCGAGCGGCTCGGCAGCCCCCACGATACCGATGAGATGATCGCCGCGCTCGATCATCTTGTCGGCGTGATTGCCGCGTTCGGCGGCATGGTCTCCGAGAACATGACGCGCAGTACCGGTTGGCGTTTTCTTGACATCGGCCGCCGGATCGAGCGCGGTATCTATGGCGTCACCGTGTTGCGTCAGGCCCTGGCGGCGCGTGGAGCGGAGCTGGAGACGGCGCTCGGCCTGACGCTGGAGCTGTTCGACAGCGTGATCACGTATCGCTCGCGCTATCTCGCCGCGGTGCAACCTGGCGCGGTGATCCAGCTGGTGCTCGCCGACGAGAGCAATCCGCGCGCGATCAACTATCAAGCTTGCGCGATCGCCGACCATCTGCGGGCTCTGGCCGCGACGTTCGAGCGACCGGCGGATCGATCGGAGCAGGCCCTCCTCGACATCGCGATGGGGAGCCTGCAAGGGATCGTCCCGAGCGTGCTCGATCCGGATGTCGGCGGCGACACGCTGGTCAAGATCGGAGAGCTCCTCGGTCAGGAAGGAGCCCGCCTCCTGCGCCTTTCGGATGCCATCACCCGGGCCTATTTCTCGCAGGTCCAGATGCCGCATCCCGTCGGCTACGAGGGGGCACATATTTGATCTACTCGGTGCGGCATCGCTCGAGCTATGCCTATCAGGAGACGGTCGATCTCTCCTATCACTTGCTGCATCTGACGCCGCGCGACCTGCCGTTCCAGCGCGTCATCGACGCGAGCATTCGCGCCAGCCCGGAGGCACAAGCGGTGTCGCACGGCGTCGACTATTTCGGCAACGGCATCAGCTTCCTGTCGCTGGCGCGGCCCCATGATCACCTCGTCATCGACATGACCGCCCGGGTCGAGGTCACCGCGCGCCCGCCGCTCGTCGCCGAGAAGACGCCGCCCTGGGAGGCCGTGCGCGAAGCGCTCGGTGGCGGGGGAGGGCCGGGCGGGGAAGGGCCGGAGACCGTCGCGGCGGCGGAGTTCGCAAATGATTCGCCGCTGGTCTCGGCGAGCTCTGAATTCGCGGCCTATGCGGCGCCATCCTTCCCGCCGGACCGCCCGCTTCTCGAGGCTGTTCTCGATCTGACGCAACGCATCCATCACGAGTTCACCTTCGATCCGCGGGCAACCGAATTGACGACCCCGCTATCCGAAATCTTGGAGAGACAGCGCGGCGTCTGCCAGGATTTCGCGCATGCCGAGATGGCGGCGCTGCGATCGATCGGCCTCGCGGCGCGTTATGTCAGCGGCTATATCCGGACCTATGCCCCGACCGGGCGGGCCCGGCTGGTCGGGGCCGATGCCTCGCATGCCTGGGTTTCGGTGTTTTGCCCCGGCCTCGGTTGGATTGACGTCGACCCGACCAACAACATGGTGGTCGGAGAGGAGCATATCGTGCTTGCCTGGGGGCGCGATTATGCCGATGTCAGCCCGGTCCGCGGTGTCGTCCTGGGCAGCGGCGACCATACGCTCTCGGTCAGCGTCGACGTGGCCTCGATGGATTGAAGAGCGTGGCGCGGGTCGCGCGTCCTGCCTCGGGCACAGTGCCGGCTCAGCTCCCCGAATCCGGCTCGGCGGTGACCTCCACCGCCACTTCCATGCCGAGAAAGGCGCCTGTCAGGCCTTTGAACGTGCCGCTGATCGGAACCGCCTGTGACGGGTCGCGCGTGACGGCGATCCGGATCAGGTTGTTGCCGCCGACCAGCGCATTGGTCGGATCGAACTCGACCCAGCCGGCACCGGGAAGGTAGATCTGGATCCAGGCATGGGTCTCGCCGCCCCCCACCAGGGTCTCGTTGCCACCGCCGATGAGCTTCTCATCATAGAGATAGCCGGACACGAAGCGCGCGGCGAAGCCGAGGCTGCGGGCCGCCTCCATCATCAGCAAGGCGTAGTCGCGACAGGTGCCGATCCTCGTTTCGAGGGTCGTTACGGGATCCTGCGTCCCCATCTCGACGCGACGGGCATAGGAAAACTGGCCACGAAACGCCGCGTTCATCGCGGTGAGCATCCGCATGGTGCTGCGGCTCGGATCGGCATCGACGAATTGGCGCGCCCAGATATCGACTTTGTGATCGGGGTCGGGATAGTGCCGCTCGGAGGTGCGTCCGAGATCGACGGCTTCATCGGCCGAGTAACTGAAAGGATAGCGCTCGGCATAGGCCTCCAGCGTCAGCTCCTGCAAGGCGAGCGGGTAGTGCTTGGCGCGGAACGAGGAGGTTATCGCAAGCTCCTGCCCGGCCTCGCTGAAGCGCGCGAGGGCAATCGAGTTGCCGAAGACATCGTGCAGCCATCGGATCTGGGCCGCGGGGCTGATCGTCAGCGAGGTGTCGAGCAGCCGTAAATCGTGGCTGTCGCGCGGTCGGAACATCAGGCGATGCTCGCCGAACTCGACGCGGCTGTTGTAGCGGTAGATCGTGTTGTGGGTGACGGTCAAGATAGTCATTGCCGCGGCAAACCTCGATCTGATCGTTCTCGGTCCGTGAACGCGCTGCCTGCCCGTCCGGGTCCGTCATCGCCAGGAAATCGGGGGTGCGCCAGCGGCCAGCGGGCGGCTACGCCGACTTAGTCGCGCGGCGCGCGGCGACGGGCGGTCAATAACCGCGCGCCAAGCAGAAATCGACGGCCTCGATGAGGGCGCGCTTTTCCGCGCAATCGTCGAACTCGGCGAGGGCGAGGCGCGCCTGGTTGCCGTAATGACGGGCGCGCTCGAGCGTCTCGCGCAGGGCGCCATGCTTGTGCAGCAGGGCGAGGGCGCGATCGAGATCGTCGTCATTCTGCTCGAGCTGCTCCAGGGTGCGCCGCCAGAAGCGCCGCTCGTGCTCGTCGCCGCGCTTGAAGGCGAGGACGATCGGCAGGGTGATCTTGCCCTCGCGGAAATCGTCGCCGACGGTCTTGCCGAGCTCGGCCTGGCGGGCCGAATAGTCGAGCATGTCGTCGACCAGCTGGAAGGCGATGCCGAGATTGAGGCCGAAGGCGGTGAGCGCCGTCTCCTCCTCTTCCGGGCGGCCGGCGATCACCGCGCCGATCTGGCTCGCCGCGGCGAAGAGCTGCGCCGTCTTGGCGCGGATGACGGCGAGATAGGCGGCCTCGTCGGTCGCCGTGTCGTTCGAGGTGACGAGCTGCAGCACCTCGCCCTCGGCGATCACCGCCGAGGCGTGGCTGAGGATGCCGAGCACCTTGAGCGAGCCGTCCTCGACCATCAGCTGGAAGGCGCGGCTGAAGAGGAAATCGCCGACCAGCACCGAGGGCTTGTTGGCTGGCATCGACGACGTCGTCATGCAGCAGCGTCGCGGTATGGATGAACTCGACGGCGGCGGCCAAGGTGACGTGCCGGTCGGGAAGGGGGCGGTCGGGAACGGCACCCGACGCCTCGCCGCCGCCGCAATAGCCGCACAGCCGGGCGGTCGCCAAAGTGAGCATCGGCCGCAGTCGCTTGCCGCCGGCGGCGATGATATGGCCGGCGAGCTGCGGGATGAGGGCGACCGGGCTCTGCATGCGCTCGAGGATGAGTGCGTTGACGCGGGCGAGATCGCCGCGCAGCAACTCGCTCAGCCGGTCGAGACTCGCCGCCGGCTTCCTCGCATCATCCTGCCTTTCGGCGACCAGCGTCACTCAGCAACTCCCGTTGGTATTGCGGCCTGACGGTTGGCAACAACCGTCGACGAGGGATCCGCGGCCGCCAGCACGACGACCGCCGGTTCGCAATTGCCCGCCGACCGCGCTTTCGCGGCCGACTACTTGACGGGTCGCCGGACGATAGCGAGCATAGAAGCCTCGTCCCGGCGGTCAAGTCCACGCCTTTGTGATCGCAGTCTAGCGCAGATGCCTGATGTCATGAAGGAACTCATCCGTACCAACGATGCCGTGCGATTGTCCTGGCTGCAGGCGGTGCTCGCCGAGGCCGATATCGCGGTTATCGTGCTCGATCTTCATACCAGCAGCGTCGAGGGCAGCATCGGCGCCATTCCGCGCCGCCTGATGGTCGCCGATTCCGACCATTTCCGCGCCCGCGCGGCTTTGCGCGACGCCGAGGCGGAGCTCGGATGAGCTCGCCGCCCGAAAATCCAGGGGCCGAGCAATCGGGGCCCGCCGAGGGGGCGAGCGAGGATTTGCTGCTTGGCGGCCGCCTGCGCCTGCGCCAGCCGGCGACCGGCTATCGCGTGGCGATCGACCCGGTCTTCCTTGCCGCCGCCGTGCCGGCCGGGCCCGCCGATGCCATTCTCGATGTCGGCAGCGGGGTCGGCGCCGCCTCGCTGTGCCTCGCCGCGCGGGTGCCGGGCTGCCGCGTCACCGGCGTCGAGATGCAGCGCGATCTCGTCCGCCTGGCCGGCGACAATATCGTCCTCAACGACCTCGCGGGGCGGCTCTCGGTGATGCGCGGCGATCTCCTCGCTCTGCCGCCGCGCCTCGCCCCCGGCGCCTTCGACCATGTCATGGCCAATCCGCCCTTCCTGGCGGCGGGCAGCGCCACCGCGCCGGGCCATGCCGGCAAGGCGGCCGCCAATCTCGAGGGCGCCGCCGATCTCGCCGCCTGGGTGCGCGTCGCCCTCGCCATGGTGCGCGCCAAGGGCAGCCTGACCTTCATCCACCGCGCCGACCGGCTCGAGGCGCTGCTCGCGCTCATCGCCGGCAAGGCCGGCGAGATCACGCTCTACCCGCTCTGGTCGGGCGCCGGCAAGCCGGCCAAGCGCATCATCGTCCGCGCCCGCAAGGGAATCGCCAGCCCGACGCGGCTGCTCCAAGGCATGATCCTGCATGAGGCCGACGGCCGCTTCACCGCGGCGGCCGAGGCGGTGCTGCGCGACGCGGCCGGGCTGGAGATGTGAGGCAGCGGTAGGGGCCGGCCTTGCCCCGGCCCCTACGAGGGTGACTTGACGCCTTGCCAAGCGCCCTGCGGCATCCCTAATTTGTTGAGCCATGGGCCTCCGCTCTCTTCTCCGCCGCCTGCCGATCGCGCGGTTCCGCAACCCGCCGCCGGTCGTCGCCGTGCTGCGCCTTTCCGGCGTCATCGGCTTGCGCGGCCGGCGCGGCCTCAGCCTTGCCGGCAAGGCGAGCGCGATCGAGCGCGCCTTCAAGCTCTCCGGCCTCGCCGCGGTCGCCCTGGCGATCAACTCGCCGGGCGGCTCGCCGGTGCAATCGGCGCTGATCTTCCGCCGCATCCGCCAGCTCGCCGAGGAGAACAACGTCCCGGTCATCGCCTTCGCCGAGGACGTCGCCGCCTCGGGCGGCTATTGGCTCGCCCTCGCCGGCGACGAGATCTATGCCGAGGACACCTCCATACTGGGCTCGATCGGCGTCGTCAGCGGCGGCTTCGGCTTCAGCGAGCTCATGCGCCGCCTCGGCATCAGCCGCCGCCTCTATACCGCCGGGGCACGCAAGGCGATGCTCGATCCCTTCCTCGCCGAGGACCCGCAAGGCATCGCGCGGCTCGAGGCGCTGCAGCGCGACATCCATGGCAGCTTCAAGGACATCGTCCGCCTGCGCCGCGGCACCCGGCTCAGGGGCGATGACGAGACGCTGTTCAACGGCGATATCTTCACGCGAGCTGCGCGGCACGCTGCGCGCGCGCTTCGGCGACAAGGTACAGCTGCGCATCGTCGATCCCGAGAAGCGGCGCTTCTCCTTCGGCCTGCCCTGGCCCGGCGGCGCCCGCGGTGAGTGGGGCACGTCGCCGGGCGAGATGTTCGGCGACCTCGTCGCCAGTGTCGAGGAGCGGCTGTTCTGGAGCCGCTTCGGGCTCTGATCGCCGCCGCTTGACCGGCCGGCGGCACGAACGTAAACCACAGCATGCTCGGCATCGGCTTAGGCAAGCTCTTCCTGCTCGTCCTCCTCATCCTCGTCATCTGGTACGGGTTCAAATACGTCAACCGCGCCGAGGAGATCCGGCAGACATTCAAGCGCGCGGCGCGCGACGCCGCCGCGCGCAGCCAGGCCCGCGCCCAGGGAAGGGGCCAGGCCCGAACCCAGGCAAGACGGGGCGGGCCGGCGATCAAGGCCGAGGACATGGTCAAATGCCGCGCCTGCGGCGTCTACGTGACGGCATCCGGGGCGAGCAATTGCGGGCGGGCGGATTGCCCCTGGTAAGCAGCCATGCTCCATGGTGCGCCGCACCACGAAATCGCCCGCGGAACTGGTTAAAAAATGGCCATCGGCGCCGCGTCTGGAACGAGCTTCCAGGCGCTCATCCTCAAGCTGCAGACCTATTGGGCGGCGCAGGGCTGCGCCATCCTGCAGCCTTACGACCTCGAGGTCGGCGCCGGCACCTTCCACCCGGCGACGACCTTGCGCGCCCTCGGCCCGGAAAGCTGGAAGGCCGCCTATGTCCAGCCGTCGCGCCGCCCGACCGACGGGCGCTATGGCGAGAACCCCAACCGGCTGCAGCATTACTATCAGTTCCAGGTCATCCTGAAGCCGGCGCCCGCCAACAGCCAGGAGCTCTATCTCGGCAGCCTCGCGGCGCTCGGCATCGACACCACGCTGCACGACATACGCTTCGTCGAGGACGATTGGGAGAGCCCGACGATCGGCGCCTGGGGACTCGGCTGGGAGGTCTGGCTCGACGGCATGGAGGTCAGCCAGTTCACCTATTTTCAGCAGGTCGGCGGCATCGAATGCGATCCCGTCTCGACCGAGGTGACCTATGGGCTCGAGCGCCTCGCCATGTATGTCCAGGGCGTCGAGAGCATCTTCGATCTCGACTATAACGGCGCCCCCGGCGCCGAGCGGATCACCTACGACCAGGTCTTCCGCCGCGCCGAGCGCGAGTTCTCCGCCTATAATTTCGAATATGCCGATACCGGCCGGCTGCTCGCGCATTTCCGCGACGCCGAGGCCGAATGCGCCGCCTTGGTCGAGCGCAACCTCGCTCTGCCGGCCTATGACCAATGCCTCAAGGCGAGCCATCTCTTCAACCTGCTCGACGCCCGCGGCGTCATCAGCGTGACCGAGCGCGCCGCCTATATCGGCCGCGTCCGCACCCTCGCCAAGGCGTGCTGCGAGACCTGGCTCGCCGGCGCCGCCGCCTAGATCATGGCCGATCTCCTCCTCGAGCTTTTCTCGGAAGAAATTCCGGCGCGCATGCAGCGGCTGGCGGCAGCAGATTTGCTCGTGCTGTTGAAAGGTAAGATTGATAAGGCAAAGCTCGCGTACGTGAGTGCACAGTCGTTCGTGACCGCGCGCCGCTTAACCTTGCACGTTACCGGCCTGCCGGAAGCGCAGCCGAATATCAGCGAGGAGCGCCGTGGCCCGCGCGTAGGCTCGCCGGAGGCCGCGGTTCAAGGCTTTCTCAAGGCTAGTGGCCTGTCGTCACTCGCCGAATGCGAAGAGCGCGACACTGGGAAGGGCGTCTTTTATTTCGCTGTGATCGAAGCCAAAGGCCGCCTCACCCGGGAAGTCCTTCCCGAACTGTTGCGTCAAACCATCCTCGACCTACCTTGGCCGAAATCGATGCGCTTTCCGGCCGCGCCCTTCCGTTGGGTTCGCCCGTTAAGCAGGATCCTTAGCGTTTTCGACGGGGAGGTGTTGCCAATAGATTTCGGATTTCCGGTCAATGTGCCGATCGGCAACACAACCTCCGGCCACCGCTTCCTGGCGCCTTCGCCCTTCG
>WNFM01063202.1_pt2 | contig 16669 bp, 11 predicted proteins | sample 5400271 | NCBI WGS metagenome assembly WNFM01 (sample SAMN13153352, study PRJNA577476) | soil metagenome | isolation source: 60 cm saprolite on Douglas fir-dominated hillslope | place: USA:California | collected 2013-09-17
AGCGCGAGATCTTGGTACACTGGTTCGATTCCCAACGACCGCGCATGGCTGACCGATTTGAGCTCGATCTCCTTACCTTCGAAATAGAGTTTGCCGCTACTGGGTTTGTGGAATCCGGTAATAATCTTCATCAAGGTCGACTTACCGGCGCCATTGTCGCCCAGAAGTCCGAGCACTTCTCCTTTCATCAGACGAATCGACGCATCTCGCAGTGCTCGAACTCGACCAAAGGACTTCGACATGTGTTCGGTGCGTAAAATCTCTTCGGTCATTCCCCGCCTCCCGCCGCACGCAAACGGCTAAGGTGCACATTGATCAGCATGGTGATTAGAATAGCGACGCCCAGAATCATGTCGAAAGTATAGGCGCTGACCCCGGAAAGGGTGAAGCCGTCTTTAAGAATGCCGAGCACCGCGGCGCCGAAAAACGCGCCGATGATTGTCCCCGAGCCACCGTTAAGGAGCGTCCCCCCGATAACGGAGGAAGCGATAGCCATGAACATGATATCGGTACCACCCGCCAGCGGATCGATTGAACTGATCCGGAAAGCATCCAAAATACCGGCAACACCGCCCATGATGCTGCACATGATGAAGTTTCCGATCTTGATTCGGTTAGTCTTGATGCCCACTTCGGCTGCACCAATCAGATTGCCGCCGGTAGCAATCGTGTGCAGCCCCCATCTTGTTTTGACCAGCATGAATTGAAAAATCAGAGTGATGCCGATCGCCCAAAGGATTTGGGAGACCGGATTCCCGCCAAAAATATTGGTAATTAGCGCTCCCGCCTTGGGCTGCACCGGATAGCCTCCGGAAATGGTCAAAGTTAACCCGTTAATGATAAAGAGCGTACCAAGAGTGGTGATAAAGGACGGTATCCGCAGCACGACGGTGATGAGCCCATTGAACAGGCCAACCAGGCCGCCAGCAATCAAACCAAGGAGAATCGCCGGCAGATAGGGGATACCTGCCTGGTTGGCGTAGTACATTACAAAAGGCGCCAACGCGTAGACCTGGCCAACCGAGAGATCTACTTCTCCGCAAACCAGGACCATCACCTGGCCGGCGGCAATTATTGCGGTGGTGGCTGCGTACTCCGCGAGGTTAGCAATATTGCTTGGTGAAAGGAATGCCGCCGCGGTGCTCTGAAAATAGACCACCAGCACGATACCCGCCATGGCAATACTGGCTTCTCGGGAATGGAGCAGGGATCGGCCGATTCGCCGCAGGACGCCCCACTGCTCAACCCGTTGGGGCGAGTCCTGCAACTGCGGCGGGGCGGCATCCGCTTTTTCTTTGGCCATGAGCCTGCTGCTTTTTAGATCGGGCCTGATCGAGTAATCACCTTCTCTTCGGCCGAGCTGCCTTCATAACGGCTCTGGCTACCCAGGTACGGATCGACGCTGGTTTTGGTCACAAACTTCAGGCCGGTATTGATGTCCGAAGGACCGGTCAACCCACCGGAGATCTTGTACATGAAGAGTACCATGACGGTATAGAAACCTTGCAGATAAGGCTGCTGGTCAATCGTGAAATCGAGGTCGCCTTTTTTGATCGCATCCAGCGTGGTGGGCAACAGATCGAAGCCGCCGGCATGAACTCCCTTCTCGCGCAGTTTATTGGCCGCCATCGTCTTGGCGACTCCCTCGGTACTGCCTGCATCCACCGCAAACATACCCTTCAGATCCGGATGTCCCGTATAATAGGCCTGAATCCGCGACAACTCTTCGTTGACGGTTGGGCCTGTAGCTACCTCGTTGAGAGTGATTTTCTTGCCCGACTCTTTGATCGCCTCCTTGGCGCCATCCAAGCGCGGTTGGATGTTCAGTTGACCGGGCGTAGCAATAAAGCCGACCACTTCGCCTTCGCCCACCAGCTCAACGATGCGCTGTCCTAAGCCCTTGCCAGACAGAAACAGGTCCTGGCCGATGTAGCAGAGGCGTTTGTTGTCCTTCGCGTCGGCATTATATGAAACTACCGGGATACCGGCAGCTAGCGCCTTTTCCACCGGATCGTTGAATGCGGTCAGATCAACTAGACACACCGCGATACCGTCGGCCTTAGCTGACACGCCGGTATTCAGCGCGTTGACCATGTCGGTAGCGATCGATTTCTCTGATCCGGTCCACTGGTAGGTACACCCCAATAGCGCGCAAGCGTCCTCGGCGCCATACCTGGTCGGAACGAAGAATGGATTGGTCGTGACGTGGTTGACAAATACGAATTTCCATTGCGGATGCTTGGGGAACTTGCCAACGGCCTCTTCAGCCGCCTCTGCGCTAGATACGCCGAAGCCAGCTAAAGGAGAGAGCGAGATCAGGGCGCCGGCGCTAGCCGCCCGGCGAAGGGCTTCGCGTCGGGAGACTCCGCGATAGGAATCGGTAACGCCTGGGGAGAGGTTGATTCTTTTCATAACCGTTCATGGGGGAATTTTTTTTTGGATTCAATAAAAATCCAATTCTCTTATATACAGAAAGGGCGGACGAAGTCACTCACAGAGAAAGAGCTTAAATTGGCCTGTGGCGGCCCACATCTTGCGTAACCACATCCAAAAGCCGAAGCACATCGTTGTCCCGCCCGAGACAAGGATAGCCGGCATGATCTTGCCCACTACGGTAGGGCGAAAACCTCGGCGCGCTTAGTAGGTACGCCCTTACGTTATGCTTCCCGACGCGCCGGGTTTGAGCCATACGTTGCCCGCCGATTAGAGTGACTTCGGTTTGTGACTAAACCGCTGTACGCAGGTCTTCAGACTGCCCGCATTATACGCGCATGGGCAGACGCCGGATCAGTTCGCTCCGGGCGTCGTTTGCAAACTCTCCTTTCCAGCGAGGTGGAGCATGATGTCAGTCTTGGAAATGCTCCCGATTAACCGAAGCGTGCTGAAGTTCTCAACCACCGGCAGTCGCTCCGAGCGTACTTCGGAAAACCTTTCCAGAGCTTCGCCCATTCCCTGAAGTGGCGAGATCCGTGGGAACTTTTCGTTCATGAGGTCAGCCGCTATCACCATCTGGGCGAGTTCCGGTTGATCCAGAAACTCTTTGATGTCATGCAAGGAGACGGCGCCGAGCAGCTGTCTTTCTTTCCCGACTATGTAAATATATTGCAACCGATGCTGCACAAATGTCTTAGCAATCTCAGCGAAGGTAGCATCGCTCAAAAGCGTCACCGGGTCGCGTCGAATGAGATCTGCGATTTTCGTTTCGGCCAATTGTTGTTTGAAGAACGACGCGCCTTTGCGTTCGAGGGATTCTCCGTAGATGAACTGCTTTTCGAAAATGCTACTACAATAGTAGGCGATCACGCAATTAACCATGAGGAGCGGTGCGAGCGTATAGTCGAGCGTGAGCTCGAATCCCATCAGGATCGACATCAGCGGCGCACCCGTCGTCGCGGCGATAAAGGAGCCCATGCCCACGATGCCATACATCCCGGGATCGAGCTGAAACTCCGGCAAGATAAAAGGAAGAGTTCGGCCGTACAACATTCCGATCGCCGCACCGATGAAAAGGGTCGGCGTAAACACACCACCTACGGCACCGGATCCGAACGTGGCGGCGGTTGCCACTATCTTGAGCAGTAGAATCGCGAGGATCTCATCCGAAAACCAATTCTGATGAAAGAGGGTCGAAAGTAAGCCTTGACCGTTTCCGCAAACGTCGGGACTGACTATCGCGAGCGCACCGACAATTGCGCCCCCCAGGGCCAGTTTCGTCGGTACCGGCATAACTAGTTTCGCAAAGAGGTGCTCAACCGCGCGCAGAAATCGCAGGTAGAGCGGCGCCAACAGTCCGGAGACGACGCCAACTAGTGAAAGCGGGATGAGTTCCCAATAGGTGTGAAGGTTGAAGCCAGGCGACCGGTAGATTGGGCCACCACCGTGCAGGAGTTGAGCGGTGAACGTCGCGACAACCGCAGCTAAAATCAGAGGACCGAGTGCTTCGACCACGACGGTTCCCAAGATTATCTCGGCAACGAAAAAGGAACCGGCAATGGGCGCATTATAGGCACTGGCAATTCCAGCGGCCGCCCCGCATGCGACCAAATGACGTCGTTGAGCAATCGGAAAATCCCGAAGCCGACCGATCAACGAGGCAACCAGCGAAGAGATTTGGACCAATGGTCCTTCTCGCCCGATTGATGCCCCGGTACTGATGGAGAAAAGGGCTGAAGTCGTCTTTACCAGGCTCGCTGGAACCGAGATATTGCCATTTCCAACGACGATCGCTTCCATATAGTCGGTAGTCGTTTTCTGCCGGGTACGGGTGGTCAGACGATTACCAATCCAGAGGGTCACACCAGCCAAGAGTCCGCCCAACGTCGGCACCGCGAGCTTTTGCCAAACCGGCAGCTGAGCGAAAGAGGAAATGATCTCTGAGTCACTGCCAGTGGCGAGCCAATGAATGATATCACTTGTTCGTCGAAAGAATTCAGCGGCCAGAGCGCCCAGGAGACCGACCAGCGCCGCCCAGAGCAGCATGAGTTGGCGCTCGCCGACGCGGAACCGTTCGACCAACCAGACCTTCAATTTCAGCAGCCACTGGAATAAGGGAGAAGGGTATTGGTCGGGCTTATGTTCCTCACGTTGATCCATACCAGGCTCCGGCTAATCGGGTCCGTACCGCCTGAGTCATATCAAAACAAGACTTGAGAAATCGAGCGGCACAATAGCTATCTTGTGTACACTGGGAACAATACTGAAATCATCCCCCACAGCTATGACTAAACCGAGGCCTGCTTTCTGGCTGGCGTTTGCGGCCAGCTTGCTCGTTCCTTTGGCCGGTTTTGCCCAAAAGAAGCCGAAGATCATCGTCGTCACTCACGGTCAAGCATCCGATCCATTCTGGTTAGTCGTGCGAAACGGCGTGGAAACTGCAGCCAAGGAAACCGGCAGTGATGTCGAATATCAGGCAACGGGACAATTCGACTTGCCAGCCATGTCGAAGTTAGTCGATGCAGCGGTTGCGTCCAAGCCAGACGGCCTAGTCGTGTCGATTCCCGACGCTGTTTTTCTGAGCAAGTCGATTCAGGCAGCGGTGACTGCCAAAATCCCGGTGATTTCAATCAACTCGGGATTGGATGTGTCCAAGAAACTCGGATGTCTTATGCACATCGGCCAGGAAGAGGAATCCGCGGGAAGGGAGGCGGGTCAACGTCTGAAGGCATTGGGAGTGAAACAGGCGATCATTCTGAACCAGGAGCTCGGAAATGTCGCACTGGATCAGCGGACCAAGGGTTTTCGAGACGGATTCGAAGGTCCTTTCCATCACGTCCAGGTGCTTCCGGTGAAGATCGACTTTATGGAGTGCCATGACGCGGTGGCGGCTTATCTACAGAAAAATCAGGAGGTCGATGGAATACTAGCCCTTGGTCCAGCGGCAGCCGAACCAGCCCTGCAGGTGCTCGATGAGATGGGCCTGGTCGATATCTCGCCTCGAGTCATCCAAGCGCTGACGCAAAAGCAAATGGCTTTCGCTTTAGACCAACAGCAGTGGCTCCAGGGTTATCTCCCAGTCATCTTTCTAGCGAACTATGTGAAGTACGGTTCGATACTCCAGAACGATTTGATACTAACCGGACCAAGCTTCGTGACTCCAGAGAATGCCGAACAAGTGGCAAATCTAACCAACAAAGGTTCACATTAGGAGCCAGGAGTCAGGAGTTTCCTCTGTACTACGCTGGTTCCAATTCTTGTTTTTTTACGAGGATTCTCCCTCGGTCGGACAAGTAGCCGTACCTGAGTCACCAATCACCTCTCCAGGAAAAACCTGAGCAGCGCTGGGTCGTTGGTAGATACGGCGACTGTCCCGGTTAAGCCGTTGGAGTAGCGGCCAAAAGGGCGGTGCGAAGCAATGGGTGTGGGGCCGGCCAAGCCTTTTAGCACGTCCCGAAGCGGTCGATGGCTCGGATCATTGTACCGACCCTCGGCGAGAGGAAATTCTAAGATAGAATCCAGTCCAAAGAACGCCGTGTTATCTCCATCCTGCCGAGAGGTATTCTGGCCGGTCTATCGATTGACGATATCATCGTCCGGGTTGGCTAGCTCTCCAAAGAGGAAGAAGCCTCTCTTGCCCAGCGAATAGGCATATTCGCGGATGTTAGAGCAGAATCGAGAACAGGCTACCTCTCCCATATGCTTTACCGCACCTACTCTGAAACCATCGACGTCTGCTTCCCGGATCCAATAACAGTGCGCTTTGATTAGTGCGTTAATGACAGCCGAACCGATCTCATCATCGTCATTGGCATAATCCTTCAGGCCGGATAGGTCACCATGCTGGTTTTCAGGGTAATTGTCATAGTCGGCCATGTTACCACGCCGATGATAGTAATTCTCATTGCGCAACTCCGTTGGGATTGGCCGATCGTGACGTCTCCAGAATCCAAAGGGATAGGAACGGACGGCGTTCGGCGGTAGCGGCGACTGTCCAACCAACGGCCATAGCGTGCTCGGCCGAAAAATTGGAACGAAGCGACTGATTCAGCGTGGCCTTAGGTCGCAGTCGCCTTGGGATGGTTCGCCCCGATAATTTCGCCCAGGGTAATGGCGAGCGGTGGCGACTGCGTTGTCAGGTCAGCCACACCCATTGCTTCGCTCCGCCCTTTTGGCCTGCTAGCCAACTGCGATCGGCGAAACGTTGAGTTCCGCCAATTATAGATGTTCCAAAATTCATAATAATCATAAAGGGCGCCGAACAGCCGGAAGTACGTAATTCGGCGTACATACAATCGCTGTCACTGTGGTAGAATGCGCTTGGTTTCCAGTGGCGCTTGAAAGCCAGCACGCTGCGCATGGCCGACACTAAGGCTTCGGGGGACCGATACCAATCAGCGTTTTCCCACAGAGGCGCTTTTGGAAAGGCTCATGAACCTGCAAATTCAACGCACCGGCGAGCCAATGCTGCTCGGAAGGATGGGTCAGCAGCGAGGGAATTTTACATCTCATCAATCTCTCCTGCAGAACTTCGCATAACGTGGTTAACAAAATCTAACCTGCACTGAATCCAACTATATGAATGGAAGCCTCGGCCGAGACAAGATCTGGAATCAACAGATCTGGAGTGACATAGACAAAGCAGTCCAGGAAGAGGTGGGACGCATTCGCGTCGCGCAAAAAGTCTTCCCGTCCACTGTCGTAAACAATGTGCTACCGGTCTCTACAAAAAGGATTGTGCCTGTTGGGAGTCTCAATCCAGGTCCAACGCCTGATGAATTTCAACCTTTTGTTGAGATCTCAAGCGATTTTCAGCTCACTCAAGCAGAAGTCGACGGCGAGGAAGATGTGCACCTAGCCACATCATTCGCCAGGTCGGCCGCGAGCCTCATCGCGGATGCAGAGGACACGATCCTGTTTTTCGGAAAGACTCAGATTGCTTACGTTCTTGGCAAAGGAGTTACTGTAACGAATCAGCCCACCGCGCTACCGCCCGGATTTGTTACCGAGGCGAATAATTACGCATTCATTAGTGTCGTTGGTTCAACGTTGAATAAGGTGGGCGATATCTTGGCGGCAGTAGCGCTCGGCATGGCCAAGTTAAACAGTAGGGCCCAGCCTGGTCCATACGGTTTGTTCCTTTCGCCAGACCGTTATGCTCAGGCCTATGAGCCGGCGTCGGGTTTGCTCCTGGCACCGGGTGACCAACTAAATCATGTGCTAACCGGTGGCTTCTATATGGTCGACAGTTTGGCACTCGTTCCGTTTCCCAGCGAAATTGGAATTTTGGTGTCGCTTGGCGGCGAGCCGACGAAAATAATCCTCGGGAGCGATGCGATGACAGCCTTCACATACATAGACGAGCAAGGCGACTATCATTTTAGAGTGTTCGAGCGAATCCAATTGGTGGTGCGTGACGGAAGAGCGTTCCAAACTCTGCGCCTCTAGTCTTAGAATGCGCCGTTCTGTCATTCGGCGCATCACAAGCGAAGAAAGTTGAAGGGCTCCGGAGAGTCGGCCATCGAGGATAGGAAAGATGTTCGAATATGTTCTGCGAGTGAGCCGCCGATCTACTGATGACAAAGGACGGATATGTCAAAGTTAAGTTTAGAGGTCGGAGCGTTTGGTGAGGAGGTCAAGAATCTCCACCGTAACTTGACCAGACATGGACAGGCGATTCCATCAAGCGAGGTAAACCGAGCCTTCTTCGGCCCGAGCACACGCGACGTTGTTCTACAATGGCAGCGAACCCATGGACTGCCCGCAACTGGAATCGTCGAAGACCAAACCAACGCTACGCTCGAAGCTGCGCCTCCTTCGCCTGGTTTCCAGCCACAAGACTCTGGTCCCGTCGCTCCGCCGCTGCCGGCCCTTGATACGGCTGACGAAGGCATTTTCGGGCCTGAGATCAAACAGACGTTTGCTCAGGCCCGCGAAGCGGCAAGCAAAAGCGCGACACGAAACGTGACCGTGAATGGGAAGGTCGTACCCGTGCGGTATCCATTCCCATCGCCGACCGACTGGCGGGACTGCTGGATGTACTTTTTGATGATTGACCGATTCGCGAATCACCAGGCTCCGCCCAAGATCACATGGAACCGGCAATTCGACTATCGTCAAGGAGGCACGTTCAAAGGGGTAACAGCTCAGCTCAATTACTTACAAGACTTAGGAGTAAAAGCACTCTGGCTTTCTCCAGTTTTGAAGAACCCGCGTCCTGATTGGCAATACAACTATCACGGATACGACACTCAGGACTTTTTGCATGTCGATGAGCGATTTGGGTCAGACGGGACACTGGCAACTGCGGAGAGAGAGCTCGCAGAACTTATCGCCCAGGCGCATGGGCGGGGCATTTTTGTTATTCTCGACATGGTACTTAATCACGCTGCCCGGGTCTTCGACTATGTTTACCATGGGCAAGTCGTGGACGTATTCGACGATCCCGACGTGATGAATGCGCCACTTGGTCAAGAACCTCCCATTCAGTGGCTGAACGGTTATGGCTTCCCCCGGGCTGATTGGCAGGATCAGATTCCTCCCGGTACACCTCTCTCTCCTGACGATGCAGTCTATCCGCCTGATTTGCAGGAAAAGACATTCTTCCGGCGCCGCGGCAATACGTTAACTTATACCCTCTCACCAGAAGGGTTCGTGAAAGGTGATTTCATCAAGCAGCGACAACTGGTAGTTGAATATGACGCAACGCCGAGCAGCCAGGCGGCTGTCCGAGCCAGATACGGCATAAGACCGGTGTTGAATATTCTGATCCACGCCTACCAGTACCTCATCGCAAAATTTGATTTCGACGGTTTTCGCATCGACACGGCGAAACATATATCGCCCCCAGCGATTGAAGTTTTCGGCAACGCGATTCGAGAATTTGCCCATACCCTCGGGAAACGGAACTTCTTCACGTTCGGCGAAATCTATGATAGCGAGGAAATCATCAACCGATTCGTGGGACGACATAGTCAGGCCGGGTTTGGTATCGATGCCGCCCTCGACTACCCTCTTTTCTTCAAAGTTCCGGACATCGTGAAAGGTTGGCGAGACGTTGCGGAACTCTCTAGCGTCTTCGACAACCGTAAAAAAGCTGAAGACGGGCTTATCAGTTCGCATGGCGAAGCCGGGCAATATTTTGTCACGTTCCTCGACAACCATGACCAGTCTGAACGATTTAATCGTCCGTCAACGCCATCGGAGCAGGTGACGATGGGATTGGCGGTCTTATTTTGCCTGCAGGGAATCCCGGCGGTTTACTATGGGACCGAACAAGGGTTGCAGGGCACCGTCGATAAGAACGATTTACATCCTGAACAATCGGTGCGCGAAGCGTTGTGGGGCAAGCCTAACGCCTTTGACAAGCAAAGCTTTTTCTATTCTCAGGTCAAAGCTCTAGGCCGACTTCGAGAGGAGCAGCCTGCGCTGCGATTCGGCCGGCTTTATTTTCGCCAAGTTTCAGGCAATGGGCGGGACTTTGGCTACTCATCTGGCATGGGCGGGTTGGTTGCCTTTTCCCGCGTCATAAGTGACCTCGAAGTGCTCGTAGTCGCGAATACCAATGCGCAGACAACATTTGATGGACTGGTTTTGCAAGATCCCGATCTCTGCCGTCGTCCCCGTCGAATGCTGGTTGCTTATAGTAACTTGGGAACGACCGGTTCGGCGACTGTCCGGCAGATTTCCGACGCACGCTTTTTCTCCGGCGACCAACTGACCGGCACGGGCGATGTTTCGGCTCTGCCCGTCGGCCTGGCTCCGATGGAGATTAAAGTTTGGGTGCCTGAACAGTTGCTATCATACTAGAGTTGCTATATGCGCGGCTATCTTACGTGTTAGAGTTAGGCCGGTCAGCGCCGGATTCGCAGAGCCGACAAAGGGGAATAGCGCGTGATCGACGCAGTAGGCATTGGCGACATGGTGGAATCGACCGTTGGTATCGGTGACGGATTTTGCTGGGTCGTCGCCCATCCAAAGCGTGCCCGATTCATGATAGGTAGTGCCTAAGCCGTCTCGTGATGACGAAATAACTCGTATCGCCGCGTTGTCGTCGTTGGCAAGTTTGCGCGCGAACTCGACTGTTGCAGCGTCCATCGCATTCCACAACCGTGCCTCCGCAGCATTGATTGCCAGGTTGACGAAGCCGCGCCTGAACCCAAACTCATCATGCTCAGGGCTGAGGTCGATCCAGCGAAGTCCTGGATTGCCGATCCGCTGATCTTTGACTCCCTTCGTCTCGGCGAAACCGCGAAAGGTCACCACCACGAAATCCGCGTCTTGCGCAGCGAGGATTTCTTCCAGCAAATCGATATCTGGAATCATGCGGAACAGCAAGCTATCGGAGTTTCCGTCGCGATCGTCGGCGGCCGTGACCTGTAAGTGAAAATGGCCGTCGCTAGCCTCGCCGCGCACTAGTAGCGCGGCAGTTTGCAATTTTTCCTTAAGCGGCCTGCCCGGCGTCTCCAGCGCTGAGCGCCGGATCTGAACCGTCGTTGTCGAGCGCATATGAACCGTGAGATTGCGGCCCATTTTTTCATCTGCCGGGTTTGGCGTAGTTGGAAACGAATCCAGGGCAATCCTCGTTGACTCGATTGCCCCAAGTGCGAGTACCACCGCACACCGCGGACCGATGTCGAGGAAGCGCTGTTGACCGTTGATGAAGACTTCGATACGCCGAACGACCCCACCAGATGTGTGGAGTTTCACAACGTGTGCCCTTGGGACCAGGAACAGCCGGCGCCTTGAATCATCCCAATTAGCCTCGGCAATCGCATCGCGGATCGCGCCGATTAATAACGGCAAACTGCTGTATTTATTGAAAGTGAACAACCCGGAAGCGGGACCGCGCCCCAACACGGCCAGAGGCGGCCGTTCAACTGCAGTCAGTCCCGGAACACGGGGCCGTACCGCCTTAGCCTTGGCCAGCATGGCCTCATAGAGCGACCCTTGGATGAAATCGGTATGTTCAGACACTCCGAGCTGCTCCTCAACCCGAGAATAATTGTCCTTCAGATATCCAGCTACGCTCGAGGGCCAGGCAGCCAGGACGTCGTCCGTTAGCCTGGGGCACCAGCCTCCCCAATAAATTGATTTGCCGCCGACGCAGTACGGCGTCCCTACGAAGCTGGTATTTCCTCGCCATGGCATCCCCCAGACAATCTCCCTGGGCCGTCGGTTGTCGCTGGCGGGGTCCATCGGCTCAGGCACGTTTAATCCAATGTCCGGTAAATCTTGATAGTGTCCCGCGACGAGGAACCCGCCGGCCTCGAGCAGGAGCGTGCGCTTTCCCTTCGCGTCCCGAAAAAGTTTGTCAGCAAAATAACCGCCGAACATCCCGCTGCCGATAACGACAGCGTCGAAGGCGGGATTTGTCATTGCTTCCTCCCACGTGTTGCAAACGTTTCGCGCTACGGCGTCGACACCGAAAGAGGTCTCCTGATAATTCACCTCATCAGTTGGGGAATGGATCAAACGGGGTAAGCTCGAGGCCATAAAAATGAGTCTTCTTCAGATTCCGATTTCGGATGAGCTGCAAGAACTTAATCTAAACCTTCCAGCCGCAAAAAGTGCCCTCGGCCGGATTTTTCTCTGGCGATAATCGTTCGCCCGTCGGGCGCAATAGCGCAGCGCGACATAGGGCTCTCACCGGTGAAGGCAGCGATGTAGATTCCGCTTTCGACGTCCCAGGCCCGCAGCGTATGGTCAGAGGAGGCCGAAATGGCCCGCTGTCCGTCGGGTGTCACCGTCACCGCATTGACTGGGTTGCCGTGGTCTTCGAGCATACGCACCAATTGGCCGCTCTCCAAATCCCAGAGCCGTAGTGCCCCGCCTGTCGAGGCAGACATGGCGCGGCGCCCGTCGGGTGTTATTGCGACAGCAGTAACCCAGTCCGTATGGCCTTTGAGGCCACGCACCGTTTCGCCCATCTCGGAGTCCCAGACCTGCAGCGCCCCGACATCCGATCCCCATAGGGCGTACCGCCCATCAGGCGTTACCGTAACGGCGCTGACCAGGTTCACCAGGCCTTCGAGCGTGTGCGTCGGTTGGCCGGTCTCCAAGTCCCATATCCGTAGGGTATGGTCAGTCGAGGCCGAGATGGCGAAGCGCCCGTCCGGCGTTACGGCTACGGCACTGACCAAGTCCGTATGGCCCGCGAGAGTACGCACCGAGCGGCCACTCTCCAAGTCCCACACCCGCAGCGTATAGTCAGCCGAGGCTGAGACGGCGTGGCGCCCATCAAGCGTCACGGCTATGCCGGTGACCCAGTCCGTATGGCCTTCGAGCGTGCGCAGCAATTGGCCGTTCTCCAAGTCCCACACCCGCAGTGTTTGGTAATCTGAGATCAAAGCGGCGCGCCCTCCGTCGGGCGTCAGCGCCACGGCAGTGACGCTATCGGTATGGCCGGCGAGCGCGTGTACCGATTGTCCCCTCTCTAAGTCCCACATACGTAGCGTATGGTCGGCAGAGGCTGATATTGCGCGCCGCCCGTCCGGTGTTACCACAACGGCGGTGACCCAATCCGTATGGCCCTCGAGCGTACGGATCAATTGACCTCTCTCTAAGTCCCACATCCGCAACGTATGGTCAGCGGACCCCGAGATGGCGCGGCACCCGTCCGGCATTAGAACCACGGCAGTGACTTTATTGGTATGGCCCACGAGCATGCGCGCCGATTGGCCACTCTCTAAGTCCCACACCCGCAACGTGTTGTCAGCCGAACCCGAGATGACGCGCCGCCCGTCGGGCGATGCCACGACAGCGTTAACCCAATCCACATGGACTTGGAGCGTGCGCACCAGTTGGCCGCTCTCCAAATCCCACACCCTCAACGTATGGTCAGAGGAAGCCGACACAGCAACGTGGCCGTCGGATGTTAGCGCAACTGCATTGACCACGTCCTGATGGCCTGTGAGCGTGCGCAGTAATTGGCCATTCTCCAAATTCCACACCCGCAGCGTTCGGTCAGACGAGGCAGAGACGGCGCGGGCGCCATCGGGCGTTACTGCCACGGCGTTAACCCTGTCCGTATGGCCTTCGAGCGTACGCAGCGATTGGCCGCTCTCCAATTCCCACACCCGCAGTGTTCGGTCAGACGAGGCCGATATGGCGCGGGCGCCATCGGGTGTTACCGCCACGGCATGGACCCAGTCCATGTGGCCCTCGAGCGTGCGCAACGATTCGCCGCTCTGCAAGTTCCACATCCGCAACGTACCGTCCCACGAGCCCGAGATGGCGAATCGCCCGTCCGGCGTTAGCGCCACAGCGTGGACCCAGGAAGTATGGCCTTTGAACGTACGAATCAGAGGTCCCCCCGGCGGAGTGAGGCTCGGGGTCAGAGGCCGAAGCCAGGGCCAGTCGTTACTCTCGGCGGCCCCATTCAACAGAGCCTGGATATCGGCGGCCGAATTGCCGAGCAAACGGCCTATCAATTGGCTCCCCAGCTGGCGGCAATCGCGAGCCAAAACGTGCGCTGAGAGTTGGATAGCCAACTGTACCAATCGCAAATCGGCCTTTGCGGGTAAATACTCATAGTCTGCAATGAGCGCGCTGGCGTCAGTAGCTTCCAATTTCGCTTGGATGAAATGGAAATCCCTGAGAACAGTCGACAAGAGTTGGTCGCGACCGACTTGATGGAGATGGGCTGGTAAGTGTCGAACGCAGTAGGGAGAAATCTGCGAAGAATCGCGCTGGTACTGAGCCCAGCACCAGTCGGCCAAGTGAGCCGAACCCTTTTGGAGATTTACGTGGTAGGCTCCGGCAAACGGCTGGTCCTTCGGCTTATCCCAGCCCGACAGCCAGTCAAAGAGCGATTTGTGGAAGACAGCATAGCGACCCTCAGAAGCAGGCACGAACGAGGCCAAACGAGAAAGAACGCCGAGGAGTTCCTCTTCCGGATCCAGGCCGGTCGCAGCGGCGATTTGTTCTCTGGTAAGCGGTTCACGCGCGGCCGCGATGCTTTCCAAGACCTTGCGCGACCGGCTAAAATCTTTGGCCGGGTTCGGAAAGAGGCGACGGAAGAAAATCTCGTAAAGGCTGCTTAGACCAGGCGGCAGGTTTTCGATTTGATCGAAGCTGAGTTGCCCACTTTCGATTGCATCGAGCGCGGTTCGCACGAAGAGAAAATTACCCGCGCTGGAGCGAAGAAGATCATCTTCGAGTCTCGCCAAGGTGTTGCGATCGGCCTTTGCCTTCTGGCGGAAGGGCGCCTCGCGAAAGCGGAATCGAATGAAGCGGCGCACATCATCCTGGTTTTTTGGATCCTGAGCAGTGATGATTTGAACGCGAAGGCTGCGTAATGGATTGAGCACGCCTGGATCGTTTCGTGTGGTAGCAATCAAGCCTAACCATGGCGGTAAACGGTCCAGGCGCGTACAAAGCACATCGAAGATCGTAGGCGCGTGGGCGCGAGTCAGCGATTCGTCGAGGGCATCAATGAGCAGGTAATATCTTTTTTTCTGAGGCTGCGTAATTTTATGAAGGGGGGCGAGAACCGCGGCCTCGAACGCGCTCTCCGGGTCTGTGTCGGCGCGCCGAAGAGCGTTTTTAACTGAAGAACATTCCAGCGCCTTCGTGTATTCCGCGAGCCGTCCGGAGAACATGCCAGCCAGACTCCGTACGAAGCTTGCCGGCTCCAGCGTTGCCGGCGTGTCAGTTCGGCAACAGTGGTAAGCGAGGACCTGACCCTTGAGATTCCGTTGAACGAGCGCCGCGACAATGGCCGATTTTCCGATCCCTGGTTCCCCGACAATCAAGAGGACGGCGGGACTATCTTTCGAGCGCCACTCGTCAATCTCTCGGAAAAGCCACTCTCGTCCGACGAAACCTTTGAACTTCTCTATTAGAAAAGGCGCAAAATCCCAAGGCTCAAGCAACTGCTGCGGATCACCACCTCGGGCCGGATAGCTTCTACTGCGCACTTTGAGCGACCTGGATGGCAGTTGTGGCCTCCGGACCTCTCGGGGTGCCGCTAGTGGATTACCGAGCGACCTCATCGTCGAGCTCAGCAAAGTGAGCAGTTCTTCGGCTGTTTGCGGTCTGTCGTGAGGATCCTTTTCTAACAGATGCGTAACCAGTGCAACAACCGGTAGAGACAAATGCCGCAATCTGTCGATTGGCAAAGGTGCGTGCAGGTGCTTACCGGCAACGCCAGCCGGCGAACCGCGAAACGGCGTCGTGTTCGTCAGCATATGCCAGAAAGTTACTCCGAGAGAGTACATGTCCGACCGAGCATCTACTTTGCCGCCGCTAAACTGTTCCGGGCTCGCGTAGTGAGGCGTCCCCAGAAGTACGCCAGGCGCGGAAGCGGACGAATCATCGGAAACGCTTGTGACCACTTTGACCAGACCGAAATCGATGACTTTGACTATCGGCCTATTCTTCTGGTCGAAAGAGACTATAAGATTGGATGGCTTGATGTCCCGATGCACCAGTTCGCGTTGATGAGCCACAGCAAGAGCAGCCGCGACCTGAGAAGTGATCTCCAAAGCGAATTCTTCCGGCAATGCCCCGCGCAAATGGAGGATCTGCTCTAGAGTCTGCCCTTCCACATACTCCATCGCGTAAAAACACCTCGAACCGGTAAAGCCGAGATGGTAGACAGATGCGATGTGCTCATGCCGGAGGGACGCCGCTGCGCGCGCTTCTCGGACAAACCTCTCTCGAATCCATTCGTTCCGAATGTACCGAGGCGAAATCACCTTCAAAGCAGCAAAGCGACGCAAATTAGTATCTATCGCCTTATAGGTCACGCCCATGGCTCCCCGGCCCAACTCCACCGGTTTGCCGTCTTCGCCTTTGATCAACTCGTAATTTTGAAACCGGCGAGGCGAGCAGACCGGCTTGTCCCCTGAAGAACTGCCTATCGTTTCTGAGCCTGGCTTCAGCGGCTCGGTTGACTGGCTCTCGGCGATCAAAACGCCACGCAGCATGCAAACAGGACAAAAGTCACTTTCCTTCCCTACCGAAAACTTCGCACCGCAAACTGAGCAAGTGCGTACCTCGCGTCGAGTTCGTCCGATTCCTCTGCCGGATTTGTCCGAATGATTTCCTTTACCAGCTTTCATGGCATCACCCATTTGACTGCAGCCCAAGAAAGCGAGCCCGCACTCCATAGTGTGGTCAGAAACCAGCCAAGACCATCGCCCGACGAGCTGTCATTCAGTTTCACTTGAGCCCCCGGTCTGTCTTGGAACTCTACAGGGCATGATCCCGATTTGGAAGAAGACATTTCAAA
>WNFM01028470.1_pt1 | contig 16665 bp, 13 predicted proteins | sample 5400271 | NCBI WGS metagenome assembly WNFM01 (sample SAMN13153352, study PRJNA577476) | soil metagenome | isolation source: 60 cm saprolite on Douglas fir-dominated hillslope | place: USA:California | collected 2013-09-17
ATTCTTAATAAAAACACCGGTTCATCTTCAACAAAAAATGCGGTTATCCCTGCTATAGAATTCTTCCCCGAAGGTGGTGATGCTGTTGCCGGCGTTGTAAATAAAATTGCTTTTAAAGCAAATGATCAATGGGGCAGGCCGGTAAAAATAAAAGGCCTTATACAAAATAACCATGGCGAAAAAATTGACAGCCTGCATATCATACATGATGGCATGGGATATTTTTTTCTTACACCAAAGCAAGGTGAAAGCTTCAAGGTAATATGGAAAGATGAAAAAGGAAAAGAATATAGCACCGATCTGCCAACTATCAAACCCGATGGTATATCCATGCAGGTATCTTTATACGGAAACAAGCGAAACTTCGTTGTCAATGCCGCACCCGATGTAGCAGCAAGGCTGGGCACAATCCACCTGATTGGTACCATGAACCAGGTGGAAGTATTTAAAGTAACAAAAGATATAACTACAGGAACTATCAAAGGTATTATTCCCATAGCCGATTTACCTACCGGCATTTTAGCTATTACCGTCTTTGATGACGATTGGAATCCGCTTGCAGAACGTATTACTTATGTCAACAATGAAGACTATTTTTTTCATCCTGAAATGACTGTTCAGCATTGGGGATTAAATAAAAGAGCGAGGAATGAAATTCAAATTACTGTGCCTGATAGTATAGCCGCTAATCTTTCTGTGTCGGTAACAGATGCTGATATTGATGCTGACAGCAGCTCAACTATTATTTCTCATTTTCTTTTGTCAAGTGAAATAAAGGGCCAGGTATATAATCCTTCTTATTATTTTTCCGGCAACAGTGATTCCATGAGCCAGCAACTTGATCTTGTCATGCTCACACACGGTTGGCGCAGGTTTGCATGGCAGGAAGTAGTAAAAGGGAAATTGCCAAAGATTATTTTTCCAAAGGATACTGCTTTTCTTACTCTATCAGGAAAAGTTTATGGAGCTACTCCATCACAATTGCGAGCAGCAAACAATATAGTTTTAATCATGAAGCAAAAAAATACCGAAGGCAAATTATTGATAGTGCCTGTAGAACCAAATGGTACTTTTAATGAACCATCGGTTTTACTTTTTGATACAGCGCATATTTATTACCGTCTTTCCAAAGGCCTTACTGATGCTTCCGTGCAGTTTATGGAAGGACGTCTTACTGCGCCCCGTAATAACATTGCGGCAACGGGTATATTTAATAATCAATTGGGTGATACATCAGGAAGTTATCGTCATTTCCGGCTATGTGATGAACTGGTGCGTATGCTGCAACAATATGAAGGAAAAATGCTGGAGAATGTAACTGTGAAGGCAAAAACAAAATCACCATTGGAAATAATGGACCAGAAATATTCCTCCGGTTTATTTTCCGGGGGAGACGGTTATCAGTTCGATCTTGTTAATGATGTTTTTGCAGCTTCTTCCCGTAGTATTTTTGATTACCTGCAGGGCAAAGTCGCAGGATTACAGATTAACACAGCCGGGGGAACTCCTTCTTTACAATGGCGTGGAGGTACTCCTCAATTATTTGTTGACGAAGTAGCTACCGATGCAGATTTGGTTTCTTCCATTTCGGTTTCCGATATTGCCTATATCAAAGTTTTTCGTCCTCCTTTTTTTGGTGGCGGCACCAGTGGCAACGGCGCTATTGCTATTTATACCCGTCGGGGAGATGATGCAAAAACTACTCCCGGCAAAGGATTGTCCAATAATACTGTAAATGGTTACACTATTATACGGCAATTTTATTCACCAAATTACAGCAGCTTTAATACTGCCAATGATAAAAAAGATTTGCGCACTACGCTGTATTGGAATCCGCAGGTGAACACAACGCCACAAAAAAGCCAGGTCACTCTTGTTTTTTATAATAACGATATAAGCAGGGCATTTCGTGTAGTGATTGAAGGCATGACAAAAGATGGGAGGTTAGCTCACCTTGAACAGATTATGGAATGAAAGAACTACCTGGAATTTTGCAGGTGTGGAATTACTTGCACATACAAAAAAATTTCCCTGAAAATGAATTGGTTTCCTGTTAAATAAATGATTCGTTTTGGAATTAATTGAAATAAAAAAAATATGGCCTGATATTTTATATATAATAGACGTACAAAAATTAATAACTAATAAAATATAACTTATGAGCTCTAAATTATTATCAGGCTTTCTGGCCGGTGTATTAGTAGGTATTCTCTTTGCTCCCGATAAAGGGTCAGAAACCCGGAGAAAAATTTCAAAAAAGGGAACGGATCTGAAAGATAAGTTCAATGATTTTGTTGACAGTATCAGTGAACAATTTCATTCATTCAGGGAAGATGCTGAGGACATGGCACAAAAAGGAAAACAGAAAGCCCAGGCTTATGCCAATGAAACAGGAAATTCCTGGAGTAGTCAGTAATAAGTAAATCTTTTTTTAAAAAACTATCCATCTTAGATGGATAGTTTTTATATGTGTATAGTTGATCTATTTTGTAACTTACTGTTTCAAAAATTGAAATAGTGAGACTCTTATTATTCCGAACCATTTACGTCTGCCTGCATTTATTGTTTTTCTCAATGGTTGGTTATTCACAACTACAAGCCGTTTCAACTTCTTCTATTGTTCAAACCAGTTTCCCTTCAAAAGAATTATTTGAAAACGATGAAGTGCTGAACATTAAGCTTTCCGGTAATATTCGCGCAGTATTAAATGACCGTGGTGATAATCCCCAATATCACCCGTTGTCCTTCTCATATTTTGAAAAAGACAGCAATGAAGTTTCCATGTCAATGAATATAAAAACAAGAGGTCATTTCAGAAAAGATAAAGGAAACTGTGACTATCCGCCACTAATGCTTGATCTTTCAAAAACTATTCAATCTCCATCTTCCCTGTTTTACAAACAAAATAAATTGAAATTGGTAATGCCCTGCCAGGGAGATGAATATGTAATCAGGGAATGGCTCGTATATAAATTATATAATCTTATTACTCCCAAAAGTTTCAGGGCAAGACTGGTAAAAGGAGTATTGGATGATGCGTCGAAGAAAAAACAAACAAGCTTCTACGGCATTTTACTGGAAGATGAAAAACAAATGGCGCAGAGAAATCATCTTATCACCGTAGAAAAAAAATTGTTGGAGCCGCAGAATACAGAAAAGGATGCATTCCTTACTATGGCTGTTTTTGAGTATATGATTGGCAATACTGACTGGTCAGTACAATACCTGCAAAATATAAAATTGGTGGCGGCAGACGTATCTGCTGTCTCAACAACAGTACCGTATGATTTTGATCATTCGGGTATGGTAAATGCTCCGTATGCGCATCCAGCCGAAGAGTTGGAAATGAGATCGGTAATGGAGCGGCGTTACCGCGGGTATTGCATAGATATGAAGCAGTTTGATGATATCGTTGTTTTATTTAACCAATTAAGAAAAGATTTTTACAACGCTTACGCTAATTGTTCTTTGGTGGATGCAAAATATATAAAGACTGTTACTAAATATCTCGATGAATTTTATGCAACTATCAATAACCCCAAAGATTTAAAAAAAGCATTTAGCTATCCTTGTGATCCAAATGGAACAGGCAATATGATTATTAAAGGACTGAAGCAGAATTAATGAATAAAAGAGTTCTGAACGGCTTTGATTTGTTTTTAAAATGATCAGAGATAAAAGTTTGAGTATTTCATTTAAAAAATAAAAGATAAAGACGTATTTCCAATGCATTTTAAAACTAATGGTTTTTCGTGGAAGAAATTACACAGTATATAGAATATGAGAGTTAAAAAATTATGGCATGAATTTTTCAAGCCATGATAAAAACCTATAACTATGCCAAACACATCAAAAAATGGCAATAATGGCCGTAAGAAAACAAGGTCAAGCCGTAGCCAAAGCTCAGGAAAATCCGATAGGAATGGTTCAATGAGCGATCGTGGAAATATGAAAAATGAAAACAGCTCAAATTCCGGAAGAAAATCTTCCCGCTCATAACGGCTTGCACTAAAAGAATCTTTCCGCTTTACGGCGGAAAGATTCTTTATTGGAAAAATAACGTGAAAGCTTCAAGAGGCAATCAGATATATTGATTCAATTTTTTTAAAGCCTGTTCAAGGTTGATTCCTTTTCCTGATACAGGGCTAAAAATATCTCCTTCTGTTTTGATACGGTCCAAAATATTATGGATAGTAAAATTTTTTGGACTGAGACCTGTCTTAACTTCTTCCCAACGCAGCGGCGCAGATACTGTGGCATCGGGTTTTGGTCGCAATGAATACGGAGCCGCAATAGTTTGAATACTTCTGTTCTGCAGAAAATCAAGGTATATTTTTTTCTTTCTTTTGGATGGACTTCTTTCAATACTCGTGAAAGATTCAATATCACGATGCACAATCGTAACAATCAGTTCAGCCAGCATGCGTGACTGATCGTAAGAATATTTAGCGCCAAGTGGTATGTAAATATGCATGCCCGTAGCTCCGGAAGTTTTGCAATAACATTCCACGTCAATTGCATCCAGCAATTTTTTTACTGCCTGAGCTGCCTCAATTACCTGGTCATAAGGATTATCATCCGGGTCAAGATCAATGACACACCAATCCGGCTGATCAGGTGATTGAATACGGCTATGCCAGGGATTCATTTCAATACAGCCAAGATTGGCTAAATACATCAGGGTGTCTTCATCTTTACATACAAGAAATTGTTTGGTAATGCCGTCTGATTCACTGGTGTATGGATGGGTTTCTATCCAGCTTGCCACTTTTCCTTCTACATTCTTCTGGTAAAAGCTCGGTCCATTAATACCATTGGGATGGCGGTTAAGAGACTGCGGCCGGTCTTTCATATATGGCAAAATATAGGGAGCGACCTGGTAATAATAATTCAATACTTCTCTTTTGGTAATTTTTTCTTTTGGGAAATATATTTTATCCAGGTTGGTAAATTTTTGCTCATGATTTTTTATCGTTAATGTTTCTTCTTTGGTTTTTTCCTGCAGCAATGGTTTGTTGGCCATTATTTTTTTTGATGATGCTTTTACAGCGACAGTTGTTTTTTTACTTTTCCCGGGAGTAGATTTAGAGGTAACAGTTGTTTCTGCTTCAATTATTTTTTTTGCTTTGGCCATAGCGTTTTTTTTGACGGGTTTTAATTTTTCCTTTTTCGCGGGAGCAGAAATTATCTTTTCTTCTTTTTCATTTTTCGCTTCTTTGTCTTCTCTTAATCCCAGGAATATCGGAATACGCAAAATTTTTTCTCCTGTCCACTCGGAAAACTTTATTTCGCATACCAATTTAGGTTTTAACCAGGTTGCCGGCATATTGGTCACTGGTTTTTTCTTAAAAGGACATTCATTGGTAATGAGTGGTTGAAACTTTTCATAAAGTTCTTTCAATGTCTTCTGATTGATTCCCGAACCACTATGACCGATATAAGCGAGCTCCCCTTTTATATATTTACCCAAAATAATTGCGCCAAAATATTTTCTGCTTCTGCGTGGTTGAGTAAATCCGCAGATAATAGCCTCCGTTTGTTGATTGTTTTTTATTTTAAGCCAATTCTGACTTCTGTACCCGATTGCATATTCGCTATCCGCTCTTTTTGCCATTATACCTTCAAGACCTTGTTTGATTGCTGCCTTAAAAAAAGCGTTTCCTTCCTTTGCTATATGATCGCTGTAACGAATGATAGATTGATCTTCGGGCATGATACTTTGCAGTATCGCCTTGCGTTCAATAAGCGGCAGCCTGGTGACATCTTTGCCATTATACCAGATTATATCAAACACATAATAAACAAGATGAGCCGCATTTGCATTTTTTATAAAGCCCTGAAGTTGCTGAAAATCCGCCCTGCCTTCATCATTTATAGCAATAATTTCCCCATCTACTACTGCATCTGTTTTCCATTGCTGCAACACTTCAACGATATGAGGAAATTTTTTATTAAAAGAAAGTTTATTGCGTGAACGGATATCCACTTTTCCTTTGTGCAGGTAACTTACTGCGCGGTATCCATCCCATTTAATTTCATAAATAAAATCATCGTTATCAAAAGGCTTGTCGGTGAGAGTGGCAAGCATCGGTTTTATATTGGAAGGAAAAGGAGCTTTTGTTGCTTTTTGTAACAAGCTGTTTATACCTGTATTTATTCTTTCGCTTGATTCTACATTTTCCTCTCGCTCGCCTGCTTTTTTTTCAATGACTCTTTCCCGGCGTGATGTTTTTGCATTTTTAACTTTTGACCGGTTTGATTCCCAAATATTCCTGCTGCTTCTTGCTATCTGCTCAATTGTTTTATTTGATACTACAGATGTATCTTTTTTACCGATATCTTTTGTGGTAGCATATTTGTCTTTTAGTTTCATCAACAGCCAGGCATTTTCTCCACGGGCCGGCGTTTTTACCAAAGCAAATTCTCCTTTTAATTTTTTTCCACGCAAAATAAACTTGAGTTTACCACTATAAAGTTGATGCAGTAAATATTTTTCCTGTTGTTTCTTATCATCAATATTTTTATCAGCTTCATACGTTCCTTCATCCCATACGATTACTGTTCCTGCTCCATAATTTCCCGGTGGAATAATTCCTTCAAAGGTTCTGTAATCGTACGGGTGGTCTTCCACCATCATTGCAAGATGCTTAACAGCAGGATCCATAGATGGGCCCTTGGGAACAGCCCAGCTTTTCAATACGCCCTGCATCTCGAGCCGGAAATCATAATGTAAATGAGAAGCATCATGTTTTTGGACAACAAAACGAAGATCATTCTTCCTGCTTTTGCCACCTACAGGCTCAGGAGTCTTTTTGAAAGAACGCTTTTTTTTATATGTGGTAAGACTCATTTAATGGACGATCTCTATGATTGAACAAATTTTTTTTATTACTAAAAATAACATGATTTATATCATGATGCCCTGCTCTCATTTGCCGAAATACTTTCGATTAAATCTTTTATTTGCTGCTGGCTTCTTTTCATTTTCTTCTCTAACCTTGCAAGCAAGGTTTCTTCCTGACCGGGTTCATATACAAGATCTTCATCAGTAAGGGCAATATTATTTTCTTTCATCCTTTCTTTTACCTCTTCCCACGGGGCCTGTAGTTTTAAAGTATACGTTCCCATAATCTTTTTCATAAACCGGGTCAATATTCAAGCCATTTCTTTTTAATAGGCAATAAAAAAAGCCATCCCTTTGTAGCGGAATGGCTTATATATAGAGAACGGCTTAACTAATGAGCCTGCGAAGGCGTATAGGAAGCCGGGGAATGTTTACCTTCTTTTATTTCTTCGATCATTTTTTTGTTGAAAGCAGGCAGATCTTTCGGGCTGCGGCTTGTTACTAAACCATTATCTACTATTACTTCTTCATCACTCCATATTGCACCTGCATTTTCCAAATCTGTTTTAACGGATGGATACGAAGTGATATGTCTTCCGCTAATCAAACCGGTTTCAATGAGCAATTGAGGCCCGTGACAAATAGCAGCAACAGGTTTTCCTTCTTCAAGAAACTGTTGAGCAAATTCCACACATTTTTCATTTAACCGCATCTTATCCGGGTTGAGAACTCCACCCGGTATCATTAAGGCATCATAATTATCTGCATCGGCTTCGTCTATTGATACATCAACAGGCAATTCAATGGACCAATGATCATGATTCCATGCTTTTACTTTATCTTTTTGCGGCGATACAATATCAACTTCAGCACCTGCGGCTTCAAGCTCCTGTTTGGGACTGGTAAGCTCTACCTCTTCAAAGCCATTTTCTGTAATAATGGCTACTCTTTTCCCGCTTAACGTTGCCATAAAATAAAAATTTAGGGTGAATAAATTAATTACTGTTCTTCTTCAAGAACAATACCATATAGCAAAATGGTGGAAAAAATAATTGCTATCATTGTCAATAAAATTTAGAGGATAAAGGTGTGTACTCTCCTATTTTTACCAGGTTGCTATTTAATTTTATTTTTCAATTGTACCTGCAAAAGACAGCCAAGCAATAATCTTTATACCTTTCGGTAAGGATTTAATTTTTAAAAAATGGATCGGATTGCTATTATTATTTTTTTCGTGACTGCTGTATTTATTATCAGCTGCTCAACCAGGCCATACACGACTGCTAATAAAAGTTATAAAAGGCAGGCAAAGGCTTATGGAAAAATGCTGGCGCAACATCCGTTGAGCGATTCCATGATAAATGCTCCATATTGGATTGGCACAACGAATTTCAATATGCGCAAGCCAAATTTTGTGATTCTTCATCATACAGCGCAAAACAATTGCGATGAAACATTAAAAACATTTACTACTGTAAAATCGCAGGTGAGTGCTCATTATGTTATTTGTAAGGACGGCACTATTCATCACATGCTGAATGATTACCTGCGGGCATGGCAGGCCGGGGTGAGCAAATGGGGCAACGCGACAGATATTAATTCGCTGAGTATAGGTATTGAAATTGACAATAATGGTTTTGAGCCTTTTACTGAATTCCAGATTAATAGTTTACTTCAATTGCTCGATAGGTTGAAAAAAGCCTATAATATTCCTGCTGCAAATTTTATTGGTCATGCGGATATAGCACCCGGCCGTAAAGTAGATCCTAATAAATATTTTCCGTGGCAAAAGCTATCTGAAAATGGTTTTGGCTTATGGTATGATACAACAGGAGTGCAAGTGCCGGTTGATTTCAATGCCATGCAGGCTCTGCGCATCATTGGTTATGATATTAAAAATCCAGAAGCTGCTGTTCAATCATTCAAATTACATTTTGTACAGCAGGATAGTACAAAAGTCATCAACGAGGAGGATAAAAAAATTCTTATTGATCTTATAAAGAAATATCAATAAGAATTTTTAGAAAAACAATGCTATTCTAATCTCATGCTTTTTCCCAATAGCTATAAAGACGTATCCTGATTTTCTGGCTGATGATGCCGCTAAAGCAGAACTAATGCAACTCCCCGGCTGGCTCGTGATCATCATAAAGATTACGCAGCCTTATTAATTCTTCTTTCATTTGAAGAAATGTTTTTTGCTCACTCGGCAAATGAATGAGATTATGTTGTTCCATCGGATCAGCTTTCAGATCATATAATTCCCACTCATTTACCGTATAAAAATAAATCAGTTTATACTTTTCACCTCTTACACCTAAATGAGGAATAACTGTATGGTCAGTACTGAATTCGTAATAGTGATAATATAAATAATGACGATCCGGTAATGGTTTCTTTCCCGAGATCACGGGCACTAAACTTAATCCCTGCATCCAGTTTGGTATTTCAACCTTTGCAGCATCCAAAATGGTTGGAGCAAAATCAATATTCTGAACTAAAACGCTGGTAGCAGTTTTTGGGTTTATATGCCCGGGCCATCGCATTATCAAAGGCGCCTGCATGCTTACATCGTACATGAATCGTTTGTCAAACCATCCATTTTCACCAAGGTACATTCCCTGGTCACCGGTGTAAATAAGCATTGTGTTTTTTGTAAGATTATTATCATCGAGATATTTTAAAACTCTTCCGACGTTTTCATCAACAGATGCTACACAGGCCAGATAGTCCTGCAGATACCACTGATATTTATATTTCAATAATTCTTTTCCCTTTGGTCTTAGTTTCTGCAATAATTTACCACGTTCCGCATAAATTTTTTTGATCTTATCTCTATCCGGTTGAGGAATCCTGTCCATGATTGTATTGTAGTAGACAATTTCTGCAGAATCAGGTTTGAGCCAGGGAATATCCATTAAATATCCCGGATCCACTTTCAGATCACTACAAAGCTTCATCACATCAAGAATGCTCATTGTTTGAATCCGCCATGCGCTTCCATGACCAGCCGTATCAACATACAGCGTTGATGGTTCAGGAATTTTTTTGTTATGGAACTGTTGAATATATTTTAACGGGGGCAGGAAAGTACGATGTGGCGCCTTATGATGAAGTAATAAAACAAAGGGCTTGGTTTTATCACGGTTATTTAACCAATTGATCGCCTCATCGGTTATTACATCAGAAGCATAACCATGATAGGTATCTGTATCACCATTCATGCTGATCAATCTGGGTTCAAAATATAATCCTTGCCCTGGTAAAATTTTCCAGTAATCAAAGCCTGTCGGATAAGAATGTAAATGCCATTTGCCAATAATGGCTGTTTGATAACCGGCGCCCTGCAAAAGCTTTGGCATTGTAATCTTCGATGAATCAAACCGGGTGAAATTATCCTTTACACCATTCTTATGTGAATGCTGACCAGTTAACAAGGTAGCTCTTGCCGGTGAGCAGATTGAATTGCCAACAAAACAGCGATTAAACAAAATACCTTCATTCGCAATGCGATCAATATTTGGAGTTGAGATCAATTTTTTATTATAAGCGCTGATGGCATCAGCATCATGATCATCACTCATGATATAAATAATATTAGGCCTCTGCTGGGTGAATGCATTTACAGAGAATAAAAGAAAGAAAATAAGCAGTCGCATGAGAATTTAAATTACAAACAAGTTACATAGATTTGATAACAAAATCAGTGTATGGAATTTGGACGTATTCCCGAAAATGAATTGGATAAAATTAATTTCAAATTGCCAGGCGAACCGCCTTTCAATAAAAATATTTTAAAAGGCAAGACTGCTGCAAAACCAAAAATTTATATTGGTTGCGCTAAATGGGGAAGAGTAGAATGGGTAGGAAAGATTTATCCGCTTAAAACAAAAGAAAAAGATTTTTTAGATCATTATGTTCAGCATTACAACAGTATTGAACTGAATGCAACTCATTACAAAGTGTATGGACCTGCAGGTATTCAAAAATGGGCGGCAAAAGCAAAAGGAAAGGATTTTTTATTCTGTCCAAAAATGTTCCAGGGAGTTACGCATCGTGGAGGTTTAAAAGGAAAAGATTTTATACTAAACGAATTTTTACGGGGTATTGTAGCATTTGAAAAACATCTTGGCCCTGTTTTCGTCCAGGTGAGTGATACATTTTCTCCAAAACGAAAGGATGAGCTGTTTGATTTTTTGAAATCATTACCGATAGATATGCAATTTTTCCTGGAGGTCCGTCACCCGGAATGGTTTGGTAATAATGAAATCCGTGAGGAATTATTTGAAACATTGAAAGAAATAAACATAGGTGCAGTTATTACAGATACCAGCGGTCGCCGCGATTGTGCGCACATGTATGTAACAATACCTAAAACTTTCATTCGCTATGTAGGCAATAGCTTGCATAAAACTGATTACACAAGAATTGATGACTGGGTGAACAGAATAAAATACTGGCTTGATAATGGTATGAAGGAAATTTACTTTTTCATGCACATGCATGATGAGGCCACGTCGCCTGAGTTGACGGTCTATCTTGTTGATAAATTGAATAAAGAGTGTGGATTGGAACTTCAAAAGCCAGTTTTTATAAAAACTCCTTTGAACTTTTAATGAGCTTTAAAGTTTTATCTCTTCATCATGCCGATCAAAAAATTTGTATTCAGTAAGATGATAATTACTGTTTTCTTCAAGCCTTGTTTTTTGACCAAATTTTTTTCTCCATTTAGCCATTTTTGTTTTCCAGGGCCAGCCTTTACTTAAGTATGCATACATGATAGGATTAACAACCAGCTTGAGATTATCATTTTTGTGCGTAATTAGATAGCTAAGATTTTTTTCAATTTCATCCTCCAATAAAAGAGTAGATGAAATTTTACCTGTACCATTACAGCTTGGACAAACTTCCTGGGTATTGATATTCATCTCAGGCTTCATCCGTTGCCGGGTAATTTGCATTAGGCCAAACTTTGAAATAGGAAGTACAGCATGCTTGGCCCTGTCCGGGGACATGAACTCTTCCATTTTTTCCATCAGCCTTCGTTTGTTATCAGGAAATTTCATATCAATGAAATCTACCACGATAATGCCACCGAGATCGCGCAGTCTTAACTGGCGTGCTACTTCTTCAGCTGCTTCTAAGTTTGTTTCCAGTGCATTCTGCTCCTGGTTATTACTTACACTTTTATAGCCGCTGTTTACATCTATTACATGCAGCGCTTCCGTATGTTCAATAATAAGATAAGCACCACTGTTTAGATTCACCGTTTTACCAAAAGAAGATTTTACCTGTTTGGTTATACCAAATGAATCAAAAATGGGAGATCCATTTTGATAGAATGAAACAATATCGGCCTTCTCAGGCGCAATCCGCTGGATATAATTTTTGGTATCGGTAAAAATATTTTTGTCGTTGACTACTATTTTATTGAAATCTTCATTCAGCAAGTCACGCAAAATGCTGGTGGTTTTTGTTTGTTCACTTAATATTTTGGCAGGTGCCACAGCGCCTTTCAGATTACGTTGAATACTCTTCCACATTTCTACCAGGGCAGAAAGATCTTCATGCAATTCAGCAGTATTCTTTCCTTCGGCAGCTGTGCGGACAATAACGCCGAAGTTTTTTGTTTTAATAGCTTCAACTATTTTCTGCAATCTTTTTCTTTCTTCAGAAGAATGAATTTTCCTGGACACTGCAACTATATCATTAAAAGGCGTAAGCACTACGAACCGACCAGGCAATGAAAGTTCACAACTTAAGCGGGGGCCTTTGGCAGCTATTGGCTCTTTTAATATTTGTACTAAAATATGTGGCTTACCACCCAGCACTTCATTGATCTTCCCGGTTTTTATAATCTCAGGTTCTATTGAAAATTTCCCAAAATCCAGTCCCGTTTCACTTTTATCCTGCATGCACATGTTAGTGAACTTCAATAATGACCTGGCATAAGGGCTCAAATCAGTATAGTGCAGAAATGCATCTTTTTCAAAACCGACATCCACAAAGGCTGCATTCAATCCTGGAATTAATTTTTTTACTTTGCCGAGGTAAAGATCACCCACAGCAAAACGGGCATCGCTTTTTTCGCTATGCAGTTCTACCAGTTTTTTATCCTCCAGCAGGGCAATTTCGACACCCTGGGGAGCGGCATTAATAATAAGTTCTTTGTTCATTACAGCTTACATAAATAAAACACCTTAGTACTGTTGTAAGCACCGGTTGCCGGAAACCCGTATGGAATGCGAAGTTTAACTGCAGGATATGTTTGGAGACAAATTGGCGGGTGCAAACTTATACGGCAAACAACCGGTCAACTGGAAAATTTCAGATTTAAAGATTTAAAAGCCTTATGGGTAACAGATTTATTGCCTTTGTAAATATTCGGTTAAGCATAACACTAAATCTAAACTTTTAAACCTTTAAGCTTACTTATTTCTTTTCTTATGACGGTTCTTTCTCAGTCGCTTTTTTCGTTTGTGCGTCGCAATCTTATGACGCTTTCTTTTTTTACCACAAGGCATGTTCTAATAATTTTTTTAATTGTGTTTATAAATAAGGTTAGTTATTTCTGATTTGTTTCCCCGTTAAGTTCTTTAATCCTTTTTTCAATCGCAGTCTTTGCATCCTGTCTTTGTATGTATTCCAAACTTTTCCGGTACCAATTGATTGCACTGATCTTATCACCGGTACGTTCATATATGTCAGCCAACATTAAAATCGCTTCTGCATTACCAGGATCAAAGCGATTGACTGTCAGCAAACGGCTGATTGCTTTATCATATTGCCCGGAGATCAGCGAGCCCTTGGCAAGCATCAGTTGTGCATATACATTACTGCTGTCTTTTTCTGCTACTTCCCTGATTTTTAATATTCCTTCCATCGGCGTGGCGGATATATTGCCAAACAGGTAGCAGGCACCAAGGCCTACTTTTGAGGAATCATTACCGGGATTTATCTTCAAAGACCTTTCAAACAAATCTTTAGCTTGCAGCGCCTTCCATCTTTTTCTTTCAATCACCTCATCTTCCTGCAGATTCTCTAAAAATAAGCGGGCAGCAAAGGTGAGGGTTTTTTCCGAATTTTCCAATCTGGCAGCTTCAGCTAAATACCATGCATAAGGCTCAAAAATATTAATTGAGTCACCCCAGAAATGAGCTAATTGATGATAAATTTTTAATTGTTGCTCTTTTACATCACCTCTTGAAATAGAGTGTTCCAGGGTATTAATCCTGATTGCTTGTTCAGAAGTTAATTGTTTTTTTGCCAGCGCCAGTATTGTATCTGTGGTAAAACCGGAAACTTCTGTTTGTTTATCAATCGCAGGTGGCACCATTTTTTTGGCTGGGGCTGTTCTTCCAAAAATATACAATACTATTACAAAGCATACACAAATAGCAAGAGTTATCCATTGAGGTTTTTTCACTTGTAAAAAAATTTTTGGCAAAGTTACCTCAAAGCCAATGATTACAGGAAGTAATTAAAAGGATCTTTGATTCTCGCAACTCTCTTTTGAGGATTGAAGCATTACGATTCTTCACCAGGACCCGCATCTGGTTTTTGGGTAACCAGTTTTTTTACTTCAGCCGTAAATTCTTTGGCAGGTTTAAATGCAGGAATAAAATGTTCAGGAATGTGGACAGCTATATTTTTTTTAATATTGCGACCGATTTTTGCAGCCCGTTTTTTGGTTATAAAACTACCGAAGCCACGGATATAAATATTTTCACCGGCGGCAAGAGTATCTTTTACTTCTTTAAACATGGTTTCCAGGGTTACCAAAACATCAACTTTAGGTATCCCTGTTTTTTCAGATATCTGGTTTACCAGATCGGCTTTTCTCATTGTTGCAGATTTAAGTTAGTTTTTCCCGGAAACTTTCGGGCCTAATTTAGGACAAAATAATATGATTGTCAACCGGATAGGCATAAATTTTTTCAACCTTGTTTGCACCTTCCAAAAAGAAAATGACGGATATTTAGCCCCATTAGTCGATTAATAGAGTATTTATTCCATGAAAAGAACCAATCAATATGACCAGGAAAATAAGTTTACCACTCTTTTATTAAAGTGGAATAGGGAACAAAATACCCGGCAAATGCCATGGAAAGGAGAAAAAGATCCTTATAAAATATGGTTGAGTGAAATCATATTGCAGCAAACGAGGGTAGAGCAGGGATTGAATTATTATAATAATTTTATTAAAACATTTCCTGATGTTCATAAACTGGCCAAAGCACCTGATAAAAAAATTTTTAAACTTTGGGAGGGCCTGGGTTATTATACACGATGCAGAAACCTGATAGTTACAGCCCGTTATATTTCAAAGGAGCTCAACGGAAAATTTCCCGGCACGTATGAAGAGATAAAAGCATTGAAAGGAATTGGCCCTTATACCGCAGCGGCGATTGGTTCTTTTGCTTTCAATCTACCGCATGCAGTCATTGATGGAAATGTATTTCGTGTATTGGCAAGAATATTCGGAATCAATAAGCCGGCTGATTCAACAGACGGCAAGCAGTTTTTTACAGAATTAGCAAATAAGTTGCTGGATAAAAAACAACCCGGTTTATTTAACCAGGCTATTATGGATTTTGGAGCAGTAGTATGCAAACCAGCGGCACCATTCTGCACCAAATGCATTTTTAAAAATAACTGCATAGCTTTTTTAAATAATAAAGTAAATGCACTGCCAATAAAGAAAAAGAAGAACAGTATTAAAAAACGTTGGTTCTATTATTTGATAATGGAATATAAAAATGAGATAGTTATACGTCAGCGTAAAGAAAAAGATATCTGGCAGCAGTTGTACGAATTTCCAATGATTGAAGCAGTAAAAGAATCAGATCAAAAAAATATTTTGCAGCAGGCAGAAAAAAAAGGATGGCTGGAAAAGAAAAATTATCAGCTTATTACTACAGCTTCATTGATTAAGCAACAGCTTTCCCACCAATTAATAGCAGGACAGTTTATACAAATCAGGATAAATCAAAAACCAGCGTTGAAAAATGACTGGTTGTGGACAACAAAGAACAAGATCGGGAAATATGCTTTCCCGGGAATAATTAATCAATATTTAAAGGCGAAGATTAGCCCTTGAGGTTTATTGAAATGATAATAGATCCATTGTTAATCTGTAATCAAATTATTATTAAAGCCGTCAGAATTAAAAATTTTCTCGTTACGCTTAAAAAAATTTAATTTTAAAGAGCGTTAATAGCCTTGGAAGATTATTAACTGAAAAGAAAAATGTATGAGAGGCGTAAATCGTGTAATGCTTATAGGCAACCTGGGGAAGGACCCGGATGTGCAGTTCCTTGAAGGTAATATTGGGGTAGCTAAGTTTCCATTGGCTACAACAGAAACCTTTAAAGACCGATCAGGCAAATTGGTGTCGCAAACAGAATGGCACACCGTGGTGCTTTGGAGAGGATTGGCTGAATTGGCTCAAAAATATCTTCACAAAAGTAGTTTGGTTTATATTGAAGGCCGTTTGCGAACACGCAGCTGGGAAGATAAAGAAGGCAATCGCAAGTTTGCCACCGAAGTAGTAGGCGATAATCTCATTATGCTGGATAAAAGAACAGATGCCGGTCCCGGATCGCATGGCGATAGTGGAATGGAAAGTATAGGTGGATCAGATATACCAACAAGTCCTGATCCTTCGGAAACGCTTCCATTTTAGATACTATCAAAACAGTTTATCTATGAAATCTATTTAATTCAATAGATATACGATGTAACTTTGCTATAATCACGGGCAGGCCTTATGACCTGCCTTTCTGATTAAACCTATAAATAAAACCTTGCTTTGGATAGTC
>WNFM01339617.1_pt2 | contig 16664 bp, 19 predicted proteins | sample 5400271 | NCBI WGS metagenome assembly WNFM01 (sample SAMN13153352, study PRJNA577476) | soil metagenome | isolation source: 60 cm saprolite on Douglas fir-dominated hillslope | place: USA:California | collected 2013-09-17
AGGGTGCTCATTTGCAGGGCGTTACTTCATTGGAACCACAGATGAACACAGATGAACACAGATAAAAGCAAACCTAGGCAGTTTTCGTGACATGAGTTGCAGCATCTCGAATCTCAAACACTCAGATTCGCCTTTGACCTTATCTGTGTTCATCTGTGTTCATCTGTGGTTCCAATGCTTTTCAGTCTTCATGGGTGATCTCGCCGGCGGCGATATGCAGGCGGCGGGCGCAGCGTTTGGCGAGCTCGGCGTCGTGGGTGACCAGCACCAGCGTGGTGCCGCGCTCGCGGTTCATCTCGAAGAGCAGGTCGATCACCTGCTCGCCGGTCTCGGAATCGAGGTTGCCGGTGGGCTCGTCGGCGAAGAGCAGGCGCGGCTCGGTGACGAAGGCGCGCGCCACGGCGACACGCTGCTGCTCGCCGCCGGAAAGCTGCCGGGGATAGTGGCCGAGGCGCTCGGCAAGGCCGACGCGCTCGAGCATGCGGCGCGCGCGCCCCTGGGCATCGGCGCCTCCGGCGAGCTCGAGCGGCAGCATCGCGTTTTCGAGCGCGGTGAGCGCGGGCAGCAGCTGGAACGACTGGAACACGAAGCCGACCAGCTGGCCGCGCAGGCGCGCCCGGCCGTCCTCGTTGAGCGTGAAGAGCTCCTCGTCGCCGATCCACACGCCTCCGGAGGTCGGAACGTCGAGCCCCGCGAGGAGTCCGAGCAACGTGGACTTCCCCGATCCAGACGCGCCCAGGATCGCGACCGCCTCGCCGGCGCGCACCTCGAAAGTGGCATGCTTGACGATCGTGAGGACGTGGTCGGGCGTGGCGACTTGTTTGGTGAGCGCCTCTGCCCTCACAATGACGGCGTCGCGTCCCGATTTCGCGCGCGTCCCATGATCGCCTTCCCTCACTGCGTCCATTTCGCTCCATGACGCGGCGCGCATTGCTGCTCGCCGTCTCGCTGCTGGCCGCGCAGGCCGCATTCGCCGCGCACACCGTGATGATCTTCGGCGACAGCCTTTCGGCCGCCTACAACCTCTCCGCCGGGGAAGGCTGGGTGGATCTGCTCGACAAGCGCATCGCGGGCACCGGGCTGCCGTGGCATGTCGTGAACGCGAGCATCTCCGGGGAGACCTCGTCCGGCGGCGCGAGCCGCCTCGCCGCGGACATCAAGCGCAACCGCCCTGCCATCGTCGTCATCCAGCTCGGCACCAATGACGCGCTGCGCGGCCTCCCCATCGCGGGAATTCGAGACAACCTCGAGCGGATGATCCGGATGGTGCGCCAGGCGCGCGCCGAGCCTGTGCTTGTCGGGCTGATGATTCCCCCGAATTATGGCATCGATTACGCGAACGAGTTCCGCGGTCTTTATCCGGCGCTCGCGGCGAAGCATCGCGTCGCGCTCGTGCCCTTCCTCCTCGATGGCATCGCCAACAGGCCCGACCTCTTCCAGCGCGACCAGCTGCACCCGACCGCCGCCGCGCAACCGCGCATCGCCGACAACGTGTGGCCGGCGATCGAGCCGCTGCTGCGCAAGGGCGCGGCAACGCCGCAATCCAAATGACCGAGCTGCCCTTCCAGCGCGATCGCCCGGTGGCACCGATCGCCACGCCGATCTCGCTCGCGCAGCTGCGCTCCTTCGACGAGGTGATCGACGCGCGCAGTCCGGCGGAATTCGCCGAGGACCGCCTGCCGGGCGCGATCAACGCGCCGGTGCTCGACGACGCCGAGCGCGCCCAGGTGGGAACGGTCTTCAAGCGCGAGTCGGCGTTCGACGCGAAGCGCGTCGGCGCCCCGCTCGCCGCGCGCAACATCGCCCGGCACATCGAGCGGACGTTCTTCGATCGCCCGCGCCGCTGGCGCCCGCTGGTCTACTGCTGGCGCGGCGGCGGGCGCTCCGCGGCGATGGTGCACATGCTGCGCCAGGTCGGATGGGATGCGCAGCGCCTCGATGGCGGCTACAAGGCGTTCAGGCGCCAGGTCGCGGCCGAGCTCGAGACGATGCCGCGCAAGCTCCGCTTCCACGTGATCTGCGGCGCCACCGGCTCGGGCAAGAGCCGCCTCCTCGAAGCGCTCGCCCGCACGGACGCGCAGGTGCTCGACCTCGAGGCGCTCGCCGCGCACCGCGGCTCGGTCTTGGGCGAGCTTCCCGACGCGCCGCAGCCCGCCCAGAAAGCGTTCGAGACCTCGATCTGGACCGCGCTTGGCGGATTCGACCCTGCGCGAGCGGTGTTCGTCGAGTCGGAGAGCAAGAAAGTCGGCAACCTGCGCGTCCCGGAAGAGCTCATCGTGCGCATGCGCGAATCGCGCTGCATCCGCCTCGAGGCGTCCACCGCGACGCGGGTCGCGCTCCTGATGCAGGACTACGCGCACTTCGTCCAGCGTCCCTCCGAACTCGCGGCGAAGCTCGACTGCCTGAAGAACCTGCACGGCGCCGAGCGCATCGAATCCTGGAAGGAGCGCCTCGACGCGGGCGCGTGGGAATCGCTGGTGCGCGACCTGCTGGAGAGCCACTACGATCCGGCCTACCGGCGCTCGCTCCTGCGCAACTATCGCGATGCCGCGACCGCCACGCCGCTCGCCGTCGAAGGGATCGGCCACGAGGCCTTCGGCGCCCTCGCAGCCAGGCTCCTGCGCACCGCCTAGATGGCAGCAGCAACCCCCGTACATATCGGTTAAACTGCGGAAAAACAAGGAATTCCGCGCGAAAACGCGACCCTGAACCGTGCAAGAACGTCCTCAGAAGATCGGCAAATACGAGATCCTTTCGGAACTGGGACAGGGCGCGTCCGCCGACGTCTACCTCGCCGAAGACCCCTTCAACGACCGCAAGGTCGCGGTCAAGCTCGCCAAGACCGACATCGACATGGGCGAGGAAGAGGCCAAGCGCTTCGAGAAGCTCTTCCTCAACGACGCGGTCGTCGACGGCGACCAGCGCTACATCGTGATGGAGTACGTGGCAGGCGGATCGCTGAAGAAATTCTGCACCGAGAGCAACCTGCTGCCGGTGCGCCAGGCGGTGCTGGTGATCTTCAAGATGTGCCGCGCGCTCGACTACGCGTTCCAGAACGGCGTGATCCACCGCGACATCAAGCCGGCGAACATCCTGCTCTCCGAGCGCGACGACATCAAGATCAGCGACTTCGGCACCGCCAAGATCTCGCACGCGGAGCACACCCAGATCGACGGCTTCCTCGGCTCTCCGGCCTACATGTCGCCCGAGCAGATCAACGAGGAACAGCCGAGCGTGCAGTCCGACATCTACTCGCTCGGCGTCGTGATGTACGAGCTGCTCACCGGCAAGCTGCCGTTCCGCGCCGAGAACGCGGTGACGATGATCAACAAGATCCTCAACGAGGACCCGGTGCCGATCCAGCAGCTGCGGCCCGACCTTCCCGAGGCGCTGGTCGAGATCGTCGGCAAGGCGATGCACAAGGATCCGAAGATCCGCTACGCCTCGTGGTTCGAGATGGCGAGCGAGCTCGCCAACACCTTCCCGCAGCTCGAGCGCTACTCGCACGAAATAAGCTCGACGGAGAAGTTCAACAAGCTGCGCTCGCTGCCCTTCTTCCGCGAGTTCCGCGACGCCGAGCTCTGGGAAGTGCTGCGCGGCGCGGTGTGGGAGAGCCACTCGCGCGACGAGAACCTGCTCCTCGAAGGCGAGGTCGGCCAGGCGTTTTTCATCATCGTCACCGGCCAGGTGAAAGTGGTGAAGGACGGCAAGCTCCTGAACGTCCTCAAGGAAGGCGATTGCTTCGGCGAGATGGCCTACCTTTCCGGCGACCGCGCGCGCCGCTCCGCCTCGATCATCTCGGTGTCCGAGGTGCAGCTCCTCAAGATCCAGGCGAGCCACCTCGAGTCGCTCTCGGAAGGCTGCCAGCTGCGCTTCAACCGCGAGTTCCTGAGGACGCTCATCGAGCGCCTCACCTGGACGTCCTCCGTCCTCGCGCAGTTCCGGCGCTAGCGTCCTCAGTACGTAATCGTCAGCGTGCGCGGCTGCGTGGCGCTGCACGTCCCGGAAGCGCAAGTCCCCGACTGCCCGGCGGCGATGTCGCCGCTGATCGTGTGGGTCTGCTGGGCGCCGCTGCCCGTGGCGCTCGAGGCGGACAATGCGAGCGTGTAATTGACGCCCAACAGCGTGCCGCTGGTGGCGTCGAGCGCCATCGTGTAGGGGAAGTAATTGGTGCAGGTGACACCGAACGTCGTACTCGCCGCCGCGGCCGAACCGAAGCTCGCGTACGCGAAGACCACGTTGCCGGGCGCCGCCGTAAGGCTGCAGGTCGCAGGCGTGGCGATGGATACGCCGAACGAGCCGGTCGAGGTGGACTGCGGCGTGGGCCCATAGCTTAGCGTCATGGTGACCGAGTCCGTGTAGGTTCCCGCGGCGAGCCCGGTCTGCGCGGCACCGATGCAGCCCCAATACGTCACCGTCGTCGAAGCCGACGTGCTGCCGCCGAAGTTGAGCGTCCCCGCGAAGGTGTTGCTCCCCTTCCACTGCGTGGCGCAGGCCCCGTCCTTGTAGACGTCGTAGCGGATGAAGGCAGCGCCGAACGCGGCCCGGTTGTTCGCTCCCAGCGAGTGCGTGCCATTGTCGGCGGCGACCGTGAAGCTCATGGTCGAGGCATCCGAGAGCGAGCGCGAGCAGGTGACGGTAAAGCTCGTCTGCGCGATCGTAGTGGTCGGCGCGGTAGTCGAATAGGCGATGGCGATTCCGCCGGAGGAAATGCTGCAGCTGTAGGCCGCTTCGCATAGCGCGGGCAGCGACAGGGCGCACGCCAGGCACACCCGCCACATCAGTCTCTTGATCATCGCATCACCCCTTTGCATGCCATCGGCCCGACGCGCGCGATCGCATCGCCACGCGCCGGGGGTAGCGTCACGTCCATCCGGCACTCCCGCGCATTCCACTTGAGGACCACGCGGTTCGTCGACTGCAGCCCCGTCACGAACGCCTCGCCTCGCCGCGCCACGTAGAATTCCTCCCTGTCGCCCTCGATGTGCACGAGCGCTCCCGCGGGCGCCACCTCGCCGTCGTCGAGCACGATCTTCAGCAGCGCGCCGCGGCCGCTTCGCACCGGGAACTTGACCTTGACCGCGCTGCGCCACGCGGGCACCGCGTTGATCTCGATCGTGTCGATCTCCGCGCTCACCGGGAGCTCCTTGGGATCGATGCGCACCGCGTTGTTCTGGTACGGGAGCAGGCGCGGAATGAGGGCCACGCCCTCGCCGTCCGTGTGGGCGAGCACGTTACTGCCCAAACCGATGCCGATGTCGGCGTAGCCCGGGACCTCGGCAACCGCGAAGCTCTCCTCCAGGCGCCGGCTCGCAAAGAGGCGCCCGTCGGTGACCACGAAGCCGCCATTCGCCCCCAGGCGCACGGTCGACTGGTCGCCGCCCGTCACCGCGTCGATGGTGCGGTTGCCGTAGGGTCCGAAGTAATAGAGGCCGCCCTCGGCGTGGCGGTGGTTCTGCTGCTCGCCCACGAGAGTGCGCCACCCCACTTCGCTGTCCGGGCCGGGGTTCTTCGACACGCCGGCGTACAAATCGCGCTGGCCGGCGCGGCTGTTCGCGGTCGCGCTCGCAATGCGGTTCTGGTCGAGGGGCATGATGAAATTGACGCTCACCGCGTTCGCGTGCCCGCCGTCGATGGCGCGGCTCGCAGTGGCGGTGAGTGTGGAAGCGCCTATGCGAATCGAGTAGCTCCCCGACATGGTGCGAATGCGCGAATCATCGAGGCGTTCGATGGCGGCGTACCCGAGCCCGAAGGCGCCGACCCGCTCGGTGTAGTAGCTGAGGTTGCCCGCCAGCTGCCGTCGGATCGTCGTCGGCAGGCTGTCCTGCCCGATCTGGCGAAACGCCGACGATTGGCCCTGCGCCTGCACCGAGCCGCTGAGGTGGGTGCCGGCGTACTCGAGCCCCGCTAGCCACAAGCCGCCGTTGCGGCCATCGTCACGGCTGCCGGCGAGCGATCCCTTGACGATCATGGGCCAGGGGAGCGACACGATGATGCTCGCGCCCGCGAGCCCGAAGTGTCGGCCGGTCTCGGCGCGTCCTTCGAGCGTGACCGAGTCGCTCCAGCCGTGGCGCCACGTGCCGGCGGCGAACCCCTCGCCGTAGTTGTTGCTGGCGACGCCCAGGTCCCTGCGCACCCTCCCTCCTTCGACGCTCCAGTCATCGAGCCCCGTGGCCAGCAGCTGGGTGGTGGTGAAGAACGACTGCACGATGACGGTCTCGCGCCCGAGGAGGTCGCGCACGACGAGGCGCGCTTCACCGTTGCCCGTCATCGTGGGCAGGTTCTCGATCGCGAACGGGCCGGCCGGAACATTCGAGACCTGCCGCAACACGTCGTTGACGTAGAGCTCCACCGTCGACGGTGCCGCGGATAGCCCGCTCAGCGCCGGTATTGGCTGGCTCACGAAGCCGGGCGTGAGGGCGAAGTTGGTGCCGAAGCGCACGCCGCCGAAATAGACCTCGCGTCCCCACATCGCCGCGCGAGTGGTGGTGTCGCCGACCCGAAGCGTGCGGTTCTCCTCGGGAAAATCGTGCGTGAGCGTGGTCTCGAGACGCAGCCAGGCGCGCGGCGCGCCGGCCTGCGGGTCGTTGGCAAGGTTGCGCGCAAGGGCGCTGGTCGTCAGGACCCCCTCGGGCTCCGAGATGCCGATTTCATGCAGGATGCCCGCGTCCCTCACGTTTGCCGCACCGCGCGCCCGGGTCGCGGAAAAATTGGCCTCGTAGTTCACGAACACGCTCGGCAGGACCTCGCCCGGCTTCGGGCGCTTCACCAGCTCGCGCGAGATGCGCAGCGCGGCGAAGGCCTGCGGCGAGAACGAGAGCTCCACCGTCTGGGCGGCAAGATCCAGGCGCGACTTGAAGCCGGGCACGGCATTGAGGGGCCAGTACGTGGAGCCACGGAACTCGATCGTCTCGGCACCTGCGGGAAGCTGCAGGCGCCACTCGTCGAGGGCGTCGCCCGATGCGTAGAGGGTTCCGCCCTTCTCGAGCAGGAGCCAGGTGCCGGTATGTGCGCCGTTCACGACGACCTCGAGCGTGACCAGCCGCTGGAAAGGCGGGACCACTGGTGGCGGGGGCGCTTGCGCGGGCGCCACGAGGCTTGCGAGGCTCACCACGAGTGCGACGAGCGCGGGGGCAAGGCGCCGGCCCACGGCACGCTCAGTCGGGGACGGTCACATCGAACGCCTGCGACGTGCCGTCATCGAAGTTCACCGTGAGCTTCGCTTGGCCGCCCGGAATCCGTCCCTCGGAGCGCTTCATTTCGAAAGCCCGGGTTATGCCCGGAAGGATGTAGCCGCCCGTGTCCAGGCCAGCGAGCTTCTCGCCGCCGGCGCCGGCGAGCGCGAACTCGCGCGGCTGCGCGTAGGCGCTGCCGCGGTTGCCGCAGCGGACCTGGACCGCGTCGGGCGCGGCCCGCGCGATGGTGCATTCGACATCGCGCTTGGCACCCGGGGGAGTGATGAAGACCGGCAGCGAGAACGCGAGCGCGATCTGCAGCTCGACCTTCTTGTCCGCCGCATGCGCCTCGGGGATCTCGCGCAGGATCATGCGGTACGTGAGCTGCTGCGCCGATGCGGGCGGGCTCACCATGGCGAGCCGCACGACCTGCCGGGAGCGCCCGGCGACCTTCAGGATGGGCGGCGAGAGGATAAGGTCTTCGGACAGCGTGAGGTCGTCGCTGCCGTCGGCCTTTTGCTTCCACACGTAGATGTCGGCCTGCATGACGAGCTCGTCGTCACCCTCGTTGTTGATGGTGACGGCGGTCGCCCGATCCTTGGTGGCCATGAAGATGCGAACCGGCGTCACCGAGAACACGCCCGCCAACGCCGGTCCCGCGAGCGAGCACGCCAACGCGCCGGCGGCGAGAGCCCTCGCTATCGCGACGCCGTCCCTGCGCACACGCGCGGGGCTCACCAGCCCACCGTCATCTCGAGGTAGTCCCAGCCGTTGAGACGCAGGACCCGCCACGACGTGATGGTGCCGGCGCCGGCGTAGAGATCGAAGCTCCCGTATCGGATGGCGGTCCCGTCGGGAATGAAAAAACGGAAGGCGGCCTGGCCGTCGGTCTGCTGTTTCGCTGCAGGCTTGACGGGAGGATCGATGGTGGCGATACAGGAGGCGGTTGTGGGGGCGGTGTGGCAGATGACCACCCCGGGCGCCTTGAGGAGATCCACCTTCACGAGGAAGGACCCTGTCGCCTGGCCGGCGAAGGCCGCGGCCGATGCCGCAAGCGCGAGCGCACAGGCGCTCGCTCGCAGCCATCGGCTGCGGCGAGCGCTCTCGCGCCCGCCCGCTTGGGAAGCCATCATTCGGTGATCCTCAGCCGAATGGTTGCCGATCAGTACGTCACCGTCAAGACGCGCGCGTCGGTGCCGCTGCAGGTGCCGGTGGCGCACGTGCCGGCCTGGCCGGAGACCATCGAGCCAGTCACGCCGAAGGACTGCGCCGCGCCGTTGCCCGTCGCGGAGGCCGCGGAGAGGCCCAGGGAGTAGCCGAGGCCGCTCACGGTGCCGGCGGTCGCGTCGAGCGACATCGAGTAGGGGAGCGTGTTGGTGCAACGCACCGAGTACGCGCCGCCCGCGCCGGTCGCCGCGGTGGTCTGGAAAGAGGTGTAGGTAAAGGCCACGTCGGCCGGGCCAGCGGTGATCTCGCACTTCGACGTGAGGTTCACGGTCACGTTGAAGTTGCCGGTAGCGGTACCGGCGTGGGCCGCGGGGATGGCGGCGAACATCGAGGCTACGGCGACTGCGAGGAGGATGCGCTTGTTCATTTTTGTTCCTTGGGTAAGTGACGTTGAATGAATGCGTTGGTGATGGCGCATCTTCCGCTTCGGCGCCGCTTTCCCTTGTGCACCCGTTCACAAAGCGGGGTGCCGACGGTTACATCGGCATCAGGGACACTTACGTTTGAAGGCAAGGTCCCGGGCGCGCGGCACCAGCCCGAAGCCGTCCCCAAGAAAGACGAGGCGGGCGCCATGGCGCCCGCCTCCTTGCCGATGATTCGTGGTCAGTACGTGATCGTCAGGACACGCGCCGAGGTGCCGCTGCAGGTGCCGAGGGCGCAGGTGCCCGCCTGGCCGGAAACCATGTTGCCGTTCACCGTGAACGCCTGGGCGGCGCCGTTGCCGGTCGCGGCGGCCGCGGAGAGGCTCAACGTGTAGTTGAGGCCGCTCACTGCGCCGGAGGTCGCGTCGAGCGACATCGTGTAGGGCAGCGTGTTGGTGCAACGCACGGAGTACGCGCCGCCCGTGCCGGTCGCCGCGGTGGTCTGGAAAGAGGTGTAGGTAAAGGCCACGTCGGCCGGGCCGGCGGTGATCTCGCACTTCGACGTGAGGTTCACGGTCACGTTGAAGTTGCCGGTAGCGGTACCGGCGTGGGCCGCGGGGATGGCGGCGAACATCGAGGCTACGGCGACTGCGAGGAGGATGCGCTTGCTCATTTCGGTTCCTTGGCGTTTTGGTTGAAGTTGAATGCGTTGTTGATGGACGCATCCTCCGCTTCGGAGCCGCTTTTCCTTATGCACTCGTTCACAAAAGCGGGGGGCCGCCGGTTACATCGGCATCACACCCGCCTACATTTGAATGTATGCCCGGGGCCGGGCAGGCTTTCTTACGGTTGAAGCCGTCTATTCGACCAGGCCTCGCTTACGCTACCGGCTCAAGGAAGGCGACTGCTTCGGCGAGATGGCCTACCTTTCCGGCGACCGCGCGCGCCGCTCCGCCTCGATCATCTCGGTGTCCGAGGTGCAGCTCCTCAAGATCCTCGCGCAATTCCGGCGCTGATCAGGCGGAAACGGCGGTTTCTCGTGGCGGCGCGCCATCGCCGCGGCGCAGCGCGCTCGCGAGCATCATGAAGACCGCATACGTGATCGGAACGGAGATCTGCCCCGTAAGGCGCGACCACGAGGTGAGCACATGCCAGCGCACGTCGTACGGCGTCGCGAAATACACCCCGACGAAGACGATGGCCAGGATCGCGGTGACCACCAGGACGAAGCGCTCGCGCCATCGCGCCGCAGCGGGCGCGACGAGCAATCCGGCGAGCAGGACCATCCAGAACAACGGCTCGTAGAGCTTGGTCGCCAGGAACGCGAGGATCTCGCCGGCGTGGGGAAGCCGCTCCATGAGCCGCGAGATCGCGGAGCCGCCGACAAGGTCGGTGGGAAGCGCGTGCGCGGCTCGCAGGATGAGCCAGGGAGCGGCGAGCGCATAGGCCGGCCATAGCCTGGGCAGCCGCGCGCGCGCCCGGGACCACGACAACGCCGCGAGCGCGAGCGTCACCACCACCAGCAAAGCCATCCCTTCGTTCTTGCAGTTCGCCGCGAAGCCCAGCAACAGCGCGCCGTGGCGCCACGCGGCGGGGTCGTCGTCGTGCAGGAGCGCCCCCCGCACGAAGAGCACCCCGGCGCCCCCGAAGGCGATGAGCGCTCCTTCCGCCAGGCCGATGTGCCAGCTGAGGGCGAGCGGCGTCAGTGCAAATGTCAGGAGCGCGGCGAAAAACGGCGTCGTCTCGCGCGCGGCAATCCCGCGCGCGACGAGCAGCAGCGCAACCGGCCACGCCACGAACAGCAGGCTCAGCGGGCGGTCGTCCCAGCCGCCGGCCGCGAGCGAGACGAAATCGAAGTTGAGCGGCACGAGGAGGGGATAGTCGGGATGGGCGAAGAAGTTCCAGCGGCTCTCGAGAAACCGCCAGTCGATGCGGCCCGCCTCGAGGAATGTCTTCGCCTTGAGGCCCCAGATCGCCCAGAAGTCCCACTCCCAGAGCGGAGCGGGCGTGGCGTACAGCGCGTAGCAGGCGAGGATGACGAGCGTGAGGATGTCGATGAGATGCGCGCGCCCCGCGTCTGGCTTGTGGCCGGGCGCCGATTGTCGCCTCGCGATCATCACGGCGATCGCGAACACGGCAAGCGCGGCCGCCGACACGGTGACGAGCGTCCAGCGCACGTCAACGATGGAGAGCGCCAGCAGCACGAGAAAGATCGCGCCGCTGCCGTAAAGGAAAGCCAGCCCGGCGAGGAGCGCGCCGCTCGCGCGCCGATCGACGGCCAGCGCGATGGGAATGCCGAGGACGGTCAAGCCGAGGATGGCAACGAGCGCGGAGGTCATCGCCGGTACAGCGTTCCGCCCTCGCCGCGCCAGACGACCTCGGCGGCCGCGGGCAGCGTCACCCCGAATGCGGCGATGTAGCGCGCGGCGCCGAGGTTGTCCGGCAGCTCGCGGCTCTGCTGATCGACGAGCGGCAGCACTTCGCGGCCGGTGAGAAAGTAGCTCGCGCGGTAGTACGCGTAGTCGTAGCCCCCATCCCACTTCGAGGCCGGCACGAGGATGGCGACCGTGTCGCCCGGCGCCGTGTGGGCGCGCACGCCGGCGAGGAAGCCCGGGTATTGCGGCCATCGGCGGTCGGGAAAGGCGGCGAGCGCTTGCGCCTGGGCGCCGCGATCGACGAACGGCAGCTGCAGCAGGCCGGGCTCGAGGCGCGTCGCCACGATGGCTGCCAGCGCCAGGATGGCGAGCGCGCGATGGAGGGTCACGACACGATTGTACCGAGGCCCGTTTTCGCGCCGGTCATTCGATCAGGCAGATCGCTTGCGCCGCGATGCCCTCGCCGCGTCCCGCGAATCCCAGCTTCTCGGTGGTCGTCGCCTTCACGTTGACCGCGTTGCGCGGCACCGCGAGGTCGGCGGCGATGTTGGCGACCATGACGGGAATGTGCGGCGCCATGCGCGGGGCCTCGGCGATGATGGTCGCGTCGACGTTCACCACGCGCAGCCCCAGGTCGCGCAGCAGCTTCGCCACGTGGCGCAGCAATTCCCGGCTGTCGATGCCCTTGTAGCGTGGGTCGGTGTCCGGGAAATGCTTGCCGATGTCGCCCAGGGCGGCGGCGCCGAGGAGCGCATCGCAGATCGCGTGCAGCAGGACATCGGCGTCGCTGTGCCCGGCGAGCCCCTTGTCGTGCGCGATCTCCACGCCGCCGATCACCAGGCGGCGCCCGGCGGCAAGCGCGTGCACGTCGAATCCCTGGCCGATGCGCATCGTCACATCCTCACCCGGCCGCGTTGCTGCAGGATCATCTCGGCCACCTGCAGCTCCTCGGCGAAGGTCACCTTGATGTTGGTGCTCTCCCCCTGCACCAGGCGTGGCGTGTTGTACCCCATCGCCTCGACCGCGGCGGATTCGTCGGTGGCGTCGGGCTTCTTCTCGAGGCCCCGGCGCAGCAGCTCGTAGCGGAACATCTGCGGCGTCTGCGCGCGCCACAGGCCCGCGCGAGCGATCGTCTCGGCGACGCGCTGGTTCTCGTCGGCGCGCTTGAGCGTATCGGCGAGCGGCATGGCGAGGAGCCCGCCCACGGGGTCGTCGCCGATCTCGTCCAGGAACTGCTCGACCAGCTCCCTCAGGATGCACGGGCGCGCGGCGTCGTGCACCAGGACCCAGTCGTCCTTGGCGACCGTCGGGGCGAGGTGCGCGAGGGTGTTGGCGACGGTCCCGGCGCGCGTCACCCCGCCGCTGAACACCGCTTCGACTTTGTCGGGAAGCGCCGTCCAGTCGTGCGCGGCCCAGTGGCGGTCGAGCGGCGAGAGGCATACGAAGACTCGCTCGATGCGCGGGACCGCGGCGAGCGTCTCGATCGCATGGAACATCATGGGTTTCCCGGCGAGGGGAATGTATTGCTTGGGTACGGCATCCCCGATGCGCGTGCCTTGCCCCGCGGCCGGCACCAGTGCGAAGACTTTTGGCATGAGCGGATCACTGGAGGGGCTCCATTATACTGTCGACCCATGAGAGCGCGGCGGATCTTCGCGTTCCTCGCGTGCCTCGCGGCGGGTTGCGGCGAGGCACCGAACGCCATCGCGCCGATCGAGGAATCGGGCGAGTTGGTGGTTCTCACCGTCAACGGCCCCAACACCTACTTCGAGGACGCCCAGGGGCTCGCCTCCGGCTTCGAGTACGACCTCGTGACGATGTTCGCGCGCGAGGTGGGAGCGCGGCCGCAGTTCCTGATCGTCGACAATCCGGCGCAGATCGAGCAGGCGCTGCGCAAGGGCGAGGCGCACCTCGCGGCCGCGGCGATGGCGCGCCACTTCGACTTTCCCGGCGGCCTCGCGTGGGGCCCCTCCTACCTCAACACGCAGCATCAGGTCGTCTGCCGCGCCCCCGAGGTCAAGGCGAAAAAGCCCGAGGAGCTGGCCGGCAAACGCGTTGGCGTGATCGAGGAATCGGTCGCCGACTACCTGCTGTCCGACCGCTCGATCTTCAACGTCCCCATCGAGCGCCTGTCGCCGGGCACCTCGACCGCGGAGCTGCTGCAACAGGTCGCCGCGGGCGCCCTCGACTGCGCGCTGGTCGAATCGACGCGCTACACCCTCGCGCGGCGCTATTTTCCGCAGCTCGAGGTCGCCTTCAGCGTCGGCAAGCCGGTCGACTACGCCTGGCTGGTGTCGACCGTCGACAAGAAGAGAATCCTCGACGCAGCCGGCCCCTTCTTCGAGCGCATTCGCAAGGACGGAACGCTCAAGCGCCTCGTCGATCGCTACTACGGGCATGCGCTGCGCATGAGCGCGATCGATTCGGGGGCGCTGATGGAGAAGATCGGCGCGGTCCTGCCGCGCCTGAAGCCCCATTTCCTCGAGGCCGAGCGCGTGAGCGGCGTGGACTGGAGGCTCATCGCCGCCATCGGCTACCAGGAGTCGCATTGGGACGCGGGCGCGACTTCGCCCACGGGCGTGCGCGGCCTGATGATGCTCACCGACGAGACCGCCGATCGCCTGCAGATCAGGAATCGGCTCGACGCCCGCGACAGCATCGTCGGCGGCGCGCGCTACTTCGCGCTCCTCAAGGAAGGGATCGCGCCGCGCATCGCCGAGCCCGACCGCACCTGGCTGGCACTCGCCGCCTACAATCTCGGCATCGGCCATCTCGAGGACGCGCGCATCGTCGCCCAGCGCGGCGGCCTCAATCCCGACAAGTGGCAGGACGTGCGCCAGGTGATCGGCAAGCTCGCGGACCCCGCCACGTATCCGTCGCTCAAGCACGGCTACGCACGCGGCCTGGAGGCGCTGCAGCTCGTGGACAACGTGCGCAACTACTACGACATCCTCGCGCGCATGCAGCCGCGCGACGAGCCCGACTTGCCGCTCGCCGACGCCGCCGATCAGGCTTTCCCGAAGGGCTCCGCGGCCGCGAGGTGAGCGGTGTCGTCCCACGCGGCGACGCTCCAGGTCCCATCGGCGAACGCCAGCTCGTTGAACGCGGCGTTGACGATCGGCACCTTGTGCGGCGTCGAAAGCGCGATGCCGTGAATGCGCCGGTAGATCGTCGCAAGGACGCCGCCGTGGGTAACGACGACGACGCGCTTTCCCGCGTGCTCAACGGCGAGCTCATCGAGCGCGCGGCTGATGCGCTCGTGGAAGGCGCGCCGGCTCTCGCCGCCGGGAATCGCGAAATCCGGATCGGATTCACGCAGGCGCGAGAACGCGTCGGGAAAGCGCGCGCCGGCCTCGTCGTAGGTGAGCCCCTCGCCCAGCCCGAAGCAGCGCTCGCGCAGCCGTGAATCCCGGGCGACGGTACGCCCGCATCGAATGGCGATCTGCGCCGCCGTGTCCATCGCACGCCCGAGGTCGCTCGAAACGATGGCATCGATGCGCTCGCCTGAGAGCCGCGCGCCGATTGCTTCCGCCTGCGCCCGGCCTTCCGCGGTGAGCACGCTGTCCGTCTGCCCCTGGATACGCGACTCGCGATTCCACTCGGTCTCGCCGTGGCGCACGAGGATGAGGCGAGTCGCCATGTGCGTCAGCCCTGCTACGCCGGGATGACGGTCATTCCGCCCATGAACGGCACCAGAGCCTTCGGCACCGTCACCGAGCCGTCGGCGTTCTGGTAATTCTCGAGGACGGCGACCAGCGTGCGGCCGACCGCGAGCCCCGAGCCGTTGATCGTGTTCAGGGGCTGGACCTTTCCCTTCTCGTCGCGATAGCGCGCCTGCATGCGGCGCGCCTGGAAGGCCTCGAAGTTGGAGCACGACGAGATCTCTCGATAGGCGTTCTGCCCCGGCAGCCACACTTCGAGGTCGTAGGTCTTGGCGCTCGCAAAGCCGGTGTCGGCCGTGCACAGCAGCATGGTTCGATAGGGCAGCTCGAGGCGCTGCAGGATCGCTTCCGCGTTGCGCGTGAGCTCCTCGTGGGCCTCGGTCGATTGCTCGGGGCGGACGATGCGCACCAGCTCGACTTTCTCGAACTGGTGCACGCGGATCATGCCGCGCGTGTCCTTGCCGTAGCTCCCCGCCTCGGAGCGGAAGCAGGGGCTGTGGCACGCGTACTTCATCGGCAGGTCCTTCGCGTCCACGATGGCGTCGCGCACGAAGTTGGTGACCGAGTACTCGGCGGTCGGGATGAGGTAGAGGTCGCGACCCTCGATCTTGAAGAGGTCGTCCTTGAACTTGGCGAGGCTTGAGACGCCGTCGGCGCACTCGCCGGTCACCATGTAGGGCGTGTAGACCTCGGTGTAGCCGTGCTCGTCGGTGTGGACCTGGAGCATGAGCTGCGTGAGCGCGCGATGCATGCGGGCGACCGCGCCCTTGAGCACGTAGAAGCGCGCCCCCGAAGTCTTCGCCGCGGTTTCGAGGTCGATGCCGCGCAGTCCCGCGCCGATGTCGACGTGGTCCTTCGCCGGAAAATCGAACGCGCGCAGCGTTCCCCAGCGGCGCACCTCGACGTTGTCGTCGCTCGATCGTCCGTCGGGCACTTCGGGGCGCGGGATGTTGGGGATCACGCGCAGGAATGCGGCCTGCTTCTCCTGCAGCGAGGCGAGCGCGATCTCGTTCGCCTTGAGCTCCTCGCCGATGCCGCCGACTTCCTTCAGGACCGCGGAGGCGTCCTCGCCCTTGCCCTTGAGCACGCCGACCTGCTTGGAAAGCGTATTGCGCTTGCCCTGCAGCTCCTCGGTGGCGAGCTGCATCTTGCGGCGCTCGTCCTCGAGCGCGCGGAAGGCGGCCTCGTCGAAATCGAAGCCGCGGCGTTTCAGGCCCGCGACGACGGCGGGAAGGTCTTTCCGGAGCAGCTGGATGTCGAGCATTCCGACATTTTAGCTTTTCCTCATTTCGCCCGGCCCGCCGCGAGGCCCTGCACTGCCTCGAGCGCCTTCTCGACGTTCGCCGCGGGCAACATCCCGCCGACGGTGGCCGCCACTTTGCCATCGGGCGAAACGACGAACGTCGTGCGCTCCGTGAACCCGTGATCGATTTCGACGCCGCGCGAGTCCTTCGCGCCGGCGCGCGCCTCCTTCACGGCGAGGTCGTACGACTTCGCGATCCGGCCATCGGCATCGGACGCCACGGGAAACTTGCTGTTGCAGTACTCGGGGTCCTTCGAGAAGTCGTTCAGGCGAGCGATGCTATCCAGCGACACGCCGATGATGCTCGCCCCGGCCGCGGCGAACTTCTCCTGGCTGACCGCGAAAGCGCGGGCCTGGATGTTGCATCCGCTGGTGTACGCGGACGGATAGAAATAAACGACGACCGGGCCCTTCTTGAGCGCGTCCTTGAGCGAATAGTCCGTTGCCTTTCCCGCGAACGAGGCCTGCGTGCTGAACTCCGGCGCGACGTCGCCCGCCTTGAGAGCGGCCGCGGCCGGCAACGCGAGGGCGCTCGACAACAGGCAACCGCATACGAGATG
>WNFM01231854.1_pt1 | contig 16654 bp, 14 predicted proteins | sample 5400271 | NCBI WGS metagenome assembly WNFM01 (sample SAMN13153352, study PRJNA577476) | soil metagenome | isolation source: 60 cm saprolite on Douglas fir-dominated hillslope | place: USA:California | collected 2013-09-17
CTGCGGTAACGGCCAATAGCGCGAGCGCCGGCAGTAAACGGTAGGACATGCGGCGATTATAGGGATCAGGACCCCCTGCTGCGACCGTGCAGGGTTCGCAACCCGTCATGCTGCTTCAGGAAGCGTCCTCGACGCGGGGCAGCACGATCGAGGTTCCCGGCCGCAGCTCGGCGAAATCGACGTCGGGATTGTATTGCTGCAGCAGCCAGACGGGCAGCGCGCTGCGCTGGGTGACGCTCCAGAGCGAATCGCCGCGCCGCGCGGTGTAGATCTCGGTGCCGACGATGTGGTGGGTCGCGAAGTAGTCGCTCTGCAGCTGCTGGTGGTAGCCGCGGCGCCGCTGCTCGAATTGCTCGCGCGTCACCCTGCTGAAATCGAGCCGGAATTGCCGGCCCATCAGCACTGCGCTGGTGCCGCGCATGTGATTCAGCGCGCGCAGGCTCGCGCTCGACACGCCGAGCCAGTCCGCATAGTGGCCAATGGTCTCGGCGGCGACCACGGTCAGGCGATCGTCGCGATCAACGCCGTAGTCGATCGGGTCAGCCGAAGGCGGGGCTTCCGTGTCGGCCAGCAGGGCCGGTCCCTGCGCCTGCCCGGCGCTGACCACGGTCTGCGCGCGCGCCGCCGTTGCCGCCGCCAGCGCCTGCGCATAATCCTGGCGTTCCTCCTCGGCCGCCTGCGCCATGACCGAAGGCTCGGAGGTGGCGCGCGTCGAACTGGCGATCAGCTGCAGCCGCTCGCCCTCGTAGATGTGATCGCTGTCGCGCAGCCCATTGGCGCGCATCAGCAGTTCCGCATCGACTCCGGTCCGCACCGCGATCGCGGCGAGCGTGTCCCCGCCGCGCACCACGTAGGTCGAAAGCTCGGCGGCGACTTCGGCGGCGCTCCGTACGCCGCGGCGGCTGGGGCCGCTGGACACAGCCCGCGCTACGGTGGTCGGCGCCGTTCGCGCTGCGGGCGTGGTGGGCGCCGCCTCCGCGGGCTTCGCCTTGGGCGACGCCGCGGCGCTGGCGACGCGGGTCGTGGCCACCGTACCCTCGCCGGCCAGGCGCGCGCCCAGCAGCTCGCTGGTCCAGTTGGCCAGTGTCGCGGGCAGGCGCAGGCGGAAGCCGCGCGGCACGAACTGCTGCTGATTCCACACCGCCTGCCGCAAGGCCGGATTGAGCTCGCGCAGCCTGTCGATGTCGATCTCGAGTATGTGCCGCAGGGCATCGATGCGCACGGGGGCGGACACGGTCAGTTCGCGCGTCTCGAGCGGCTTGTCGAGCGTCAGGGGCCCGAAATATTTCTCCGGATCGCGATCGAGGCGGAGCACCGCGAGGAAGGAGCAGTAATAGTTGCGCGAGGCAAAGCCAAAGCTGGGGCTCCGGTAGTGGCGCACGATCTGCACGATGTCATCGCTCCCCACCTGATCGCGTGCCCGGCGCATGCCGGCGGCGCCGTGATTATAGGCCGTGATCGCCAGCGGCCAGCTGCCCAGCACCTGGTAATTGAGCGCCAGAAGCTGCGCGGCCGCCTCGGTCTCGCGATACGGATCGAGCCGCTCGTCGACCGCGCGATCGATGCGCAGGTAGCGCCGCCCGGTCGAACGGATGAACTGCCACATGCCGGCGGCGCCGGCCTTCGAGACCGCCTCGGGCTGAAACGAAGACTCGACGTGAGGCAGCACGGCGATCTCCGCCGGCAGGCCCTGTGCCGAAAGGGTGCGCGCGATGTGCTCCTCCCACGCGCCTGCCCGCACCAGGCCGGCGCGGAAGCGGTCGGACTGCCCGAGCTGGAAGCGCACATCGTCGGCGGCCTGCAGCAGTCGCGCTGGTGGCGCCTCGCCCCACTGGCCGCGCACGCGCTGCTCGTCCTCGTCCTGGGGAGCAGCGCCGCTCCCCAGCCGCCGCAGTATCGCGCGGTAGTGTTCGCGTGCGGCATCGACCAGCCGCTCGCGCGCCGCGGGCGCCAGCTCCTTATCGAAGTGCAGGGTCTGGTAGATGATCGTCAGGTTCCACTGATCGTGGATGTACCCCTCGTTGGTGGTGATTTCGCTGTAGACGCGCATCCAGAACTGCACGTCGGGCTCGAGCTCGGCGGGCTCCGGGATAGCCGGGGACGCGGCCAGGCCTGCCAGGGGCGACAGCAGCAAGAGCAGCAGAATTGCGACGCAGGTCCGCATGATGGGCCGGGATAGTACAAAAACCGGGAAGCCGCCGCTCAGACGTGCTTCCCGATAAACGCCGCGCCGGGGTGGGCGCTGGCGCGATCAGCCGGTAGGTTGAGCGAGGCCGATCAGCCGCATTTCGAATCGCCGCAGTTCAGGCAGGTCATGCACCCGTCCATCATGACCACCGCCGCGGTACTGCACTTGTTGCACAGCTGTGCGCCTTCCGGAAAGTGGGACTTGGCGAAGGCGTCCTGCTGCTTCTTGCGCGCTTCGTATTCGGCACGTTTGTCATCGATGAGTTTCTTCTGGTGCACGTCGAGCTCGGGCTTGCGCAGCAGCCCGATGGTCTGCAGGTGCTTCTCAATGACATAGCCGAGCTCGGCGATGATCGAGGGCATGAATTTCCCGCCCGGCTGCCAGTAGCCGCCGCGCGGATCGAAGACCGCCTTGAGCTCATCGACCATGAACGTGACGTCGCCGCCCTTGCGGAACACAGCGGAGATGATGCGCGTGAGAGCCACGATCCACTGGAAATGATCGAGATTCTTCGAATTGATGAAGATCTCGAAGGGCCGGCGCTGCTCGTGATCGGTGTCCTCGTTGAGCAGGATGTCGTTGATGGTCACGTACATGGCGTGATCGGACACCGGGGTCTTGATCTTGTAGGTCGAGCCGATGAGCACTTCCGGGCGCTGCACCTCCTCGGTCAGCCTGATCACCTTGGCCCGGCGGCCGTCGCGCGCGGTGCTCATGTCCGCCTCAGCGGCGATCTTGGCGGCGGCGATTTCCGCATCCTCGGGCCTGCGCACCCGGTACTTGACGATCTTCTTGTCGATATTCCTGGTCATGCTCACAATTTCCCGTAGTAGCCTTCTTTCAGGGCGTCGAAAAGATTGGCGGCGCTGTGCTGCTCGCCGTCGTACTCCACCTGCTCGTCGCCACGCACTTCCAGCTCAGTGCCGTCCTCGAGCGTGAACACGTAGGTGGTGTTCTTCAGGTCCTGCTCCTTGACCAGCACGCCCTGAAAGGCTTCCGGGTTGAACCGGAAGGTCGTGCAGCCCTTCAGGCCCTGCTCGTGCGCGTAACGGTAGATGTTCTTGAACTGCTCGTAGGGAAAGTCCGTGGGCACGTTCGCGGTCTTGGAGATCGAGGAGTCGATCCACTTCTGCGAGGCCGCCTGGATATCCACGTGCATGTGCGGCGTGACATCGTCCGTGGTGGTGAAATAGTCCGGCAGCGCCTCGGCGCTGTTGGTTGAGCCGGGCAGCGCGCGAGGATTCACCAGCTCGCGGTAGGCCAGCAGCTCGAAGGAGAACACGTCGACCTTCTCCTTGGTCTTGCGGCCGGAGCGGATCACGTTGCGGAAATAGTGGTGTGCGAACGAGGGCTCGATGCCGTTGCTGGCATTGTTGGCCAGCGACAGCGAGATCGTGCCGGTCGGCGCGATCGAGGTGTGGTGCGTGAAACGCGCGCCCACCTGCGCGAGCTGTTCGACCAGCTGCGGCGCCACGCCGGCGACGCGCTGCATGTAGCGGCTGTAGCGCGCGTGCAGCAGCCGTCCGGGAATCTTCGCGCCCGCCTTCCAGCCGTCGCGCACGAGTTCCGGGCGCTTGCGCAGCATCTCCGGCGTGACGGTGAACTCCTCGTTCATGATCGGCGCCGGTCCCTTCTCACGCGCCAGCTCCAGCCCCGCCTCCCAGCCCGCGAGCGCCATCTCCCGCGACACGTCCTCGGTGAACTGCACGGACTCGGCCGAGCCGTACTTCATGCCGAGCAGCGTGATGGTGGATCCCAGTCCCAGGAAACCCATGCCGTGGCGGCGTTTGCGCATGATCTCCTGGCGCTGCGGATTAAGCGGCAGGCCGTTGATCTCGACCACGTTGTCCAGCGCGCGCGTGAACACGCGCACCACCTCGCGATATTCTTCCCAGTCGAAGTTTACCTTTGATGTGAAAGGCTCACGCACGAAGCGCGTCAGGTTCACCGATCCAAGCAGGCAGGAACCGTAGGGCGGAAGCGGTTGTTCGCCGCACGGATTTGTGGCGCGGATATTTTCGCACCACCAGTTGTTGTTCATCTCATTGACGCGGTCGATGAGGATGAATCCGGGCTCGGCGAAATCGTAGGTGGAGGACATGATCACGTCCCACATGCGCCGCGCCGGCAGCTTCTTGTAGATGCGGCAGGCGACCAGGCCGGCCTCGTCGACCACGTAGCCCTCGTGCGCCGGCCATTCGCGCCACACGAATTTCTCTGCGTCACTCAGGTCCGGGTGCTCGGCTTCGAATTCGCTCCGGCGCAGCGGGAAAGCCAAGCGCCAGTCCCGGTCTTCACGCACCGCCTGCATGAATTCGTCGGTGATCAGCAGCGAAAGATTGAACTGCCGCAGGCGGCCGTTCTCGCGCTTGGCGCGGATGAAATCCATCGCGTCCGGGTGGCCCACATCGAAGGTGCCCATCTGGGCGCCACGGCGCCCGCCGGCCGAGGACACCGTGAAGCACATCTTGTCGTAGATATCCATGAACGACAGCGGTCCGGAGGTGTAGGCGCCCGCGCCGGAGACATAGGCGCCGCGCGGGCGCAGCGTCGAGAATTCGTAGCCGATGCCACAACCGGCCTTGAGCGTGAGTCCCGCCTCGTGCACCTTGCCGAGGATGTCGTGCATCGAATCGTGAATCGTGCCCGAGACCGTGCAGTTAATGGTCGAGGTGGACGGCTTGTGCTCGAGCGCGCCCGCATTGCTGGTGACGCGGCCCGCCGGAATCGCGCCATGGCGCAGGGCCCACAGGAAACGCTCGTACCATTGTTCGCGCAGCTCGGTGCGCTCGACGTCGGCCAGGGCGCGCGCGACACGCTTGTAGGTGTCGTCCATCGACGCGTCGATCGGCGTGCCGTCCTTCGCGGTGAGGCGGTATTTCTTGTCCCAGATGTCGAGCGATGCCTCCTGGAAGGCAATCGAATTGATGTCCTTGTGCTCAAGCTTGACCACGGAATTCATTGCTCTGATGGCTCCCTACTTACAGCACGAACGCGCCGATTCCAACGGAATCGGACCGTTGGAGCAGCCAGCGCCTCAGCTCCCCGCACCACAAGATATAGTTGGTGGAAGCAGTGAGACTAATCACGCGCGCCGGTGCGGTCAAGGTTTTTTAGGCCCGCAAATACGTGTTTTTATCATTCATAATCAATAGGTTATAAAATATCACGCCGCACTGTGCAGCATAAAATCCCTGCACCGACGCCCAGTGCCGCGGCTGCGGAAAATCTATATGTGGTGTTCACGCCAAACGCACAACTGCCGCACAGCTTGTGCACAGCCTGCGGCACTTGAAAGCCGCGACGACGCCCGCACATCAGGTGCAGGCGCCGCGGTTGCGGCATCAGCAATGGAGACATCATCATGAATATCGTTCACTACGAACCCTGGCGGCTGATGGGCCGGTTGCATCGCGAGATCGACCAGCTGTTCGGCGATACCTTTGCGGGAACGGGCAACGGCTCGAGCGCGGCCACCTGGCTCCCTTCGGTCGACGTGCACGAGGAAGCGGAACGCTACACCGTGCATGCGGATCTGCCCGGCGTCGATGCCAAGGACATCCAGGTCACCGCCGACAAGGGCGTGCTGACCATCCGCGGCGCACGGCGCCTCGAAGCGCATGAAAATCGCAAGGGCTTCGAGCGGCTCGAGCGCATCACCGGCGATTTCCTGCGGCAGTTCTCGCTGCCCGAGAACGCACGGGCGGAGGACATTCGCGCGCGCCACACCAACGGCGTGCTCGAGGTCGTGATCCCGAAGCAGCCCGCCGTGGAACCGCGGCGTGTCAACGTGGAAGTCAACTGAGAGGGGATCCCGCCGCGCCTCAGCTTTCCGGCGGCCGGGCGCACAGCGCCCGCCGCCGGGACGCCGGAGCGCGAGCCAGTTCGCGCACCGCGTGGTAGTAGGCGGGCAAATTCCCGGCCTGCTGCGCCAGCAGCTGTTCGAAACCGGGCAGGCAATCGAAATACGTCGCGACCGAAGCCAGGTGCGCGTTGTTCAGGCCGGCATCCAGCCAGGCATCGTACCCACTGTGCAATCCGCGCTGTTGCTCGTAGGCGCGCAGCTCCGCGCTGATCGAGACCAGCAGTTCCTGCTTGCGCTGCCGCCGTTGCACAATAGGCGGCGCTTCGCGGTACAGCGCGGCCGCGCGGGCGCGCCCCGCGGCCAGGATGTCCAGGATCTGCGCCTGCTGGTCCAGGCGGCGGCGCCAGGCCGCCAGCTCGCCGCTCCGTTCCCGTGCCGCCAGCCAGCGGGCGACGCCCTCGCGCTCCACGCTCATCGCGAAGGCTTCATTGAACTCACTGTCATCCCTGACGTAGACCAGCTGGTGGGCCAGCTCATGGAATATCGTGCCCACCAGCTCCAGGTCGTCGTACTGCAGCATCGTGTCGAGCACCGGGTCGGCGAAATACCCGAGCGTCGAATAGGCGCTCACACCGGCCACCAGGGTGTCATCGCCCCGTGCCGCCAGCGCCGCGGCGAAGCGCCGCGCGCCCGCCTCGCGAAAGTAGCCGCGATAGGCGATGCAACCGGTGATGGGAAAGCACCAGCGCCGCGGCTCCACCGAAAATTCCGGGGTGGCGACGACATTCCAGACCGCGTACGGGCGGTGCAGCGCGCTGTAACTGCGGTAGCTGGCATTGTCTGGCAGGGAGAGCTCGCGGCTGGCGAAGTCGCGCGCCTCGCTTACAAGCGTAAGCCGCGTGCGCAGGTTCGGGTCGGTCGACTCGCTCGCGATCACCCGAGGAATCGGCTGCCGGGCCCGCAACAGCTGCCACTGTCCGTGGGCCGCCTGCAGCAGGTACCCGGCACTGCAACCTGAAAGACTGAGGCAACACATCAGCAACAGCGCCCCGGCTCGAGAGCAAGTCGATCTGGCACCACGCTCGGTTAACATGCGCGGATGCAAGTGTACCTTGTGGGTGGCGCGGTCCGGGACGAACTGCTGGGCCGCACGGTGCGGGAGCGCGACTGGGTGGTCGTGGGCGCGACGCCCGGGGAGATGGAGCGCGCCGGGTATCGTGCGGTGGGCCGGGATTTTCCGGTATTCCTGCATCCGGACAGCCATGAGGAATACGCGCTGGCGCGCCTCGAGCGCAAGATCGCGCCGGGCTACCGCGGCTTCGCCATCGAATCATCGCCCACCGTCACGCTCGCGGAGGACCTGCGCCGCCGCGACCTGACGATCAACGCGATGGCGCGCAGGGCCGACGGCACGCTGATCGACCCCTACGGTGGCCAGGCCGACCTGCGCGCCCGATTGCTGCGTCACGTGTCGGAGGCCTTCAGCGAGGACCCGGTCCGTATCCTGCGCGTCGCGCGCTTCGCCGCCCGTTTTGCCGGACTCGGCTTCACCGTGGCACCGGAAACGCTCGCGCTGATGCGCACGATGGTCAGCGCCGGTGAGACCGCCGCGCTGGTGAGCGAACGGGTATGGCGCGAGCTGGAGCTGGCGCTGGGCGCAGCGCACCCTGAGCGCGCCGTCGAAGTGCTGCGCGATTGCGGCGCGCTCGCGGTCATCCTGCCCGAGCTCGCGCAATCGCCGGACCTGCCTCTGGGGCTGGCCTCGCTCCGCGGCGCCGCCAACGGCGTCGAGAATGCCGCGGCAACGCCCCCGCGCTGGGCGGCCCTGCTCTCCGGCCTCCCGGTTTCGGACATTGAGGCGTTGTGCACGCGCCTGCGTGTGCCCACCGAACACCGCCAGCTGGCCCTGCTCGCCGCGCGCCTGCGCGCCAGCTTGCGCGGGGATGGCAGCCCGGCTGAGCAGCGTGCGGCCGGTCCGGAATGGATACTGGATCTGCTGGAGCTGGCAGATGCGTTTCGCCGTCCCGGGCGTTTCGGTCAGTGGCTCGAGGTCTTGAGCGCCCGGACCCGCGCCGCAGGTCACGACACCGCCGCAGCGGCGCAACTGGTCGAGCGCCTGCGGGCCTCGCTGCACGCCGCTGCCCGCGTGCAGCTCAGCGAGGCCGACCTCGAGGACCGCCGCGGACCCCAGATCGGCGCTCTGCTGCGCTCGCGGCGCCTCGCGGCACTCGCGGCAATCTCCTAGAGGAGCCGCCGCAGATCCTGGAGGCCAAAGCCCGTGGGACCCTCCACGGCGCCGCGCGTCAGGGCCATGGCCTTGAAGCTCTCGCCCATCTCACCGGGCATCAGCAGCTGGCGCGCCTCGCTGGCCCGTTGCGCGCGCTCCACGGTAGAACCGGCCGCCTCGAGTTCGGCGTCAATGCCGGCGCCGAGTAGGAATGCGGCCTGCGTACAGTAGCCCGCCACGGTCAGGCCAGCGTCCGCGGCAGCTCCGGCGAGGCGTGTAAAATCCACCCAGGCCGTCACATCCTGCAGTCCCGGGTACAGGAAGGGATCATCGTGTGCGCGATGACGGTAGTGACAGCGCAGGGTGCCCGTGACGCGCTGCGGATGATAGAGCTCGGACTGGCCGAGGCCATAATCGAACAGCAGCAGCCAGCCCTGATCGAGCGCGGCGGCCAGCCCCCCGATCCACGGCCCCAGGCGCAGGCACAGCTCGGAGCGATAGTCGGGCGGCAGCGGCTGACCCAGCGTCGAGGCAAGCTTCGCCAGTTCCGCGCGCAGGGCCGCCGCCGCCGGCCGTTCTTTCCAGCCCAGCTCGCCCTGTGCATCGAGCGCGACGCCGCGCTCGGCGAAACCGTCTACGGTGACCGCGAAGCACTGGAAGGGAAGCGCGTCGGCGACTTCGTTGGCCAGTATGAGGCCACGCAGTCCGCAGGCCGGCAGCCGGTCGAGCCAGCGCAGGCGCGAGTGCAGCCCAGCGGGCAGCTGAGCCAGCCGCTGCTGCTGCCGCTGGCGCAGGTCGGCGCTCGTCTCGAGGATGAAATAATGATCCGGCGCGGCCCCGAGTGCGGCGAGACGCGCGAGCAGCACTTCGGCGAGCGCGCCGCTCCCGGCGCCGAGTTCGAGCACCTCGCCTCCGTCGCGCAGGAGCGGGGCGCACTGGCGCGCGATGCAGGCGCCGAACAGTCCGGACAGCTCGGGGGCGGTGGTGAAATCTCCCGCCGCACCGAGCTTGGCGGCGCCGGCACTGTAATAGCCCAGGCCCGGAGCGTAGAGCAGCAGGTCCAGATACTCATCGAACGGAATCCAGCCACCGCCGGCCGCCAGCACTTTGCGCAGCGCCGCGCTCTGCGTGCGCTGCGCAGCGTCGAGGGCGGGCATTGTGAATTGCGGCGTGCGCGTCATAAGCTAACCTGATGGAAGCCAACCCGCGCTCGCTCGACGGTCAGACTGCGCTGGTCACCGGCGGCGCGCGACGCGTCGGCGCCGAAATCGTAAGGCATCTGCACGCGGCGGGTGCAAGTGTCGCCATCCACTGCAATCGATCCAGGGCCGAGGCGCAGGCCCTGGCCGCCGAGCTTGAGGACCTGCGCAGTGGCTCCGCCGCGGTGTTCAGTGCCGATTTGCGCCAGCCCGAGGCCGCGCCGCGGCTGATTGCCGAGGTCCTCGAGCGCTTTGGCAGCCTGCAGCTGCTGGTCAACAATGCGGCGAGCTTTTATCCCACGCCCTGGCCCAAGATCACTCCGGCCCAGTGGGCGGATCTGATGGGCACGAACCTGCAGGCGCCGCTGTTCCTGGCGCAGGCGGCGAGCGCGGAACTGCGGCGCCGGCGCGGCCTGATCGTCAATATCGTGGATATCCACGGCATGCGCTCCCTGCCCGGGTATCTGGTCTACTCGACCTCCAAGGCGGGGCTGATCCATCTTACCCAGGCGCTGGCGCGCGAGCTCGCGCCCGAGGTGCGCGTCAATGCCATCGCGCCCGGTCCGGTCATGTGGCCGGAGGCGGGCCTGGAGGAGGCGCAGCGACAGGAAATCATCCGCCGCACACTGCTGCAGCGCCCCGGATCACCGGCCGATATCGCCGCGGCCGTGGTTTTTTTCGCCACCGCGGCGCCCTTCGTCACCGGGCAGGTTCTCGCCGTCGACGGCGGCCGGAGCCTGCGCCGCTAGGGCGTTCAGATCGAGGTCCAGTGCTTCAAGCTGGTGCGGTTCGCGCGCCAGTTCCCGCCAATGATCCGCCATGCTGCGGCCGGTGAGCGGATGGCGCAGTTGCGGCGCGATCTGCGCCAGCGGCGCGAGCATATAAGAGCGCAGCAGCAGGTCCGGCCGCGGCAGGCGGTAGGGCGCCGTCTCGGCCACCGTGGCGCCGTACAGCAGCAGGTCGATGTCCATCGCGCGCGGCGCCCACTTCGGATCGTCGCGCCCCCGGCCGCACCGCAACTCGATCTCGTGCAGGTCGGCGAGCACCTGGTCCGCGCTCGCCTCGGTGTCGAAGCCGGCCACGGCGTTGAGGAAATCCGCGCCCTTGAATCCGAAGGCCGGATTGCGGTAGCAGGTGGAAAACAGGATCCCGGGAAAGCGGCGGCGCAGCTCATGTGCGGCGAGCGCGAAGCGCCGCTCAGGTTCGATGTTGCCGCCGATGGCGACGTAGACTCGGGGCACGGCGGGCGCTATCCGCGCGCAGCCAGATCGGCGCGGCGCCGCTCGATGCTGACCCCGACATCGCGCGAGTGGCGGATCGCGCCCGGCTTGCTCAAGGTGACCCTCACCCAGGCGAGCGGGAATTCGGCGAGCAGCAGCAGTGCCAGGCGGTGCGCCAGGGTTTCGATCAGCTGGAACTGCGAATCGCCCACGAAGGCGAGCGCGCGCTTGGCGACCTGCTTGTAGTCGATCGCTCCCGCGACCGCGTCGCTCACCGCGGCGCGCGCGCAGTCGGAGGGAAATTCGAGATCCATGACAACCTTCTGCCGGACGCGCCGCTCCCAGTCGATGAAGCCGATGACGCACTCGCATTCCAGTCCGCGCAGGAACAGTCGATCATCGCTGCCGGTATTCATGTGGCGTCCATGGCGGCTGCCAGCGGTGCCCGCGCCGCGGCCAGCGGCGGCCGCAGCTCGGTCAGCGGCCAGCGCGCCCGCACGCTCAAAGCGGCCTCATCGCGTTCCCCGGCGCGCAGGCGCAGCAACCCGGCCACCGCGATCATCGCGGCATTGTCGGTGCAGAATTCCGGGCGCGGGAAAAACACCTGTGCGCCGCGCACGGTAAGCTCGCGTCTGAGCCGCTCGCGCAGTTCGAGGTTGGCTCCGACACCGCCTGCGACCACCAGCTGGGTGAGGCCGGTCGCCTCCAGGGCGCGCAGCGTTTTCGCGCACAGCGTATCGACGATCGCCTCCTGCAGGCCGCGGGCAATGTCCGCCTGGCGCTGGGCGTCGAGCGGCCGTGCCCGCACCGCCAGCGATACCGCGGTCTTGAGGCCGGAAAAGCTGAACTCGTATCCGGCCCGATCCAGCATCGGTCGCGGCAACGGGCAGGCGCCGGGCCTGCCGGCCGCCGCCAGCCGCGCCAGCTGCGGCCCGCCGGGATAAGGCAGCCCCAGGAGCTTGGCGCTCTTGTCAAACGCTTCGCCGGCGGCGTCATCGCGCGTCTCGCCGAGCAGGCGGTAGTCGCCCAGCGCGCGGGCCTCGATCAGCATCGTATGTCCGCCCGACACCAGCAGCGCCAGGTGCGGAAATCCGGGCGCGGGCGTCTCCAGGAGCGGCGCCAGCAGATGCCCCTCGAGATGATGGATACCGATCGCCGGCAGCCGCCAGCCGTAGGCCAGCGAACGCGCCAGCGCCGCGCCACACAGCAGCGCGCCCGCCAGGCCGGGTCCCGCCGTATAGGCGACGCCGTGCAGCTGGTCGGGGCGGGTGTCGGCTGCGGCCAGTGCGCTTCGCACCAGCGGCAAGAGGCGCTGGACATGGTCGCGGGAGGCCAGTTCCGGTACCACGCCACCGAAGACCCGGTGCAGCTCGACCTGGCTCCACAGCTCGTGCGCCAGCAGTCCGCGCTGCTCGTCTAGCACGGCCGCGGCACTTTCATCGCAGGAGGACTCCAGGGCCAGCACTCGCATCGTGCTGAAAGTATGACCGAAGCAGGACGGGATTTTGGCCCCGGTGCTGCAGTCTTTGCCTTTTGGCCCCGGCCTCTTTAGAATCGCGGCCCCTGCATGGCGGGACCGTTGTTAAACGGTTATTAGAATCAAGAGGTTGAGTTCGATGCCGAGCGTTCGAATCCGGGAAAACGAGTACTTTGATGCCGCCCTGCGCCGCTTCAAGCGTGCCTGTGAGAAGGCGGGTGTACTCGCCGAGCTGCGCCGCCGCGAATTCTACGAGAAGCCCACGCAGGAGCGTAAGCGCAAGAAGGCCGCCGCGGTGAAGCGCCACATCAAGCGCGTCTCGCGCGACTTCGTCCGCACCGCACGCTGACGAGCAGGCGTCTATGACGCTCAAGGCACGCATCCAGGAGGATATGAAATCCGCCATGCGCGCCGGCGAGAAGGAAAGGCTCGGCTACATCCGCATGGTCATGGCGGCCATCAAGCAGCGCGAAGTGGACGAGCGCATCGAGCTCGATGATGCGCAGGTCCTGGGCGTCATCGACAAGATGATCAAGCAGCGCCGTGAGTCGATCGCGCAGTTCGAGGCGGGCGGCCGCACCGATCTGGTTGCGAGGGAAACGGCCGAGATGCAGCTGCTGGCCGCCTACCTGCCCGCGCAACTGTCCGCCGCCGAGCTCGATGCCATGATCGGCGAGGTCATCGCCGCGACCGGCGCGGCCTCGATCAAGGACATGGGCAAGGTGATGGCGGCGATCAAGGCCAGGGCCGTGGGCCGTGCCGACATGGGTGCCGTCGGCGCCCGCATCAAGGCGCGGCTCAGCGCGTAGCCGCCCCGGGGCGCTTCGGGCGCGGCGCCCTCGGTTAGACTGGTCTCATGGCCGGCCGCATTCCCCAGGGCTTCATTGACGAGCTGATCGCACGCGCGGATATCGTCGAGACCATCGGCAGCCGCGTGCCGCTGAAGAAGGCGGGGCGTGAGTACAAGGCCTGCTGCCCGTTTCACGACGAGAAGACCCCTTCGTTCTGGGTGAGCCCGGACAAGCAGTTCTATCACTGCTTTGGCTGCGGCGCGCACGGCACGGCGCTCGGCTTCCTGATGCAGTACGAGCAGCTGCCGTTTCCGGAAGCCGTCGAAGCGCTCGCCGGGCGGCTCGGACTGGAAGTGCCGCATGAAGGCGGCAGCGCTCCACCAGCCCGGGGCCAGGAGGAGCTCAGCGAGATGCTCGCGCGTGTCGCGGGCTACTACCAGGAATGCCTGCAGGGCAATGAGAAAGCGCGCGCCTACCTGCGCGGCCGCGGGCTGGACGAGGCGATCTGCGAACGATTCCGCATTGGTTACGCGCCCGACGCCTGGAATGAAGTGCTGCGGCGGTTCGGTGCCACCGACGAGGCGCGCCGCGCGCTGCTCGCCTCTGGGCTCATCATCGAGCGCGACACCCCGCGTCCGGGGAGTGAGCCCTGGTATGACCGCTTCCGCGACCGCATCATGTTTCCGATCCGCGATCCGCGCGGCCGCGTGCTGGGTTTCGGCGGCCGGGTGCTCGACAGCGGCGAGCCCAAATACCTGAATTCGCCGGAGACGGCGCTGTTCCACAAGGGCCAGGAGCTCTACGGCCTGCACGAGATCCGGCTGGCGCGAACCGCGCTCAAGCGTCTCGTGATCGTCGAGGGCTACATGGACGTCGTGCGCCTGCATCAGGCGGGCATCGCCTGCGCAGTGGCCACGCTCGGCACGGCGACCACTCCCGAGCACCTGAAGCGCGCCTTCCGGCTCGTGAGTGAAGTGGTCTTCGCCTTCGACGGCGATCGTGCCGGACGCGCAGCGGCCTGGCGCGCCCTGCAGAATGCCCTGCCCGAGGCGCGCGAAGGCCGCGAAATGCGTTTCCTGTTCCTGCCGGAAGGCGAGGATCCGGACAGCCTGGTGGGCCGCGAGGGCCGCGCCGCCTTCGAGGCGCGCCTCGCCGGTGCCACACCGCTGTCCGAGTACCTCGCCGCGCACCTGCGCGAGCAGGCCGATCTCAGTCACGCCGACGGCCGCGCCCGTTTCGTCGCCCTGGCGCGCCCATTGCTGGCCAAATTGCCGCCGGGTGTCTATCTGGAACTGCTCCTCGCGCGCATCGCGCAGGAAGTCGGACTCGCCACCGACCGGCTGCGCGTATTGCTGCAGGCCGACCTGGCCACCGAGGATCCGGACGCCGCGCCGCGCCGCGAGGTGACGCGTTCCGCCAGCGGCGGGCGGCGCGGGCTGGTCACGCAGGCGATCCAGACACTGCTGCACTTTCCGGCGACCGCCGAGCGCGTGCCCGCCCAGGTGCTGCCGGCGCTGGCAGAAATCAGCGAAGCCGAGCTCGGCGGGGTCGGCATGCTGCGTGAGCTGCTCACGACGTTGCGCGCGCAGCCCGGCCGCCTGGTCTCCGCGCTGCTCGAGCAGTGGCGCGAACGGCCCGAGCACCGGCGCCTCGGTGAGTTGCACGCGGAGCCCACACTGCTCGATGCCGAACAGGCCGCGCCGGAGCTGCTGGGAACGCTGGATCGGCTCATTGCGCAGGTCGCCGCCGAGCGCGAGGCCCGGCGCTATGATGAGCTGCTGGCCCGCCTGAAATCGAACGCGGCGAGTGCGGAAGAACGGCTGGAATTTCAGGCGCTTAACAAGAGAACGGGCCGCGCCAGGCCTTGAGCGGGCCGCCGGCGCCCGTGCTGGCCTTTATAGAGGCATTCTCGCTATAATTGCGGGATTTTCCGCATCAATCTTGACCCTCCCGGCATGTTCTCCCCTGGGAACTACGGTTGAGAGTCCGTTGTCCTGATTTTCTGGAAAGAACCCCAATGCCCCCGAGCCACAAGTCCAAACCCACTTCCTCCGGTCACCGCAAGAGCGGCCATCGAGCCGCACCGGCTGAGAAAAAGGCGGCCGCGAGGACCGTGCACGCTCGGGTGCGCGTCGCGGCAAAGGCACACGGAGCGGCGAAGAGCGCGCCCGCGGCCAAGGCGGCGGCTACCAGAGTGGTCGTGCCCGCCAGGGCCGTAGCGGGCAAGCCTCCGGTTGCCGCCAAAGGCGCTGCGGTGACGAAGGCCGGCGCGCCCTCGGGCAAGAACGCGCCGAAGTCCGGCGCTGCCGCCAGGAGCGCCGTGCTCGCCGCGGCGATCGAGCGCCGCGCCATTGTTCCGGAAGACCGCCAGTCGCAGTTGAAGCTGCTGATCGCGCGCGGCAAGGAACAGGGATACCTCACCTACGCGCAGGTCAACGATCACCTGCCTTCGGAAATCGTCGATCCGGAGCAGATTGAGGACATCGTCAACACGATCAACGACATGGGCATTCCGGTGTACGAGAAAGCACCGGACTCCCAGTCGCTCCTCGCTTCCGACCCCGCCTCGCCCGCGGATGAAGAAGCCATCGAAGAGGCCGCTGCGGCGCTGGCCGCGCTCGATGCCGAGCTCGGCCGCACCACCGATCCCGTGCGCATGTACATGCGCGAGATGGGCACGGTGGAACTGCTGACCCGGGAGGGCGAAATCCGCATTGCCAAGCGCATCGAGGAAGGACTCGATGCCGTGCGCCTGGCGCTCGCCAGCTACCCCGCCACGCACGAATTCCTGCTGCACACCTATGAGCAGTTCAAGGCTGGCCAGGCGCGCATGGTCGATCTGGTCGTGGGCTTCATCGACCCGAACGCGCCGGACGTGATCGCGCAGCCGCAGAATCCGACCAAGGTGGTCGAGATCGTGGCTGAAGGCCGCAAGCCCGATGAAGAGGAGGCCGAGGACGCCGACGCGGACGAGGAGGTCATCGACACCGGCCCCGATCCGGAGGAAGTCGCGCGCCGCATGGCCGCAGTCCGCAAGCACCTGAACACGGTGCTGGCGGCGCTCGCCAAGCAGGGGGGGGATGACCCGCGTACCCAGAAAGCACGCAAGCGCCTGGCCGATGAATTCATGGAGCTCAAGCTCTCGCCGCGCATGTTCGACGCGCTGACGGCGCAGCTGCGCTCGCATATCGGAGAGATCCGCCAGATCGAGAAGGAGATCATGATCATTGCGATCCGCGACGCGGGGATGCCGCGCAAGGATTTCATCAGCACCTTCCCGAAGAACGAGACCAGCGCCCGCTGGATTGCCCGTCACGTCAAGGCCGGCAAGAAATATTCCGCGCCGCTCGCCCGCCTGAAGGACGAGATCGAACGCCGCCAGAAGAAGCTCCAGCAGCTCGAGGTCGGCTTTCACCTCTCGATCAGTGCCATCAAGGACATCAATCGCGAAGTGTCGATCGGCGAGGCGAAGGCCCGCCGCGCCAAGAAGGAGATGGTCGAGGCGAACCTGCGCCTGGTGATCTCGATCGCCAAAAAATACACGAATCGCGGCCTGCAGTTCCTGGACCTGATCCAGGAGGGCAACATCGGCTTGATGAAGGCGGTGGACAAGTTCGAATACCGCCGCGGCTACAAATTCTCCACCTACGCCACCTGGTGGATACGCCAGGCCATCACCCGCTCGATCGCCGACCAGGCGCGCACCATCCGCATTCCGGTGCACATGATCGAGACCATCAACAAGCT
>WNFM01350292.1_pt1 | contig 16654 bp, 13 predicted proteins | sample 5400271 | NCBI WGS metagenome assembly WNFM01 (sample SAMN13153352, study PRJNA577476) | soil metagenome | isolation source: 60 cm saprolite on Douglas fir-dominated hillslope | place: USA:California | collected 2013-09-17
CGCAGCAATCGCAGCTTTGAGTATGATTCGCTGGGGGATCAGTATGCGCGGTTTCTGCTGGAGGAAATCCTGCCTGAAGTGGGCAAGAAGTATAACCTGACCAAAGACCCGCAAGGCCGCGCCATCGGCGGCATCAGTTCGGGAGGCATTTGCGCCTGGACGGTGGCTTGGGAGCGGGCCGATGCCTTCCACAAAGTGCTCAGCCACGTCGGGAGCTTCACTAACATTCGCGGCGGGCACGTCTATCCGGCTGTGATCCGGAAGACGGAAAAGAAACCGATTCGCGTCTTTTTGCAGGACGGAGCGAAAGACCTCGACAACCTTTTCGGCAACTGGCCCCTGGCGAATCAGGAAATGGCGGCGGCGCTCAAATTCAGCGGTTACGATTACAAATTCGAGTTTGGTACGGAAGGGCACAACGGGAAGCACGGCGGCGCCATTCTGCCAGACTCCCTGCGCTGGCTCTGGCGCGGTTATCCGGGCGTGGCTACCCAATGAGCGGAGCCTTCTGAAGGTTTGACCCGCGGGACGGCTTCTTCTAAACTCACCTTCGTATTCGAGAAGCGGTGCATGGCCCTGACGGCCTGGATGACTTTATGAACGTATTGATTTGTGACCCGATTTCGCCCAAAGGAATCGACTTTTTCAAACAGCAGCCGGGATTGAAGGTGACGGTGCTTGAAAAGCGGCTCACGGAGGCAGAACTGCTTCCGCTCGTCCGTGAATCGGAGGCGATGGTGGTCCGGTCCGAAACCAAAGTCACTCGCAAGGTCATCGAGGCTGCGCCCAAATTGAGAGTGGTTGGGCGCGCCGGGGTGGGGGTGGACAACGTGGATGTCGAAGCCGCCACCCAGCGCGGAATCGTCGTGATGAACACCCCCAGCGGGAACACCATTTCCACGGCTGAGTTGACGTTTTCCATGTTGATGTCCCTCGCCCGCAAAATTCCCCAAGCCCACGCCTCGATCAAGGCGGGGGAGTGGAATCGGAAGGCCTTTCAGGGGGTGGAACTTTACGGCAAGACCCTCGGCATCCTCGGCATGGGCCGCATCGGCAGCGAAGTGGCCCGGCGGGCCATTGCCTTCGGCATGCAGGTGCTGGCCTACGATCCTTATCTCTCCCTGTCGCGCGCCAAGGCGCTCCAGGTGGAATTAGTCGAGCAGCTCGACGGGATTTACGGACGGGCCGACTTCATCACCGTCCACATGCCCCTGAGCGATGAAACCAAAGGCATGCTCAACGCGGCCGCTTTCGCTCGCGCGCGTACTCAACTGCGCCCGCGGCGGCATCGTGAACGAGGCCGACCTTTGCCAAGCCATCAAAAGCGGCCAGGTGGCCGGGGCGGCGCTTGATGTTTATGAACAGGAGCCGCCCCCGAAAGACTTTCCGCTGCGCGACCTCCCGCAGGTCATCATGACCCCGCACCTGGGCGCCAGCACTGAGGAAGCGCAGGAGAACGTCGGCATCGAAGTGGCCGAAGCGATTACCGATTACCTGTTGCACGGAGCGGTGCGGAACGCGGTCAACCTGCCGAATCTCGATGCAAAAACCTACGCGATCGTGAAGCCGTTCCTGACGCTGGCTGAAAAGTTGGGCCGCCTGCTCGCGCAAATCGCGCCCAAGCGCAACGATCAACTCATCATTACCTACGGCGGGAAAGCGACCGAGTTGCCCTCCGATCCGATTACGCGCTCTCTGCTCAAAGGCTTTTTGGAATCAGCCGGCGGGAAAGATGTCAATCAAGTCAACGTGCGGGCGCTGGCCGGTTCGCTGGGCCTGGTCGTCGAGGAGATCAAGTCAAATGAGGAGACGGACTATAACGAATGGCTGCACGGCGTGGTGCTTTCGGGCGAGCAGAGGTTTTCTGCGGGAGGCACGATTCTGGGCAAACGCCAGCAGCCCCGCATCGTCCGCTTGATGGGGCAACCCGTGGAAATTGTGCCCGAAGGGGTTTTGTTGTTGATGAATAACAAGGACCGGCCTGGGATTGTCGGCCACATTGGCACGCTGATGGCGCGGCACAGCGTGAACATCGCGGGCATGAGCTTGAACCGAGACAGCGCCGGCGGCCAGGCCCTGACCGTGCTCAATCTGGACAGCGTGCCCCCGCCCGCGCTACTGGCAGAAATCCAGAGCGATGCGGACATCAGCAACGTGCGGGTGGTGAAACTGTGATTATGAAATCGATTTTCGTGACAGCAGCGATTCTCTGTCTGGCGGCGACGCTGGGAGCGGCCGAAAAAGCGGTGGCAGGCAGTACGAATGCGGCATCGCGCCCCACCGCCCTGACGGACTTGTTTGGCGATCCGGTCCTGGCCCGCGGGCAGGGCGTGGAAGTCAAACGCAGCCAGTTGGAGGATGCTTTCACGGCCTGGAAGGCCAACCTCGCGGCCGGCGGCCAAACCGTGGCGGAAGACCAGCGGGCTTTCCGCGAGTTTCAAATTCTCGACAAGTTAATCATCACCCAACTCATCAACAGCCGGGCCACCGCCGCGGACAGGACCGCCGCCAAAACGCAGGCCGAGAAATTCATCGCCGACCGCAAGAAGGAAGCGGCTTCCGAGGACGCCTTTTACGGGCAGATCAAGGCCCTGGGAGTTTCCCCCGAGCAATTCAACCAGCAGGCGTTCTCCCAAGCGCTCGTGGACGCGGTGCTGGAGCGGGATTTGAAGTCCAAGCTGAGCGTGCCCAGCGGCCAGGTGGAGGAATTCTACAAAACGGGAACCGACGGAGTGGTGCGAATCATGCAGGCCGAACTCGAGCGGCTGGCGAAGGATCCCGATACCTCCGTCGCCCAATTGACGGCGGTGAAACAGCAAATCCAGGATTTGAAGAAGGCCAACCTGGCCAAGCTGGAGCAGCCGGAAAAAGTGCGGGTGATGCATCTCCTCATCTCCACCCGCGCCAAGGTAACGGAAGAAGAGTTGCCGCCCGACCAAAAGAAACCTAAACGGCAGCAGATTGAAAAACTGCTGGCGCGCGTCCGGGCCGGAGAGGATTTTTCCCCGCTCGTCCAGCAATTTTCCGAAGACCGCAATCTCAAGGAATCGAAGGGCGAATATACCTTCTCGCGCCAGGACCCCTTTGTGCCGGAATTCAAAGCCGCCGCCTTCTCGCTCAGCACCAATCAAATCAGCGATGTGGTGACCAGCACTTTCGGTTACCACCTCATCAAGTGCCTGGAAAAGATCCCGGCCCGGAAAGTCGAATTCGACAAAGTCACTCCTGACATCAAGGAGGCGCTCCTCACGCAGGAATTGCAGAGGCAAATGCCCGGCTATTTCGACCGCCTCAAGAAGGATGCCGCCGTGGAAATCCTCTCCCCCAAATACAAAACCTGGGCCAAATAACCGTCCGGCTCGATCGACGCGCCCTGACGGAGCGAACACGCATTTGTTGGGAATTGGCGTTGAAGACTTGCGCCGGATCGACTATGTCTGGGCTGTGATGCTGGAATCTGCGCAGAAGATTTGAAAGACATGTTCTCACCCGTCCCGATTTCCCGAGTCAAACTCCACGATGCCTTCTGGTCGCCGCGCCAGGAGATCAACCGGACCGCCACCATTCCACTGATTCATCGGCATTGCGAGCAGACAGGGCGATTCGAGGCCCTGAAGCTGGGGTGGAAGCCCGGCCAGCCGAATCCGCCCCATCTCTTTTGGGAATCCGACGTAGCCAAGTGGATCGAAGCGGCGAGTTATTCGCTTTGCACCCATCCCGATGCAGGGTTGGAGCGTCAGGTCGATGAAGTCATCGAATTACTCTCGAAAGCGCAGCAGGCCGACGGCTACCTAAACACTTATTACACGGTCGTCGAGCCGGGCCAACGCTGGACGAACCTGCGCGACAAGCATGAGCTTTATTGCGCAGGCCACCTCATGGAGGCCGCGGTCGCCCATTTCGAGGCCACGGGCAAGAGGACGTTATTAGACGTGATGTGCCGATACGCCGATCACATTGACTCAGTCTTTGGCGCTGAGGCCGGCAAGAAACGGGGTTACTGCGGTCATCCAGAAATCGAGTTGGCGCTGGCAAGGCTCTTCCGCGCGACCCGTGAGGAGCGCTATCTGCGGCTGGGCCAGTATTTTATCGAGGAGCGGGGGCGGCAACCGCATTACTTCGATCTGGAAGCCACCCTGCGCGGCGAAGATCCAAAAACCTACTGGGCCAAAACCCATGAATACACTTTGTCCCATCTCCTCCCGCGCAAGCAAACCCACGCCGTTGGCCATGCAGTCCGGGCGCTTTATCTTTATTCCGGGATGGCAGACATCGCCCGTGAAACCAGAGACAAGGCCCTGCTGGAAGTTTGCGAGCGCCTTTGGGAATCGGTTTATCACCGCCAGGTTTACATCACAGGCGGCATCGGCTCGTCGAGTCACCATGAAGGCTTTACTTTTGACTACGATCTTCCCAACCAATCCGCTTACGCAGAAACCTGCGCCGCCATCGCTTCGGTGTTCTGGAACCATCGTCTACTCCAGTTCCATCGCGAGAGCCGCTACGCCGACGAAATGGAACGGGCCCTTTACAACGGCGTGCTGAGCGGGGTTTCCGCCGATGGCCGCAGTTTTTTTTACGTGAATCCGCTGGAGATGCATGCCGATGAGGTGAACCCGGATGATCCTTATCACAAATCGCACCGGGCCGGCTGGTTTGGCTGCGCGTGTTGTCCCCCCAATCTCGCGCGGCTGCTGGCCTCGCTTGGCCAATATGTTTATTCGGAAAGTGAGGGCGAGATCGCTGTCCATTTGTCCGTGCAAAGCAGCGTGGCGCTGCGGGTCGCAGGCAAAACCGTGGCCCTGCGCCAGGAAACCGAGTATCCGTGGAAAGGCAAAATCCACATCGCCCTCGAACCGCCGACGCCAATGGAATTTTGCCTGAGCCTTCGACTGCCCGGCTGGTGCCGTGAGGCGCATCTGCTCTTGAACGGCAAGGCAACCCCTGCGCCGCTGGAAAGAGGTTACATGACCTTGCGCCGAAAATGGGCGCGCGGTGATCGGGTGGAATTGAATCTGCGCATGCCCATCGAGCGCGTTCATGCTCATCCCCAGGTGCGGGCTGACGCTGGCCGGGTCGCTCTCCAGCGCGGGCCGATCATTTATTGCGTGGAGAGCATCGATGTAGGGGTGCCTGTCGCCTCACTGATTCTGCCCCCCGGAAACGAACTTCTGGCCGTGTATGAGAAGCAGTTGTTTGGCGGCACCACCAGCCTCCAAGGCGAGGCGCGCATCTCCTCGGAGGCGGGCTGGGAAGACAAACTATACCGGTTCGGCCCGGACTTCCTGGCGCCGACCCATTTCAAAGCGATTCCCTATTGTGTCTGGGGCAACCGCGATGCCACAGAGATGGCGGTGTGGCTGAGAGAGGGGTGAGAGGGGAAATCGGAAATCCGAAATCCGAATCCCGAAATCCGAAAGAAATCCGAATGAGTGACGATCTGTTAATCACCGCTCTCGCTTTGCTTCCGCACGGGGCGGAGTTTCGGTTCCTGGACCGGCTGCTCAGCCTCGAGCCGGGCCGGAGTGGCGCGGGCGAGTACACTTTGCGCGGAGATGAACCATTCCTGCGCGGACATTTTCCCAATCAACCGATGATGCCGGGGGTTCTGCTGCTCGAAGCAGCCGCCCAACTTGTCGGAACCGTGGCGCAAAGCGATCCACAGATTCCGCCACTCGCCGGACTGAAACTGACCGCCATGCGAGGGGTCAAGATCCTGGGGACGGCCCGGCCGGGAGAAGTGATTCAATTGACTGCGCGTGTCACCGGCCGTTTGGGAAACCTGGTGCAAGCACGGACCACGGCCTCCGTGGGTGGGAAGCTAGTGCTGGAAGCTGAGGTGACCATGAGCGGAGAGATGAAGAGCGACAGCGCAGTATAAGTTGAGGGGCTGCTCAAAACGGAAATCCGGGGTTTCGGATCGCCCGATTCGAAATCCGAAATCCGACGCCCGAAATCCGAAAGAAATCCGAAATCCGAAATGAGCCACCGCAGCAGCATCTCGGATTTCGGGTTTCGGATTTCGGGTTTCTTTCGGGATTCGGATTCTGGATTCCGGATTTTCCCCTATCCCCCCTCCTCCAAATATCGCTTCCGCCATTCCGCGCGCGAGAGCTTGCCCCGCTGATTTGCTGCCAGCGAGTCAACGAACCACCAATCGCGCGGCACTTGCCAGGCTGGAAGGCGCGCGAGCAGGAATTGCTTCAACGTCGAGCCTGATACTGGCGCATGGACCGCGACGCCCGCCACGATCCGCTCCGAGCGGCCTTCATCCGGGCTGGGGGCTCCGAACACCAGACATTCGCGCACCAGCGGATGCGACAGCAGCAGCCGCTCAATCGCGTCGGGCGAAACCTTCCGCCCGGCCACGTTTATTTGGTCGGTCACCCTGCCGCGCAGGAGCACTTGACCGCCGCTTAACTCCGCCAGATCGCTCGTGCGGTAGCAGCCGTTGCCGAGGCTCGGATCACGCTCCGGCCAGTAGGTCTCCGCGACGGCGGCGCTTTGGACTTCCAGGCAACCTTCCCCAGTCAAGGACAGCGCGACGTTCCGCATGGGCGCGCCTGCGCAAGAGGCGTCCTTCCGGGGAATCTCGGTCGCATCGTAGGCAATGCCACCGCACTCGCTCGCGCCGTAAAAATTGTGCAATTTGATTCCGGTCTTCTGGAAAACGTCCTGTTCCAGGAGCAGGGGCAACGATGCCCCCGCCGAAATGGCCAGGCGCACATTCCCCGGCACGGCGCCCGCCTCGTGCCACACCCGCCAGAGAGCAGGCACTGCGGGCAAGGTGAGGCCCGAGCAAGCAGCGCCGCTCCGGCGGAGCTTCTCGGGAAAAGGCGAGTCCAACAGCAGCAGAGGGATGCCGTGCAGCAGCAGTGGCAAAACCAGATTTGAAAAACCGTAGGAGTGGGCAAGCGAAATGACGCCCAGGTTTGGCCAATCCGGGCGCAAACCCATCGTTTGCACAATATTGTCCGCATCGGCCTTGAGTTGCGCGGCCGTGACAGCGATGGCGCGCGGAGCGCCGGTGCTGGCGGATGTTGTTTTTAAGTGAACGATTCCCGGTGGCAGGCCGGAAACCGCGAACGCTTTTTGGCCGGTTTCGAGCGGCAGGACCACTTTTCCAGCCCGCCAGGCTCGGAGCACCGTGACGACAAATTCCGCCGTCATCCCCTGGGGATAACTGATGGGCTGGTCCGACGAATCAACGCCCTCGGATTGCTCCGCCAACTCCCCAAACGTCCACCGCCGGGCGGAAGCAAGCTCACACAGGGCCATCTCATGGCGGTGTTTGCGGGCAATCTCCCGCCAGCATTCGTAAGCACCGCAAGCATGATTAAGCAGGCGGATCAGCGTAGTGGGGCAGGCGTCTCGCCTGCCGATTCGGGCGTCCCGCCCGCGTGGTTGTTCGCGGGCGAGACGCTATGGCGGTAATGTCAATGTTCGCCTGTCAGGAGGATCCAGTTTGAGAATGCTCCGTTCACTCTGGTTGGTGCTTCTGCTCTGCGGGTGCGCAGGCCCGAAGACTCTGTCTTCGCCCCGGCCGTTTGTTTTCCGCCAGGATACGTTTGCTTTCAACAACGAGACGGTTTGGGATTATCATATCGATCCTGACACTGGAAAGACCACTCACACGCGACACCAGCCGCCTCCCTCCTATTCCCACCATTGTTTTGTGCTCGCGCGTTCCGCCCGCCAGTTCTTCCAGCATGCGCGCTTCGACGGGAGCCAGCCGGTGGCGGACGAAGCAACCTATCGGCGTTTGATTCGGCAGGTGGCCTCGCTGGACCCGCAGCGGCAACTACCGGAGGATAAGAAGGTGGTCATCCCCGGCTATACGAACCTCCGCAGTTTCAGCGAGGCGCAAGCGTCGCTGCTCAAGCAGGAGTGCGGCGGAGCCTGGCAGAGCTACTTCCAACGCGGACATTGGAGGATGATCTGGCCGATCTCCCGCGGCCATCAGGAGAAAACGGCTGGCCGGTTGACCGAGTCCCTCAGGCACAAAGTTCCTCCCATCGTGCATCTGGTCCGCTTTCCCCAACTCAGCATCAATCACGCGGTGGTCCTCTTCGAGGCGAAGGAAACCGGGGAGGAAATTCAATTCATGGCCTACGACCCGAACAATTCCACCCAACCCGCCCCGCTCATCTTCAATCGCGCTCAGCGCCGGTTCAGCTTTCCGGCCTGCTCATACTTCGCCGGTGGCCGTGTGGATGTCTATCAGATCTACTGCCAATGGGATTACTGAGGAAACCGCAGCATAGCCGACAGCGCGGCGGTTCCCTCTCCCTGTCAGGAACGAGCGGGGGGGCTGGGGAGCGGGGCACAACACTGCTGCCACCAAGACTAATCGCACGCAAGAAGGCCTCTCCTCCCTCGGAGGGAGGAGAGGGAGACTTGCCGCGACAGAACTGGTGGTTCAGTCGAGATGCGCCCCATGGCTAATGCCTTTAGGTAATTCAACCGGTGGACCGCCAGCTACTGTCCCGTAGGGACAATCGAGAATAGCCCAACGCTTCAGCGTTGGGAACGCCATGCCTCAGGAATCAAGTCCCGCAGGGACGGCCGAGTTGAGTCGGTTGGCCGCCCGATTCGGCCGTCCCTCCGGGACTTGGTCTTCTTCGGACACCCAACCCAACGCTAAAGCGTTGGGCTATTCTCAGGATGTCCCTCCGGGACAAGGACTCGGCGGATGTGACAAGTTTGTTACCATGTGAGAGCAGGGGCTTATCTGGCCGAAAATGGACTAGGCTCAGAACCACCAGAAAAATGAGCATTTCTGCGTTGTCGCACCCAAACAAGCTTGCTGGCACAGGGTTCGCTACTGCGCTCGAAACCAAAATTGACGGCGCGTTGAACTGTTATGGTGTATAGTCATGTACTGCATAAACACTCGAAATAAACCGACCAACCAAATGAGATCCCTGCTGAACCTTTTCCTAATTTCAAGCCAACGAAACCGCCGGACATTCCTGTTCGGAGTCTCACTGCTGGTTTCGTCCTCCCTGCTCCTCGCCACCGGCTCCGCGGCGGACGCGTTTGGGGGAAAGCGGATACTTTTGTTGAGCATCGACGGAATGCACGCGCTTGATCTGGCGCGGTTTGTGAAGAGCAACCCCAATTGCAGGCTCGCCTTCCTCTTGGGCAACGGTGTCAACTACACGACCGCCTCCTGTGCCAAGCCAGCGGACTCGTTCCCAGGGATGATGGCCATTGCCACGGGTGGTTCGCCTATTTCGACCGGGGTGTATTTCGATGTGTGTTATGATCGATCACTCTGGCCGCCGGGCGTCACCGCCGGCCCGACCGGCACTCCTGTCGTGTATAACGAAACCATCGACTTCAATCCGAACGCGCTGGATGGCGGCGGCGGGCTGGATCCGAACCTGATGCCTCGCGATCCAGCCCAGGGCGGCGCGGTGGTGTATCCCCATAATTACCTCCGGGTGAACACGATCTTTGAAATCATCAAAGCGGCCGGCGGCCGGACCGCGTGGTCGGACAAGCATCTGGCGGACGAGATGATCCTCGGCCCTTCGGGGCAAGGGGTGGATGACCTGTACCTGCTGGAGATTAACGGGCAGAACGCCTTTGGCGTGAGCGTCACAAAAAGCCTGGATGTGACCAAATCATTTGACGATACGAAAGTGCAGGGAATTCTCAACCAAATCAATGGCCTCGATCACGCGGGCACGACCAACGCGGGTGTCCCCGCCATATTCGGCATGAATTTCCAGGCCGTGAGCGTGGCGCAACGGCTCAAGAAAAACTTGAACGCCGATGGGACGACTGCCACCGGCACGAACGCCGGGCCCGGCGGTTACATCGATGGCAGCGGCACGCCCAGCTTGCTGCTGACCGAAGCGTTGAACCATACCGATGCTTCGATCGGAATGATAGTCGATGAACTGGCGGCCAATGGCCTGCTCGATTCCACTTACATCATAATCACCGCCAAGCACGGGCAGGCCCCGATCGATCCGACGAAAGTGGTTTTGATCAATCCCCTCCTGATTCCCAGCCTGATCGATCCCGCCATCACTCATGTGCTCCAGACCGGCGGCGACGATACTGCCCTGTTGTGGTTGCAGGATCAAAGCAAGACGGCCGCCGCCGTGAGTGTGTTGCTCAACAACCAGACCAACGCCTCGATCCAGGACATCTGGGCGAACGACATTCTAAAACTGCACTTCCCCGACCCGCTGGTGGACCCTCGCACGCCGGACATCATCGCCATTGGCAAACCGGGCACGATCTACACCACCGCCAAAAAAATCGCGGAGCATGGCGGCTTCAACGACGCAGATGTCAACGTGCCGATTCTCATCTCCAACCCGAGCCTCGCCCCCCAGACCATTCAGAGGCCAGTCACCACGGCGCAATTGGCCCCGACCATCCTGCAACTGCTGGGACTGAATCCCTTCGCGCTTCAAGCGGTTTTGCTGGAGCAGACGCCGGCGCTGCCTGGCTTCGAGCCTGCCCAGGCTTGCCTGAAGCCGCCCTATACTCCATCGAATCTCAGTTCCACCGTTTACCGGGGCAGCGGCCAGGCGCAATTCCAGCTCTCCGCGGCCAACGTGCAACAATTCGTGATTCAAGCCTCGACCGACCTGACAAACTGGACCGCCCTCACCACGAATACTTTGTCGGTGGGCGGCTCGGCCACCATCACCGACCCGCAAGCCGGAAGCTACAGCAACCGCTTCTACCGCGCCATCGAAGCGCCTTGAGATTGTTGTCGGCCTGGACACCATCCAGTGGATCTCCGTCGGTGTCGCCTGGGCTCTCGCGGAGCGAGGCTGTGACGCTAGCCGTGGGCTCCAGCCCACGGTCCGACGCCACAAGGAGGTCGTCGCGGAGCGACGGTTGAACGAACGACGTGTTGTTTTAAGACCTTCAAGCGTCGCTCCGCGGCGCACCCCGCGGTTGTCGAAGACCGTGGGCTGAAGCCCACGGCTACCGTCATCCGGTCGCTCCGCGACCAGAGGGCGCTCGGGGATTTTCCATCCACCGAAAACAGCGAAGAACCTGACTCCTGAGGATTCGAGCAGACGCGATAATTGCCCTACGGCGCCGATTCGCGGACCGTGTTCGAATGGCGCACCCGAAGCGATGCCGAGGGAAAGTTCTCCTGGGAGAACGCTCCGGCCACGCAGGGATATGTAGTGGGCGCAACTGGTTATGAAAGCGAAGGCAGGGTTCAGTTGACCGCCGATGGCACCGAGCAGGTGATAAAGCTAAAAACACTAAACACTGCTTCCGTGCGCATCTTCGGCCAGATCGTGGACGCAGAAACCAAGATTCCTCCCGCCGGGGCACGAGTGCAAATTTGGCAGACGACCCGGGAAAAGAACGGGTTCACAGGCCGTGCTGAAGTGGCCCGTGCAGATGGCTCGTTCCGGCTCAAGACTGAGCCCGGAACGATCCGCTACGCGCTGGAAGCTCAGGCCGATGATTACTGGCCCGTGCGGTTAACGAACGAGGTGACCGAAACGTCGGAAATCCGGCTAAAAATGGAACTCACCAAGGCCCCGCTTTGTTCGGGAGTTGTGCTCACTCCGGCCAGCGAACCGGCCGCGGGCGCCACGCTCGTGGTATGCAGCCATGACGGGTGGGCCCAGATGAGCTGGCCCGGAAAGTTTCAGATAGATGCGTTCTATATCGGCACGGTTGCTGATGCCGAAGGCCGCTTTCGCCTGCCGCCCAAGCACGCCCCGGAGTCCGTCCTGATCGCACATGCACAGGGCTTCCAAGCGGTTCCTTTCGCCAAGATCAACTCCAACACCATCATCACGTTGCAACCCTGGGGGCGAATCGAAGGGACCTTGCACCTCGCCGGCAAACCGCTCGCCCGAGGGAACGTCCGGCTGAATCGGCTGTGGGGGTCGGAAGGGGCGCCGCGCGTTTCGGTTGCATTCAGCGCGGAGACGGATGAGGAGGGAAGATTCGTATTCGAAACCATGCCACCGGGCGAGTGGATGGTCGAACACGCCATCAGGGTTCGGCCTCCGGGGAAACTGCGGGCGGATTCCCCGCTCGGCAGCCATACATTGTACGCTCGCCTTCAACTCGGCGAAACCGCTCACGTTAACCTGGGAGGCACGGGCCGGCCAGTCGTCGGCAGGGCGGTGACGCCTGCGGACTCGAAGCCGATCCTCTGGACTGAAAATTCGGTGTCACTCACGCTTAAAGTACCTCCGGGGATGCCGCAGCTCCGCCGAAATTATGGAGCTGTTTTCGCAGCGGACGGATCGTTCCGGATCGACGATGTCCCGGGGGGCGATTACACACTCAAGATCAGCCTGCTCGACTTGCCCAATACGAGTTTTGATAATCTTCGCGAAAAACCCAAAATCATTGGATCCCTCGAAATGGATGTCACTGTGCCCGCGACAAATGGCGACGGAGAGGGAGTCCCTGTAGATTTGGGCATTCTGCGGCTGGGGACCGAAACGGGGCAGTAGGGCGCATCTTGATCGCACCACCAAAATGGGTGCCCATAGTGGGGCAGGCGTCTCGCCTGCCTCTCCGGGCTCTGGCAGCCGGGACGGCTGCCCCACTAAGGTGGTACTGTCGAGATGTACTCGGGCAGTAGTGCTCCGGGCCTTTTCGGGGGCGAGGCTGGGCGAGGGCCGTTGCCCATGAACGCCCTTTACGCGCTGGGCTGGGATGGGATCGACAAAGGCGGCGGACAAAGTGGATGACAAAGTTTGGGACGACCAGGTTTTCGTGCTTGCGAGCGCATTTGGGACTGCTACACTTCGGCCATGAAAGCAAATTTGCCCTTCCAGTGCGACTGTTGCTCCAATGAAACCTCCCGTCGCGAATTCCTCAAAACCACAGTGACCGCCGCGGCCCTCGCCGCCGCAAGTCCACTGACCGGAATTGCCGCCCGCTTTGAGCCGGCAAAAATAATCGCTAATCGAATCGGCACGCCAGAAACCCTCGTCGGCACGCTCTACAAGACGCTCACCGAAGAGCAGCGCAAGGCCGTATGTTTTTCATTCGATCACCCGTTGCGCTCCAAGGTGGACAACAACTGGTTCATCACCGACAAGAAAATTGGCTCAAGCTTCTTTACCAAGGACCAGCGGCAGATGGTCAAAGACATCTTTCGCGATCTCCACAGCCCCGAATACGCGGAGACCGTCTTCCGCCAGGTCGAGCACGACAGCGGCAAGGAAGGTTTCGGCACGTGCGCCATCGCTCTGTTCGGAGAGCCGGGCACCGGCCAGTTTGAATTTGTCCTGACGGGCCGTCATTGCACCCGCCGGTGCGACGGCGATTCCGTGGCGGGCGCTGCATTCGGCGGGCCGATTTTTTACGGGCATGCGGCGACCAGTTTTAACGAACCGGCGGATCATCCGGGCAACGCCTATTGGTATCAAGCCAAACGCGCCAACCAGGTTTTTCAAATGCTCGACGGCAAGCAACGCCAGCTCGCGCTGCTCGACGAATCGCGAGAAGAAAAGGGCACCGAGACGGTGAAGCTGACCGGTAAGCAAACGGGATTGCCCGGAATTCCGGTTTCGGCCTTGTCACGCGATCAAAAGGAGCTGGTGCGCAAGGTGATGGCCGATGTGCTGGCGCCGTTCCGCAAATCCGACGCCGACGAAGCGATGAAGCTAATCGAAAAGAACGGCTTCGACCACCTCCACTTGTCATTCTACAAAAAAGAAGACATCGGCCACGACGGCGTATGGGACATCTGGCAAATCGAAGGTCCGGCCATGCTTTGGTATTTTCGCGGCGCGCCGCACGTGCATACCTGGGTCCACGTGCGGGAGAATGCGTAATCGCAGGTAAGATTCCTGTTAGGCCACACTCGCAAGGCAGTCCTGGTCATGGACCCGATTGATGGAAGTGATGGTGGCGGAAGAGCCGATGGCGGTTCTTGAAGAGGTACCAGACAATGATGACGTTGATGACGAGCACGGCCCCCAGGAACCAGGAGAATTTTCCAGGGCGCGTCATTTCATAGACCTCAATGGGAATGAAGAAGGCGGATTCGCCAATCGCCATCCATCCGGCCCAACTGGCGCGGAAGATCATCCCGGTCCCCTCGACGAGAGAAAACAGGCTGTAAATCAGGCTCCCCGCTGCCGCCACCAGCAGGTTGGCTTCGGTCAATTGTCCCACTTGCTCCGCCAAGTGGGTGAAGAATTTGTTTCCCGGATGCACCCGCAGCGCGTGAAGGACCGATTGGATGAGCGGTTTGGCCAGAAAATCCTTGTACTCCTGGGGCAAATCGTTGTCGGACAATGTGTATAAGGCCAGCGCCAAAGCAAGAAACACACTCCCCTTGACCAGCTTGAACGTGATGATTCCGACGAACGTCGGCGCTGGTTTCTTTAGCAATTCGGTGGCTTCGGCCATTTAGCGGGTCTTTTCCAGAAGCAGGGGGACCAACTCTTCGATCTTAATCCGGACCTGCTGCATGGTGTCCCGGTCCCGGAGCGTGACGGTGTCCTTCAACTCCGGTTTTTCGCCGAGGGTATCGAAATCTATCGTGACGCCAAACGGGGTGCCGGCTTCATCCTGTCGTCGGTAGCGCCGTCCAATGGCGCCGCTCTCGTCGTAAAAAACGCTCAGGTGCGGGCGCAACAGACCGCGGACTTCCTCGGCTTTTGCCACCAGTTCAGGGCGATTTTTCAACAAAGGGAACACGGCCACTTTGATCGGGGCGACGCGCGGATGAAACTTCATCACCACTCGGGTTTCGAGTTTGCCTTTTTCGTCAGGCACTTGTTCTTCCCGGTAGGCGTTGCAGATCAGCGCCAGAACCATGCGGTCCACTCCGGCGCTCGGCTCGATCACGTGCGGGACGTATTTCGCCTTGGCCTCTTCATCGAAGTATTCCATCGATTTGCCGCTGAACTTCTGGTGCTGCGTCAGGTCGTAGTCGCCGCGGGCGGCGATGCCTTCCAGCTCCTGGGTGCCGAAGGGGAACTTGAAAAGAATGTCAACGGTGGCCTTGGCGTAATGGGCCAGCTCCTCCTTTTTCTGCCAGTACTCTTCCAAGGTGTCGCGGGTCAAGCCGATGCTCTCGTACCACTTGAGCCGCTGTTCGACCCAATACTTGTGCCAGACCTCCCAGCCCCAATTTGGCCGGGGCGAGGAAAGGTCGGGGTTGTCGGCGACTTTGGCGACCGGCCCGACCGCCTTCTCCACCACCTCATCTGGCCGGATGAAAAACTCGAGTTCCATCTGCTCGAACTCCCGGGAGCGGAAAGTAAAGTTGCGCGGGTTGATCTCGTTGCGAAAGGCCTTGCCGATCTGGCAAACGCCGAAGGGAACCTTCTGGCGGGAAACCTCCAGCACGTTTTTGAATTGGGCGAAAATGGCCTGGGCGGTTTCCGGTCGGAGGTAGGCGACGTTGTCCGGGCTTTCGACGGGCCCGACGTAGGTCTTGAGCATCAGGTTGAATTGGCGCGGCTCGGTCAGGAGGCTGCCGTTTTCGGGGTTGTAGCGGGTAGTGTTCTCGACCTTTTCCGGCGGAGGGGCCTCCTGAGGTTGTGGACCATCGACTTTGCGCTGCTGGTAAAATCGACATGCCACTTTGTAGGCGTGGTCCTGCGGTTTGCCGGGAACCACCAGCACCGAGTAAGGCTCGGCGTAAAATTCCTTGGTCGCCCCGTTGGTGGCGCCGCTGTAATTATAGACCATTCCGCTCTGCGGTTCGATCTGGTCTGCCCGGTACCGCTTGTTCGTCAAGAGACAATCCACCATCAGGTCCGTGAAGGTTGTGGTGTGCCCGCTGGCTTCCCAGATTTTCGGGTGCATGATGATGCTGGCATCCAGGCCGGCCACGTCGTCCCGCCATTGGGTCAGGCACTTGAGTTCTGCGCCGAGAGGGCCGTAGTCCCAAAATCCGTTGATGCCGCCGTAAATCTCCGAGGATTGAAAAATGAATCCGCGGCGCTTACAGAGAGACACGATCTTCTCCATCTTCTCATTGATCTTGGTTTCGGACATATAGGGCAGGCAGTTTTCTGGAAGCCGCCACGCATGTCAAGAAACTCAGTTCACCCACAGTGAGGTTTCATCCGCAGCGCGAAAAAAAGTCCGAACTCTAGACTCGATCGAATCTGGTACGGCGATAGCTACCCCAAGCCTGCGATATGAGTGACAATTTAGAAATCAAACTGAAAGAGGACAAAAGTCCAACGATCTGGCAGCGGTTGCTGCGGTGGTTCGATGGGCAGAAGAACCAGCCCCTGCAACTGGGACAGCAAGTGCCTAAGACCGGGACAAATACCGACATCCTTCTCTCACACACCCAACAAGTCCAGCTTAAAACCGCGGTCGAAGCCCCCCTCCTGGAGCGAACCACCGACACCACCAACTTTGTCCGCAAATGCGATTCGGGTCCGGAAGTCATCATCTAAGGGCTTGATTGTTGATTGCATGGTGTCCGCCGCGCGAGTAGCCTCCGCCCATGCAGCATCTGGCCCGCGCCCGCGAAGTGTTTGATATCGAACTGGCCGCTTTGAAAGCGGTGCGCTCCCAGATGGATCGAACGTTCGTCCTCGCCGTCGAATCCATCCTCCAAACCCTCAAAGGCCGCGGAAAAATTGTCGTCATCGGCATCGGCAAATCCGGGAACGTGGGCCAGAAGATCGCCGCTACCCTGACCAGCACCGGTTCGACCAGC
>WNFM01001459.1_pt2 | contig 16650 bp, 16 predicted proteins | sample 5400271 | NCBI WGS metagenome assembly WNFM01 (sample SAMN13153352, study PRJNA577476) | soil metagenome | isolation source: 60 cm saprolite on Douglas fir-dominated hillslope | place: USA:California | collected 2013-09-17
GCGGCGCCGTCAGAGATGACGGCGCCGTTTTTCATTAGGCTGGCCTCCGTTGGTCGCGTAGCTTAGCCCGGCTGGTGACAGTCCCCGGGACGGTTCGCTGCATAAGCCGGATCGCCTGTGGTCAAGGAAAGCTATGTATGGTCGATCAATCCGCTTTGTTTAATTGGCGTATGAGTCCGTTCTTCGTTATCGGCCCAAGTCGATCAGCCCAGGAAATTTCCGCGGCTTCCTCGTCCACTTCTTCGAGATCTTCTTTTGCTAAGGCAAAATTTCGAAGATGAATTCTGACATAGGCTCGAAGCAGTAGAGAACAGCCCAAGTAGTAATGATCTTCAGTTTCCTTTGACCTATTGATCGCACGACCTAGAAAGGCTTCCGCGTCTTCATAGTGGCCAAATTCTGCGGCTCGCTGTCCGGTCCAATACAAGTCCTCAATCGTGCTGTCATGTTTAGTAACGAGTTCGCGCAACACTGCATAGGCCCCTTCGACATCTCCAGTATATGCTTGCGCAACAGATTTCAGACGCAGCACCTGTGTCGCACGACAATGTTCCTCGTCTAATTGCTCGATAGCTTCCAAAGCTTCTTTATCACGATGTGAACGAAGCAGTATTTATAGTTTCTCCACAAATGAGCCCAGATCAAAAGAAGACGTCATAAGGCAACTCCTTATACGGGATTTCCGCCACATCGGGCGGGCACGCAACCTTTGAAGCACTTAAGAAAGTGCGTTGAGTAAATGTTCTTCATCTTGGAATTCGATAGAGCGTCAAGACATAATTTCGTGCAAGCCTTACGTTCGTCTTCACAATCTGCGTCTTCCTCTTCATCCCGCGGCGTCGCTCTCGGCAATATTTGGGATGGAGCAGCACTGCGGGTCTTTGATGGGCCATTGATCAGCGGAGCTTGATATTCGTCAAGCGCGGGGTCCGCCGTACGAGTTGATGTTGTCGCCAATATTCCAGCGACAAGCGCCGTCAGGGGCGCAACCGTTGCCAGCGCGCCCTCACTCAATAGAGCGGCACCACCTGCCCCCACTTCTGTACCGGTCGCGATTTCACCCGCTGCCTCCGCTGCAGCAGCACCTCTTGCGCCCCATGCCGACGCTGCCCCAAGCGAGGATGTTCCGGCAATGGCGGGATTTGGCGATGTAGAGGGAGAAGTTGCCTGAATTTGCCGCTTGAAGGCGATTTCCCGTAGCAAGCCCTGATGATCAGCCAGTGTCATCTTGTGTCCGGAAGCGATTTCATTTGCCGCAACATGCAGGTCAACAGCCTGCCGCAGCTGCACCGCCTGCTGCAGTCCCTGCCGATCAGCATCTGCGCTCGGATCGGTCCCCGTCGGCAGTCCAAGCTGCAGCAGCAGGCGATCCGTGTTGACCTTATAGGCCTGCTGCAATGGCAGATCTACCGGCGGCTGGCCGCTCTGCAAGCTCGCCTGCAACTGCTGCAAGTCGCGATAGTCTTTGGCTTCGAGCTTGGCCATGTGATTGGTGAGATCGACCGTCTGGAAACCAGCGGGATCATCCAGTGCCTGGTTCTTCAAACCGTAATAGGTGACGGGATCTGTCGCCGGATTGCCGTGCGCCATCACATAATCGAGCAAGGCTTGACGCCCCGGCGTATCGATCTGCAGCATCAGCTTGACTGGAATGCTGCTGAGGTCGCCGCCTTGATCGATGAGGGCCTTCGCCTGAGTTTTCACCTGGCGCTGACCGTCCGTGAAGGCAGCGATCTCACGCTGTGTCTGCAGCCGCACATTCGCATCCACCTGCTGGCGCAGATGCGGATCGGCGATCTTCGCTACTTCCGCCAAGCACGGATCGAGCGCTGGTGGTCGCGGGCCATCCGCCAAAAAATTGAACACCGGCATAGCATTTGAACTTGGACTGGAGAACCGATCGGTCGAGGTCATCTTGTCTGTCGGCACCTCAGAACCGGCGGGAATCGGCACCATCGGCCTGCTATCGGCAGCCGGAACCGCTGCAGATCCCTGGGCGACCGGCATCCCAGCCCCAGACACCGTCGGATCGGCGCTGTCATTACCCGTTGGCCTATCATCCATTGCATCCCTCATTTTTCTGACTGCCGGCGCTATGTGTGACTGACGTTTTATTGACTAATAAGCAATTATACTATTTCATTTTAAGACGCTAACTCAAACGGCGCCGTCATCGCTGACAGCGCCGTTTTTCTTTGCACCGCTATTGGCGGTGGTGATCTGCGCTACGCTGGCAGTGGCGAGCTAATTGCCCTGCTTAGGCCTCGATGCCATTCAGTTCCGCGACAATATCCGACAGCATCGGCACGTAATCGGTGCCGCGGCCAGCGCCGACCGCCAGGGCGAAGGCATTGCGCACGGCAGCGCCCATCGGATTGGCAAGGCCGACGGCATTGGCGAAGGATGCCAGATAGGTCATGTCCTTCAGCCCGTTATTGAGGCTGAATTTATGAGCATTGCGGTCGCGCTCGATGACATAGCGGAAGAAGGTCTGGTAGAAGCCGCAATCCATCCGGCCGCCACGCAGCACGCTATCAAACACCTCGGCCGTCAATCCTGCCTTGGCGCCCAGCGCCAGAGCCTCCGCATAGAGCGCTGCATAACCGAGCGAAATAAAGTTGTTGAGGAGCTTCATGGTATGGCCGGTACCGGTCGGGCCGGTTGCGATCACCCGGCCGGCAAAGGCATCGAGGATGAGACGCGCTCGTGCCACAATCTCCGGCGCGCCACCGACCATGACGTCCAGCGTGCCGGCTTCGGCATCGGCCGGGGTGCGACTGAGCGGCGCGTCGATCAAGGTGATGCCCTTAGGGGCCAATTCAGCCGCCAGGCGCATCGTTGCCGCCGGCTCCGAGGTCGAACAATCGATCACCAGCAGCGGTTTGCCGGCAGCAGCCAACCCGTCAACCCCGGAGATCACCGCTTCGACCTGAGGTGTGCCGGTGACGCAGAGAACGACCACGTCACAGCGCGCGGCCAGATCTCGCGGGCTGTTCGCTTCCACAGCGCCGCGGGCGATGAGATCATCGACAGGCGCGCGGTTGCGATGACCCAGGACAGTCAGCGGCCACCCCTTCTCGACGATATTCTTTGCCATGCCGTGGCCCATCAGGCCCACACCGATAAAACCGATACGTTCTTTCATCGCCTGTCATCTCCGTGCTTTTGTTCGGGCAAGTCATTCCCTTGCAAGGTACCGATAATATGCCGCTTCGAGTCCTCGGGCCATTCGCCAGGGTATGGAAAATCTGGCAGATCGGTCGGATTGGACCAGATCTGGCTCATTGACTGTCGGCGCATTGGCGTTGATCGGTCAATGGCGTAGCGTCGATCGCCGCATTACGAGATGGTGCCGGTCGACAAATTAAGCGTGATACCGGCCGCGGTATTCGGTGTCGCCTGTCTCGGTGAACGCCGATCGATGGAAAATGGAGCCGGCATCGTGCCGAGCGCCGCCAAAGCCAGCCCCATCGCCTATCAGGGCTGAAGCTGCCCCAGTCGCAACTGCAGGAACGCGTGACAATCCTTGATCGCCGCCTTGGTCTTAAAGCGGTCCGGATAGATGATCGCTTGCAACCAATAGCCGTCGATCATGGCGATCAGTGGTGCTGCAACATCCCGCGCTAGGCGTGCCGCGACGGGGCCCGTCTGACCTAATTGATCGACGACCAGACGGCGAAGTTCGGCAACGATCTCCTTGCTGTATCGTTCTTCTACTCTGGTTGCGGGCGCCCGGTAATGATCGCGCAGATTGGCGTCCGACCAGAAGGTGAACCACACGGCCAGCTTCTCTGGCGTGAAAATCTGCGGGTGGAAATAAGCCTCGATCATCGCCTGCAACCGGTCCTGTGACGCCGGCCCGGCCGCGGCAAGATGTTGCCGCCAGATTGCATCATACTCTGCGGACAGATGATCGAACACCGCCTGGAACAACAGATCCTTGCTGGCGAAATGAAAATTCATCAATCCGGCCGAGACCTGGGCCTGTTCGGCAACACGGCTGACCGTCGTACCGGCATAGCCATGAGCGGCGATGACAGCAATGGTCGCCTCGATCAGATCTTGCCGCCGCTGCCGGCGAATATTGCTGTTTTCCTTCATACGACCGATTGATCCAGGTGGCTGCTCGACGTCATAACGGATTCGCCTAACGATATCACGCCTTCTTACGCGGTGGATCGAAGAACATCCGGTTGGTGGCCCAGCATTTTACCATGCTGCGCTCGATCTTGTGCTCCTTCGGATACCAGATCTCGATCCACATCTCGGTACCGGGTTTAGTGAAGCTCGGTGGTACTTTGGCAAAGGCGATGTTCTTCTTCAGCAAGGGCGACCACATGGCTGAGGTGGTCAAGCCAAGCTCGTGCTTGGCCGCCTGATCGGCATAGAGGAAGGCACCAGGCGCCGGCTTGCGGCCCTCGATCTCAATGCCGATCAGGACATGACGCGACAGATTTTCGGCCTTCTCCCGCTGCAAGGCGCGTTTGCCGACGAAATAGGCTTCTTTCTTGAGGCCGACCGCCCAGCCGATCCCCGCCTCGAAGGGCGAGACCCGATTGGTCGGACGAATGGCGTGATGCGAACCGGTATAGTCGGCATCGACCAGAATGAAACCCGCTTCGATCCGCGCCAGATCCAGGGCAGCCGACCCCATCGGCGCGATCTTGTAAGGATCGCCAACGCGAAACAAGGTCTCCCACAACCAGTCCGCATCCTGCGGTTTTACCCAGAGCTCGTAACCGAGATCACCGGTAAATCCAGCGCGATCGATACGTAGCCAATGGCCGTCGATCTCGGTTTCCAGGATGCCGAAATGCGCCAGCTTTTCGATCCCCGCGACACCCATTGCCTTCAGGATCTCCCGCGAGGTCGGTCCCTGCAGTGAAAGGCCGGCATAATCTTCCGACACCTCGGCGATCTCGACATCGAAACCATAGGCGGCTTCGTTCAGCCAATACAATTGATGCAAAGCCGCATTGAGCAGGAAATCGTTTTCACCAAGACGGAAGATCGTTCCCTCCTCGATCATCTTGCCATCGTCGTCGCACCAGGCGGTATAGGTCGCATTCATCGGCTTCACCGTGGTAAGATCACGCGTGACGACATAATTGGCAAAGCGGGCTGCATCCCTGCCGCGGATCGCATATTTGATCAGCGGCGAGACGTCATAGACCGAGGCGCCATTACGGACGGCGAAATATTCCGACTGCGTGGAATCGAAGAAGGCCGGTGAGTAATAACCTTGCCAACGAATCCAACCATTGCCATGCATCAATCTCTCGATCCGATCATGGAACGGCGTCTTCTTCAAAAACGGCTTCAGATGCTGCACATGGGTCATGATGCGGCCCTCCGCTTCTTCACATCTTTGAGGATTTCACGCGCGGCATTGGCACCGGCCGCACCCGAGACATTGCCACCCGGATGCGCCCCTGCCCCGCACAACCAGAGTCCCGGCAACGGCATGCGATATTGCTGGAAACTGGCCGCTGGCCGCAAGAAGAAGACCTGATCGAGGGTCACTTCACCCTGATGCCATTGCCCACCGGAAAGGCCGAACTGCGCTTCGAGATCATGGGGTGTCAGCACTTCGCTCGCGACGATTCGAGTTTTTGTACCAGGTGCCACCTGCTCCAGCATCTCAATGCCACGCTCCAGCACCTGCTGGCGGGCCACATCCGGTGCCGTCTCCCGCAAGCGATAGGGGGCATATTGATAGAGGAGCGACGCGACATGCTTGCCCGGCGGGGCGAGCAAGGCCGGCTTATCGGAAACGCGGCCGTATTTCGCGCAATCGAAGGCGTGCTCGACATCATTGATCGATGGTGCCACGACGATCCGGCCGGCGCTCTGCCGCAAGCCATCCGGTAGGTCGTCCAACGCCAGATGCATCTTGGCGACACAGCCGTTCATGCGCAGATGGCGAATGCGCCTCATGAACTCGACATCGAGATTGCCAGGTTCCACCAGCGTCAACAGAGTGCGCTGGGGATCGGCACTGGAGGCCACGACCGGCGCGCGGATGACCTCGCCCGAAGCGAGAACTATACCGACTGCGGTTTCCTGCTCGATCAGCACCCGGGCGACCGGGCTGTTGGTACGGATGATGACGCCCGCCGCCTTGGCCGACTTCACCAACGCATCCGCCACGGCACCCATGCCGCCTTGCGGCAGGAAAAGACCACCCATGCCATGCTTGCCGAGCGAAGACAGACGATAGAGCAGGTTGAAGACCGTATTGGGCGAGCGCGGCCCGAGATAGACACCCAGCGTTGCCTCGAAGCTGAGTAGGCCACGCACCAGATTGCTTTCAAAGAAATCGGTCGCCAGATCCGCCACATTGATGGTGAGGATGCGGCTCAGTTCCAGCATGTCCTTCTTGCCCATTAGCCGCAGCTGCATCGCGAACATGCCGAGCGCCAGCTTCGTCTGCCAATCATTGTTGGCGGGCGATGGGTTCGGCGGCGTGCGCATCAGGAACGTGCCGAGTGCTCCAGCCAACCGCACCAGCCGGTCGATGGTCGGATGATAGGCCGCGGCATCCTTGGCCGAGATACGCGCAATGGAAGCCTGGGTCGCGGCCTTGTCCTCGGTGATATCGATGCGGGCACCACCCGGCGCCAAAGCCGTAGTGCCAAGACGATTGGTGGTGCCGCGCAATCCATGACCAGTGAGATTGAGATCGGCGACGACTTTGGGATGCAGGGCATGCAGAATATGGGCGACCGCCGAACTACGATAGCCGGGCGAAAATTCGCGGGTGATGGCAGCCCCACCGGCTTGCTCATTGGCCTCCACCACCAGCACCTTCTGGCCAGCCTTGGCGAGGTAGGTCGCTGTCACCAGACCGTTATGCCCGGCACCGATGATGATCGCGTCAAAGGTCCGGTCGCTCATTTCACCACCCCATTCTTGAAGTCCTTCAGCATTTCACGTGCTGCATTGGCGCCGGGGGCACCCATGACGCCACCGCCAGGATGGGTGCCGGAGCCGCACATATAGAAATTGTCGAAGGGGCCGCGATATTGCCCGAGACCAGGGAAGGGTCGATTGAATAACATCTGATCCAGGGTCAGCTCGCCCTGGAAGATATTGCCTTCGGTCAAGCCAACTTCATTCTCGATGTCCCAAGGGGTGCGGGTCTGGCAATGCAGGATGAGATTGCGGAAACCCGGCGCGTTCTCTTCGATGGTGTCCAGCACATCCTTTTCAAAGGCGGCCTTCTTCTCGGGTGTCCAGGGTTGCTCGGCCAATTTATAGGGCACGTATTGCACGAAGACCGACATGAAATGCTTGCCCGGCGGCGCCATGGTCGGATCGACGGTGGTCGGGATCACACAGTCGAGGAAGGGCCGCTTCGACCAGCTGCCATATTTGTAGTCGTCATAGGCGCGCTCGATGTAATCGAAATCGCCGCCGATATCGATGGTGCCCCAGGCTGCTTCCTCGGGAAGACCGGCAAATTGTGGCAAGCCGTCAAGCGCGATGTTCAGTTTGCCGGACGATCCGCGGATCTTGAAATTCGAGGCGTAGGTATGGATATCAGGATCAACCGCATCTAGCGCCGACTTCTCGATTAGTTTGAGATAGGTGCGCTTGGGATCGGCATTGGAGACGACTGTGCGGGCAAAGATCTCGTCGCCATTCTTCAGGGCAACACCGACCGCCCTGCCGTTCTTGATGATGACCTTGTCAACCTCGGCATTGGTGCGAATCTCGACACCGGCTTCCATCGCCGCCGAGGCCATCGCCTTGGAGACCGAGCCCATGCCGCCGCGGGCAAAGCCCCAGGAACCGATCTGGCCATCGACCTCGCCCATATAATGATGCAACAACACATAGGCTGTGCCTGGAGAATAGGGGCCCAAGGCCGTGCCGATGATTGAGGAGGCGGCCGAGAAACCTTTCCAGCGTGGGTGCTCGAAATACTCATCCAGAAAGTCGCCAATCGACATGGTCCAGAAGCGGATGATCTCATACATCTGCTTTTCGCCCATGCGGCCGAATTCGGCCGCGATCTTCAAGAACCCGTCGAGATCCTCTCGTTTACCCCAGGGATTGATACGATTCTGCGCAAAAGGATTGATCTGAGTAGGATCCGGTGGCGTTACCATCAAGAGTGGTTTGATGAAGCGGCATTGGCGGCTGATCTCCGCCGCATAGTGATCATAGGCCTCGGCATCCTTCACCGAATGACGACGGAGTGATTCCCGTGTCCGATCATGATCCGAGACATAGGTGATGATGCCCTCGCCGGTCGGGTTCGGCGTTGAATTGATCTCATAGGGAATGACCTGCAGGCCGTGACGCGGCAGATCGAGAAAGCGAAAGATCTCCGGCCGCAGCAGGCTGCAAACATAAGAACAGGTCGAATAGGTGAAGCCGGGATAGATCTCTTCCGACATCGCCGCGCCACCGACCTTGTGATAGCGCTCCAGCACCAACACCTTGAGCTTGTTCTTGCCGTCCTTTTCGCCGCCTTTGGCAAGATAGGCCGCGGTAACGAGGCCGTTATGGCCACCACCAATTACGATCGCATCATATGTGGCACTCATGCCCCACCCCTCCCGCATCGTCCCGGCATTCTGGGTGCCAATTGACGACTGAATGAATAATCAAAAACTGAATAATCATTCAATTTATGCCGAATTTGTCTGGCCTGTCCAGCCTTTGCGCGATTGGACAGAGCGGATCTGACGCGATTGCGATTTGACTTGCTGCGTGCCGCCCGCTACCACTGCGGCGCGTGCGGTCAAGGAGCCTAAGATAATGCGATCATTGCGGAAATTCTTACGAGCAGGTGACGCTATGGCGATTGCAAAGGCGACCGCATATCTGCCACAGGTTGCAGATCGCCCGGCAAGGCAACGCTTTGCTCTCAGTGTCTTGGTGCTGATCGTCCTTTCCGGCATCGCTTCAGGTGCTCTGGCAAAGCAAAAGCCGGTCGACGAGCCGATCGCACCAAAAGCCGTGCCGGTGCCGTCGGTCGATGCAGCCCCCTTGCTGCCGGTCGGCGGGACGACAACCGAAGGCACACCCTTTGCCAGTGACGGCGACACGCTGCAAATCGGTGACAAGACTGTCCACCTCTATGGCATCGCGGCCCCCGATATTCATGCCTCTCACGGAGCCGAAGCCAGATTGGCGCTGGACAGGCTGATTGCCAAGCAACGTGTTCAGTGCAGTGAGCTTGATCGCGGCAAGGACGGATCGGTCGTCGCCAGTTGCAAGATCGGGAACAATGACATTGCTGAGCAACTGCTGCTCACCGGCTATGCCGCCGTCTATCGCAACCAGGGCAATCCGACCGCACAGGAACTTGATCTGGCGCAACGTTATGATGCGGCCGAGGCCATGGCACGCGACCAGCATCTAGGGCTTTGGGCATTACCGCCGAAGCCGGTAGCCACAGCCGACGTGCCGAAGCCAGCGCCGGAACCCTGGATTAATCAGAGGGTGATCCGCGGCTGGATCACGGCCGCGCCAATCCTGCTGATTTCGTTGATCGCCGTCGCGTTGGTGGTCTACGCCTTCGCCAGGCAATGGCGTCAGGAGCGCCGCCAGATGCGCCTCAGCACCACATCGCTGCTGGCGCAGATTCTGGCCGAGGTGCTGGCAATTCGCGAAGCCGCTGCCGAACAGATCGGCGGTCTCACGGGCCTCGCAGCCGACCGCCCGGTGCCGCCGACGCAAGTGGCTATGATAAGCCTGCCGCCATCATTGATCTATGCCGCCAATGCCGGTCAGCTCTATCACCTGCCACGCGATATTGGCGTCGATCTGGTGCAGTTCTATGCGGCTCATGCCGGCATTGCCCAGATGCTACGCCAGGCATCGCATCTCCGGGCAGATGGCCTGCGACACGCCTTTGTCAAGATCGTCGAAGCGGCGGATCTGGTGTTGGAACGCGGACAAAGGCAACTTGATTAGGCGGAAATCAGATGAGTATGGGTCCCGCGAATGAATGCTGCGAGATCGTCACTTACGACCAAATTCCGCCCGCAATTCATCCTTTGCGACTTCCAGCCTGTGGCGTTCCTGCGCGGAAAGATTCTTCCCTGCCCGATTAATGTAGAAAGTCAGCATCGACATAGCTGAGCGAAATGGCTCAGACCTGCGCCGATGGCTACGCTCTGCGGCATGTTTGAGCGCTATTGCGATCCTCGTTGGCTTCCGCGATTTAAAGAGGTGACGCTTGAGATCGAGAGCATCGCTGCGCTCGGTGACGTCAGCTGACCATGTACGCTTCCTTACCATTCTTCCCTCCGATTTCCAGATTGGGGAAACTCAAGAGCAACAGCTCCGGCGTTGCACGATTCGAGATGCTGGCACTGACAAGCTCGACTTGTTCCTAACTCATCCGTCAAGCGACACGAGTACGAGTGGCGTTGCCAATGGCATTGCTGTTCCGTCTCGTTGGTGTTGTTCCGCGATCGCGTTCCAGTGCGCCTGAGCTGCCACCTCAATACGATCCCGGCAATTGCGAAAAGCCTGCCACATATCGGCATCAGCGGTGAGATCCTCACCCACATATTCCTGCAAGATAATTCGTGGAAGGACGAAATGGACCTTCGTTTCCCCTTCCTTGGCAGCGAATAAAATCGACCGCGAGGATTGATTATAACTATAGGCCTCACGATCAAATGAAAGCGACATAGTCACCTCCTGTGAGCAAAGCTAAACAGCCATCATTTGCAGTCGCCTGAACAGTAGCTAACTGGAAGCCGAGGCCGATTATACGGACGCCATCTCGATTAGAGCTCTAACGCCTGCTTCTGGATGGCGGTTCCAACGAGATCACAAGTTTACCGTTCAACGGCTTGCGAGCAGTGCTTGATCGAAGCCCTGCTGGCGTCCCATCGACGGGACTGCGCAGTAGTATCTTTTCGCATAAGTCGTAAATCCGCCCAATTTTACAAGGTTAGAGAGCCATCGATGTCGCGGATGCAGGCAAGCTGCATCCAGTCGTCCCGATCACGCTCTAGACGGAAGATTCCGCGCGTCGTTGACGCGATGCCATATATTTAAGATTGACAAGACGCAAGCGCGCGGCGGTGTCGCTCAGCAGATGGTCCCTCAGGCGCACGGCCTCCGACGTTCCGTCCGGAAAGCGGCGCGCACGGATAGCGGCCGCCAGTTGCCGCTTGGCCGTCGGCAGATCCGCTGCCACCGCAGTATCAAGCAACCTCGCAATCTCCGCCAGGCTGCGTTGACGAGCATGATCGTCGCTGGCATCGGCCTGGGCGATGGTGAGCGCGCGGGCGATCAACAAGCCGGTCAGCTTGTCCGCGCCGGAGAGGTGCGGCAACAGGCGCTCCTGCAAATTTTCGAGTGCAATGGCGATGAGATCAGCTGCACCGGGACGATTGAGCATCACTTTTCTCCAGCGACCGGCTTTCGCATCGCCGCGTGATAGGCATCGATATCCAACAGAAGATCATAGTCGCATTCGATCGCCCTTAAGGCGGTCAAAGCCAGCTCGACAGATCTTTCACCACGGCTGAAGACGCGTGGCGGCGACAATTTCCCAGAATCGAACCCGCTGCAGATCGGGATTGCGCTTCGCTACATCGGCGTAGCCGGCAAAAAGGGCCTCCCGGCTGCCAAGCCCCCCGGCTTCCTTGTCATAGGCCCCGAACCGCCAGCAGCGGGCGCAGAACCAACCCAGATCCTCATCCGGATCGCTCCAGCCGGCGAATTCGAAATCAAGAATACCGCTGAGGGCACCGTCATCGATCATGATGTTGCCAAGCCGAAAGTCGCGATGACAGAGCGTGATGCGCTCAACTGTCGGGGCGTTCTCTTCGATCCAGTTGAGCGCCCATTCCAGGACTGGCTGCGCTTCCGGCAATTGATCCAGCCGGCGACGATATTCTGCGACGCGCTGCGTGATGAGATCCTCGCCAGCCGGCGCCAGGAAGTGAAGTGACGGCAATGATTGGGCCGGCGTGACGGCATGCAGCCGCGCAATCTCCTGGCCAAGATGAAAGGCCAGGACATCGCCAGGATTCTCGACGTCGCCATCCTCGCCCAGATCGCCGATCTGGCGCTGAACCTGACGCGGCTCCGCCGTCCCAGCCAAACGCCGCAACAAGGTAAATGGTTTGCCAATAACTGCGCCGCTAACCTCCGCCCAGAGCGGCTCGGGAACCGTCATGCCGGCATCGTGGGCGACCTTGATCAGCGCGAACTCTTCGGCGCGTGAGCGACTTTCAACCACACCGGTCGCAGCATCCGTCCGCAAGACCAGCCGATGTTTGCCGGGATGGGAGCCACCATCGAGCTCGACCTCGATGGCCCAATTTTCTTGAATGGCGCCACCACCGAGCTTGCCGTCAATCTCCAGATTGACAACACTTCCTTGACTCTCGGCAGAAATGAACCCCGCCAAGGCAGCGCGATGTTGTTCAAGCATCAAGACCGTTCCCCATTCATGTTTGCCGGTTCTGTCCTAGCCCCAGGACCAAAAGTCGCGACCCTCATCAAACATCATGCGCGCCAGCACCATCTTATGCACTTCCGAGGCACCATCAACCAGGCGCGCCTGCCTTGCATAACGATACATCCATTCCAGCAGTGTATCCTTTGAATAACCGCGCGCGCCACAAAGCTGGATCGCCGTATCGATAGCCTTATGCAAGGTATCGGCAACAACAATCTTGGCCATCGATACCTCCTTGCGGGCCTGACTACCCTGGTCAAGTTTCCAGGCTGCCTGCATGGTCAGAAGGCGACCGGTCTCGATGGCCATGGCGGCATCAGCCAGCATCCACTGGACACCTTCGCGCTCAACCAATTTTTTGCCAAAACTCTGTCGCTCGCCAACATAGGCGTTGGCGATCTCCAGCGCCCTCTTGGCCATGCCCAGCCAGCGCATGCAATGGGTCAACCTGGCCGTACCGAGACGGATCTGAACCGCCTTCATGCCCTCGCCCACCTCCATCAGCCGGTTCTCATCGGGAATTTCCAATCCGTCGAATTCCAACTCGCAGTGGCCACCATGTTCTTCCGGCCCCATGATCGGAATGCGCCGCTTGATGCGCCAACCCGGCTGATCACGATCAAACAGGAAGGCGGTCAGGCCACGGCGCGGGTCATCCGAGGTCCGCGCCATCAAAATGAAGATCTCGGCAGCGCCAGCACCGGTGATGAACCATTTATGGCCACGGACCACCCAGCGGTCACCGCGCTTCTCGGCCTGTGTCAGCATCATGCCGGCCGGATCGGAACCTGCACCTGGATGTGGCTCGGTCATCGCAAGAGCCGAGCGCTTCTCGCCACGGATGATCGGCAGCAACCAGCGCTCACGCTGCGCCGGCGTTGCAACTTTGTTGAGCAGGATCATGTTGCCGTCATCGGGTGCCGCGACGTTGAAGATCACCGGTCCGAAAATTGACCGCCCAGCTGCCTCATAGGTCGCCGCCATGGCGGAGCGACCGGCATCTGAAAACACCACAGACCTTCGGCGCGTGCCTTCAAGCGCAGCGATTGCAGCAGATCCTCGCGGATGTTTTCGCCTTCGCCAAAAGTCGATGGATCCTGTTCCAAGGCCATGACATGGGCCTCAAGGAAGGCATCAATGCGGCGGCACAGGTCACGGGTTTTGGCGTCGAGAGAGAAATCCATCCAAGCCTCACAGACTGGAATTGAGATGGCCGCCATCGACCGCGATGACACTGCCGGTAATGTAGCTCGAGGCCGATGAGGCAAGCAGCAACAGTACGCCGTCGAGATCGCTGGGCTGGCCCAGCCGACGTTGCGGAATGCGTTTGATCAACATCTCGCCAGAAGGTGTCGCGAAAAAGTCGCGATTGATATCAGTTTCGATATAACCGGGCGCAATGGCATTGACCCGAATCTGGTGTCGCGCCCATTCAAGTGACAGGGCCTTGGTCATGTGAATGAGGCCAGCTTTCGAGACGGCATAAGGCAGGCTGCGCCCAGCTACCCGCAGCCCCAGGATCGAGGCAATATTGATGATGTTGCCCGGGCGCTTTGCCGCCACCCAGCTTTTGGCACAAAGCTGTGCCATCTGCCAGGCCGCGGTGAGATTGGTATCCAGGACCCGCTGCCAATCGTCATCATCGAGATCAATCGCTGCATGATCATCGGCGACCCCGGCGTTATTGATCAGGATTGTCGGTTGGCCAAGCGCCGCCGTTACCGACGCTATGACGGAGTTGATCGACGTTGGATCGACGATATCGGCTGCGATCGCCAGAGCACGTCCCGCAGGCAGTGCGCCGACTAGGTCATCCAGCTTGTCGCGTCTGCGTGCCAGCAGGGCGACAGCCGCCCCGGCGGCACTCAATTTTTGCGCAAAATGACGCCCGAGACCGCTGGACGCCCCGGTGACGATGACCACCTCTGCACTGAGATCAAACATGGTGCCCCGAACACAAGCTGCGCTGGGTCACACCTTGCCGCGCGCCAGCGGCAGCCGCAATCGGAAAACGAGCCCGCATGGTGGCACGGGGGACATGCATCTCGGCCCGCCATCGCCAATGATGCCCGGCCTGATCTACCCAGCACTGACGTATCTGTCGAAACTCGAGCGGCAGATAGATCGGCCACCGCCATGCCTCGTCCCTGAGGGTGACGCCGCGGCATGGACAGAGTTGGTGGGCATGGACAGTTTGGCTGGTCAGCAAACAAAAAAACCCATCCGCAGCGCTGAGCGCCGCGGATGGGTTGGGTATTGTCGGTCGCTGTCTTTACTTCAGGACGCTATAGCCGCGCCCGCGCAGGCAATTATTGATGATGGTCTGCTGGTCGTTGATTCCCTTTGCTGCACCGCCGGCAACACCAACCGCACCACCGGTTGCAGCACCCAGCGCCGCACCTGTGCCGGCGCTGACACCCGGCAGAATTGCGCCTGTGATGGCACCCAAAGCGGCGCCGCCAGCTGCTGCGCCCAGACCACCAATTGCCGCATCACCGGCTGGACTGACCTGTTCGGCATATTGCCGGCATTCATAGGGGTCCTGTTGATAACGCGCGGTGTCCACCCCCTTGGTATCGACCACCGGCTGATAGCTCTGAGCACAGCCCGCCATACCCAAGGCGGTCACCAGAACCATACCTAAACGCTTCATATTCTGTCCCTTTCCATGCGATAGCAGCCACCTACGTAAATTCCGTGGCCGAACCAACTCATCGCGCGCGGCGATTATATCTGCTTACCCTTGGCCACCACATCTACAAATCTCGGTGATCCGCAAGCTAACCCGTCTATTGCCCGTGGCCCGCGCCTCGAACTTGCGGCTCAGATATAGTCTGCCACGTGCGATCTGGCAGTGAGATAGGTCACGTAAAAGCCAACTACGTCCGTATCAGACACCAATACTCCTGATAAATGGTTCACGCGCCTAATCGGCGAAGAGACGCAGATTGTCACACCATCCTGCAGCCGCCTGGCATTGGTCGATGGTCTTTTTTCGGCCAATAAATCGCGGCCTGTCGCAAGACAGGGCTCTCGATCAGCGGCAGGCTCGACGATGCCGTCACCACAGGTCACAGCTGGGGATTGCACCGGCTCTGTTGAACACTTGTTACAATAGTCAGAAGCACCTACAGATAAGCCAGCACCATTTTTAACCAATGCTGGCCGCCGGCGATCATCCGGCGCTACCGAGACAAAAAGCCATGTCAACAATGAACCAGAACGACAGTCCGGATCGACAGAGTGTTCGCCCAGAGGGACCCCAGGCGCCGCCGCGGGCAGCCGTCCCGCATGGCACCAATGCCAATGCTGTCTATGAAACCCTGCGCCAACGCATCGGTACGAGCTTCTATGCGCCAGGCAGTCGGCTGACAGAAGTCGAGATTGCCAGAGAGTTCGGCGTCAGCCGCACCCCGGTCCGGCAGGCGCTGCATCGCCTCGGCGCTGAAGGTCTGGTTGAGGTCAAGAATGGCGTGGGTGTACGCGTTACCGAGATCGATGATCGCGAACTTGAGGATATGTACAAGCTGCGTTTGCGACTGGTCGAGATGATCGGCGATCTGTCACCGCAACCATTGCCGCCGGCAGATCTTGCCGCCGTTGCGCAGATCCGGGACCGCATTCTAGACATGCGCGATGACACGACAGAGCCGTTGATCGGCGACTATACCCGGCTGTGTGATCAGTTCTATGCCATCGTCAATCATGTCATCGGCAATGGTTTCCTGCGGCATTTCATCGACGTCATGTATCACCAGACCGACCGCTATTGGTATGGCTGGATGCAATCGGAAGATCTGCGGCGGGAAGTCGGCTATCTCTATCAGGAAGTCGAAGAGACGCTTCAGGCGCTGGAACAGTCAGACATGCAGGCCGTTGGCCTGATTCGCCGCAATCACATCGCCATGATGCTGAAGCGTATGGAAACCTATCGTCGCGGCCTGATCAAGGCATGAGCGGAAGATGATCGCCGTCATCTGCCGCGATCCCTGATAGAAGATGGTTACGACATCAGCGAGCTATATTCGAATTCGAGATCCATAACGTTCTTCTCGGTATGCTTAACTTCTTCGTAAGCGAGGTCGAATTCCGCTTCGGCTTCCTCGATTAAGGGATGTTGCCTGCTCGCCGGGATAGGCCTCCAAACTCACGCCAACGCCTCGGCATGCACTGAAGGCGTTTTAAAAAGCCGCATGTCAAACAGCCGT
>WNFM01190587.1_pt4 | contig 16648 bp, 24 predicted proteins | sample 5400271 | NCBI WGS metagenome assembly WNFM01 (sample SAMN13153352, study PRJNA577476) | soil metagenome | isolation source: 60 cm saprolite on Douglas fir-dominated hillslope | place: USA:California | collected 2013-09-17
GACGGCTCGATCTGGTGGACGGGCCAGCTCGCCAACAAGCTCGGGCGCATCGACCCGAAGACCGGCGCGATCCGCGAATACACCTTGAAGTCGCCCTACACCGGCCCGCACGGGCTCGCCGAAGACGGAGACGGCAATATCTGGTTCACCGGCAACAATCTCGGCCTGATCGGCAGGCTCGATCCGAAAACCGGCATCACCACCGAATATCCGCTGCCCGACAAGTCGGCGAAGGACCCGCACACCATCAACGTCGCGCCGGACGGCATGGTGTGGTTCACCGTGCAGGCCGGCAACATGATCGGCCGGCTCGATCCCAAGAACGGCGAGATCAAGCTCGTCACCTCGCCGACCGAGAAGTCGCGGCCTTACGGGCTGATGATCAATTCAAAGGGCGTGCCGTATTTCGTCGAATTCGGCGCGCCCAAGATCGCCAGCATCGATCCGCTGACCATGGCGATCGGGGAATACAAGCTGCCAAATGACGGGGCGCGGCCGCGCCGCCTCGCCTTCTCCGATGACGACACCATCTGGTACACGGACTTTGCGCGCGGCATGCTCGGGCGTCTCGATCTCAAGACCGGCAATGTAAAGGAATGGGAATCGCCGAGAGTCGGAGCCCTACGCAATCGTCTTCACCAAAGGCGCGCTCTGGTACAACGAATCCGGCGCCAAGCCGAACACCATCGTGCGCTTCGATCCGGCATCGGAGAAATTCCAGAGCTGGGCGATCCCCGGCGGCGGCGACATCGTGCGCAACATGGATGTGACGCCGGATGGCAATCCCGTCACCGCCAACAGTTTGGCCAATCAGGTTGGCCTCGTGACGGTGGAGGACAGCAAGTAGCGTGTGGCTGTCTATTACCGCTCGTCCCCGCACCCGCCTTCGCGGGTGCAGGCTCCAGCGGGGACCCAGTTCTTCCCAAAAGGCTGGATGCCCGCTTTCGCGGGCATGAGCGGAGGGGAAACTCACACCGCCCTCACCTTGCCCGGTTGCCCCAGCCCGCACTCCAGCGCCTTGCGATCCCACTTCGCCAAGTTGGCCGCGGCGTCGTAGGTGCTTTGCAGGAATTCCATCAGGGCCGCATCGGGATCGCGCGCGGTGCGCACGGCGTCATAGGGCAACAGAAACTCACCCAGGTCCTTGCTGAAGAACGTCTCCTTCGGCTTTACGCCCGCCGCACCAAAGCCTTCCGGCGCCCGATAGGCGTAGGAATAGAACGCGGCATAATCGATCGGTCCGCCGCCACCCGGCCAAAAACCGGCGCTCGAGACTTCGTGCGAGTAGGCTTCCTGTGCGACGGAATTCGGCAAATGCGGAACGCCGCCGGGATGGCGCGGCGCGGCGCGGCCGGAAAAACGCGTCACAGCAAGATCGAAACTTCCCCAAAAGAAATGCACGGGGCTCGATTTGCCAAGAAAGCCGGTGCGGAAATGCGCGAACACCTCGTCGGCGGCGAGCAGCACGCGCCAGAAGCGGTTGGCGTAGTCGGCGTCGTAGGCCGCGTGCAGCGTGTCCTGCTCGAACGGAATGCAATCGGCGATCTCGCACGGCATTGTCGTGATGCGAACGTCGACGCCAAGTTCGCGCAACGCGATCATCAGGTCGTCGTGGAATTCCGCCACGCTCGTCGGCTTGAGCATGATCTGGCGGAAGTGGCCGCCGCTGGTGCGCACCCACAGCACGTGATCGATGAAATCGAAATCGATCTGGATGCTGCCGCCGTGCCAGGGAATCGGCGAGGTCGTCAGCCCGCGGGCGGTGACATAAAGCACGACATGCCACGAGTGATTGAGCCACGGGGTGAGCGCCAGCCGCACTTTGCCGACGACCTGCGTCCAAAGATGCAGCGTGTCGCGCGTATCTTTCCACGCAGCATAAGGCAACTCGGGCCAGCGTTCCTGATGCGATGCCATCGATGATCTCACGATTGCCAAGATCCACGATAACCTACTTCGGATGGCTCGTGGACGGGTTAATGCCCCACATGAAACCGCACAACGGTCGCGAGCGTGATCCAGTTGGCGTTTTCGCCGTAGACATTGCGGCCGTAGATCAGATCGACGTTGAAATCGTCGACCGGCCGCCAGCGCAACCCGACCTGAAAACGCGGCTCGGTCACGCCAATCGCATCCTGACGCGCACCGAGCTGCCCGAAGACTTCGGCGGTCAGCGTCCAGACATTGTCGGGCGTGCGCCAGTCGATGCCGGCGCCGTAAGTGAGGTAGTGCTGGTTGGCGATGCGGTCCCACTCCCAGCCGCCATTGAGATTGATACGCACCACGTTCGACAGCCGCAGCGTCGCCGGAATGGTGGCAAACAGCGCGGCGTTTTGCTGCCCGGTAAAATCATAAACGGCCGCACCCGACAGAGCGAAGCCCCAGCTTCCGATCGCGGTCGGCACCAGATTGGTCTTGAACTTCGGGATCGCGCCGGTCGCCCATTCCCCATCGGCGCGCGCGCGGGCGAGCTGTGTGCTCAGCTCCACCGGGCGGAACATATTGACCACGCAAGTCGGCGTGGTCGCCGCGAAAAAATCGTGATTGCCGGCGGCCGACATCCAGGATTCGACCTTGCAGGCCCCTGGCTCACTTACGTCCGCCGTATCAACGACATAAGCCGCGCCGGCAGCATGTGCTTTGCCGGAACACACCGCGGCGGCAACCATAACAGATAACAGGATGGCGGCTCTCGCCGCGCCCGCGAACAAGGATTGCCCCCAATCCTGGGCTTGCGCCGGAGCCCACACAGGCTCGACGCTAGCCTGAAAAACAAAGAGGCCGCCATCCCCCTGGCGGCCTCAAGTGCCCCAATGACCGATGCGCGGAGCTAGTAGAACTTATCGTTTATTCCGGCGCGCACGATGATATCGGTCAGCTTGCCGCTGACGATATTGAGCGCCGGGCTCGCGGTCACTTTCGGTCCGTCCCCAAAATCGATATAGAGATATTCGATCTTTGCGCTCCAGCTTGTGTAGAGCGCCGAAACGATGCGGGCGAGATAATACATGGACTCAACTTCCTTACGCGTTACGCAACTCAATACGCCCATGCACTAGCGCGCGACAATTAAGCGAAGATAATTTTGGGGGTCTTCCGGTTTGAATTTTGCAGAGCGTGATCGAAAAAACACAAGTTCCACGGTATTGAAAAACCGATTGGCACCCGAATACCGGCGACGAGTTCCCTTACACGATCGCTTAACTGGCCCGCCCGAGACATCTCATTTTTTGTGCTTACGGTAATTTTCTTATACCTTCGTTATTGACGGACTCACTTCACTGAAATGGAAAGGGGCTAGGAGCCAATTGCGCACGCGGAGAAAATGGCATGCGAGACTTGCTCTTCATGTTGGCGCCCGTGGGGCTCATTATTTATTTCGTGATTTATCCCGATCAGTTCAACGCATTGCTCACGTGGGCGGGGCACTACATTCGCTAGGCCGTTGCTAATAGTCCTGGTGCCCGCGCGGATGTGGGCATCTCGTTTTCCTTCGCCCGATACACACCAGACGATTGACGTGCGTCGCTTCATCTGTCATCCGCAACGTCTTCTTCTTCTTCTTTTTCTTTCACCCTCCAGTCCCCCGAAATGCCCCGAAGATCGTTCCGTATCGGCCGTTCATTTACCGGCCTCGGTCTGTTCGCGATAAGGCCGATCAAAAAGCGTGAAAAAATCGCCGAATACAGAGGCCCCCGCGTCGACGCCGCCAAAGCCGGCCGGCTCGAACGGCGCGGCAATCGCTATCTGTACGAGATCAACCCTCGCGTCACGATCGACGGCACGCCGCGCAGCAATGTCGCGCGCTATGCCAACCATTCGTGCAATCCGAACGCCGAGACCTACACCTATGGCGGGCGCGTCTTCATCCGGGCGATGCGCAATATCAAGCCGGAGGAGGAAATCACCTACGACTACGGGACCGATTATCTCAAGCACGTGATCGGCCGTTCGCGCTGCCGGTGTACGCGCTGCCGCCGCCGACGCGCGCGCAAACAGCGTGAAGCCCGCGCTTTAACGAAGCGGCGGGAGGGACGGCTGGCGCGTATGCAGCGAATGCGGCGTTCGCGCACAGCAAAATGACCCGGCCGGTGCGGCCGGCAACTGAGCAATGCCCCCATTCATTTTTGCCTCTGCCCGCCTCCCATAGCCCGTGCTAGGCAGGCGTGCGAATTCGCCGAGGCCTTCCTTGAGCTCCGATAGCCTTAACCAGCGCGCGAGCTTGCGCGCCGACCGTATCCCGCTGGGCATTTTGTTCATGCTCGGCGCGACCGTGATGTTCGCGCTGTCCAGCGCGCTGTCGAAATGGCAGGTCGCTAGCTATTCCTTCGTTGAGGTGCTGTTTTTTCGTGCCGTAGCGTCGCTTATCATTTGCGCCCTGCTGATCCTGCCGCGGACCGGCCTGATCGTCTTGCGCACCAGCCGCCTGCGTGACCATTTTGGACGGAGCGTCACGCAAGCGACCGCGCAGAGCCTGATCATCATCGCGTTCGGTTTGATGCCGCTTGCCGGCGCAGTTGCGATCAACTTCTCCTCGCCTTTGTTTGCCACCCTCTTCGCAGCGCTTTGGCTGAAGGAAAAGGTCGGTGTTGCACGCGCCGGCGCGTTAGCTGCGGGCTTTCTCGGTGTGTTGCTCGTGGCGGCGCCGGACGCCGACAGTTTCCGCCTCGGCGCCCTGTTCGCTCTCGCCAACGCGGTCCTTTTCGGCAGCGTCACCGCCGCGGTCCGAGGCATGACCACGACCGAGTCCGCGGAAACGCTCACAATGTATCAGATGATTTTTCTCACACTGTTCTTCGGACTGGCCTTGCCATTCTTCTTTACATGGCCGACGGGCCCCGACGCAGCGGCGATGTTCGTCAACGGAGTTATCAACGCTGTTGGGCAATACTGGTGGACGCGGGCTTTATCGCTCGCGCCGCCATCGGCGGTCGGACCGTTTTATTATTTCATGCTGGTGTGGTCTGCAGCTCTCGGCTTCGCATTCTGGGGCGACGTTCCGACGCTGGAGCTGCTCGGCGGATCCGCGATCGTCGTCGGCTCCGGCCTCTTCCTGCTCTGGCACGAAACAGCCCGCAAGGCACTTCCTGCCGGCTAGGCGAACCGCATTGCCAAAGCACAAACGATACGCCATCTACCGGGAAACTGTTCCAAGGGAGTGAACCGATGAGTCTGAATATCCGCCGCGTCGTTACCGGCCACGATGATCAGGGCCGCGCCAAAGTGCTGATCGACGAAACAGTTAAAAACGTTTCGTCACAGCGCCCCGGGGCGCTCTACAGCGTGATCTGGTCGAGCGAGGAACTCCCCGTCAACAATGACGGCGATACAGATCCCTCCGGTAAGAAAATCGGGACCACGGTTTCCAACGGCAGCGTGTTCCGCATTGTCAGTTTCGGGCCCGGCGTGGCGCCACGCAACCATCGCACCGACTCGATTGACTACGCGGTGGTGATGTCCGGCGAAATCGACATGGAACTGGACGGCACGAGCGTGCACCTGAAAGCCGGCGACGTGCTGGTTCAGCGCGGGACCATCCACAACTGGGTCAACAAAGGCACAGCGCCCTGCGTGATCGCGTTCACGCTTGTATCGGCAAAGCCGGTAACGGCAGGCGGAAAAACTCTTCCCGCACAGGGCTAGGTGTCGAGCTCTGGATAATGCCGGAAGATCCCCATCTCGTTGAAGGCGATCCGCCGTGGCGAGGCGAGATAGGCTTCGATGCCCTCACGTTTGGCAACCTTGTCATGCACGGCAACAAGACCCGGCACCTTGCGCTCGATGCCATTCATCGCGTTCGGGAAAGCATAGCGCATGCCTTCGATCATCTGAAACACCGAAAGATCGACATAGGTGGCTTTCCGGCCGATCAAAAAGGGCCCTCCACTCTTTTTCAGAACCATCTCGAAGTAATCGAGATATTTCGGAGCGCGTTCATCGAGGAAATTCGCCGTAAAGCGTTTGGCTTCCGGTTTCTGGTCTTCGTAATAAAGACCGGTGCCGACCGGATGATGGGTGTCGTGAATTTCCTTTACAAAATCGGTGACCGTCAGCTGCAACTGATGCAGCCATAGCCGTCCCACTTCGTCACGGGGGCCAAGTTTCAGGCGCGGCCCGAGATAAAACAAGATATTGGCGACCTGCCCGATCACCAACTTCCCGGCTTTGAGAAACGGCGGCGCGAACGGCGGGCATCATGCGATCCATGCCGCCGGATTTGCGAGCCACATCGTCATAAGCAGCGCCCGCATCTTCGAGTGCGAGGCGGATAAATTCGCCGCGGCCCTGAATCTCGGGCCAATAAAATAGCTGATAGCGCATGGCGGCACCCATTTGCGGCGTCATGCCCGCCGGAAACGACACGGATGAAACAATGTCATTTCCGGAGCCCGATCATCGGATATCACGGCCGATTCGGTAAAAGCAAGAAACGCCGGCAATGCGCAAAATTCCACGCTTTTGCCGGCGCAACTTTTGGAAGTTTCGATGCCGCAACTAGTTCGTCGCGAAGCAGTAAAGCAATCCGTCGCCGCCCGTACTGCGCAGATCGGCCTGCGAGCAGCCGCCGTCGGGGCCGCGCGAGGGGTGCGACGAGTTCCACGATTTGGACGCCTCGTCGTCACCCAAACCGCGGCGGTCGTTATGACCGAGCATGACTGCGCCTTGCGTGCTGCTCGTGTAATTGTTGCACGTCATGTCCTTGTCGGGCGGAAAGGCTTTACCGTCCGCCGTCGAGCCGGTGAGAATGTCATGACGGTTCGGCGTGTCACCGCGGCCGTTGATGACTTCGCCTTTTTCCGAAAGATTGTTTTGCTTGCCGAGCTTGTTGTTGGCGCTGTGCAAATCATCGACGCTCGTGGCGACGACGACCCCTTTTGCGTTCATCCACGGGCCCTTGCCGACACGGTCGCGTGCATTCACCGCACCGGCGCCCTGCGCCGACAAATAAGCGTGCCAGGTTTTGGCACCTGCTCCGGCCGATTGCGCCAGCGACTGACAGTGCCTGTCGGCGCCGGCGATCCCGCCCAGATCCGCACCTTTGCCAGGCCCCGCGCTGGTCACGAAGAATGACATGTTCGCTTGTTGCGCTTGCGCAGGAGCAACACAAAGCACCGCGAGACACGCCGCAAGCGGCGCGCCCAATCGAATAGCCGTCATCTTATTACCTCCCGGCATTGGCCAAGGCCCGTCGCCTTGCCATAGGCATGTGAACCCCGGCCCTAAAAATCTATTCCGCGTTCACGCGCCATTGATGTCGCAACTCAGCCGGGCTTTCCGGAATATTGCGCATCGGTCACCGGCTCAAGCCAGGTGACGTGCTCACCGCCTTGCGCTTCCTGCATGGCGATGTGTTCCATGCCGTGTTCGGCCGTCGCGCCGTGCCAATGTTTTTCGTCCGGCGGAATCCACACCGTGTCGCCGGCGCGAATTTCACGAATGGGCCCACCCCACGTCTGCACCCTGCCTATCCCTGAGGTGATGCAAAGTGTTTGTCCGAGCGGATGTGTATGCCACGCGGTGCGTGCACCGGGTTCAAAGCGCACCCAAGCCGACCGAATGCGCGCCGGGTCCGGCGCTTGAATGACCGGGTCTTGCCATACTGTGCCGGTGAAGCTCGGCGCTCCCATACGGCGCGAGGGCCGCGATCCGCAAGCAATGATGTCCATGTTGATTTCTCCCCTATGGCCGCAGTGTCCTGCCAAGCCTCTTCGAGATGCAATACTTTAAATGCGTGAAAATTAAAAAGCCCGGCGTCGCCGCCGGGCTTCGACTTCATTGGCAAACGATCGAGGAATGTCAGATCGGCTGCAAATTGCCGGCGGCCTGCTTGCCGCGCTCGGTTACAATTTCGAAGGTGACCTTCTGGCCCTCGTTCAGCGAACGCAAGCCGGCGCGTTCCACTGCAGTAATGTGTACGAACACATCTTTCGAGCCATCGTCCGGCTGAATGAAGCCGTAGCCCTTTTGCGTATTGAAAAACTTCACAGTTCCGACAGGCATCAAGAGTTTCCTTTCACGCTTTCCCATTGAACGCCCGCGCGTTGATCGCGTTGGCGGTCACAAGCCAAAGTTTTGGGAGTTCACTTGAGCGCAGCCCAAAACCGGGAGCGTGGCAGCAAGTTGAGGCCGAAAACCAGGTTGCGGGCGGCGACATAGACGGATTTCGCCGCAACGTCAACGGTTCGGTCGCTGTTTGCTGATGTCAGATAACGTTTTATGAATTCGTAGCAGCAACTCGTTAGCATCGTGACCGACTTCGGATCGAGTCTTAATAGATTCTGAAAATGGAGCCGCACCAAATAAATGTGGCGGCAGCGGGGCGGCATGCGCATCGAAAGTCGCCGAGCCCGCCGAAAGCGGCGGCCGAGATTCTTTATGACTGCTGGATCGCCGACAAGAGCCAGCCGCCTGCACGCGCGCGCATAAAGGTCCACAATTCGGTGACCTCGCTTGGCGTCCCGCCTTCGACTGTGCGACCACTTGCACGCTCGATCATGCTGTCGGTGAGCGCAATGCGCATCGCGACGGTCGCGTACTCAACACCGTTTTCGCGCCAGGCCTCGGCAAGATCGCCTTGCTCGAGCTTCACGTCGCTGACTTTGTTCACGAGACCACGGCTTGAATTTTCCGCGAGCTGCTCAGAAAAATAAGACAACATTTCCGGCGTGACCTTTGCGCGCAACGCATTGAGATCCTCCGCCGAATAAGCGGCCTGGATGTCTGCGAGCAAATGTTCAAATGCGTCGAAGTCCGATTTGCCGATCGTCAACGGCTCGCCGGTCGGCGCATTCGCGGCAAACATGCCGCCGAGGCCGCTGAAGGAATGGCCGGTGGCCGGATGCGCGGCCGCGTACGCGGGCACGTTGCGGCGCTGCCACCAGGCGAACAACAAACGCCCGACGATAACGATCAGACCTATTTGCAGCACCAGCCCAAGTATTGAAGCAAAGCCGCCCATGCCGCCAAAGAGCCCATGCCCAAACAGCAGTCCAAACAACCCGGCACCCAGGAAGCCGGCAGCGAGGCCACCGAACAATCCGCCGCCGAACAGGCCTGGCCGCGCTGCAGTTTGGCCGAGCGTGCCTGCACTTCCGGGTTGGGTAAGCGTGCGCTGCATCGGCGCGGCGGCATTCGGCGCCGTGCTCGTCGCGGGTGGCGCTGAGAAGGTGCGCATGCCGCGACTTCCGCCGGAGAACCCGCCGCCCGCGCGGGCCTGCGCATCGGCAGTCATGAGGGCAAACACGGTCGCAATCGCGGCAATCGCAACCATTAAGCGGTGGTGCGTCATAAAGTGGCTCCCCGGCAAATCGGCAGACACAAGAATATGTATGCGGTAGGCAATATGTAAGAGCCGCACAAGCGCCACAAAGTCGCGGCGAATCCCCCGCCAAATCACGGGAATATCATTGCCCCCGTGGAACGGACCCCGTTCTCGGCGCTTTCCATTCGAGATGGAGAGCAGTCGATGAAGGCCCTGGTGGTCCTCGCGTTCTTTCTTGCCTTGATCGCGGTCGCGCGCGCCAAGCCCGCACCCGTCGATGAGCCACGTCCAAAGCTTTCGCTCAACGAGGCGGACATCGCGATCAGCTCGGCGAACAGCTCGCGGGGAGCCACGCTGGAGCGCGACTATTTCCAGGCGCCGCAACCGCAATTCAATGCGGGCAGTTTTCCCTGCCGGTTGCAGCCGGCCGTCTTCGAAAAGACGCGTGTCGCACAGTCATGCCACTGACAAATCCGGGTGTTGGTACCAAGCGTCCAATAGAGCCGTTGTTGCGGCGAACTCTCAACTCGCGGCAAACGGCCGCGACAACTGATGGGCGCGCGACAATGTTCGGCACGATTCTGGTTATTCTGCTGATCCTGGCCCTGGTTGGCGCATTCCCGCGCTGGAGCCACAGCTCCGGTTGGGGTTACGGCCTCTCCGGCATTGTCGGCGTTCTGTTGCTCGTGGTGTCGATTCTCGCACTCACCGGCCGCGTGTAGACGCAGTCACTGCACGAGCGTCTTCTTCACCTCGGCGACCAATTGCTTGAGCGTGAATGGCTTGGCCAGGAACGCATATTGTTCCTGGCTCGGCAGGTTCTTGCTGAATGCTTCCTCGGCATAACCGGAAACGAAAATAATCTTCAGGTCCGGGTCGCGCTGGCGCAGCTCCTTGAGCAGCGTCGGCCCGTCCATTTCCGGCATGACAACGTCGGACACCACAAGGTCGACGCTGCCATGTTTGTCGAAGGCTTCGATCGCCTCAACACCGTTACCCGCCTCCAGTACCGTATATCCACGCGAGGCAAGCCCGCGCGCATTGAGCGCGCGCAAGCCTTCCTCGTCCTCGACCAGAAGGATAGTGCCCTGCCCGGTAAGATCGGCGGCCGCGGCGCGCGCCATTGAATCGGCCGCCGCCATGGCGCCCGTAATAGCAGGGACTTCCGCCGCTGGAATTTGTGCAAGCACTTCTTCGGCGCCCGGCACGTGACGTGGCAAAAAGATACGGAACGACGTGCGGCCTGGCTCCGAATCCGCATAAATAAACCCGCCGGTCTGCTTGACGATTCCATAGACCGTCGAAAGTCCGAGGCCAGTGCCCTTGCCGACATCCTTAGTGGTGAAAAACGGCTCGAAGATCTTGTCGATGATCCCGGGCGAAATGCCGGTGCCGGTATCGCTGACTTCGACCAGCACATAGTCGGAGGCCGGCATGCCTTTGTAAGCAAATTTAGCGCATTCGCTGGCCGGCACATTGGTGGTGCGGATGGTGAGCTTGCCGCCATCGGGCATGGCGTCACGCGCGTTGACCGCCAGATTCACGATCACCTGCTCGAACTGCGAAATGTCCACTTTCACCGGCCACAGGTCGCGCGCATGTACTGCGCCTCCGAAATTCACCTTCTCGCCGATGAGTCGCTTCAGCAGCATCCCGAGATCGCTCAGGGTTTCGCGAAGGTCGAGCACTTGCGGCCGCAATGTCTGCTTGCGCGAGAACGCCAGCAGCTGCCGCACGAGGGCGGCCGCGCGATTGGCGTTTTGCTTGATCTGCATGATGTCCTTGAAGGACGGATCGGTCGGCTTGTGTGCGTTGAGAAGAAAATCGGTCGCCATCATGATGGCCGAAAGCACATTGTTGAAATCGTGCGCGATGCCGCCGGCGAGTTGACCAACAGACTCCATCTTCTGTTGTTGCTGGACACGGTTCTCAAGGGTGCGTTGTGCTGTCGTTTCCAACGCGTAGACGATCGCAGCTTCACTCTCGCGATCCTCTTCTTCGACCGCCAACACAAAGAAATTGGCCCAGCGCTCGGCGCTGCCGAGAAGCGCCGCTTCGACGGGCGCAATATCGCTCTGTCCTTCCGCCGCCTTGCGTATTGCGGCTTCGAGTGCGGCGCGATCGCGGGCCATGACCACCGACAGGATGGAACGATCGTCGCCCTTGAGGAGCCCTTCGAAGGTCGTGGCAAAGCGTGCATTGCTGCGCGCGATCCGGCCCGTTTTGTCGACGGTAGCGATCGCCATGGGCGTATTCTGGAAGAACCGCATGAAGCGCACCTCGGCGGCGCGCTGCGGATCGCTGCCATCGTCTCTTGCCCTGTTAAGCGCCAGCGTGCGCGAAGCGCCGGGTATGCCGTCGGCGCCGAACGCCACTTTATGAAACAGGCGCACCGGCACCGGTTTGCCGCCGCGCGTCTTGAGATCGAGATCGAGGACTTCGGTTTTCACCTCGCCCGGCGCGGCGTTCAATGTCGTGAGCAGCGCCGCACCCTCGCCGGCGATGATATCGCCGAGCTTGAGTGAACCCGCGCCGACCTGCGCGAGGTCGTGATCGAGCCATGCCGCGAGCGTCGCGTTGAGATAGACAATGTCGCCGGCCGCATCGACCGAAAAGAATCCCGCCGGCGCATGGTCCAGGTAGTCAATGGCGTGCTGGAGTTCCTGGAAAACGTTTTCCTGACGCTCGCGGTCGCGCGTCACGTCGGCGACCGACCACACGGTCATGCGCGCATCGCGTCGGCTCTCGCCAAGTGGACGCACCCGCATGCGCAACCAACGGCCGCTCTCTGCCGCCGCGCCGGTAACCCGCACTTCTTCTTGCAGACGACGGCCTTCGCGCGCGGCTTTGAGCAGTCGGTAGATCGACTCCGAAACGTCGGGGTCGCCGATGAATACTCGTTCGATCGGCTTCGCTTCATCGATGCCGGCAGCGCCGGTCAGATCGAGATAAGTAGCGTTGGCATAGAAGACACGGCCCGACTGGTCGCTGACCAGGATGCCGTCGATCGCGCCGTCGACCACGGCTTTCAGCAAAGGATTGCCCTGGTCCTTGCCGGCAAACCTCAGGATACCGGAGGCGACGGCAAATAATGCGAATACGCCGATGGTACCGAGAGCCGCCAGTAAGGTGAGGACGTAGGCCTCCACATAGTCCCGGCCGACATAGATCAAGCCGCCAGCAGCGGCGATCAAGGCTGCCGCAACCAGCAACACCAGGCTGATCGAGCCGACCGGCGCATTTTGGCTCTTGTCGAAAGCCTTGCGCTCTTGCCCCTCGGCGCGATCTCGCGCCGGTGTCAGCGGTGCCGGATCATGACTTGCCATAGTCCCTGAGTGCCTTAAGCCGCCCTATCGGCGCAAGTGCCAGCCTCGGCGTATCCCGGGCTTTAGATAACCGGTCTTCGTCAGCGTTTGGCCGACACCATTCGGCGCAGGCGCATCACGTAACCAATCACCTCGGCAACGGCCTTATAGTGCTCTGGCGGAATCTTCTGGTCGAGCTGGACAGTAGCATGGAGCGCGCGGGCCAGCGGCGGGTTTTCCACGATGGGAATCGAGTGCGCGTCGGCAACTTCCCTGATCTTGAGCGCCATGGAATCGACGCCCTTGGCGACGCAGACCGGTGCGTCCATGCCGCGATTGTACTCGAGCGCGATCGCAAAGTGCGTCGGGTTCGTGATGACCACCGCGGCTTTCGGTACCGCGGCAATCATGCGCCGGCGCATGCGGATTTGCCGCACCTGCTTCATCCTGCCTTTGATGGCCGGGTCGCCTTCGGTCTGTCTGAATTCTTCCTTCAACTCGCGAAGCGACATTTTCTGCCGCTCGTACCATTGCCGGTATTGGAACAGGTAGTCGGCCGCGGCCACGACCGCGAGCATGGCGACCACCGAACCCAGTAATTTGAGTGCCAGCGCCTGACAGAGTGGAATAATCAACGATGCATCGCTGTGTGTGAGCCCTTCGAGTTTTCCGCGCTCGGGCCACATCAGTGCTGTGAGTACACAGCCGACCAGCACAATCTTGATCAGGCCTTTGGCGAGCGTTGCCAGCGCCTGCTTGGAAAACATCCGCTTGAGGCCGGCGGCGGGCGAAATCTTCGATAGCTTCGGCATCAGCGCTTCAAACGACCACACGAGCCGGTGCTGAATGATATTTCCGCAAAGCGCTGCCAGAATCAGAATCAGGAATGGAAGCGCGACGGCCGCAATCATTTCGCGGCCGAGTTTTTGAAACAGCCGCGGCAAAGCGGGACCGTCGACGCTGATATCGTGCGCATTGGCGACGATGCCGCGCATGGTCGTCGTCAGGTCCCGGCCCATAGCGCCGGAAAATGCCATCAATACAAGAGCGGCGCCGGCGATCACGAACCAGGTATTGACCTCCTGGCTTTTGACGACGTCGCCTCGCTTGAGAGCCTCCTCGAGACGCTTTTGTGTCGGTTCTTCTGTTTTATCGGTGTCGCCGAGATCCTCAGCCATGCGCGCGCTCGATCAGCTGTGCGGTGCGAGTTCGGTGAGGACGCCTTCGAGGTAACCGACAAAGGTCCCCATCATCGCGCCGATCACCAGCAACAACAGCAGCAATCCGAGCAGGATCGACAATGGCAGGCCGATGAAGAAGACCTGCATCTGCGGCATCAGGCGCGACAGCACGCCTAATCCGAAATTGAACAGCAGGCCGAACACAAGGAACGGCGCCGAGAGCTGAATGCCGATGCGGAATGAGGTGGCGATGATGCGCGTCACGTGTTGCGCGGCGTCGCCCATGAGCGGCAGCTCGCCCGGCGCAAAGATCGAATAACTGTCATTCATCGCCGCAATCACGAGGTGATGCATGTCGGTTGCAAACACCATTGCGACGCCGAGCACGGTCAGAAAATTTCCAACCAGGAGGCCCTGTTGATTTTGCGTCGGATCGACGGCGGTGACGAAGCCCAATCCCAATTGCTGGGCGACAACGGACCCCGTGATTTGCAGCGCCGAAAGCGCCAATCTTGCGGTCAGCCCCAACACGGCGCCAATGACGAGTTCCTGAAACAGCAAGACCAGGACCGGCCCAAGCGCCTTGAGATCGACCGCATAAGCCTTCTGATGTGCGGGGAGCAGAATCGCCGTCAGCACCAGCGCAATGGTGAGCCGAACCCGTGACGGCAGGCTCAACTCGCCCACGCCCGGCAGCAGCATCACCATGGCGCCGACCCGTGCAAAGGTGAGCAGAAATGCCGCCGCCAGCGCCGGTAAAAACGAAATATCGACGCGCATTGCCCGCGCCTACCCGCTCACGATGCGCGCGGCGATCCGCATCATTTCGGCATGCATTTTCTCGGCCATGAACGGCAATGCGACCAGGAGTGAAATAAAGATCGCCAGAATCTTCGGCACGAAAGCGATCGTCATTTCCTGAATTTGCGTCAGGGCCTGCAAAAGCGAAATGGCAACACCGACCGCAAGCCCCACCAGCATCACCGGACTGGAGACGACGATCAGCGTGTAAATTGCGTCGCGAGAAACGTCGAGAACTTCGGGTCCGGTCATTATCGATTCACTTGGGTTAGATTGGCATCTTCATGATTTCGTCATAGGCCTGGATAACGCGGTCACGAACCGCGACAACGGCGTCGATAGCGACTTCCGTTTCAGAGACCGCCGTCACGACGTCGACAATATTCCCTTTGCCGTTTGCGGCCGCGCGCGTCTGCGCATCTGACTTGCGGCCCATTTCAGCGACCGACCCGATCGCTTCCTTGAGCACGGCGGCAAAACTGCTGTCGCCGTTAGCGTCGCCGCCGGGCGCGCGGACAAGCGCGGAAGCCGGGTCGGAAGCGATGCGCGCGACGCTGGCATAGGCACTGGCGGCAGTGAGCGGTGTGGCCATGATTTACGCCTTTCAGGCTTTGAGGATGTCGATGGTGCGTTGGATCATGCGGCGCGTCGCGGTGATCACGTTGATGTTGGCTTCATAGGAGCGCTGGGCATCGCGCATGTCCGTCATTTCCACGAGCGGATTGACGTTGGGGTATTTGACATTGCCATTGGTATCCGCAGCGGGATGGCCCGGTTCGTATTTCAGGCGGAAGGCGGATGTGTCGGTCTGCACTCTGCCAAGTCCGACGAGCTGGGTGTCGAGCGTGCGGTCGAGTTCGCTGTGAAACGTCGGCACCTTCCGCCGATAGGGATCGGCGCCCGCGCTTTGCGGCGTCGAGTCGGCGTTGGCGATGTTTTCCGAAATGATGCGCATGCGGCCAGCCTGAGCGCGCAAGCCGGACGCTGCGATCGTCAGTGTCTTGAGAAAATCCACCGTTGCCCTCCTCAGGCGGCGCCTTGCAGGCTCAGCGCTTGCCGAGCGCGGTCTTGATGAGATTGAGACTGCGGGTGTAGAGCGCGGTCGCCGTCTGGAAGTCCATCTGGTTGGCGGCCACTTTCATCATCTCTTCTTCGAGGTTCACGGCATTGCCCGTCGGGCGCACTTCGAAGGTGGGCGCCTTGCTGTTACGGTACGGAACTTGGCTAAGGCCGACCCCTTCGATATGGCTGCCATCGGTGCGCGCCAGCGACACGGTCGCGACGGTATTCGGCGTCGCAAGCGGCGCATCGTCGAGCTTGAGCGGCGCGAGGTCGCGCGCCTGGAATTTCGGTGTGTCGGCGTTCGCCACGTTTTCGGCCAGCAGACGCTGGCGCGCCTGAGCCCAATCGAGCCGCGTTCGCAGCATGGACAATATCGGAATGTCAGCAATTGCCATTTCCGGTTCCCCCAAAGACGCCCTGCACCCTGGACGTCCCCTGAACGTCCCCCGGGACGTCATGCACCGCAGCACCGTCGCACTAGGCAGACTTTGCCGGGCGTATGGTTAATGGCAGGTAAAAATTGTGGTAAGGGAACCAGTTGCGGCTGCCGCCATTACCAGCGTAAATGGCCCAGAATTCGCAGCTGGCTGTAAAATGCCACTATATTTGTTAATGCTCTGTTAGTATTCAGGGCGGCAAATTGTACCCAGCTGGGTTAACCATTCGCGCGATTCTCATTTCGATGAGTAGCCGCCCGAAGAACGGAGCGCATTGATGTTCGAGAGCTTGTTCGGCTCGGAAATGCCGCTGGCCGCCCGATTCTTCATTGCCTTCTTGGTGGTGCTGGCTTTGATCGGGTTGACCGCGTGGGTGGTGCGCCGTTTCGGCGCAAATCGCCTCGGCACGTCGACACGTGGACGCCAGCCGCGGCTGGCGGTGATCGACGCAGCGACGGTCGATGGGCGGCGGCGGCTGGTCCTGATCCGTCGTGACAATATCGAACACCTGCTGATGATCGGTGGCCCCACCGATCTGGTGGTTGAACCGAATATCGTGCGCGTCGCCGGCGCCCGTGACGTTGCGCGCGAGCCGGCACG
>WNFM01204700.1_pt1 | contig 16647 bp, 14 predicted proteins | sample 5400271 | NCBI WGS metagenome assembly WNFM01 (sample SAMN13153352, study PRJNA577476) | soil metagenome | isolation source: 60 cm saprolite on Douglas fir-dominated hillslope | place: USA:California | collected 2013-09-17
TATACGCCCGAAAATGGTGGGCCTACAATGCCACGGATAGGGTAGGTGCAAAATCTTGCACATTTTTCGCTTTTTGCCTGGTGGAAAACCGATTTGGGGTTTGAAATCGACAGAGCGGTCTGGGTCCTGACACGGAATTTATTACGAGGAATCGTACTAAGAATACAGTTTATGCCTTAGGCCGGGCGGCGCGAGAACCCTAGGCACGGCAAGGTATCGCGAACGGCTCGACTGGCAGAACGTTCAAGGGGCGAGAACGACCCCAGCCTCGCCTCGGTGCACTCCGTTCGACCTCGCCCGATTACGAAGGATTGATCGATATTTGAATCCTCTGGCGGATATAAAAGCGTGAATATAGTTTTCGATGGCGCTGAATCTGCGCTGAGGTAACCCACGAGCGGAATTCGGCGGGAGGGGTGATCGTGTTCGGCGAATAGGGCTGCTAGAATGCAGCCGGTTCGGACTACGACATTCTGAAATGGCAATGGCACTCGAGATAGGGGCGGAGCTGCGGTCGGCTTGGACCGCCGGGGCGGCCGTCCCTTCGCAACCTCTGGCCCGTCGCCACCCAAGCGGGGCGAATTTCCGGCGAGTGATGGGGGTCACGGTTTTTTGTGAGATTTGAATTCCCATTTGTGGGCTTGGTGGACAGGGCGGTGACGATGAGAACGCTGTTCGAGTTGGAAAGACTGCTACAGTAAGAATCTGCACACCGACGAGCCGGAGGTGCAAATGGAAAATCCAAGGAGAAGGCTCGCTATGCGCATCGCGGTGGTCGGTTCCGGATATGTAGGGTTGGTGACGGGAGCTTGTTTTGCGGATCTGGGGCACGACGTCGTTCTGGTCGATAACGACGAGAAGAAAATCGCGGCACTCAGAAATGGTGAGGTGCCGATTCATGAACGATTTCTGCCCGAATTGCTGGCGCGGCATCGGGAAGAGCGCATCAAGTTTTCCGGCGACTTGCAGGCGGCCACGCGAGAAAGTGAGGTAGTGTTCATTGCGGTCGGGACGCCGCCCACCGAAAGCGGCGACGCGGATCTGTCGTATGTGGAGTCGGTGGCGCGAGAGATTTCCGGGGGCGTGGACGAGTACAAGGTGGTGGTGGAGAAGAGCACGGTTCCGGTGTATACAAGCCAGTGGATCCACACCATCATCATGAGGAATGGGGCCGACCCTTCGCTATTCGATGTGGCTTCGAATCCGGAATTTCTGCGGGAAGGGACGGCGGTTACAGATTTTCTCTATCCCGACCGCATCGTGGTTGGAGTCGAGAATGAGCGAGCCGCGGAGGTGATGCGCCAACTCTACGGGCCGCTGACGAGTGGATGGTACTACGGGCGGGGGGAAGCGATTCCGCGTCCGGAATCGGCCACAGGCAAAGCGCTGCCGCGGCTAATCATCACCAGCACGAAGAGCGCAGAACTGATCAAGCACGCTTCTAATGCATTTCTGGCGATGAAGATTTCTTTCATTAACGCGGTTGCATCGATCTGCGAATCGGTGGGGGCGAACGTGCAGCAGGTGTGCGATGGGATCGGAACGGATTCACGGATCGGGCCGCGATTCATGAATCCGGGGATCGGGTATGGAGGGTCGTGTTTTCCGAAAGACCTGATGGCGTTCCGGGCGGTCGCGAAGGAAAGCGGATACGACTTCCGGCTGCTGGAAGAAGTAGTTCGCATTAACGAAGAACAGCGGCACCGGTTCCTGCGCAAGGTCCGGAGCGTGCTGTGGACTTTCCGGGGCAAGCGGCTGGGCGTGCTGGGGCTGGCGTTCAAGGGCGGTACTGACGATATCCGTGAATCTCCGGCACTCCTGCTGGTGCAGGAACTGTTGCGCGAGGGCTGCCACATTTGCGCCTACGATCCGGCAGCCATGGAGCGAGCGAAGGAAGTGCTGACGTCGGGCATCGAGTTCGCGTCGGATGCCTATGCAGCGGCGAAGGGTGCGGATGCGCTGCTGATCCTGACGGAGTGGGAAGAATTCGCTGCGCTTGATCTGGAGCGTCTGCGCGCGCTGGTGAAGTATCCAATCGTGCTGGATGGACGCAATCTGTTTGATCCGGCGGTGATGGTGGAGCAAGGATTCTCTTATTACAGCGTGGGGCGTCCGGCGGCGTTGGCAGCGGAACTGCCGGCGGGGACGCGATTGAAAACACGGGAGCGCGCCTGAAATCGATGAACACGCGACCGACGAACAAGCAACATGCGCTGGTAACCGGAGGGGCAGGTTTTCTGGGATCGCATTTGTGCGATGGGCTGCTGGGCGAGGGCTATACGGTTGTGGCAGCGGACAATCTGCTGACTGGACGCCTGGCGAACATCGAGCACCTACGGAACGATTCGCGATTTGAGTTTGTTGAGAAAGATGTTTGCCTGCCCGGCGGGTGGAGGACATTGGAGTCGGATTTGGACTATGTGTTTCACTTCGCGAGTCCAGCGAGCCCGGTGGACTATGCTGAACACGGAATCGCGACCCTGCGGGTGGGATCGTATGGGACGTTTGAAGCGCTTGAAACGGCGCTGCGGTGTGGCGCAAAATTCATGATGGCATCGACATCGGAGTGTTACGGGGACCCGATGGTGCATCCGCAGAAGGAAACCTATTGGGGGAATGTGAACCCGGTGGGGCCGCGGTCGGTATATGACGAGGCAAAGCGTTTTTCAGAGGCGGTGACGATGGCCTATCACCGGTATCACCGGGTGGACACGCGGATTCTGCGCATCTTCAATACGTACGGGCCGCGGATGCAGATCAACGACGGGCGGGTGATTCCGAATTTTATGTGGCAGGCGCTGCGGGGAGAAAATCTCACGGTGTATGGCGACGGCAATCAGACGCGCAGCTTCTGCTACGTCAGCGATGAAGTGGATGGAATTCTGAGACTGGCGCGATCGGCAGAACATGAGCCGGTAAACATCGGGAATCCGACCGAGTTCACGATTCTGGAGTGTGCACGGAAAGTGATTGCGACGACAGGATCGGCGAGTCAGCTCAGGTTCGAAGCGCTGCCACAGGACGATCCGAAGCAGCGCTGTCCGGATATTTCGAAAGCGAAGCGTCTGCTGGGCTGGGAACCGAGAGTGGAATTGGAGAGCGGACTGAAGCTTTCGCTGGAGTATTTTCGCGAGGCGGCGGCGAAGAAAGAACAACCGGCGTAACCTCAGCGGGTAAAGCCGGAGGCGATTACCGCAGCGCTTCAGCGCTGCGCCACCCCAAAATCAACAGCGTTTCACGGACACACTGGAGCGCTTGCGGCATCCGAAATCAGGCGCGGCATCGAGTTCTTCAGCGGAGTTGTTCGTCCCTCGACGGACCGGTGGAGAGGAGTGCGAGCAGGCGCAGAACTTCTTCGCGCTCGATGGAATCACGGAACATGAAGCGTACGCCCATGCCAAAACCGGGATGGGCGGTCAGCACCTGACCTGCAATTCTTAATTTCGTGTCGGCGGTGCGGACCAGAATCTCCACTCCCGACCGCCCGGAAAATGGGGATGGCATTTCGACGTAGCAGCCGCCCTCGCTGATGTCAGACAGGATGCAGCGATTGGGAACCTTGGTGCCGAGACGGTAGACTTCCGCTCCGAGTTTGCAGGCAAAACGATGCTCCCCTCGGCGGTTGCCAGCATTGGCAAAACGATGCTCTGCACGGCGGTTGGGACTAGGGACAACGGCGGAATCTTCTGGCTCAGGAGCCTGCTCGGACAAAGGGCCTGACTGGGTTGCAGGCGACTGAGTCGCAGGGGGCTGGTTTGCCGGCAACTGAGCAGGCCGTCCAGCTGCCGGGGGGGCATTGTTCTGCTGGAGCCACGTCTGCATGAGCCGGCGCGAAGACTGGGGCACATCGAGGAAACGAATTCCCGTGCGGCCGCTGGCGTCCTGCCACGCAACCTCACCCGACAAGCGGACCCGCTGCTGCTGACCGGGAAGTGCGAACTCGAAATAGACCTTGCATGCGGGCGGAAGGCGGTTGGTGGTTTGGATTGACGTTCCGCCGTCGCTGAGGTCGGTCAAGACGGCGCTCTGTTCGGGCGCTCCAGGGTAGGCGACGTTGGCGGTCGAACTAACGGCTGAGCGGGGAGCGCGCCGGCGTTCGCGGCGCAAGAGGCCACGGGCGGCGCGGAGGCTGATGCGTGTGCGCTCGGAAGAGAGCGGGCGATAGAGCACAAAGTTGGCGCCGAGCCCGAACACGGGACGGGCGTTGAAGTTGCCATCGACAACTGCAATCAGCATGCTGGCGCGATTTTTAGGGGACTGACGCAAGCGCGCGAAGAATTCCTCGGAACTCTGGTCAGTGCGATAGTCGAGGATAATGGCGTCGAAGTGCTGGCTGTCCAGCAATTCCAAGCCGCGAGAAATCACTGGCGTATGCGTGGCCGCCATCCCCAGTTCGGACAGGATGAGCGTGAGCAGGCTGGCTGAGTCCTGATCCGGACACACCACGAGGGCGCGGAGATCCATAGTGACAACATGGTAAGAGAGGGTCGACGGCACCGACAAGTTACCTGCGTCACGTGTAGGCCGCCACTACGATTGTTTTCTAAATGTTTTTTTGACGGGTCTGTTTGGGATGTGACTGGTTCATCGTCGTTCCTTGTCGCGTAGTTTTCTTCCCTATTTTAAAGCGCAGCAGTCACACCTTCAGTCCACTTGCGATTTCTGCTGGTGTGGTATGCCTGACAGCACGTGTGCGGGATTTTCGTTGATACCAAGAGCAAGTGTGAGGAAAAGCGCGGATTCAAGAACGAACTATGACACGATCGTAACTTCCCTTGGATTACCTTACCAACGAGCAGGGCATGGAGGGTCGATGTACCCCGGTACTTTGACGTATTGGGGGGTAGTTCCTACCATCAAGGGGCAGATGAGGGGGCAGTGATCCGCAAAGGTCGAGGGAGATCCGTCTGACGATTCCACTCACACAAATTGAGTCCAGCTACACACATTTCGGGCGGAGGAACCGCAGGTAGGTAAAACGGTTATGAAAAGCCTGGAAACAAATGCGGGACATCGGCATCGGGGACATCGAGCGAAGGGCTTCACTTTGATTGAGATGGTGTCGGTGCTCGCGATCATCGTCGTTCTGGCGGCAATTTCGTTCGTCAGCCTGGTGCCGCTGATGAAGCAGCAGCGCGTGGTCAATGCGTATAACACGACGCTGTCGGCAATGCGCCAGGCGCGCGATAACGCGGTGTCGCAGCGAACATCGTACAGTGTGACTTTTGCCACGAGCACATCGCCGGTCACGAACACAATCACGGTAGCGCCGATGTTGACGACATTTCAGGGGGCGCAGAATTCAGTGACCTATCAATTGCCGACGGATGTGTCCTTTCTTGCGCAATCGGGGCTCCCGGCGACGGCTCCCGACGGTTACGGATCGGGGCTGGTAGCGATTGATTTGGGTTACACGGCGCATGCCAACGGTGGAGCACAGACGATTTACTTCTGCCCGGACGGTTCAGCGCAGGATGACAGCACAGGGAATTGCGCGGGCAACTGGGATGGAGGCGTGGTGTATATCGCACGTGCGGGAGATCTCATGAGCTCCCGAGCGATAACGCTGTGGGGCGGGACGGGCCGGATTCGCGGATGGCGACTGTACGGCAGCGGGGCGGGAGGCTATCAATGGCTACGTCAGTAATCAGGCGCGGCGGGGACTCGCTAACGCCGAAGCGAGCGGAGGGCGGATTTTCACTGCTCGAAGTGGTGATCTCGATGGCGGTGCTGACGGTGGGACTGGTGAGTCTGCTCGGTGTGTTCGGACTGGCCATGGCTTCGACGCAGACCTCGCAGCAGGACATGATCGCCAAGCAACTGGCGAACGAAGAACTAGAGAGCATCGTGACGGCGCGCAACACGTCGCAGCTAGTCTGGGACGACATCCAAAATGTCGGTTCCACAACCTGCAGCAGCGGCGCCAGCAACTGTGGCATCTTCCTGGTGGGGATGAACCCGATCTACAACTCAGGAACAGATGGAATCTTTGGGACCGGCGATGACACCACTGCGGGCGAGCAAACTCTTCAACAACCGGGGCCCGATGGGATCTATGGGAGCGCGGACGATGTGAAGATTCCTTTGACTGGCTATCAGCGCAAGATTCTGATCTCACCGGTGTATGACGCGAACGGCAACCTGGTAATTTCGCTGCGAGGTGTGAATGTCACCGTGCAGTATGCGACGACCCAGGCAAATCTGCCGAAAACGTACGTTCTGAGTTCGTTCATTTCGCAGTACCAGTAAAGGGGAGCTATGAGCGATTGCTCAAGCAAAGGCGCGAGGGGATTCAGCCTGCTGGAAATGGCGATCGCCATGGCCCTGGGAACGATTGTGCTGGGCGCGGCAGTGCAGCTTTACAGCCAGGGCGTGGCGGCGACCTGGACGGTCACCCAGCGGGCGGAGTTGCAACAGGATTTTCGGGCCGCCTCGAACATGCTGACGCGGGACCTGAGCCTGGCCGGGGCGGGTCTGAGTAATGGCGCAGCGATCGCCCTGCCGGCCGGAACCACCCCTGTATACGGATGCGACCAGGCAGCGAAGTGCTACATCAACGGCTCCTCGGCAGCGTATCCCAAGCAGGGCACCACGCCTTATCTTTACGGGCTCATCCCGGGCTGGAAATACGGGCCGACGCTCAACGCGTCGCAGGGAGCGACCGACGTGGTCACGGTGGTGTACACCGACTCCACTTTCTACTTGAACTGCTACACGGCGACTGTCACATCCTCCACAGTGGTGACCTTCACGCTACCCTCGCCGCTGACTTGTGTATTGCCGAGCGGCGTGACCACCCCGCAAAGCGTCAACGATTCGGTGGTTGGGCTGGCGCCAGGCGATCTAGTCTTGTTCAGTTTCAGCCCCAATGTGGTGGCCGAAGTTACCGCCGTCAATAACAATGTCATCACCTTCGCCACCGGCGATGTGCTGAACATGAATTCGACAACCGCCGCCAGCGGGAACCTGGCGCACGCGTCTGGTGCGGGAATGGGAACGCGAATACTGGTGATCACTTATTACGTCGACAACACGATTAACCCGCCGCGACTGATGCGGCAGGTGAGCGGACACACTCCGATGCCGGTAGCGGAGAACCTGGCTTATCTGCAGTTCAGCTATGACCTTTTTGACGACGCCACGAATACACCGTCGCCTAACCAGGCCGACGGAGGCGCTGGACTGACCCCTCCTTTGCTGCCCAACCAGATCACCAAGATCAATATCAAGCACATGGCGATGGACAGCACGCTGAAGGGCGCGCGGGGCGGTTATCAGGGATTGGATTTGGAGACATCGGTAAGCGCGCGGAATCTGACCTACAGCAACGGTTATCCCCAGTAGAGGGCGGAGATGACAGGAGCAAGTAACAAGACGACGGGGAGCGAGACGATGGGTAGTGACATCATGACGAGTTACGGCATGACGAGAGCAGGGCGGCAGATCAAGGGATTCACGCTAATTGCGTCCTTGCTCCTGCTGTTGCTGCTGTCGGGGATCGCGATCGGGCTGATGATGATGGTCAACACCGAAGGCAAGGTGGGCGGGACCGATCTGCAGAATAATGCCGCTTATCACATCGCCGAAGGCGGAATTGAGAAGATGAACTCCGATCTGGCGGCGACTTTCCAGAACGCACAATCTCCCACAGCCGCTCAAATCTGCAATCTGGGAACTTTTCAGCCAAACATCGGCGGAGTCACCTGGAAAGAATATCAGGTAACGCCGGGGGCGTTGGGGGCGGCTTGCCCCGCAACGCTTACGGGGCTCACGCAGTGGGGACAGATCATATCTGGACCGAACCAGGGTTTGTGGGCGCAGATTATTCCGGTGCAGATGCTGGCGACAGCGGCCTTATCGGGCGGGCAGGAGGTCAGCATGATGCGGAAGTCTCAGGTGGCGCTGATTCCGGTGTTCCAGTTCGGAGTGTTCTCGGACAGCGATCTCGCCTTCTTCCCCGGTTCGAATCTTGATTTTGCGGGCCGCGTGCACACCAACGGGGACTTATATCCTTTCGCTGGGACTGGCGCGAATCTGACCTTTCACTACAAGGTATCAGCATTTGGTAACGTGATCCGGACTCGATTGCCGAACGGATACAGCGCAAGCACCAAGTATGCTGGCAACGTATACGTTCCAACCGCCGACACTAATTGTCCGAGCCCGGGGACGGCATCGAGTACTTGCAGGCTGATGGATCCGCCGACTACCTCGGGGACATACGGAGACGGCAGTGTGCAAGGGTCGGGAGGAAACCCGCCGACGTCGACCTATAACACCAGCACCTGGAATACTTTTTCGAAGACGACCGCCAACTACGAACTCATCAACGGGAACTATGGAAATGCCACCAACCCGGGAACCGGAGCTAAGAACCTGTCGATGCCCTTTGTCGGCGGGGGGGCCTTGGCAAACGAAATCATTCGCCGGCCGAAGGCGGGTGAGGACCCCACATCCCCGCTGGGCGCGTCGCGGGAATATAACATGGCGCAGATTCGCGTGCTGTTGAGCGACGACCCGAAGGACTTGCCGGGCGGCGCGTCGGATACAACGAACAATATACGGTTGGCGAATGTAGCGGGCGCCAACGGCAATCCATATGGAATTGCAACGTCGCTTCCGGCGGGGCTTCCGGCGCTGGGGGCAGGAAACACTTACAACACATATTTTGCCGCGGGGTCGAATGCGATGCCGGATCTGACCACTTGCGCGGGCAATGTGTGCACTTCCTCGGACTGGCCCTTCGCACCGGCGGCACAAACGCAAGGAACCCCACTTCCCACGCTGCAGCCTGCGGGCGCTCCGATCAACTCCAATAATGGCACGCCAGCAATTAGCCTGTGCCCGCCAGCAGGCGTGAATTCGTCCAGTACGCCGGCGCCAACTGCCAACTGTCCGTGGACGGGCGCATACCCCTACTTTGCTCCACCAAACGGCGCGGCGCCCTCCAACTCGGCCAGTTCCAAGACCTGGAACCTGATCGATGGCTGGCTGCGGGTGGAATACAAGGATGCTTCCGGAAACTGGCACCCGGCAACCATGGAATGGCTGCAACTGGGATTTGCGCGCGGCCTCACGCCGCCTACAACTCCGGGAAGTAACCCGGTGAATCCGAACGCGATTCTGCTGCTCCAGGAGCCAGCGGATCGCGATGCTACCGGCGCGATGAACACTGCCGGGACTGCCCCGACCTGTACGGCCACGATCCTCGGAGTCTGCAAAACGTGGATCGGCGGCGTGCCGCCAGAAGTTCCGGCGGATACGGCCGGGTTAGCGGCAGCGGGTTGGTGGCAGTATGGCATCACCAATTCCGCGACAGCTACGCAGAGCATCACCCAGTACAACTGGTATCCCGTCAACTTCTACGACGTCCGGGAAGGGGAAGTTCGGGACATCGCTGTGACGGATAACAGTTGCACAACCAACGGAGTAATGAACGCGGTTGAAATCGATGTGGGCAACCTGAAGAAATGGCTTGCGGGAACCATCGGCAGCAGCGGCACGAGCGTGGACTATCTCGAGCAGAATGGATACGTGCTGTATTTCTCCGATCGCCGGGGCATGCTGTATAACCCGAATGCTTCTACCACGAATACCAGGACTGGAGAAGCTGGCTTGGAAGACATAGTTAACTCCTCCAGTGGCACGGGCACACCCGATGGATCGCTGGATCCGAAGAACGGCGCCGCCTTTTCTCCCGAAGACGTCAATAAGAATACTTTCCTTGATAACTGGGGTGAGCAGGATCTGGGATTGGGCTTCTGGAACAGCGCTGCCCAGAACCTGAATGTGGTCATCGCGGCTGCTAATGATCCTTACACGCAGCGCATCAATAGTTGCAGCACCACTGCCCGCAAGAACTGGGTGAGCGGGCCGCGCCACGTTTTGAAACTGGTGGATGGCTCGCTCGGCAACATTCCCGTGAGAACGGACGCCGCTGCAACTCTAGCGAGTCCCGGCGGATTCACGGTGGCATCGGAAAACCCGGTGTACATCCAGGGCGATTACAACAGCAACGCGGCGGACACAACTTGGAACGCGACCCCTACGAATCAGACGGGACACGCGGCCGCCGCTGTCATTGCCGACGCCGTTACGCTCCTCTCGGACGATTGGACGGACTTGAAGAGCATGGTGGGCGTGATTACCGACAAGACGGCAAATCGAAACCCCAGTCATGACAGCTACTACCGGGTGGCGATCGCGGGCGGGAAAAACATGACTTTCCAGCAGCCAGCAGGTACCTCCCAAGATTTCGGCACCGACGGCGGGTTGCACAACTTCATGCGCTACCTGGAAGACTGGAGCGGACAAACCGTGCATTACAAGGGCTCGCTGGTGAGCCTGTACTACTCAACCTATAACACCGGCGTGTTCAAGTGCTGTACCGTCGTATATGGAGTGCCCTCGCGAAACTATGTTTTCGACGCAGACTTTTCCAGTCCGGGAGGCCTACCGCCCGGAACGCCTCTGTTCCGCGACGTCAACAGCCTGGGCTATCGGCAGCTGTTTACGGCACGTAACAGTTCCAACTAAATCCACTGGTCAGTGAATCCATTCAACCCCGATCCGCCAGGATCGGGGTTTTGTCTTGGGCTGAAAATGCTATCCTCATTTCCATCTAGTGGACACTCGCGTGGCCATAGAGAGCATGAATCGTCGGGGTTAAGCTTCTCATGGTGATTCGATCTGAGAATCGTGTTGATGCGAATCGCGGGCTGTGGCTGATGTTTCTTTCGCTGGCGATCCTTTCTCTGAGCCTGTTTCTGATTCCGGCGTTTGTCATCCGGCCATTCCGTCATCAGTCGGAGAATGCGCTGGGGCTGGCGATTGCGGTGAAGCGGATCGCGCCGGCACTTACGATTGCCGCCTCGGCCGCTGTGCTGGCGCTGGGCTGGCAACTGTGGCGAAGCTCGTCGAGAGTGTTGCGGGCCGGCATCGTGATAGCGCTAGTGCTAAGCGCGGCGTCGGCGGTGATGGTCCGGCAGAATTATTTTGAATGGATGTTCCGCCCGATCAAGGCGGCGGGGTTCGTCCCGCCTGGCGATGTTCACCTCGGCGACAAGGAAATGGTGATGGCGGTGCGAATCGGGCGGGAAGCGCGCGCTTATCCTATCGTGCAGATGGCCTACCACCACATTCTGAACGACACGGTTGCCGAGATACCGATCGTCGTCACCTATTGAACGCTTTGTCACACCGGTCTGGTGTGGAAGAGAACAGCGCGGGGACGCGAGCTGCATTTCTATCTGGCGGGAATCAACAACCAGAATTTTCTGATGCGCGACCGCGAGACTGGTTCGTGGTGGCAGCAGGTCACGGGGCGCGCCATCACGGGCGAACTGGCGGGCAGCGTGCTGGAACTACTGCCGAATGACGAACTCACGTTCGCATTGTGGAAGTCCGAATCGTCGAATGAGCACGGGCATGGTTTGGTGCTCGCGCCGGTTGCCGGACACGAAAAGGACTATGACAAGGAATGGGAGAAGGAAGTTGCGAAGTATCCGGTGCCGCTGACTTTTCCAGGGCAGGGACTGCAGGATCGCGACGTGGTTCTGGGAGTCGAGGTGGGCAGGCAGGCGCGGGCCTTTCCTTTGGCGAAGGTGCATGCGCAGAGCCCGGTCGAGGACAAGATTGCCGGCGTTCCGGTGGTGCTGGTAATCGGGCCGGATGGCAAATCGGTGCGCGTGTTCCGCTCACAGTGGAATGGAATGGATATCGAACTCTACCGAGATGCGCGGAGTTCTGAGTGGCGGCTGCTCGATTCGCAAGGGAACACGTGGAACTTTGCGGGATGCGCGACGAGCGGGCCGGCGGCGGGCCAGTGTATGGAGAAGATCAATTTCCTCAAGGATTACTGGTTCGACTGGAAGAACTATAATCCGCGGACTACGGTGTACAGCCACTAGTGCGGCGACCGGCCAGTCGTTAGTCGTTGGTCGTTGGCAAGCAAGAAGCGTGAACGACCAACGACTGGCTGTCCCATCAGCGGGGCTTGCGGAGGATTGGAGTGGGCTCGCTTCCCTTTCGCGCAGCGGGTTCGGGCGGCGGCCCACTGACAGCCAGGTCGGAGGACCAGCAGTCGGCAAGGATCTTCCAGGTGCCAGCGTGCTGTCGCACCAGGACAACCAGATATTTTCCGCGCTCTTCGCGGCGCTTGCCCATGGCGACGGGCACGAGCATTTTGCAACGACCGAGATCGAGAGCTACATCCCCGAGCACTTCGATGCGCAGGGATTCCATCTCCACGTCACCCAATCCGGCTTCGAGGAGCGAGATGAGAAATTCCCTGATCGCAGGCAGACTGCGAACCGGCGGAACGCTGGAACGGATGAGCGTGGCGTCGGCGGCGTAGAGTTCGATCAGATCGTCGACGTGCCGGGTGTTGCAGGCCTGTGCCCAGTCCTGGACAACCTGGCGGGCGCTGGCCTCGGCACGGCCGCCAGCCGCAGTACCCGGAGAACCGGGAGCACGACCTCGAGGAGTAGCGGGCTCGGACTCGGCAGAGGGCGCAGAGGATGGCGTTCCATGCCCGGGGACAAGATGATGATAGTGATGGTGAAAGTGATGTTGCGCGGCACCGGCTCGAGATTGAGCGGTGGGATCGCCGGCAGAAAGCTGGTTGGGGATTCCGCACCAAACACAAAAACGAGCGCCCGCCGGCAGCGCACCTCCACAAGCTGAGCAGGCATTGGCCGCTTCATCGGTTTCGCCAGCCGCCGAGTCCTGTGACGACGTGCCACCCGACATGCGAAGGATCGCCTCTTCGGCCGCAGCCACGGCTTCGGCATTCGGCTTCGGCCAGCGAAAGGTGCCAGGGAGACGTTGAAAAAACGCTTCGATGTCCTTGCCTTCGACTGGCTGGTCCTTCTGCGGATCGGGCTCCGGATCGGGAATGTCTCGATCGGCAGGACTGGTATTGTCTGCGGTCACGGCAACCTCATCGCTAACATTGTAGGAGAATTCGCGCGCTAGCGGATGCTGAATCTTACCAGCGCCTCGGAATCGGTGGGAACGCCGTTGCAGAGTGCGGGACGATAACGCCAGCAGCGCACCGCGCGCAACACAATCTGGTCTTCGTCCGGACCGCCGCTGTTAAGAACGAACGCGCTATGCACCTGTCCGTCGGATCCAACAATGAAGCTGACACGCACGTTCATATCGTCGTCCTGAACGTGCAGCAGAGGGTCGGGAGTCAGCAAGGCTTCGGGCGGACGGACGTTACCGCACTTCGGCAATGCCAGCGGCTGTGCTACAGGAGCGAACTCGGAGATGTGAGCGGATACACGGCGCAAGGTCTTTTCTAATTGCGTCAGAGGGACGCGATGGGGTACAACGCGCGATGGAGAGGGAGACGCGACTGCACACCAAGCCAGGACACTACTGAGTGCGGCCAGGGACAGGGCCGCCGTGAGCACAGTCCTGCGCTTTGCTATCGTGCTCGGCCAGAGACACAGCATCCAGTTGGCATGGGCAATTTGCCTGCCAGCCGCGGTGAAAAGGTAACAACTTTATCGTAAATGACTTAGCTACGATTCCCTTCCGACTTCTTCACCGCGGAGTGCAATCTGTTGCGAATGGTTTGAGCAGAACCGCAACTAAAGTTGGGCGTGGAAGTCCACGATTGTGGGCAGGATTCACATGCGACTGCTCCCGGAAACATTGGATTGCTCCCGGAAGGCTGGGAAAGCCTCAGCCTGCCCGCTGGGCTCCGAGACTCTGAATTACTTCCTATTGCAGGCCGCTCTGGGTAAATTTATATCCGGTATTTATTCCCCCGGCGGTGAAATAGATGCTGGAAGCCTGAGCATCGGTGCTGTAGTTATCCGTGACAATCCCACTGGGGCCGCCGGACATTGTTGTCGTGACCAACGTTGTGGGAGCAGAATCGGTGATCTCCGCGACACAACCGCCGGCTCCGCCCGACGCGGTACAGTCCTTAGTCAACCCGAAGAAGAAGAAGTCAGTGCCACCGACACCGATATTGGGATTGAAAAACTCCGTCCATCCCGTGCATTGGGCGACTGTGGAGTTAATCGGATTGGTAGGAATTTGCTGGACGAACGAAGGGTCCTGATTCATGAGGCGGCCGACAAAACCAAAGGCGTACTGAAAGGGGATGACAGTGCTCGGGCCGGTCCCGCAAAGACGGATTAGTCCAGTCGAAGGATCGTTATAGTAATTGTTGCTGAGCGCGGGGAGGTGAATGTTGAACGTGGCGCCGCCGGCGGCACCCAGGCCGATCCGGCCCTTCGATAACTCGAGCATAGTGGAGGTATCGGCTTGGACAAGAGCCGCAGAAACCCCGTCGTTGGCGCTGACGACGAAGGTTGTGCCGTTGGTAATATCGACAATCGGCGGAGCGACGATACCGGCGCTGGTGCCGGATCCAACGGAAAGCGTCGCCAACGTACCCGACGTGGTATCGATCTGGTAGAGGTTTCCATTCGAGCTCCCGACCATCAGCTTACGTGCAAGGTGCCCGCCGAGACGGGCCAGGGACTTAGGCTGAGCGTGGGAATTCCGTTGAAGACACCGGTAATTTTGTAAACCAGACCATTGTCCGAGCCCACGTACGCAGTATCCGTGCCGTAGTCTATATATGGCGATGACGCGGAGTCATTGTGGGTCAAGGAGAAAGGCAGTGAAGTCATGGCGGTGGGCAGTGCGGCGGCGCCGATCGCTCCCTGACCTGCGGTCCAAGTCAGGACATGGAAAATGGCAGTGGCAGTGATACCGAGCCCGGCGTTGGCAGGAACGCTCTCGACGAAGCCGATCTTCTTTCCATCCAAGGAAAGAATCGGGGAAGTTATGATCTTGCCTCCAGTGACAGTGGTGGTGTCATAGGCAAACAGTACAATTGGCGCTGCGCCACATATCCCCCCAGGGAGGGTGCCTGAATAAAGATTATTGAAGGCGACCAGGTTGGCTTGGGTGCCGGTGGATGCCGTGTTCAGTCCGAATACTACGTAGTCATTGGTACAGTCGGGCGGAGCGGCAGGATCGAAAGAAAATTTCGCCGGAAACCTAAATTGAGAAAGGCGGCCTCCCAAAAGAGAAACGTTCCAATCGCGGTGGAGACCAGACTTAGCCGCGACGGTGGGCATGGGATCGGTAGCGTGGAAGACACCCGGATTCGGAGGTTGCCAACGCTGCATCGCCTGATGCAGAACACGCGGTTCCCGGTCCATTAGGTTCGGATGCAGGGCGAGCGTATCGCGGCTGAACAAGATATTGTTCTGCGACCAGTCTTGCGGAACTCCGATGTGGCTGGAAGCCGTGGCTTCCTGAGCGGACATACTCGGCACGATAGCGAAAAACACCACACACCACACTGCAACTGCAAAATAATAAGGATGCGTTGGCTTCACAGCTACCTCCGATGGGAATGGATTGCGCCTAATTGTAGCCGCTTTTTGACCCACAGGAACAGTTGATTTTAGATGACTTGACGCCGCGGCACGTTGCCTTTCCGATCTGATGCGGTAGCCCGGCCAATCAGACGGCGTTCGCCGTCCGAGGCCGACGGTTTCAGATTCCCGGTGACGTATGGAACAATTAGGAATCTCCCATGACCGTCACAGCGAACAGCCTTCAACTTGCGCTACTATCGGCGGCGATCCTTGGTTTCCGTCACGGGTTCGACTACGACCATATTGCGGCCATCTCCGACATTACCAGTGTGCAAACCAGTCGGTGGCGCGGTATGCGGCTTGGTTTGCTCTACGCGTTGGGACACGCAGCGATGGTTGCCGCGCTGGGAAGCGCTGTCATCATATTTCAGCTCTCGCTGCCTCATGGCATCGATCGGATCGCCGAGCGACTGGTGGGACTGACCTTACTGATCCTCGGGGTCTATGTTCTGGGATCACTTTTCAATGGAAATCCAGCGCCTCGCAGCCGGTTTCATGTTATGGCCGGGGCACTACGCTGGGCTCATTGGAAGGTGAAAAGCTATTGGCACGATCACGATCTTCCGCGTCCCGCGGACAAGACCTGGAATTACAGTTCGAAGTCCGTGCTCATGATTGGGGTTGTGCATGGGCTCGGCGCGGAGACGCCCAGCCAACTGATGATCTTCTTGCTGACAGCCAATCTTGGCGGAATCAGCAAGGGCTTTGTCGGCTTGACGATGTTTATCGCGGGACTGCTGGTGATGAATACGGTGATGACGGCGTCGGCGGTGGGACTCTTCGGCTTCAGTTCGCGGCTGCCCGGCTTTCAGTTTGTAGTCACCGCGCTAACCGCGATCTATAGCCTGGCGGTTGGCGCATTCTTCCTCTTCGGGTCATCGGGACTACTACCACCTCTCGGATGAGGCTGTGGGCGGCCCTTTGGGTGCGGGAATAGCTGTCCCCGGGTCACCAACCTCGTGTTATCCATCCTTCTGGTGTCCGCCTCATGTCATCATTTTCGTGTAATGCGGGTTCCATGTAATTCTCGATTTCTGCAAGCAATAATTTCTGCCAAAACCTGCGACTTAGTAATACAATTGCCGACGAAAGTTACCCGAGGGGGTATTTGATGACAAACATTGCTAAGGCAATAGTCCGGCTCCGCGAGGAACGCCGGGATGCACAGAACCAGGTCCAAAAACTTGGGGAAGCGATTTCGGTTCTCGAAAAGCTTACTCGAGGCCCGGGATCG
>WNFM01221300.1_pt2 | contig 16647 bp, 13 predicted proteins | sample 5400271 | NCBI WGS metagenome assembly WNFM01 (sample SAMN13153352, study PRJNA577476) | soil metagenome | isolation source: 60 cm saprolite on Douglas fir-dominated hillslope | place: USA:California | collected 2013-09-17
GACTGCAACATCGCCGCCCGCCATGAATGCGGCGCCCTCGCCGCGCAAAACCACCGCGCGAACGGCGGGATCTTTCTCCACCGCTTCCGTGACCGGACGCAGTTGCTGCATCATCTCGCCGTCCATCGCGTTCATCACATGCGGGCGGTTGAGCGCGATGGTGGCGACGCCGCCCGTCACCGAAAGTTTTACGACTTCGCTCATGCCGCGGTTTTCTGCGACACCGCACTGCCCAGCGCAGTCACGTTCGTCGGTTCCCGCACGATCTGCAGGCGGCCGATGTCCTGCGGGAAATCGTCGACCATGATGCAGCCGTGGCGCAGCGCGCTGAACTGCTGGAACTGGGCCGCCTCCGCCGTGCTGATGATGCCCTTCTCGACCGCGGCCGCGATGCGCGCCGGCTCTGTCAATCCGGCAATTACACCGGCCTTCATCGCACTGCGGATCTTGCCTTCCGTGGCTTCGCCGGCCGGCGCCGCCTGCATGGCCAGTTCCAGACGCCCGACCGGATCATCCTGGTGCCTGAGCACGAATACGTTTGAGGTCAATCGATCGCGGGTCGGCGAAGCATCGAGCAGCAGCTTGGCGATCTGGTGGCCCAGATAGTCCCGCGGCGGCGCAAACGATTTTCCCAACGGGAAAACCATCACACGCAACGTCCATCCGGTGATGCGGCTCGGGAAATTCTCGAACACGCCGTAAAACGCTTCCTGGATGCGGTTGAGGCAATCGTCCATCACCCACTTCACCAGCGGCAGGTCGGCCCGCGGGCGCCCATCGTCTTCGTAACGCTTCAGAACCGTCGACGCAATGTAAAGCTGGCTGAGAATGTCGCCCAGGCGCGCAGACAGTTTTTCCCGGCGCTTCAGGTCACCGCCGAGAAAAAACATCGCCATGTCGGCGCAGAAGGCGAAGCCCGCGCACAAACGCGTGAGCTGCCGCGTATACGGACGCAGTTCCGGGGCACCAGGCACGCTGACCAGATTCGCACCAGTCACGCCCTGCCATAGCGACCTCGCCGCGTTGCAGACGACGAAGCGGACGTGGTCCCAGAAAGCGTCGTCGAAATCACTGCCGGCCTGCCTGGGGTCTTCATTGCGTGTCGCCGCAATTTCCCTCAGCACATAGGGATGGCAGCGAATTGCACCCTGCCCGAAAATCATCATGCTCCGGGTCAGGATGTTCGCGCCTTCCACGGTGATGCCGATCGGAATCTGCTGATAGGCGCGACCGAGATAGTTGTTCGGACCGAGGCAGATGCCCTTGCCCCCATGCACATCCATTGCGTCGTTGATCACCTGCCGGCCGCGTTCGGTGCAGTGGTACTTGACGATGGCCGATATCACCGACGGTTTTTCGCCCAGATCGATCGCGCCCGCAGTCATGGTGCGCGCGGCGTCGATCGCGTAGGTATTGCCGGCCATACGGGCCAGCACTTCCTCGATGCCTTCGAATTTGCCGATAGCAATCTTGAACTGGCTGCGCACCCTGCTGTACGCGCTGGTGGTGCGCAGCGCCAGCTTGGCCGCTCCGGCACTTGAAGAAGGCAGGGAAATAGACCGCCCCGCCGCCAGGCACTCCATGAGCATGCGCCAGCCCTGGCCTGCGTACTCGCGCCCGCCGATGACCCAGTCCATCGGGATGAAGACGTCCTTGCCCCAGTTCGGCCCGTTCATGAACGAGGCGTTCAGCGGAAAATGGCGGCGGCCGATATTCACGCCGGGATGTTTGGTCGGAATCAGCGCCAGCGTGATGCCGATGTCCTCCTGCCTTCCAAGCAGGCCGTCCGGATCGTGGAGCTTGAATGCAAGTCCGAGTAGTGAGGCCACCGGCCCGAGCGTGATGTAGCGCTTTTCCCAGGTCAGGCGGATGCCGGTCACCTCGCGGCCTTCGTGCAATCCCTTGCACACCACGCCGAAATCCGGAATCGAACCGGCGTCCGAACCGGCCTCCGGCCCGGTCAAAGCAAAGCACGGCATCTCCAGACCTTTCGCCAGGCGCGGCAAATACAAATTCTTCTGGTCGTCGGTGCCGTAGTGCAGCAGCAGTTCCGCCGGTCCGAGCGAATTCGGCACCATCACCGAGACGCACGCCGTGGCGCTGCGCGTCGCCAGCTTTTGCACGACCTGGGAGTGCGCATACGCGGAAAATCCCATGCCGCCGTACTGGCGCGGGATGATCATGCCGAGGAAGCCGCGATCCTTGATGAACTGCCAGACTTGCGGCGGCAGGTCGTTCAGTTCGTGCGTGATTTCCCAGTCGTCGCACATGCGGCAGAGCTCCTCGACCGGCCCGTCGAGAAAAGCCTGTTCGTCGGGTGTCAGCCGCGGCTTCGGCGTGCCGAACAGTTTGTTCCAGTCCGGCTGGCCGCTGAACAATTCGCCATCCCACCATACCGTGCCCGCGTCGAGCGCCTCCTGCTCGGTCTGCGACACCTGCGGCAGCGCCTTGCGGAACCAGTTGAGCAGCGGATCGCTGATCAGCGCACGGCGCAACTGCGGCACCATCAGCAGCGCGGCCGCGATCAGGAACAGCGTCCACAGCACAACTTTGGTTGCACCGCCCGCACCGGACCACAGCGTCAAGGCGCCCAGGTAGGCAGCGATGCCGATGGTCCACGCCGCTGCCCCGGCGCGAAGGTAGGCGAGTATCCACAACACTGCCGCCGCCGCGGCCACCCAGAGAATGATGTTCATGTTCTTGCTCCTATTTCCGATTCGTGTACGCGCTTCATGCCGCTTCTTCGACCCGGCAGACCGCGTTTGGTTTGCAACGCAGACAGAGGCGCCCGCAATCCGGCGGCAAGGAAGGGAATCAGCCGGCGCATGATGGCTTCCGCATCGTCGCCGTCCTCGAGGTTGCAGGTTGCGATCAACTTCAAGGCGTCGTTGCCGGCCATGATGTAGGACAGGGTGCCGAACATGAAGTGCATGCGCCAGGTCAGCTCCTGGTCCGGCAGTTCCGGCAGCGACCTCGTCAGCGCCTGCTTGAAGCGGATGACAACCTGGCGGTATTGCGCCGGCAGGATTTCGCGCAGGGTATCGGCCGGATCCGAAAATGCGCGTCCTAGCAGCCGCAGGAAGATGGCCCCGCGCGCCAGCGGCTCCTTGCTCACATGCAAAACCGGCGCGATGATGGCTTCGATTATCTGCTCGATGGCAAGCGGCCGTCCGCGCGCAGCGGCCTCGAGCTTGTCGAGGTGGACAATGCGCGCCGCATTCAGCGGGCCGAGGCGAAGCTCGAACACTTCGCGGATCAGCGCTTCCTTGGAACCGAAATGGTAGTTGACGGCCGCGAGGTTGACCCTGGCCTTGGCGGTAATCACCCGTAGCGATGTGGCCGCGTACCCGTGTTCCATGAACAGCGACTCCGCGGCGCAGAGGATTTTTTCCCGGGTATCGATAGCCTGGTTCTTGTTTTCGGCCATTGCGCGCTCGCCCGCGGTCTGCTTCGGTGGCGGCCCTCTCTAGAGAATGCAGTCAAACAACTGATTCAAACGAACGTTTGAATCATCGTCAGCCCGGGAAGTCTTGTCAACGGAAAATTGGCAGCGGCAACAAAAAGAAACCCGGGCCATCGGGCTGTGTCTGCAGGCCTTGCCGCTTCCTGCCTGACGCTCGCCGCACCGTATCAGAACTGGGCCTCTTCGAGCGCCAGCACGCTGCTCGAGCCGTGCACGATTTCCTGCTTATAGGCCGCCGCCAGGGGAAGGATATGCTCCGCATAAAAACGCGCGGTACCGATCTTGGCACGGTAGAAATCGTAGTCCTCGCTGTTTTCATCCAGCCTGTTCTTGGCGATCAGCGCCGCCCGCGCCATCTGCCAGCCGCCGGCCACGGTGCCGAACAATTTCAGGAATGGCACAGCGCCGGCGGATGCCGCCTTCATGTTGTCGGGGAAAGTCGCGAGCAACCAATCGGTGGCTTCGGACAACGCAGCGACGCCTTCCGCCAGCGAGCGGCGGATGACCGCGAGGCCGGGATGGCCGACCTTCCCGAGCTCCGCATCGAACGCCCGCATCTCGCCCAGGACGAGTTTGATGGTTACGCCCTTTTCATAGGCGACCTTGCGGCCGACCAGGTCGTTGGCCTGGATGCCGGTGGTGCCTTCGTAGATTGTAGTGATGCGCGCGTCGCGCAGATATTGCGCCGCACCGGTTTCCTCGACGAATCCCATGCCGCCATGAATCTGCACGCCCGTGGACGCGATTTCGATGGATTGCTCGGTACACCAGCCCTTGACCACCGGGGTCAGCAGATCGAACATGGCCTGGTTGCCGGCACGCTCAGTCTTGTCGGGATGCAACAGCGCCTTGTCGAGATGGGCGGACGCCAGCGTGGCCAGCGCGCGCATCGCCTCGGTCTGCGCCTTCATGCTCATCAGCATGCGGCGCACGTCGGGATGATGAATGATGCTGACCCGCTCCCCGTTCTTTACGCCGATTTCCCTGCCCTGAACGCGGCTGCGCGCGTAGTCGAGCGCATGCTGGTAGGCACGTTCGGCGATCGCCACGCCTTCGATGCCGACTTCCAGCCGCGCGAAATTCATCATCGTGAACATGTATTCCAGCCCGCGATTCTCCTCGCCGACCAGATAACCGATCGCGCCGTCGGCATCGCCGTAGGCCATCACGCAAGTTGGGCTGCCATGGATGCCGAGCTTGTGCTCGATGGAGACGCATTTGACATCGTTGCGTTTGCCCAGGCTGCTGTCGGCGCCGACCAGGAATTTCGGCACGACGAACAGCGAAATGCCTTTCACGCCCTCCGGGGCCTCCGGCGTGCGCGCGAGCACCATGTGGATGATGTTCTCCGCCATGTCGTGCTCGCCCCAGGTGATGAAGATCTTGGTGCCGTGAATCCGGAAATGGTCGCCCTCGGGCACGGCCCGCGCGCGCACGGCGGAAAGATCCGAACCCGCCTGCGGTTCGGTGAGGTTCATGGTCCCGGTCCATTTGCCGCTCACCAGATTCGGCAGATACGTGGCTTTCTGCGCATCGGAGCCATGGCGCATCAGCGAGGCAACCACACCGGCGGTGAGCATCGGACACAGGCAGAACGACATGTTGGCCGAGTTCCACATTTCCGACGTCTGCGCGGAAATGATGTGCGGCAACCCCTGACCGCCGTACTGCGGGTCGCAGTTCAACCCGGTCCAGCCGCCTTGCGAGAATTGTTTGAAGGCATCGGCGAATCCCGGCGCGGTAGTCACCACGTTGTTGCTAAATTTCGCACCCGCGGTATCGCCCGGGCGGTTGAGCGGGTCCAGCACGCCGGTGGCGAATTTCCCCGCCTCTTCGAGCACGGCATCGACCATATCGGGCGTGAGGTCCTCGCATCCCGGCAACCCGGCGATGTCGTCGAGGCCCACCAATTCCTTGACCGCGAATTTCATGTCGCGAATCGGCGCAGCGTATGTGGACATTTTTGACTCCTGAATCGCTGAACTTAGAAGACCAAACCGTTTGCCACAGAGGACACAGAGGACACAGAGAAAACCGGACAACTCAAAGACCAGTCTCTTTGGGTTTTGCTTTCCTCTGTGACCTCTGTGTCCTCTGTGGCCAAGTATTTTTAGACTTTAATCAAAGCTGACTAGTCAGTTCGGGTACCGCCTGGAACAAATCTGCGACCAGACCATAGTCCGCAACCTGGAAAATCGGCGCTTCGGCATCCTTGTTGATGGCGACGATGACCTTGCTGTCCTTCATGCCCGCGAGGTGCTGGATCGCGCCCGAAATGCCCACCGCAATATACAACTCGGGAGCGACGATCTTGCCGGTCTGGCCGACTTGATAGTCGTTCGGCACGAAGCCCGAATCGACCGCTGCGCGCGACGCACCGACCGCGGCGCCGAGCTTGTCGGCCAGCGCCTCGAGGATCTTGAAATTCTCGCCATTACCCATGCCACGGCCGCCAGACACGATTGCGCGCGCCGACGTGAGTTCGGGACGCGCCGATTTGGTGAGTTCCTGCCCGATCATCGACGACAGATCGCTCTGCTCTGCGGCAGCGGCGTTCTCGATCGTCGCGGATCCGCCCGTCGCGGGTGCTGCATCGAATCCCGTCGAGCGCACCGTAATCACCTTGATGGCGTCGCCGGATTGCACCGTCGCCAGCGCATTGCCGGCATAGATCGGCCGCACGAAGGTATCCGGCGATTCGACCTTGATGATGTCGGAAATCTGCGCCACATCCAGCAGCGCGGCGACTCGCGGCAGCACGTTCTTGCCCGCGCTCGTGGAGGGCGCGAGCACGTGGCTGTAGTTTTTCGCGATGGAGACGATCAACGCGCCCAGGCTTTCGGCCAGCGCGTGGGCATAGTGCGGCGCATCGACCACCAGAACTTTTTTCACGCCGGGAATCGCGGCAGCCGCTTTCGCAGCGCCTGCACATTGATGTCCCGCGACCAGGATGTCGATGTCGCCGCCGATTTTCTGCGCGGCGGCGACCGTGTTGAGCAGGGCCGGCTTGATCGCGGCGTTGTCGTGTTCGGCAATAACCAGGATGGCCATCAGATGACCTTCGCTTCGTTTCTGAGCTTCTCGACCAGCTCCTGCACGCTCTTGACCAGTTTGCCGGCACTGCGCTTCGGCGGCTCCTGCACTTTCAGCGTTTTCAGACGCGGCGCGACATCGACGCCGAGCGCTTCGGGTGTCAGCGTTTCCAGCGGCTTCTTTTTTGCCTTCATGATGTTCGGCAGCGTCACATAGCGCGGTTCGTTCAGGCGCAGATCGGTCGTGACCACGGCCGGCAGCTTGACGGAAATCGTCTCCAGCCCGCCATCGACCTCGCGCGTGACTTCCGCGGCGGCGCCGCTGACTTTCAGCTTCGACGCAAATGTAGCCTGCGACCAGCCCAGCAGCGCGGCCAGCATCTGCCCCGTCTGGTTGGAATCGTCGTCGATGGCCTGCTTTCCCATGATCACCAGGCCGGGCTGCTCCCTGGCTACGATCGCCTTGAGCAGCTTTGCCACCGCCAGCGGCTGGATTTCCACGCCGGTCTCGACCAGGAGCGCGCGATCCGCGCCGATCGCCAGCGCCGTGCGCAACGTTTCCTGGGATTGTGCGGTGCCGATCGATACCGCGATAATTTCGGTCGCCACACCGGCTTCCTTCAGGCGCATCGCCTCCTCCATCGCGATCTCGTCGAACGGATTCATCGACATTTTCACGTTGGCGGTTTCCACGCCCGAACCATCCGCCTTCACGCGCACCTTGACGTTGAAGTCCACCACGCGCTTGACCGCAACCACTACCTTCATCTCGCGAACCCTTGGCTAGATTGGAAAGAATGCGGATTCTACCGCAGCGCACCTGAATTTCCCCAACGGTTAGCTCGGGAACCGCAAAGGCGCGAATACCCTACGTGCGTAGCACGTCGGAGTACCCTTTTAGGCGCAAAGAAGAGCGCGCAAAGGAGTTCGACTTTCCACGTGAAATTCCAATCGGAATGCGAAGATTCCCAGACAAGGGTTCCTCACGAAAAGCTCCTTATTGCTTTCCTTTTGCGTTCCCTTTGCTTCTTCGCGCCGTTGCGGTGAGAACGACTTACGAAGTCTTAGCCTGTTCGCGCAGGACGTTCTTTTGGATCTTGCCGGTCGAAGTCTTCGGCAACAGACCGAATATGACCTTGCGCGGACATTTGAAGTGCGCCAGCCGCCCGCGGCAAAAGGCGATGATCTCCTGTTCGGTGACCGCCGGTGCGCCGGTCTTCAGCGTGACGAACGCGCATGGCGTCTCTCCCCATTTTTCGTCCGGCCTTGCCACCACTGCCGCCTCCAGAACGTGAGGATGGCTGTAGAGGACATCCTCGACTTCTATGGTGGAAATGTTTTCGCCGCCGGAGATGATGATGTCGTTGGAGCGGTCCTTGATCCTGACATAGCCGTCGGCGTCGATTACCGCCAGGTCGCCGGTATGGAACCACCCGCCCGCGAAGGCCTCCGCGGTCGCCTGCGGATTCTTGAGATAGCCTTTCATGGTGATGTTGCCGCGGAAGAAAATCTCGCCCATGGCCTGCCCGTCGCGCGCCACCGGCTGCATGGTCTTCGGGTCGAAAACGTCCATGCCTTCCTGCATTTCATAGCGCACGCCCTGCCTGCCGTTGAGTTCCGCGCGTTTCGCGGGCGGCAAGGCGCCCCACTCGGGATGTTTCGCGCACACCGAGGCCGGGCCATAGACCTCGGTCAGGCCGTATACGTGAGTCAAGTCCACGCCTATGCGCTCCATGCCTTCTATGACGGCCGGCGGCGGCGCCGCGCCGGCGATCATCGCCGACACCTTGTGGCCGATGCCGGCGCGCATTTCCGCAGGCGCGTTGATCAGCATGTTGTGCACCACCGGGGCGCCGCAGAAATGGCTCACCTTGTGCCGGCGGATCAGATCGAAAACCGGTTTGGCTTCCACCCGGCGCAGGCACACGCTGGTCCCGGCCACGGCGGCAAGCGTCCACGGAAAACACCAGCCATTGCAATGGAACATCGGCAAGGTCCATAAATAGACCGGAAAATGCGGCATCGCCCAGGTGACGATATTCCCGACTGCATTCAGATAGGCGCCACGGTGATGCGTGACCACGCCCTTGGGGTTGCCGGTCGTGCCGGAGGTATAGGACAGCGCGATCGCGTTCCATTCGTCCGTCGGCAAAGTCCAGGCAAAATCGGCGTCGCCGGTATCGAGGAAGGCCTCGTATTCCATTTCGCCGATCAGTTCGCCGCCATTTCCAAGTGCATCGTCGATGTCGACGATCAGCACGTCGCGCTCGACCTGACGCATTGCTGCAGCAATCGTCGCGGAGAATTCCCGGTCGGTCAGCAATGCCTTGGCCTCGCCATGATTGAGCATGAAGGCGATGGCCTGCGCATCGAGCCGCGTGTTCAGGGTGTTCAGCACGGCACCGGTCATCGGTACGCCGAAATGGGCCTCGAACATCGCCGCCACGTTCGGCGCCATGACCGCCACGGTGTCGCCGGCGCCGATGCCGCGCCGGACCAGTGCGGAGGCGAGCTTGCGGCAACGCCGGTAACTCTCGCCCCAGGTCGTTTCATGGTCGCCATGGATGACGGCGATCCTGTCCGGGTAGACCTCGGCCGCACGCGCAAGGAAGGACAAGGGGGAAAGCGGAACATAATTGGCTGGATTTCGATCCAGACCGGTCTCGTACGGGCTGTGGCGGTTCAAGGTTGCTCCGGAAAATGCCGAAAAAGGTGACAGAGGCCTGGCGGCGGAAACCGCAATGAGCGGCGGGCCTTGCGGAATGATACGGGATTACGGTCCCCGGAACCGGCGGAACAAGGTGCCGCCCAAACCTAGAAAAGCATGGAAGATTGCTCGCAAAGGGCTTGACGCCAGTGGAAAATTTAACCGTTCCTGGTAGGGGCCGGCAAGCGAATGGTGATAAGATTCCTGTCCCCCGAAAGGCTTGAGTTCCGCCAAGGAAACCGTCCGATGTCGAAGTTGCAGGTGACGCCCAGATGATGCCCGAGCGCGCCAACCGCACGTTCATCTGCAGCGTGCTGTTCCTCGATATCGCCGAGTACTCCAAGAAACCGGTCTCGGAGCAGATCCAGCTCAAGGACCGGTTCAACGCGCTGATCGCGGAATCATCATTCTCGATACCGGCGACGGCGTGGCCATCAATTTCCTCGGCGACCCGGAGGATGCCCTGTTCGTGGCCATGAGCCTGCGCGAATCCTTTGCGCCGAAAGCCGATGTTGCACCGCGCCTGCCGGCGCGCATCGGCATCAACCTCGGCCCGGTGCGCCTGGTTCGCGACCTCAACAGCCAGCCCAACATCATCGGCGACGGCATCAATGTCGCCCAGCGCGTCATGGGTTTCGCGCAGCCGGGACAGATCCTGGTCTCGCGCTCCTACTATGAAGTGGTATCGCACATCTCCGAGGGTTATACCAAGCTCTTCAACTACGAAGGCTCGCGCACCGACAAGCATGTGCGCGAACACGAGGTTTACAGCGTCGGCTACACCAGTTCGCGAGGCAGCGGCGTGCGCTCCCCGGCCGAACGTGCCCAGGTCTCCACGCACGAAGGCAAACGCCAGGCTTCATCCGCCACGCTCGCCACCGGCACGCCGTCCTGGCCCTTGCTTGCACGCATCGAGCCGTGGCTGAACAACCGGAGCATCGCGTTTGGCACCGCTGCGTTGTCGGTGGGCGCGTTCGCGCTCGCGGTCGTGATCAACGTATTTGGACACAACAGCGAAGTCTCCGCCCTGCCCTCTCAATCCGCCGACCAGAATTCGTCGAAGAAAGCGCAATCCGTCCTCCGCCAGGAAGGCGGCGTGCAATCCGTGCCGCGCAGGCCGGGCGAAAAGAAATCCAGAACGGTGATCGCGCGCGCGCCAACAACGCAGGCCGAGGTCAGCCTGCCCGCGCCGAAATCCGATGCGGGCGAAAAGAAGGAAGCCAAGCTGTCGCCGTTCGCCTTCCTGTCCAGGGGGAAATCCGATCCCGAGCCCGAAGCGCCCGCCGCGCCCGTCGGCGCCGCACTGATCACCCTGGCGATCGCTCCCTGGGGGGAAGTCTATGTCGACGGCGATCGCATCGGCGTCAGTCCGCCGGTCAACGAGGTGGAGGTCGCTCCCGGCAAGCGCAAGATCGAAATCAGGAACGGCAGTTTTCCGGTCTACACGCAGATCCTCGAAGTGAAGGCCGACCAGAAGGTCCGCATCAAGCACAAGTTCAACTAGGTGAACATGGCCAACATCCGAACCCTGTGGCTGATTCTCGCCACGCTGCTCGCAGCCGGTTGCCAGACCGGTCCGTTCAAGGACTTCGGCACCAGCCGCTATGCCGGCAACAGTTATCTTGCCGAGGGAGTGCAGAATTACGAGGAGGGAAACTACAAGGTCGCAAAACGACGCCTGCAGTTCGCCCTGGAAGAAGGCCTGAGCCGGCCCGACCGCGTCAAGGCGCACAAATTCCTCGCCTTCATCGCCTGCGTTTCCAGTCAGCCGCTCACCTGCCGCGAGGAATTCGCCATTGCGCTCGAACTCGATCCGAAGTTCGAGCTCGATGCCGCGGAGGCCGGCCACCCGATCTGGGGGCCGATGTTCAAGAGCGTCAAGTCAAAACAGCCGAAACAGCCATGATCACCGGGACATCCGTCAACATGCTGGGGCGTTACGAGATCCTCTCGGAACTCGGTCAGGGCGCCATGGGCACTGTCTACAAGGCGCGCGATCCGATGCTGGACCGGATCGTCGCCATCAAGACCATCAACCTGACGCTGCCGAAAGAGGAGCTCGCCGAATACGAGGCGCGCTTTTACCAGGAAGCCAAGGCCGCGGGCGGCCTGTCCCACCGCAACATCGTCACCATCCACGACATCGGCCGCAGCGACCGCGTGGCTTACATGGCGATGGAGTTTCTCGAAGGCCAGGAACTGCGCCGGCTGATTCAATCGCGCACTCCGATCCAGGTCGCGCATGCCCTGGACATCGCCGCGCAAGTCGCCGAAGGCCTGCAATTCGCGCATGACCGGCAGATCATCCACCGCGACATCAAGCCCGCCAACATCATGGTATTGAACGACGGGCTGGTGAAAATCACCGATTTCGGCATCGCGCGCATGCGCAACAACGAAGTCAAGACCATGACCGGTATGATCCTGGGCTCGCCCAAATACATGTCGCCGGAACAGGTTTCGGGCAAGCGCGCCGATACGCGCTCGGACATCTTCTCGCTGGGCGTGGTGCTCTACGAGATGCTCACCGGCACCTCGCCCTTCGTCGCCGACAACATCCATGGCGTGATGTACCAGACTATGAATTTCAATCCGCCGGCGCCCAGAACGCTGAACCCGGATCTGCCGGACGTGCTCAACTTCATCATCGCCAAGGCGCTGGCGAAGAACCTGGATGACCGCTACCAGAAGGCGAAGGACCTCTCGCATGACCTGCGCCAGGCACTGGCTGCGCTCTCCGGAGAGTCGGCGGCGCCGAGGATTTCCGCACAAACCGGGGCTCCCGCTGATCCCGCGGACACGCCCTTTGTCGAACCGGACTCGCCGCTGACGCGCCAGGAAGACAAGGAGGCACGCATTCTCGATATGGCGGACGACCGCGCTTCTGCGCATTCCGGATCGGATTCGGCACAGACCGACACGTCCCCTGAAGCGGCCGAGTCCACCAATCCGGCGCTCGGCTTGTCGAAAGCGTTCGATTCGTTCGATGCCACCATGCGGCTTGCCGCGTTGACCGGCATGGAAAAGGATCTGGATAAATTTTCGGAAACGCAAAAAATCGCACGCCTCAAGGCACTGGCGGACGCAAAGCGCGCCACTGCAGCTTCCACGGCATCGTCCAGCGCGACCTGGCGGCAGTCCGACCTGGGTCCGCGCAATGCCGCGACAGCCGGTATGACGCCAGCGCAACTGAAATTTATCTGGATCGGCAGCGGCTGCCTGGTGGTCGCGGCCGCGGCGCTGTTCCTGGTGCGCTGAAAATTTTACCGCGGCGCGGCTGACTATTTCAGCGCACTCGCGCTACCGCTTCTTCCACGCGCTCCACGCTGACCACCTCGATTCCCTCGATTGCGGCCTTCGGCGCATTCGCTTTCGGGATGATCGCCAGTTTGAATCCGAGTTTTGCCGCTTCCCTGAGCCGTTCCTGGCCGCGCTGCACCGGGCGCACCTCGCCCGCCAGCCCGATTTCGCCGAAAGCGACCAGCTTTTCAGGCAAGGGTTTGTTGCGCAGCGACGACACGATTGCTAGCAACACCGGCAGGTCCGCCGCGGGCTCGTCGATCTTGACGCCACCGACCGCGTTCACGAATACGTCCTGGTCGAACGCGGCAATGCCTGCATGGCGATGCAGCACCGCGAGCAGCATGGCCAGACGATTCTGTTCCAGACCGACGCTCAGCCGCCGCGGGTTCGGGGCATGCGCCTCATCCACCAGCGCCTGCACTTCCACGAGCAGCGGACGGCTGCCTTCCTGGGTGACCATCACGCACGAGCCGGCCACCTGCGTCTCGTGATGCGACAGGAACAGCGCGGAAGGGTTGGAGATGCCGCGCAATCCGCGCTCGGTCATGGCGAATACACCGAGCTCGTTGACGGCGCCGAAGCGGTTCTTGACCGCACGCACCAGCCGGAAACTGGAGTGCGTATCGCCTTCGAAATACAACACGGCGTCGACCATGTGCTCGAGCACGCGCGGGCCGGCCAGCGCGCCCTCCTTGGTCACATGGCCGACCAGCAACAGCGAGGTGCCGGAAGATTTGGCAAAACGCGTCAGTTGCGCGGCGCATTCGCGCACTTGCGCGACGCTGCCCGGCGCGGACTGCAGCGCCTCGGAATAAACCGTCTGGATCGAATCGATCACGGCGACATCGGGCTTTTGCGCCGACAATACGGACAGCACCTTTTCCAACTGGATTTCCGCCAGCAGATTCAGCGCGGACGCATCCACCGCCAGCCGGCGCGCACGCAGCGCAATCTGCTGCGCGGACTCTTCCCCGCTCACGTAGATCGCATTGCAACTGCTGCCGAGGATCGCCAGCGCCTGCAATAGCAGCGTCGATTTGCCGATACCGGGATCGCCGCCGATCAGCACCACGGCGCCGGTTACCAGCCCTCCGCCCAGTACCCGGTCCAGTTCGTCGATGCCCGTCGGCCGGCGCGGCTCTTCGCGGGCCTCGACATCCGCAAGCTTTTGCAATTTGCTGGCTTCCGCGACCGACTGATAACGCGATCCCGACGCCTTCTCCGCAATGGTCTCTACCAGCGTGTTCCACGCGGTGCAGTGTGGACATTGACCCTGCCATTTGAGGGTCTGCCCGCCGCACTCGGTGCAGGTGTAGATCGTTTTCACCTTCGCCATCAGTTCAATCCGCCTCGCCGACCGGCACGCGCCGGGCCAGCGCGCACATCAATTCGTAGCTGACGGTACCGGCGGCAGCCGCTACTTCCTCGATCGGCAGGCCCTCTCCCCACAGAACTGCCGGACTGCCCACACTTGCAGATCCACGCATAGCATGTCCATCGACACCCGCCCCGCCATCGGCGCGCGCACCCCTTCGACCAGCACTGGCACGCCGTTATAGGCATGCCGCGGATAGCCATCGGCATAGCCGCACGCGATGACGCCGATACGCATGTTGCGATCGGCCGAAAACAGGCTGCCGTAACCAACGGTGTCGCCGGCTTTGAGCTGCTGGATGGCGATGATTGCGCTCTTCAGCGTCATTACCGGCTTCAGACCCAGCTTTATCGCGCTGGTATCGTCCAACGGACTCGCCCCATACAGCATCAGCCCCGGGCGCACCCAGTCGCCACGCGCTTCGGGAAACCGCAACAATGTTGCTGAATTCGCCAGCGAGCACTCGTAGCCGGGTCGCGCGACGCGCTCCTCGAATTCGCGCAACTGCCAGTCGATGCCGCTGACGCCCTCGGCGTCGGAAAAATGCGTCGTCAGGACGATCTTGCCGGCGCAAGGCAGGGCTTTGACTTCCTCGATCACACTGGCCGAATCCGCTGCGGGAAAGCCGAGCCGGTTCATGCCGGTATTGAACTTCAGGAAAACGTCGATTTTCCTGTCGCTTCGCAAGGCCTTCAGCATCAGCAGTTGCTCGCGGGCATGCACCATGATGGTGAATCCGTGATGCAATATTTCCGGCAACTCCGCAACCGAGAACAAACCCTCCAGCAGCAGGATGCGCTGGCGGAATCCGGCGTCGCGCAACCGCACCGCATCATCGAGCTCCAGCAGCGCGAACGCCTCCGCGTCCGCCAGCGTCCGCGCCACCCGCAGCAGGCCGTGCCCGTATGCATTGGCCTTGACGACGGCCATCATCGCGGCGCTACCGGCATGACGGCGCGCGATGGCGAAATTGTTTTTCAGAGCGGCAAGGTCGAAACTAGCCTGAATCGGGCGGGCCATGTAAGGTCTGTTTTCCCAACTTTGGAATAAGAAGCAACGTTGTGCCGTTATTCTATGCGTTCGGGCACAAAATCAGGCAGGCTGTTTAGTTCGGACGCGCAATACCGGTACATTTAATGTGGTATAAAGCCGCCGGCCGAAGACGCAATGATAGTTAACGAAAAGAACCCGGACTCACCGCCTTTGTCCGCCCCGACGCCATGAACCGCGGGTTCTACACCATCCTGGCTGCGCAGTTCTTCTCCGCGCTGGCCGACAATTCCCTGCTGTTCGCCGCGATCGCACTGCTGGCGAGCCTCCATGCCCAGGCGTGGCAAACGCCCGTACTGCAGCAATTCTTCGTTTTCGCCTACATCGTGCTGGCCCCGTTCGTCGGCCCGTTCGCGGATTCGCTGCCGAAGGGTCGCGTGATGTTCGTCGCCAACGCGGTGAAACTGCTGGGCTGCATTGCCATGCTGATGGGCACGCATCCGCTACTGGCCTATGGCCTGGTCGGCGTCGGCGCCGCGATGTATTCGCCGGCGAAGTACGGCATCCTGACCGAATACCTGCCGCACCAGAAATTGGTGCTCGCCAACGGCTGGATGGAAGGCCTGACCGTCGCGGCGATCATCTTCGGGTCCATCCTCGGCGGCATCATGGTCAGTCCGCGGTTCGCCGGCTACGTTTTCGCGCGCATCGACCTGCCGTTCATCGAAACCGGCATCGATACGCCACCGGAACTGGCGATCGTCGTCATCCTGTTTTTCTATTTCATCGCTGCGGTGATCAATCTGTACATCCCCAAGGTGGCGATCGATCACAAGCTGCAAAAGCGCAACCCCATATTCATCATGCAGGACTTCTCGCATAGCCTGCGGCTGCTCTGGCGCGATCCGCTCGGCCAGGTTTCGCTTGCCGTGACCACGCTGTTCTGGGGAGCGGGAGCGACGTTGCGGCTGATCGTGCTGACATGGGCGTCGATGGCCTTGAAGTTCAACCTGGAAAGAGCGACCCAGCTGACGGCCGTCGTCGCTCTGGGCATCGCCCTGGGTTCGGTGCTGGCGGCAAAATATGTCTCGTTGAAGCGCGCGGTTCGCGTATTGCCTGTCGGTATCGCAATGGGGTTGCTGGTCGTCACGATGGTATTCGTTACCGACTGGCGGATCGCGATCGTCCTGCTAGTGCTGATCGGCGCGATGGGGGGCTATTTCGTGGTGCCGATGAACGCGCTGCTGCAGCATCGCGGCCACCTGCTGATGGGAGCGGGCCACTCGATCGCCGTGCAGAATTTCAACGAGAACCTGTCGATCCTGGTTCTGCTGGGGGTTTACGCGCTGATGATCAAGATCGACGTGCCGATCGAGGCCATCATCATCACGTTTGGTCTGCTCATCGCGGGGGCCATGGCTTATCTGACCCGCAAGCACTGGCACGACCAGGATCGTACCTAAACTAAAATCCCCTCGCCCCTCGCCCCTCGCCCCTCGCCCCTCGCCCCTAAAGAACGACCGGCCAGTCCGGAAGTTCGTTTGTCCCGTCCCGGTCCTTTGGGAAATGGGATTGCAGCCATCCCGAAACGCGCCCGATCCCGCCCAACACACCTTGTTCGAATTTGCCCTCGCGGAATGCGCCCTCCATTTCGCGGCAGATCGTTTCCCAGCCTTCAGCGCCGACCCGTCCATGGATGCCACGATCGGCAATGATCTCGACGTCGCGGTCCGCCAGCAACAGATAGATCAGCACACCATTGTTATGTTCCGTATCC
>WNFM01351253.1_pt2 | contig 16646 bp, 16 predicted proteins | sample 5400271 | NCBI WGS metagenome assembly WNFM01 (sample SAMN13153352, study PRJNA577476) | soil metagenome | isolation source: 60 cm saprolite on Douglas fir-dominated hillslope | place: USA:California | collected 2013-09-17
AAAGTGGCAAATCGCACGAATGATTAACGTTGTTATTGTCGAATTGATAGTTACGCGGCCATTTTAAGTCGGAAGAAGAGGCAATGAAGACAAATCAGCTTAACAGTATTTTGGCCGCGGTGGCTATGTTGGCGACTGCGGTTTGCGCCGACGTTTTCGTCCCTCAAAAGTTAATGGCGAGCGCAAATCCGTCCTTGAACTTGGAAACAATGATCCCCAAAGAATTCGGAAAATGGAAATATCGTCCTGCGTTGGGACTCGTGACACCAACCGAACCGGAATATGTCGAGAGAAAAGAGCAGAAGGATCTTGTTGCGAGGATTTACAGTCAGGAGATTGGCCGCACGTATGTAGACAACGAAGGCCATTCCGTCATGCTGCTCGTAGCGTACGGCCCGGAACAAAACTACCGCCTAAAATCTCACCGGCCGGAAGTTTGTTACACGGCGCAAGGCTTTCGTGTCGGAGACAAAACAGAACACGAGCTGGTATACAACAACGACTCATCGCCTCTTAAGCTCTCGCGGTTGATCACCCAGCGGGAAACTCGATATGAGCCCGTCAGCTATTGGATGCGGGTGGGAAACGACGTTTCGACGGGCATCTTTGACAATCAGCTACTGCGCCTCAAATATGGGCTAAAGGGTCTGATACCCGATGGCGCCTTAATCCGCGTTTCTACGGTCGGCATACCCGCCGCGCAATCGTTCGCGCTCCAGGACGAATTTGTAAAAGACTTATTGAGCTCGATTACACCCGACGCACGACGGTTTCTAATTGGCGGAAAAGAGTAACTATCAGTTCTTCACCTTCGCGAACCAGTATTGACGAACGGCCCGCTTTCATTTTTGTATTTTACCTTGTTTACGATGGTGTTTTTAAGCAGGTTTGATAGCTAGATCGTATAGCTTGAGAATTCGATCGATTTTCTTTTCCCAATCAAAATACAGCCTGGCCCTTCGATAGCCAGCCTCACCGAGTCGGTGGCGTAAATCCGAGGAATCGGCCAGCATCCTTATTGCTGAGGCAAACCCTGCCACCAGCCCTTCCCGGGAGTCTGGGGGTACCAATACCCCACATGAATCATTGATGTAATCAAGTGGGCCTCCCCACGCGGTCGCGATCACAGGTAAACCCATGGCCATTGCTTCTAAGACGACCGCACCACCGGACTCGAACAAGCTGGGCAATACCAGCACATCCGCTGCGTCCAAGCGGCGAGCACAATCCTCTTGATTCATCCAACCTGAGAACCTAGCAATCGCCTTCAAGCCCATGTCATGCGAAAGTTTCTCCCAGACGGGGCGCATCGGTCCATCGCCGATAATTTCAAAAGACAAGCGAGGGTCCCTACCCAGTTGCTGGATCGCCTCGAAAACGATCTCGAGTGCCTTCCAATCCACCAACCTTCCAACGAAGATCAATCTTAGCGGCCGACCGGGGGCGGCACGAATCTCGCTCCGGCGCCATACCGTAAAATCCACTCCATTCTCCACTAGATCAATCACACAGCCCCTTATGCCATGAGGCAGGGCTTTTCGAGTTCGAGTATTCGCAACAAGGAGAAGGCGGGCGCGCCGCTTACCGGGAAATGCGAGGTTAAGAAGGCTTGCCACACCCCGACCGAGCGCGACAGCGAAACGAGAAAGCCCGCTCTCTTCACGACGAAATGCCGGCGGATATTCCATGCCACCGTTCATCGGACCAAAGACAACAGGCAATCCAAAACCATAGATCAGTGACGGAGCTTTTGGTGACACGGGGATTGGAACGTGTATCACGTCGAAATGATGTTGTTTCAACAGCATTCGGAGCAAGCGACGCTGAGCGACCTGCGTGGTCAAATGAATAATAAACCCTGTTGTTACCTCCGCGACGCGACGGGGCAGAAGATTGCCTAACCGAAATACGATCTTGTGAAGCAAGGTGTCTTTTACGTAATGCAGCCGATCAAGGTCTTCGGGAAATTGGGTCGTGAGCTCCGATCGATTCCTTTCGTGCACCAGCAATCTAACATCGATGTTCCGAGCTCGAAGCAAACGAAAATAGTTGAACGGAAGGAAGGCCTCTCCGCCAAATTGGCTCGAGGCATTGTCGGCAACAATCAATACCCTCATATGGATTTACTGAGGTCAATGAATGCAAGATTGAGACAATCCGGGAATGAAATCGGAGGTAAGTATAGCATCTGCACTCATTAAAGCTTTTTGGAACGTCATTGAGCGGTCAAAAATCTTAACTCAACCTCTGAGCTGTGGTACTCTAACGCAAAGATTTAATCTTGCAAACCACGGTATCGCTGCGTGGGGGGCGTGAAATTTCACATGTTGCCTATGAATCGAGCGTTTTAGAAATGGGTCTGCCCATGGGCGGCCGCTACTGTGGCCAAGCGCTTTTTTGTCCTAGAATGAGACCAATCTTGGGAATACATCGCCCCCCACCAAGTTGTCTGTCGATATTGAATTTAGCCGAACATCAATATTCCCTATCGCTTTTGGCAGCGGCATTTCTTTTCGCGCTCTTTTTACAACCTTCGTACGCGGACCAACAGGACGAAACATTTCTCGTTTATGCAGTAAATATTGACATGCCTTCCTGGCGGGGAAACGGGATTTATATTGGAAAAGGTTTGTTCCTCACGGCGGCTCATGTTGTTGGCCGAGCCTGGCTGACAAGGCCGAAAATTGTTATCGGAGGTCAAAAATATCCCACTCGCGTTGTCAAAGAAGGCTCTTCTGGCGCCACTGACCTGACGCTGCTTGCCGTAGAGGAGAGCGCACTCCCCATGCGCCTGCGATTGAGGAGAAATCCGCTATGTGTCGCACCGCCCCGGCCAGGCCAGGAAGTGGTCACCGTCGTGCCCGAAGCCGTTGTACATTCTCACATTATTTCGCCAGAGCGACTTCCACCAGACCTTAGAAAGCTCACCTCAGTGATCGGCGATGTCGCCACAACCGGTAATTCAGGATCCGGCGTCTTCGACGCACGGCAAAAGTGCCTGCTCGGGATCATAAGCCAGAAGATCTCCCAATCCCGAACCCGGGCCGACACTGGCGAAATCGAAGTTCATGATATCGCAAAATACTTCATTCCAGCCTCGGCTATTGTTAGTTTCATGCCTCCCGAATTCCATTTTTAGGCCACTCAATAATAGGCATAGTAGTCATCGGCACTGTCCGTGACCTTGTTCACAACAACGCGGATCACGTTGGAACGCTGCAGGTGCTTCTGGCATTCCTTAATGTCCGCCACGGAGGTCGTACCAACACCAGTGACGAGTAGCACAGCATCCATTCGCGGCAGTATTGAAAGGAAATCATCGCCGATCAACATTGGCGGCAGATCGAAAATCACGGTTCTCGATCGGAAGTCCCTTTTGATCGTCTGCAGCAAGGTACCCATTGTTTGCGAGGCCATCCATTCGGACGATGTCGACGCCGCAATCTCCCCGGGGAGAACCAACAATTTGCTAGGCCCAATGCTGGCCTCGATCAAGGCCTGGGCCAACGTCTTGCGCTCCTCAAGAACGCTTACGATCCCGGAGTCGCTTTTCAGTCCAAGATAGTCTGCAACCTTCGGTTTGCGCATGTCCATGTCGACGAGCAGGACGGATCTCTCCGCCAGCCGGGCCATGCTCATCGCAAGGTTGCAGGCCGTAACCGTCTTGCCACATGCGACTGTTGGGGAGGTGACAGCCAGAAACTGCCAGCTGTTCTTGTCCATCTCCTGCAGGACCTGCGCGCGCAGCATATCATAGTAGCGCCCATTGGGGGTGCCGACCCCGTGCGCAACGATCCGCGTCTGCTCAAGATGAGCCTCGCTCAACTCCACCTCCCGGAATTGTGGGTCACGCAAGCCTGGGCTAGCGGCGTCGGGCACATTAACCGCCGCGCGCCGGGCCCCGCTTTCCGTGGCTCTTGCGAGATCAATCGCCTGTTTGATCGAGTCCACAATTTACTCCCGAGATCACAACTACCGAAACAGCCCAACCCGTGCCTTTGCGATCATCAGATCGAGCGGCAACAGCAGATAGGCCGCGATTATCGCACCGACCACAATCGCCGCGAGGACGACGGTCATAAATAAGATCCGGCGCTTGCGCCGGCGCAATTCCGCAGACGTCGTAATGTAGGGAATTGAGACGACCAGATGACTGTCAACCACGGCAAAGACGTCGCTGCTGCGACGGATCGCTTTGTCCGCTACTTCGGCAACGAAGGCCATGCCAGCACCCGCGACAGCTGCCAGCAGAACAGCCAAGCCGGCAACCTTTGGCCGATTGGGTCTTATTGGATTTTGCGGCGTTGTCGGCTGCTCGATGATCTCGAGTTTCTCTGACTGCTGGTTCTTTTCAAGATTTTCACCGATACGTGCGGCGGCAAGCTTCGTCGACGCAGCGTCGAGGTTCTTTTGCATCGTTTCCTGTTGGGCCTCGAGCGCCTCCAGGTTGGCCTGAGCCGTTGCATCATCTTGCGCGGCCGGCGAAACATCTTTCGTAGACGACGAAATCTCCCGTTCCATGGCTTCAATTTGCCGCTTCAATGCTTGCAGGCTGGGATGCTTTTCTGAGTACAGCGCACGTTTTTGAGCGAGCTCGGCTTTAAGCTGGCCGAGCAGCGTCGTCGGCTGGTCCGGTTTGGCAACAACCTTGTCCTGCGCGGCCCTAATCTGCGCGAGCTTGATCTGACCTATCTTGGCGTCAAGCGCGTCGCTATCCGCCTGCAGCTTTTGGACTTCGCGTGCCAGAAACTTCGTCGTATCGGAGGCGCGGCTGGTGCGGTCGCGGAGATCCTCGTTGAGGATGCGCGTCATCAATTCGTTTGCCACCTGCGCTGCCGCTTGCGGGTCGGCATATTCGAATCCTACTGAAAATACGATCGTCGGATTCCGGGAGCTCTGTTTGAAATCCAGCTGTGTATCGACCGGCGCTATCTTGGTGCTTTTTTTCATCAGTTCGACGACGTCGCTCACCGACATAAATCGACGTTTTTCAGGGAACAGATTGAACTTGTCTGCAATGGCGATCAGGTTGTCCCTGGTCGTCGTACGCTGTTCAATCACCTGGATGCGCTCCTGAGCCGCGCTCGTCACGGTAGGCCGGACAAGTTCCGTGGGAATTTGCTGCGACTCGACGAGGATTTTACCCTCCGACAAATAGACTGCCGGCAATAGCTTCGCTATCGCAACCCCGCCGGATGCGATGGCCACAAACGGAATGATAAAATAGAGCCATCTGCGCTGGACGAGTTCCCAGTAAAACCTTGGCCGCAGCATATGGCTGCGATCCAGGCCTTCAACATCGTCCTCAAAAGGAGCCTTTTGCAGCATAGTGTGTCCGGTGCCCCTCAACTCGTTGCAAAGTCCGTACCAATGCGGGTTTTCATTCCGAGTCCCCATAGGGTACCAGATCAACACGTATTCTAGCACACGATGTCTATGTCTTGTTTGACTCGATGCGGTCAATCCCGGTTCACTATTAATTCGGAATGGGTTTTAACGATCATGGAACCTTCGGCGTGAGAATACTGAAATTTACTCTGATCGCTGAAGTTGCAACCATTCCCACGGAATTGGACAATAATACCGTGTTCGATTAAGGAAGCTCGATGTACGAAGCGTACTACCAGCTGCGGGAGAAGCCGTTTTCAATTCTCCCAGACCCAGACTTAATCTACTGGGGCAGAATGCACACCATGGCATTCACGATGCTGGAATTCGGCATCATGAACAATGCAGGTTTTACTGTAATCACCGGCGAAATCGGCTCCGGCAAGACCACCCTACTCCGTTACCTTCTAAGACGTATCAGCCCTAGCGTGACGGTCGGCCTCATTTCGAGCTCTCCCCAAGGCCGACATGAACTGCTGCAAATGATCTTGATGTCGCTCGAGCAAAATTTTGAGGGCGATTACCCTATACTTTTCAAACGCTTGCAAGACTTCCTCTATGGCCAATATGCTAACGGGCGACGCACCATTCTAATCATTGATGAGGCCCAAAACCTTGAACCGGACGCGCTCGAGCACCTGCGGATGCTTTCCAATATCAATGCCGATAAGTTTCAGATTCTGCAGCTGATCCTGGTCGGTCAACCGCAGCTTCGGGAGGTTCTGATGGCGCCCAAGCTGCACCAATTCGCGCAGCGGATATCTTCCGATTTTCACCTCAGTCCCCTGGGTTCGAAGGAGGTGGCGAAGTACATCGCTTTCCGCCTCGAAGCTGTCGGGTCGCGACGGCTCCTCTTCACCGAGGAGGCCTGCGCTTTGATCGCGATCGCCAGTGGCGGCATCCCCCGAATGATCAATGTCCTTTGCGATACCGCGCTGGTTTATGGCTTTGCAGGCGACCGGAAAATTATTGGTCAAGACATTGTCCGAGAAGTTATTGCCGATAAGCAACAGCACAGCATGTTTCCGTTCAAGAGCCTTTCAAGCATCCCCTAAGCATTTGTAATACTTGGACCTCTGGTCTAATAATCCGGTGGGCGATTGATCATTTTGGGGCCACACATCTTGGGGTGGTGGCAGGGGCCGGGATAGAAGCCGCTCTCGGCCGGTTACGCCCGGTGAAGGATGAGGGGGAAAAAGATGCGGATCTCAATTGTTTTGGTCTGTTTGGCAATCTGGGTCACAGCGGCGCACGCTCAAACCCTCAAACCCGGCGACAGTTTGAATATCACGGTGCTGCAGGACCCCAAGCTTGACCGGACGGTGGTCGTGGACCCCAGCGGAGAAATTGCCTTCCCATTGGCTGGTCACGTCCGCGCTCGCGGCTTGACCCCCCAGGCCCTTGAGAAAATCCTGATCGCCAGACTGAAAGACAACTACAAGGACGACCATCTCGATGTGACGGTTGCCATAGCAAACTCGCCAAAGGATATTCCCGAGGAAGACCTCAAGCCCAAAATCTTCATCACCGGGGAGGTCATAAGGCCGGGCTCCTATGTCATCCGGCAGCCGACAACCCTGATGCAGGCGATCTCCCTTGCGGGAGGGATTGGACCCTTTGGCGCGAGGCGGCGCATCCAGGTAAGACGGCGCGTGCCAGGCGGGGATGAGACGATTTTCGTGTTCGACTACAAGGCTTATGAAGCCGGCTCGGACCTCGAAGGCAACATCGCGTTGAGGGCCGGTGATGTCATCATGGTTCCTGAGCGAGGCTTGTTCGAATAGAATTTCATCAAAGTGCATCAAAGGCGCAATGCCGTGAGGACAACCGCCGCAGCGGCAGCGATGCTTTTATGCCTGATGCCTCCAGCTGCATGGGCGGTCGATTGGTCTATTCGTTCTACCGCAAGCGAAACGGTCGAGCTCAATGATAATATGTTTCTCAAGACTCCGCCCTTAGCAACGGTGGGATCCTATTCGACGATCTCGGCAAATGCCGAAGCGCTGACGCCTACGTCCAAGTTCGATTTCGATAGCTACGTAAATTATAACAAATACTGGGGTCCCGGGGCGAGTACTCTGTCAGAGACAGAGAATCTCGCTTACAGTTTCAAAGGCCACTACGAGACATTTGGAAAGAACAGTTCGGATCGAAACTACCTGGATGCCGGCTTCAACCAGAGTAGTGCTGCTTTCGCGCTTCTCGGCCAACTCGGAGTGATCACGAAAGTGGTCGGAGCGATCGATACGCTCAACTTCAGTGGAGGGCTTGACCGCTCCCTGAGTGCGCTCGATACCGTCAGCCTTTCCGCCCGTTCGACGTTGTCGAGCTACGAGCCACCGAGCGCCGGCACCGCCTTTACCGACACCTCGGCTAACGCAAGTTGGAGCCACCGGCTCAGTTCGCTCACCACCATTACTGCATCATCCAATACCGAGTGGCTCGCTTATGACAATGCCTTCGGCACAACTACCCTGATCCAGCGCAGTCAGGGAGGATTCTATACCAGCCTGTCGCCGCTTCTGTCTTTTCAGGGAAATTGGGGTGCAGCCTACATTCAAACCGAAAATACCGGGCCAGCGTCAGTCTCAGCGTCAGCTACGGGTCTGATCTACGACATGCTGCTGACATATAATGCACTCAAGAGCACAACCTTCACGCTAGGTGCCTTCCAGAGCGTCGGTCCGACCGCCGTCGGTTCGCTAGTCAAATCTACGTCGGTTCGCGCGACCGCCTCCCACATCGTTGATGCCGCTTCGACATTGTCTTTCTCAGCCGACTTTAGCCAAACTACGTCAACCAGCGGTAGCCAATTTGCATCAGCCTCTGTGGGTTACAGTCGCACATTAGCAAGGGATTGGACCGCTAATATATCTTATCGATATCTGCATAGCTTCGGGACCACCGGGGGGGTTGCTGTTTTTGCCCCGATCGCCGGAACGCCTATCATTTCGACCATCGGTAAGGCCAGTTCGAACAGCGTGGTCGTTGTGATATCCAAGAGCATTACGGTCCTCCCGCATACAGACTAGCGAAGCGAACTTCCACTCAGACAGATATGCAGTTATCACCGGCTTTGCCGCAGTTGCGCTATGATGAAAGAGGACGGCCTTGAGCATAGGATCCAGCGGGCTATTCGGGTGAAACCTTCACCATAGCAGCTCGGATGTCCTCTTTTAGTGGAGTTCCGTCTGGCTCGAGTCCCAGCGCGATCTTGAATTGCTCTTCGGCCCTCTCCGTGGCACCGGTCGCCTTATAGCTCATGCCAAGGTGGTAGTGCATGGTGGCAAGGTTGGGTAGATTCACAGCCGCATTTTCTAGGACCGAAACGGCGGCCTTGTAGTCCCCGCGCTTGTATTGCGCCCAGCCGAACGTTTCCTGAAACTGCGGAACATTCGTGTTCTTCAATTCATCCGATAGCGTCAATGCCCGGTTGAGGCTGTCCTTGTCCGATCGATTGTCAAGTAACAGGCTGACCAGATTATTGATCGCGACCAAAGACTTTGGCTGGTCCTTTAGGATGCTTTCATACTGTGCGATCGCCGTATCATTATCCCCCTTCTGGATCTGCAATCCGGCAAGCGCCAATCGAAAATTGGGATTGCCCGGCAGTTCACGAAGCCCTGCCTGCATGAGGTCCACGGCCGCATCCAGGTTTTTCCGCCGGACGTAAAGCTCGTAAAGCGCGGTATAGCCGATCGGATCCTTTGGCTGCTGTGCGACTGCGGCCTTCAGGCTCTGCAGAGCCTCATCATCCTTATTCAGAGCCAGCAACGCCTGCCCAGTGAGTACGAGAAGCTGCGCATTCCCCGGGAACTTAGTGTTCATGTCCTGCAGCAAGGACATCGCCTTATTCGGCTGGCCTTGCCTGATATAGCCTGACACCAGAGCCACAACGGGCCCCACCGAATCCGGGGCTGCCTTATGCGCGTTTTCCATAGCGGAAACGCTCTCGTCAATTTTATTCTCTCCGGCCAGAGCGGCGGCGCGAATCTGGTCGGCGAGCCCGCGCTGTTCGCCCAACCGTCCGATCGCATCCGCTAAGCCCAGTGCGCCCGCCCAGTTCTTACGGGACAATCTGATTTGGGCCAGCGAGGACAGGATCTGCACATTTCCAGGATTGCGACCCGCAACCTCGACTAGTACGTCTTCCGCGTGGGTGAGGTCACCCTTGCGCTGCAGGAACGCGACATAGCGAAGAGCGACGCCGGGATCAAGATTCGACGATTTGAGCGCATCTGCGTATTGACGTTCGGCGAGTTCGGGCTTCTCGCCGCGCTCGTAAGCCACCGCCAGCAAAATTAAAAGATCGGCAGACTTCGGTTGATCGTTCAGAGCTTCACGCAGGTCTGCGACAGCGCCGTCGATCTCACCCTTGTCGATCTTCATTGACGCGCGCAGTCGCAAAGCTCCGACATTGCGTCGATCTGACGCCAAGATCTCGGAAATCAAGGACTCCGCGGTAGCTCGATCTCCCTTGCCGACATTTATCTCAGCGATGCTTAGCTGTGCCGTAGTTTTCCTGGCGGGGGTCTTCGCGGACTTCGCCATTGTCTGCAACAATTGCGCCGCGTCGTCGACTTTGCCTTGCGCGGCCTCCAATTGGGCGAGCGCGAGCTGATAATCGAAAACGTCACCCCCCGCCTTGATGCGCGCATCTAATTCGGCCCTCGCCGCTTCGGGGCCTTTGACTGAGTTCAAAAAACGCACCAGATCAAGACCGGCTTTGCTATCCGTCGCGTCCGCCTCAGCTCTCGCTCGAAACTCCTTCTCGGCCTCGTCGAAACGCCGTTGCGCCATCAGAACCTGAATCAACTGACTGCGATAGGTAGCCTGCTTGGGATCCTGAGCGATGATTTTGCGAAGCAAAGCTTCCGCCCTTTGCAGATCGCCTTTTCGCAGAAGGAGCTGGATCTGTTCCACAGCGATTCTGGTTTCATCTTTCGGTTCGGGATGCAGGGCATCGAGCAATTTCAATGCCCCGTCCGTATCGCCTTCCGACGCTTTTCTCGCCGCGACATACCCGACCGCATCCACGTTATTGGGGTCGATCTCCATGGCGCGCTGCGCTTCCTTTAGCGCTCCGGCCGGGTCGTTGGTCCTCGCCAGGATCGCCGCCTTTAAGGCATGGAGATTGGCATTCGGCGCGTCACCCTCCTTGGCAACATCCAGGACCTTCAAGGCCGCCTCTGCGGCACCGCCGGCGATCATGATCCGGACAAGTTTCAGCCTCGCCTCGAGATCGGCTGGATCAAGCTCCACGATGCGTTGCAAGTCGAAGAAGAGCGACTGCGCTTTGGTACGCTCGTCGATCCCGGCAAGCGCCCGCCAAATTTCAATTTTGTCGGCCTTGTATTTGACGGCATTCTGCAATTCGAGCCGGGCATTAAGATCGTCTCTTTTGGCGATCAGCGCCATGCCGCGATCGTAATAACTCTGAGCCCGCTCTTCGGGTGAACCACAGCCTGCAAGACCGACAATCGACAGGATAACAATGGTGTGCAGATATATCGAAAGGGGTCGCAAGCCTGTCATATCGATCCCTCTCGATGATACTCGGCTGGGTTTAGATAATTTGATCCGCGGACGCTGCGCTGCTCGGCGAGGTCTTCCATACCAACGTCTCGTCGGAAAGAAGAAATTCGAAACCGTTCCGTCGAAATGCTCGGACAATGGCGGGTGAAACTCCAATAAAGCGAAGCGCCTGCCCTCTCTTTAGCAGCTGTTTGCGAACCATCAGCAACAATCCGAAGAAGCGCGGGTCAAGCAGGCGCGTCCTCGAAACGTCCACGTGGATCGCCTTTCCCTTGCTTAACGCTTGCCGGAAGGCGTTTATGGCCTTATCGGCGTGAGCCGCGACCGCGAGGCCAGAAAGACCGACGACAACCGCATGCTCTTGTTCGCCTAATTCGATCCGAAGGCCCTCACCTATACGCGCGCTGCGAAAGCGCGTCCACAGCATCTGTACTGCCAACGGCAGCGCACCGATTAAAAGGAGCCGCAGTAGGCTCTTGCCATCGGTCCAATAGCGCCGCCAGAGATAAGGCTCCTCTTTAATGCGCCATAACCATTCAAGACCAGCGCGCCTGACATAAAGCGGAGCCCTATTGATTGTCCCAGCTTCATAATTAATCGTTGCGCCGAACTGGGCTCGGACCGGGATTCGAAGGCGGTCGTGGTTTTGCAGCAACCAGGCCTGAGCTTTCTTAGCGTTCAAAAAAACCGCCAAAATGTCTGCACCGCTTGCGTTGATAGTTTCAATGATTTCTTCGCTACTCATCTCATCGACAGTACCAAAGCCCGGATTGAGGGTGCCCACACATTTTAGTCCGCCTGATTTGGCATTTAAATTTTTGCCAACAAGCGCCGCCAGATCGTCAGCGCCACCAAACAAGAACACGCTAAGTCGTCGATCAAATCGATCAGTTAACTTAAGTGCATGGAACAGATCCGCGCCTGAAACACGATCCTTGATCGGCACACCTAACAGTCTCGCGATCCAGACAATAGGCATTCCGTCAACTGGACAGAGATCGCTCAGCAGCAGGCATTCTCGAAACTCCTTCTCAACCCGGCTGGTTATCAAAAAATTGACATTCGGAGTGGAAAGCAGAAACGGCTTCCTGTATTTGACCGCTGCATCCAATCTCCTCAGCGCGGTCAACAGCCCCATCGCATCGATCGGAATGCCGAGAATACCAAAGACTTGCCGCGACAATTCATCCCGGTGCGAATTTGGAATTGAATCGATTTCAGAATCGGCGCCCCGTATCAAACTTCGTTGAAATCCACTCGCGGCCAAGGGCATATTGCTACAATCGCTTTAAAGGTGAAATTTGTTTTGATTTTTAACAGTATATTTCTATTAATACATCAAATTTGCTAGCGAACACCAGATTTTTCTAACTTGATTAATAGCGATCATCAGTTGCCGATGGCCTGTCGTGCCTTCGTTTTGCATTGCAACAATTACCAGGGGACGCCCGAATTAACTGCAAAACTGGGTTTGAACACAAGCTTCGACGATCCCTGGATTGTTACGTCATCAAAGATCGGGCCAACCGGACATTCGCGGTTCTCCTGGCTTTAGCTTGCGGTTCGATCTGCGACCATTGCGACTTTGGGGGTATTGCGTCTCAATTTTCTTTAAATCCGACCGGCTTGGCTGCTTTGGCGGCTTTTGATCCCGGCGCTTAATTATCGGGAGTGCAAGCGAACAGCGATCAAAGCCCCGCGCTCCCGATTTAGCTTTCTCGGGAGACATCACGCTTAACGAGCGAGTCTCGTTGTAGCTTGCGAGAAAATGGCTTACGCTGTTTTTAACAATAAAAATGGGGGTATTTCATCGCCGTGAAAGAACCTGTTTGAATGTCGTGGAGCGAGCGTGAAACGCCAAAAACTAACAAAAGCCGGAATTAGTGTCGGGCGATCCAAAAGAAACCCGCTCGGCGTTTGCTATGCCGAGCTGTTGAGGTTACGCGCGGCTGTCCTGCAGGCCTTATTGGAGAAAGCGACCTCACGTGACCGGCGCCCCGTCTGAGTGAAGCCATGCACTCTCGTATCTTCAATACTCGCGTCATCTCGTCGCCGTTTCCCCGCGCGATGATCCGTTTGATCATCTCGCGCTATCGTTCAGCTAATGTCGACCCGAGATGGAGACATGTTAGCGAAGGTCCGCGGAGGAACTCACGCAATTGATCTTTACGCCGCTAATACGCGGGGCCCGGTGCACCCACCATATCAAGGAGGGTTGATGAAGATGGGGTGAGGAAGCACCGCCCAATTAAGGTTAAATAGACAATTCTCCCGAAACAAATTAATCTTGAGCGCAAAACGCCAAAATGAGCAGAGGCACCATTTTTAAGGTGATGACCGCGGCAGCTTGGGCGTCAATCGCTGTCATCGCTTACGCCACTCTGACTCACGTCGGTTTCGTCTACTCGATATATTTCAGGCTATCGCCGATTTTGATGCGGCCGCAGATGAGAAACTATGCTCATTTTGAACACCTCATCTCCTTTGCTGCCGTTGGGATGCTTTTTAGCTTCGCCTATCCTCGACGCCCCCTCCTCGTGTGCTGCATTGTTTTGGGCGGAGCCGCGCTCCTTGAGTTCTTGCAGACACTGACGCCAGATCGCCACGGCACGCTGGCTGATGCGTTGGAAAAAATGGTTGGCGGCGCGGCGGGCATATTTTTAGCGAGACGAATGCTCCGAATGGCTGGCGGATACTGGACTTCTTAGAATAGGCCTCAAGGTTGCGCCAGGCTATCACAATGCCGCGCTTCACGTGCTGAGGGGTTGATCCTGCCGCCGTGTCACGGACTTACATCTCGACATCAGGTCTCGCAAGGGCGCGCACGTGCCATTTCATTTGTGGCTGGCTTTGCCGCAAACAAAATCGGCCGGTCCCAACCGGCACGCGTAGAACTGATGTAGGTTTGTTGCTGCAGCACTGCTGAAGGCTGTCAGGGTATCCAAGTTGATAGATAAATAAACGTGTGTAGAAAGGCTCTACAGAGACGATAAAGTCGATGTATTGAAGCCCACGCGGTATCTTGCCGCTCAGGTCAATGAGACGATCGCCGAGTTGGCATGCAAGCGCTGCCACAATTAATAGCTTATCCGTTGATGCCTCCCGACTTTGTCCCGTTGAGTGGCGCCGCACAACATCTTTTGCTTGTCGAAGACTCGATTTAGCGCAGAATCTGACGAGTACGAATCACATAGTGGATATGCCGAGGGATTTCGGCGACAACCATCGAGGCTGTGACATTCGGAATCATGCTTTCCTGGACGCCAAGCGTTTTTGTTGATGGCATATTTATTGTGGCGCGCGCCGCCCGGGGGCCGGATTAAATGAAGTGCAGCGCGCACGAGGGAATGCAGCGCACGAATCCCCTACTTCCAGTCAACAGACCGGTCAGTGAAGCGTCGTGAGTTCCTTTAAAATCGAAAATATATGGGACACGCAAGCTTTCCCTGATCGGTGCTGGGACCGATTGGCTGCGGTACTGGCTTTGATCCCCGAAGATAGGGCTAAGAGGCCAAATTCCCGCGATGCGCTGCCTTCGTCCCAGCCGGTGCAAAACCGCGCAATCCTCACTGGATGGCCTCGGCAAATCAGAAAGAAGCGTTAACCAATTTGTGGGATAAATCTCAAATCCAGAAGGGGTTTTTCGATGTCAAAGCTTGCAATTGACGAGAAGGTCAATGATGCAGCCCACGCCCATCAGAGCGGCTCGTTGGTCGCCGTGTTTCCAACGGTTGACGGAAACTTTAGATACGTTGTTGACGGGGAAGGGGACGGCCTGCTCCAATCCTCCCCCGAGGAAGAAGTTATCGCCCGCCCCGCTAATCTAATGTGAATGCACACGCTACCGCCACTCTTGAGTGGCCCAGTGGTACCCTCGAACACGGCAATTGGAACTAGTTTGGTCAAGGGTCAAACGATGGGCAAGCGGTCGCTTTTGATTGCATTCGCTGTCATTTTGCTAAGCTCAAATGCATACGGCGCAGACGGAACGGGGCATACCCACGAGTTTGGGTGTCGCTTACTTGCCTCTGAGACCCGCCTGCCGAGCGATAAGATTGAAGCGGTCAAAGTGGGCGAATGCTCCGGTGCCATTGATGCCGTCTTCATGTTGAGGCGCGCGCTAGATCACAGCATTCGCTTTTGTCCGCCGCCGAGAGTGGCTTTCGGGCAGAATGTAAAAATTGTCGTGAAATACTTGGATGACCATCCGGAGCAGATGAACGACGATTTTACATTGTTGGTAGTAAGGGCCTTCAATCAAGTATGGCCTTGTCCAAATGCTAATTAAGAAGGGGCCTGGAGACCAGCATGTAGCTGTCAGGCAGCGTCGCTGAGACGCTAACCCTCGGGAGCTCGCAAAGATGTTCGAGGTCGTGGGCCCGATATCACCGCAGTGGATCCCTGCAGCCGCCTTCCTCATGCACCGGGTTCGTTTGTCGCCTCCATTTGCAACGCCGTTGCGGTTGAACGACAATGGGCCCTCACCCTATCTGCTTTGGCTGGAAAGGAAAAATTAACCATACCGGGTTAGCTAGTTGATCAATCCGCGCCGATTGGATGAGCAAGTCTTGGCCATGAGCAGACGATTGGTGTTTGTAATCGGGGCGGGATTTGCTCTTTCCGGCTGCTGCCTTGGAAGTGGGTGCTACATTGAACCTCCGAGTGGCGCACTGACACGTTTGGGTGAATTCGGTCCCATTCCGGTACGTAATAGTGTGAAATCCGCAAAGGCTCGAAAGAAGAGCGAAGCGGTGGCATCTGACGACGCGTCTCCTAAGGAGGCGGACTTGGCTACGCTAAGGCCATATTCGGAGGAATGGTGGTCTGTTCGCGATGCTATCGACCGCGCCGATGAGCTTAAATTGTCGAAAAAGCTGATCATCTGCCGAGGTTGTGTGCCGTCGCAGCCCGATGATCACACGGCCTCAATTACAGCTAAATAAGCGTTGGGTTTTCCCTGAACGCTCGCTCCTGCGATCACGAGGCTGATCGCGAGAATCGCAATGGTCACTGTGGTTGGCCTTACACTCAACCATGCAAACTGGAGGCTCGAGGCAAATCTGAGAAAACTCGTGTTTGGAGGGTTATGCGGTTATACGTGCCGAGCCAGGAAGTACCTGCGCCGCCCAGGGCGCTGAATTATTCGCTACACGCCACCAGTAGGGTACCAATCGAGACCCGAAGCTTGACGATGCCAAGCGATAATATGCTGTATGTCCGACAATAATTAGCTCAACTTGTACTCCGCCGGAGCTTTTGTTTGCGCGGTAGCTGCTGCGCTCGGCGACGGCCCCGGTCGGATGGGGGCTGTATCTTAAAATCTTCTAGTGTCTTCCCGGATTTAAGCTGTGCGGCGAGCCAGCGGGGCCGCTTCCCGCGCCCCGCCCAAGTCTCGGAAGGCTGCGCGGGATTTCTGTATTTCGGAAAAACCTGCTGATAGGGGCGCCGTGCACGACCAATCTTACCGACATCGTACTCATTCAAAACAACTTCACCTTTTAGCTGGCGTAGTTTGCGTTCGAGTTGAGCTCGTTCGGCGATTATCTTCTTCGTGAGAACAGCGGCGACTTCTTCATGAAGTGTCCATAGCTGGTCGACCGACAGCGATTTGAGATCATGACGTTTCATAGTCTTAGTCGGCTAGGTCTATCTGTTGTGGATCCACTACGGCGACAGGCTACCGCGTTAGAGGCGTGTCTGATTCTGCTGAGCGTCGCACTGAT
>WNFM01239544.1_pt1 | contig 16642 bp, 13 predicted proteins | sample 5400271 | NCBI WGS metagenome assembly WNFM01 (sample SAMN13153352, study PRJNA577476) | soil metagenome | isolation source: 60 cm saprolite on Douglas fir-dominated hillslope | place: USA:California | collected 2013-09-17
GCATCGAGCTTCTGCTGATGGTCGGCGCTAAGTTTTGCGATGGTCTTTTGCAGGAACTCGACATTGCTCTGCAGGCAACTGGTGCGCCGTTCCATGGTTTTTTCGACGGTGCAGATTTCGATGCCTGGAACGTCCTGCGCATGGCTGCCCGTTGATATCAGCATGCAGGGTGTCAAAACCACCGACGCGACGCAGGCGATGCGGCCGAACATGAAAATCCTTAATCCAAAGAGCGCTCGTCACGGTCAATTTGTTGCGAGCGAAGGGCAAGGCCGCCATGATATCACACTGAAACCTCAATCGCGCGTTGAGGTTTTGCGATGAAGACCCCAGCTAAGGCAAGGGACAGGATTCAAGGGCGCGGAACGCAGGGCGCGTGTGCGCGTCTTTCTTAGGGAGAATCGAAAAAATGGCAACGCGCGAACGACGTCTGGCCGAATTCGATGGCAATGGAGAACCGCCGCCGGATCTGGCGGTTCAGGTGCTGTGCGGCATGGCGCAACCATGAATCGGGCGTCACTGTCGAGGCGACTGTGGTGGGCTGGCGCCTGCGCAAGCCGATGCCTCTTCAAAGCTAGCGCTTATCAAGGCCAAGCCCCATCAAAGCCAAGCCCCATCAAAGCCAAGCCTGATCGAAGCCAAGCCTGATCGAAGCCAAGCCTGATCGAAGGCACGTCTCGTCAAGGTTAGGCCTTGGGGAATCGCGCGCTGTGCCAAAATGCGACGGAAACCGCTAGCGTCTAACGGGCATCTTAAGGTTCGGAACGCGCATGGAACGAACCGCGCCCGAATCAGCCGTGAAGCTCCGTACTCCGGTGTTCACGGCTAGATGTCGGCATTAGCCCCAGACGTCGCACCACATCCAGCAGCGCCGCGACCGACCGCAGCCAGCGGCCGACCACAAACGTTAATTCCTCCGGAGAGGACGCTTAACGCTGTTGCACTTAACGCTGTCGACTATTCCGCCTGGGCTATTTCCAGGGCGTCACCGGCGGCACATTGTCGGTGGCCGGCGGCACGTCGACGGTCTTGAAATCAGCCGGGCTGACGATCTCGAGATATTCCATGTCCGGCGAGTAATCGAACAGGTAGTGCACGATGCCGGGCCGCTGATGCACGACATCGCCGGCCTTCACCAAAGTCGGCTTGTCTTCGTACATGAAGCGCGCCCAGCCTTTGGTCATGATGACGATCTGGAAATCGCATTCGTGCTTGTGCCAGCCGGTGCCGTCTTCCGGCGGCATGTCGGCATTGGCCTTGACCAGATGGCAGATCACCTGGCCGCCGGTGGCGTCCGCGATGCCAAGATCGCGATACAGGAAGAAGTCGCGCAGGCCCCCTCCCTTGAATTCGGTATCCTCGGGTTTGACGTGAGAAAATTTGCTGACGACCGCATGCTGGTTCATCCTATGCCTCCACTGTTCTTGCCGATGCAATCGCGCCAACCCTGCAGCGTCCAATTTTTTGGCAACGCCAGATCGTCGTGTTCGCAGCCCTATTGTGCTATGCGAAAATCACGCCAGCCGCGTTGCACCGCGGCGATTTCGCGCGGCGCCAGTCCTGACGTGCCGAAGCCGCTGTAGGCAATCTGAAATTTGGGTTGAACGATTTTCCGAGCGTCAGCGCCGGCTTGGCGGCGCCGGCCGCGCAAACGCTCAGTTTGGCACCAAGTTAAGCAAAACCTGCCCGATGCTTGAGCCCTTCAAACAGGCAACCCTGGGTGCGCGCTGCCTAATATTCGACCTCGAGCTCCTCGATGTCGGCCGGCTCGGCTTTGGCAGCCTCGATCCATTCCTGCATCTCCGGCAACCCCATGATCATTTCGGCATAGGTCTTGAGCCTCGGGTCGAGCTTCACGTCATAGGTCATGAAGCGCGTCACCACCGGCGCGTACATGGCGTCAGCCATGGTGCGCTGTTCGCCGAACAGGAACGGCCCGCCGGATTTGGCCAGGCACTCGCGCCAGATCGTGCAGACCCGATCGATATCGGCCTGCGCGCGCGACCAGATCTTGAAGCCGGGGAAATGACCTTTCAGATTGACCGGCAGCGACGCGCGCAAGGTGGTAAATCCCGAATGGATTTCGCCGCAGATCGATCGGCAATGCGCCCGCAAGACGCGGTCCGCCGGCAACAGACCGGCATTCGGCATGGTCTCGTTGAGATATTCCGCGATCGCCAGTGTATCCCACACGGTAGCGCCCTCGTGGCGCAGGCACGGCACCAGAATGGACGACGACAGCAGCAGGATTTCGGCGCGCGCTGACGCATCGTCAGGCGCGGTAACGATCTCGTCGAACTCGAGCCCGGAAAACTTGGTCAGCAGCCAGCCGCGCAGCGACCACGACGAATAATTCTTGCTGCTGATGGTCAGTGTCGCTTTCGCCATATGGCTTTTCCCTTACACCTGAACGCCCGCGAGGGCCAAGCGGGCACCGCTTCTCGCCGAAGCGTGCCACGGCCAATGCCCATTATCTATACTTTGCGTATTTTATGCAGCAAGCCACGTGCCAGTTTCTGAGGCTGATTGACTTCGCTTTGGCTTCGTTATTGCATAGCAATAGGGACAGGGGCGGATCCGGATGATGTCTATGATGTATCAAGCGTATCAGAACCACATGGACCTCACGGCGCCATGGCGGAGCGGGGCGGCGCACGCGCTGAAATATCTTAACCTCGTTCCGCAAGGTGTCTCCGACAAACTGTTCGGGCGGCTCGCCGCGGCGCTGGAATTGATCTCGCGCACCTCCCTCACCTATACGCGCCCGCCTTACGGCATCGACAAGGTGCTGGTGGGCAATCAGGAGCTGGAGGTGACCGAGGAAGTCACCTATGCGACGCCGTTCGCTTCGCTGTTGCATTTCAAGAAGGAAAATTCGCCGGAACAGCCACGCCTATTGCTGGTGGCGCCGATGTCCGGCCATTTTGCCACGCTGTTGCGCGGCACGGTGAAGACGCTGCTGCAGGATCACGACGTCTACATCACCGACTGGCACAACCCGCGCCACATTCCGCTCGATCAAGGTAAATTCGGCCTCGACGAATATACCGAGCACCTCATCACCTTTCTCGATCAACTGGGCCCGCGCTCGCACATGGTCGCGATCTGCCAGCCGTCGGTGTCGGCACTCGCGGCGGCCGCAATCATGTCGGAGGACAACCACCCTGCACGTCCCGCGACGCTCACGCTGATGGCGGGACCGATCGATACGCGCATCCAGCCGACCAAGGTCAACGATTTCGCCAAGAGCAAGCCGCTGAAATGGTTCGAGGACAATCTGATCAACTATGTGCCGTTGCAGTGCAAGGGCGCGTTCCGCCAAGTCTATCCCGGCTTCGTGCAGCTCACAGCCTTCGTGTCGATGAATCTCGAGCGCCACATCAAGCAGCACATCGATCTCGCCGATCATCTGGCCAAGGGCGAGAAGGAAAAGGCCGAAACCATCAAGACGTTCTACGACGAATATTTCGCGGTCATGGACCTGCCGGCGGAATTTTATATCGAAACCATCCGCGACGTGTTTCAGGAACATCTGTTGCCCCAGGGCAAATTGACCTATCGCGGCCGCCCCGTGAACCCCGCCTCGATCAAGCGGATGGGGCTGATGACGGTCGAAGGCGAGAAGGACGACATCTGCTCGATCGGCCAGACCTTGGCGGCGCAAGACCTCTGCACCGGCGTGCGCGCCTATCGCAGGGTACATCACATGCAGGCCGGCGTCGGCCATTACGGCGTGTTCAGCGGCAAGCGCTGGAACAACGAAATCTATCCGCTGTTGCGCGATTTCGTGCACGTCAATTCGTGAGCTGTTCGCCTCGTCGTCGTTGCGAGGAGCGAAGCGACGAAGCAATCCAGTGTCACTATGCCGCGCTATGGATTGCTTCGCGCGCTCGCAATGACGGTCGGGCTCATTCCATCTAGGCTGGCCCCCGTTTGCGGGATATTGTTGCCTCGTCTGGTCAAGGACGGCCGCTTTAAAGAGTCGTCCAGGGAGGAACGATCATGAGATTGAAATTGGCTAATTTCCGCAGCCTCGTGCTCGGCCTTGCAGGCGCGCTGCTGCTAGCAGGCTCCGCAAGCGCCGCCGAGGTCCGGGTGATGATCTCGGGCGGACTGACAGCGGCCTATAAGGAGCTGGTGCCGGAGTTCGAGCGTGCAACCGGCAACAAAGTGCTCACCGCCTACGGGCCGTCGATGGGGACCACCGTCAATGCGATCCCGGTCCGGCTCGAGCGCGGGGAACCCGCCGATGTCCTGATCATGGTCGGCTATGCGCTCGGCGACCTCGTCAAGCAGGGCAAGGTGATTGCCGACAGCCGTCTCGATCTCGTCAAATCACCGATCGGCATCGCGGTGAAATCCGGCGCACCGAAGCTGGATATCAGCTCGGCGGAAGCCGTGAAGCGCGCGCTGCTGGCGGCGAAATCGGTCGCCTATTCCGACAGCGCCAGCGGCGTCTATGTGTCGACCGAAATGTTCGCCAAGCTCGGCATTGCCGATGAGATGAAAGACAAGGCCAGGAAGATTCCCGCCACGCCCGTGGGCGAAATCGTGGCACACGGCGACGCCGAGATTGGCCTTCAGCAGATCAGCGAACTGAAACCCGTCGCCGGCATCGACATTGTCGGGCCGTTGCCAGACGAGCTGCAGAAGATCACGGTGTTTTCAGCGGGGATCGCGACTGTCTCCAAAGAGCCCGAGGCCGGAAAAGCGCTGATAAAGTTTCTCGCCTCGCCCGCCGCCCGCGACGTGATCGTCAAGAGCGGCATGGAGCCAATCCGGGCGGGCGCTACGAATTAGCTGCGCGCCAAAGGCCCGCATCATTTCACCCGGATCGGCGTCTCCTTCAACCCGTTATTGTCGTAGGCCTTGCGCAGCACGCCGTTTGATGCGGCGTCCGTCATGAATTTGGTCACGAATGCCAGCGCCAGCGGATGATCGAGCGGCACCGCCACCGCCGTTATGGTCTGCTTGAAAGTTTCGTCCAGCACCCGTGTTCCCGGGATTTTCTTGGCCATGGTGTTGAGCTCGTCGCGCGACAATGCGAACGCATCGACCTCGCCGTTTTTCAAAAGGCCGAAGATCTCGTCATAGGTCTGATAGCCGGTGACCTTTGCGTTTTTCAGATGCGCCATCGCGCCGCGCATGACGGTGGTGTTATTCACCGCCGCGACTTTGACGCCGGGCTGATCGAGCATCTTGAAATCAGTCACTGACGAACCCGCTTTGACAATGTAGGTCGTATCCGCAACGTCGTAAGCCGGCCCGAACGACATCTTGGTCTCGCGCTCCGGATCTTTCGGCAGGAAGCTGACGTCCCACGCGCCCTTTGACGCGGCGTCCGTGATCTTCCCGGAGTTCTGGTAGGCGACATATTCGACGGGAACACCGAGCCGCGCCCCCATCGCCTTGCCGAGATCGACCGGCACCCCGACAAAGCCTCCGGCTTCGTTTTTGGTGCACCAGAACGCGCCGCCCGCCGGGCTGATCCCGATCGCGACCCGCAGTCTGCCGGTCGGCGCGATCTCGTCCTTCAGCGGATCGGCACTCGCGGGACCGGCCATCATGACAGACACCCCCAGAACGACGCTGGCGATGCGCGGCAAAGATCGATTAGACATCGGATACTTCCTCATATCCGCCTCATATCGGAGCGTTATTTAGTGATCGAGCCCTTCACCGGGCAATTGTGTTCGATTGCGAGAAAAGGTGAAAGCCAGCTGTCCAATTTTTAGTCGCCGTTTGTCGAGAGTTTCATCTTGCGGCGGGGATTGGCGCCATGTGAGCCTCTCCGGGATATGGATTTCGACCATCCCCAAAGCCTGCACTCCCGTGCATCGACATGGCTTGCCGCCAGTGTTCGCGGGTCGAACCATCGGATCAAGCCAATAGTAAGGTAGCTCATGCTGAAGAAAATCGTGTTCGGCCTCGTTTTGATCTTTGGCGCGGGCGCTGCACTCGCCGAGGAACCGAAGATGGGAGGCGTCGTCAACGCGGTGATCCAGCCCGAGCCGCCCGGGTTGATGCTCGCCATGATCCAGAACGGCCCGACCCAGATGGTGGCCGGCAATATCTTCGAAGGGCTGTTGCGTTACAGCCCCAAACTGGAGCCGCTGCCCGGCCTCGCCGAAAGCTGGACCGTCAGTGACGATGCCAAGGTCTATACCTTCAAGCTCAAGCCGGGCGTGACCTGGCACGACGGCAAGCCGTTCACCTCCGCCGACGTGCTGTTCTCAATCGAGATGCTCAAGCAGACCCATGCGCGCGCGCGCAACAATATGGTGCAGGTCGAAAAGGTCGAGGCGCCCGACGATTTGACGGTTGTCTTCACCTTAAAACAGCCGTTCGGCCCGTTCCTCGGCATTTTCGAGGTCGGCTCGATGCCGATCGTTCCAAAACATCTTTATGAAGGCACCGACTACAAGACCAATCCCTACAATAACGCGCCGATCGGAACCGGTCCCTTCATGTTCAAGGAATGGCAGAAGGGCTCGTTCATCCACCTCGTGAAAAATCCGAACTATCACGTCAAGGGCAAGCCCTATATCGACGAAATCTACTGGCAGATCATCCCGGATGCCGCGGCCCGTTCGGTCGCGTATGAAACCGGCAAAGTCGACGTCCTGCCCGGCGGGTCGGTGGAAAATTTCGACGTTCCGCGCATCAGCAAGCTGAAGGACACCTGCGTCACCGGCGCCGGCTGGGAGTTCTTCAGTCCGCTCGCCTGGCTATGGCTCAACAATCGCGCTGGTCCCACCGCGGACAAGCGAATTCGTCAGGCCATCATGTACGCGGTAGACCGCGACTTCGCCAAGGACGTGATCTGGAACGGGCTCGGCAAGGTTGCCACCGGCCCGTCGGCGTCGACCATCAAGTTCTATACCGACGACGTGCCGAAATATCCCTACGATCCGGCCAAGGCCAAGGCACTGCTGAAGGAAGCCGGCTACAATGGTGAGAAGATCCGGATGATGCCACTGCCCTACGGCGAAACCTGGCAGCGCTGGGGTGAAGCCGTGAAGCAGAACCTGCAGGACGTCGGCATGAATATCGAGACGGTGGCCACCGACGTGCCCGGCGCCAATCAGAAGATCGGCGACTGGGATTACGACATCGCCTTCACCTATCTCTATCAGTATGGCGATCCCGCGCTCGGCGTCGGCCGCAACTACATCTCGAGCCAGATCATCAAGGGCCAGGTGTTCAACAATGTCGAGGGCTATTCCAATCCCGAAATCGACAAACTATTTGCCGACGGCGCGGTCGCGACGCCGGATTCCAGGCGCAAGGAGATCTACGAGAAGGCGCAGAAAATCCTGGTCGAAGACGTGCCGGTGGCATGGATGCTGGAACTGCAGTTTCCGACCATCACAAAGTGCAAGATCAAGGACCTCATCACGACGGCCATCGGCGTCAATGACGGTTTTCGCGATGCCTGGATCGACAAGTGAGGGCAGGCGGCGCCTCAACGGGCCGCGCTGCGGCTAAGATGAGCGTTTGATGCTGTCATTCGTGGCCCAGAGGATCGCAAAGGGCGCGATCGTTCTGCTTGCGATCATCGTTCTCAACTTCTTCCTGATCCGGCTTGCGCCCGGCGACCCGGCCATCGTGATGGCCGGCGAGGCCGGCGCAAGCGACAAGGTCTTCGTCACCCAATTGCGCGAGAAATTCGGTCTCGACAAGCCGCTGCCGGAGCAATTGTTTCTCTACGTCAAGGGTATCCTCTCTTTCGATCTCGGCTTTTCGTTTCGCCAGCAGGCCCCCGTCGCAAAATTGATCTTGGATCGGCTGCCGGCGACGTTGTTGCTGACGATGACGGCGTTCGCGATCTCGCTCGCGCTCGGTATTCTGTTTGGCGCGCTGGCGGCGCGCCGGGCAGGAACCTGGGCGGACACCGCGATCACGGCAGGCGCGCTGGTGTTTTACGCTACGCCGCTGTTCTGGATCGCGCTGATGGCGATCTTGCTGTTCTCGGTGGCGCTGGATTGGCTGCCGAGTTTTGGTTACGAAACGGTCGGCGCCAACTACACGGGTTTCGCCCATGTGTTTGACGTCGGCGCGCATCTGATCATGCCGGCGATGACGATCGGCCTTTTCTTCATGGCGACCTATGCGCGCATGACCCGCGCCTCGATGCTGGAGGTGAAGCGGCTCGATTTCGTCAAGACCGCGCGCGCCAAGGGGCTCAGCGACAACGTCATCCAGCGCCGCGACGTGCTGCGCAATGCGCTGTTGCCGGTGGTGACGCTGGCCGGCCTGCATTCCGGCACCCTGATCGGCGGCGCGGTGCTCACCGAAACGGTGTTCGCCTGGCCGGGAATCGGCCGGCTGATGTACGAGGCACTGCTGCAGCGCGACTACAATCTCTTGCTGGGCGTGTTCGTGGTGTGCTCGGCGATGGTGCTGATTTTCAATCTCATCACCGACCTGGTCTACCGCATGGTCGATCCGCGCATCGACTTCGCCGCATGAAGCAGCTTTCGAAAGACATGCTGCGCAATCCGAGCGGGCTGATCGGCCTCGCCATCCTCCTGCTCGCCATTGTCATCGCCGTGTTTGGACCGCTGATGTTTCCGAATTCGCCATGGCGCATGGTGCAACGGCCGTTCCTGCCGCCATTTGCATTGTCGAGCGTTCCGCTCGGCACCGATGCGCTCGGACGCGACGTCTTTGCCGGCATTATCTACGGCGCGCGCGTCTCACTGTTGGTCGGCCTGGTCTCGACGCTCGCGGCACTCGCGGTCGGCATTCCCGTTGGCGCCATCGCCGGCTATTTCGGCGGCCGCATCGACGATGCGCTGATGCGGTTCACTGAGTTTTTTCAGACCATTCCGAGTTTTGCGCTCGCGATCGTCCTGGTTGCGATCCTCCAGCCTTCGATCTATTCCATCGTCGCATCGATCGCGATCGTCAGTTGGCCGCCGGTGGCGCGGCTGGTACGTGGAGAAGTTCTGTCGTTGCGCACCCGCGAATATGTCCAGGCCGCGATCGTGGCCGGCCAAACCAACGGATGGATCATCTGGCACGAAATCCTGCCCAACGCGCTTTCGCCGGTCATCGTGCTGGCATCGCTGATGGTCGCTACCGCGATCCTGCTGGAATCCTCGTTGTCGTTCCTCGGCCTCGGCGATCCCAATTTGATCTCGTGGGGCTATATGGTCGGCGCCGGCCGCACCGTGATCCGGCAGGCGTGGTGGATCACTGTGTTTCCCGGCCTCGCCATCCTGATTTCGGTGCTCGGCCTCAACCTGGTCGGCGAAGGCCTCAACGACGCGCTCAATCCGCGGCTTGCTAGGGATGGGCGCTGAGCATGCCTGCCGATCCCGCCGTCAGCATCAAGAATTTGCGGATTGTGCTGCCGCCGGGCGGCGAGCGCGCTTCGTTCGATCTCGCGGCGGGCGAGATCGTCTGCGTGGTCGGCGAATCCGGCTCGGGCAAATCAATGTGCGCCCACGCATTGATGGGACTGCTGCCGGACAGCGTCACCACCGAAACCGGCGAGATCATCTTCGAGGGCCACAATCTGCTGGCGCTTGACGACGCCGGCTGGCGCGACCTGCGCGGGCGCCGCATCGCCATGGTGTTTCAGGAGCCGATGACCGCGCTCAATCCCCTGATGCGGATCGGCGAGCAGATGATGGAAATGTTCGAGGCCCATGGCTTGCGCTCGCCGCGCGAGCGCAAAGAAAGGGCCGTGGAGCTCGCGCGCGAAGTCGGCCTGCCCGACCCCGAGCGGATCGTGCGCGCCTATCCACATCAACTATCCGGCGGCCAGCGGCAGCGCGCGATGATCGCGATGGCGCTGGCGCTGGAGCCCGCGGTGCTGGTCGCGGACGAGCCGACCACGGCGCTTGACGTCACCACCCAGGCGCAAATCCTAAAATTGATCCGCGACCTGCAGCGCCGCCGCAATATGGCTGTGATGTTCATCACCCATGATTTCGGCGTGGTCGCCGACATTGCCGATCGCGTCGTGGTGCTGCGGCACGGACAGGTGGTCGAGCAAGGCAGCGCGCAGGAGGTGCTCTCTCGCCCGCGGCATGCCTATACCAAGACGCTACTGTCAGCGGTGCCGTCGATGACCCCGCCGCCGCGGGCACCGCTGACAGACCGCAGCAGGGCGGTCGACGTGATCGGCCTGGACAAGACCTATGTCACTTCAGGCGGCTGGTTTCGGCCGGATCGTAAAGTGCGCGCCGCGGACCAGGTCAATTTCTCGATCCTCAAAGGCGAGACGCTCGGCCTGGTCGGCGAGTCCGGCTCCGGCAAGTCTTCGGTCGCGCGTCTGGTGATGCGGCTGATCGAGGCTGACCGCGGCACCATCCGGATCGGCGACATCGATCTGACGGCGCTTGAGGGCAAGGCGTTGCGCGACCAGCGCCGCCGTATCCAGATGATCTTTCAGGATCCGTTTGCTTCCCTCAATCCACGCCGCAAGGTCGGACAGATCATCAGCGACGGACCGATCGCGCATGGCACCGACCCAAAACTGGCGCGACAGCGCGCCCGCGATCTCTTAGGCATGGTCGGTCTCGACGGCGGCGCGATCGAACGCTACCCGCACGAATTTTCAGGCGGCCAGCGGCAGCGCATCGGAATTGCCCGCGCGCTGGCGCTCGATCCGGAAATCCTTGTCGCCGACGAAGCCGTCTCCGCGCTCGACGTCTCGGTGCAGGCCCAGGTCCTGGAGCTCTTGGAAGACTTAAAGACCCGGCTCGGCCTTTCGATGCTGTTCATCACCCACGATCTGCGGGTGGCGGCGCAGATCTGCGATCGCATCGCGGTGATGCAGCGCGGGGTGATCGTCGAGCTCAAGCCGACCGCGAACTTGTTCGCAGCACCCGAACATCCCTATACGCGCGAATTGCTGGCGGCCGTGCCGGGCCGGCAAAAGCCGGTTTCGCTGTCGGCGTAAGCGACGTCGACAGGCAACGTCAAATTCAGATCTCCGCGCGGAATCCCACCTCGATGATGGCGTCCTGAGGGATCTTGAAGAAATCGGGTGCCCGGCTGGCGATTCGGCTGAGGAACGAGAAAATCGCGAAAGATATCGGTCCCATCGACGACCCCTCCTCGCGGCGAACGATCGTCTCATGGGCAATGTAGTAGTTCTTGTGGTCGAGATCGGCGTCGAACCCGAGCCTGTTGCAGTTGATCAGCGTGAGCGGAATATCCGGCGTCTGCATGAATCCGAGCCTGACCTGGATCCGGTAGAAGCCGTGGCCGAGCCGGTGGACCGAATGGCGCTCGTGAAACGGGACCCGCGGCCGGCGATCGGACACGAACGTCAGGAGAACCACGGTCGCATGCAACACCCTGTTGTGCTCGATGTGACGCAGCAGCATCGGCGAGGCGCCGTGATCGACTTTCGTCAGCCATACCCCCATTCCCGGAGCCCGGCCGATTACGGTGTTGTCGGCATAGACGAGAAATTCCGGGAGCGGCATCGACATCTCATGGAGACGATGTTTGACTTCGGAAGAGCCTTTGCGCCAGCACAGCATCAACACCGCAATGATCGTACCGACGATGAGCGGAAACCAGCCGCCTTCGATGATCTTGAACGAATTCGACACCAGGAACGTGGCGTCGATCGCGCCGAAGATGGCGATGACGGGGATCGCGACGCCCACCGGCCATTGCCATCGCGAAACCGCGACCCGGTAGAGCAGGATCGTCGTGATCAGCATCGTGCCTGACACCGCAATGCCGTAGGCCGCCGCCAGATTTTCCGACGATCTGAAGAGCAGGACCGTGAGCAGCGTCCCCACCATCAATAGCCAATTGGTGGCCGGGATATAGATCTGGCCGGCTTCATCAACCGAGGTCGGCACGATCCTCGCGCGCGGGCACAATCCCATCTGCATCGCCTGCCGCGTCAGCGAGAACACGCCTGAGATCAGCGATTGCGAGGCGATGATGGTGGCGAACGCGGCAAGCGCCACCATCGGGATCAGCGCCCAGGTGGGTGCCAGCTTGTAGAACGGATTGTCGGCCGCGGTCGGGTCGGCAAGGATCAGCGCGCCCTGGCCGAAATAATTGAGGATCAGCGCCGGCAACACCAGCGCGAACCAGGCCTGGCGGATCGCGGTCGGACCGACATGGCCCATGTCGGCGTACAGCGCCTCGCCGCCGGTGAGCGCCAGGAATACCGCGCCGATGACCGCAAAGGAGCCGATCGGGTCGGCTAACAGGAAGCGCGCGGCCTGGACCGGATTGATCGCCTGCAGAATGGCCGGCGCCATCACGATGTTGGTCGCGCCGAGCACGCCAATGACAACGAACCAGACCACCATGACCGGGCCAAACAGCCGGCCGATGCTCTCGGTGCCCCGTTGCTGGATCACGAACAGCCCGATCAAGATCACCAGCGTGACGGGGACGATGAATTTTTCAAATCCCGGCGCGACAAGCTTGAGCCCTTCCATGGCCGACAACACCGAAATCGCCGGGGTGATGACGCCGTCGCCGTACAGCAATGAGGCCCCCACCACGCCAAGCAGAACGAGTGCGGGGAGCCTTGCGCCCTTGGCAACCTGATCGGCTGCGACAAGTGAGAGCAATGCCAGGATGCCGCCCTCGCCGTCATTGTCGGCGCGCAGGACGAAAATGACGTATTTCAGCGACACCATCGCCATCAGCGCCCAGAAAATGAGCGAGACGATGCCAAGCACGTCGGCCGCGGTCGGGACCGGATGGCCAATGCCGGCGAGCGCGACCTGAAAGGCATAAAGTGGACTGGTGCCGATGTCGCCGTAAACGACGCCGAGCGCGGTCAATGCCAAAAACCACGGACTGCCTGCGTGATGAAGGTATTTGGCTTGATCGAGCTTGGCCTCCGATGGGCTTAGAACGACGCCCGCCGCTGAGCGGTCGATCAAGCCACCGACCGGGGCACTCGATGGCATATCCATGTGAACCTCGCGACGAGATCAGACTGCCTGCGCTGGCGCGTTTGGCATTCAAGATTCAGGCCATGTCATGGGATGGATCGTGCACGGAAAGGCAAAGGAAGCGGCAAGGCCGATGGGCTAACCGCCCTCTCCCACCAGCACGAACGGCGCCCAAAGCGAGGGATCGGAGTTTTGCGGCGAGGATGGATCCGCAATCAGTTTTTGCATCGAGCGGCGCAAAGCCTCGGCCCGTCCGATCGTCGGGTTTTTCGCCAGCTCGGAAAATGCCCCCGTCGTCAGTTTCACGGCGGCCTCGGAATCAACCGGCCAATGCGAAACCAACAGCGCCCGCGCGCCCGCATAGAAGAAGGCGCGGGCAAGACCCGACAACCCCTCGGCGCCGGGTTTTTCTCCCGCCGCCGTGTTGCATGCCGACAGCACGGCCCAATCCGCGTCCAGCGTCAACTTTGCGACCCGGCTTGCCGTCAGCAGGCCATCATCGTCAGCCGTCGGATGCTCGGGCAGGCTCAGCACCAGCGCCGGCTCGCTCAATCCGTTGACCTCGCCCGCAACCAGGCCGTGGGTTGCGAAATCGATCACCCGATACTGATCGAGGCTCGCGATCTTCACGTTCGTCACCGTCGCCGCAGCGCCGAGGCGCACATCGCCGTCGGAGGCGCCAAGCTGACGCGCTACCGCGTGCAATTCATCGCCGGTTTCGGGCAGCGCCGGCAGACCCGTGCGCAAGGCGTCGAGGTCGACCATCGTGCCTTTGTAGTAGCTCTGGTACGGCTGCACGTTGCGCGAGACCAGTTTGGCTCTATCGGTACCCGATCGTTGCAGCAGCGGGTCGCCAAAACCGATGAACGGCTTGTTGGCATGAGATGCCTTGGCGTAAACGCGCAGCGCCCGCAGACTGGCAACGGACGGCAACACGGCGATCGCCTTGTCATTGATCAGCCACGCCGCTTTTTTGTATCGGTCAGCCTGGGCAACCGCGGCATCCGGCTTCCGCGTCACCAGAACCTGGAACGGCAGACTGGTCAATGAAGCCGTCGGCACGACCAGAAGTTTTGGTTTCTTCGCCAGCAGATTCTCGATTGGGCCGAACAAGGCAACATAGAGATCATGCGACGCGTCGAGGTCGAACGGTGTTGCCGGCGCACCGTCCGGACCACCCCTGAACAGACCCTTGCGCAGATTGGTGACGCCGTCGGCGAGCTCGCTGACGCGGAGCGGGATCTCCTGCATGGCGGAGTTTTCGCGGGTCACGGCGAAAACATAAGCGCCGTCGCTCATGGCGAGAAACTCCACCAGCGCTTCGTCCGGTTTCAGCAAGGCCTGCGTCTGAGGAAGGCCCAGCGGCGCCGGGTTCGAGAGCTCGGCATAGCCGGGAAATTCGCGCAGGATCTGTGCTGTGGTCTCATCGAGGGATTTTTGCGCGCGCGAGCTCTCGCTGCGAAGACTGGCGAGCAGGGCATCGTTGCGTTTGCCGTCCGGCGCGCCGAGTTCCGAGGTGATACGCTTGTCGAGGCTCTCGAGGGTTGCCTTTAGGTCCTGCTGGCGCCGCACCACCGACGCGACCGCGTCATTGCCGGCCGCAAACCGCGCCGACATCAGGGTGAGCGCGGCACCGGCCTGGGTTTCGTGGAGGCGTTGGGCCGCGACAAAGGCTTCGTTCTTGAGGCTGTCGTCCGGGTGTCCGCCCGAGACGTTCCAGATCGCGCGGACTAGTCCGCTGTCGACATCGCTGAGACGCTTGCCCGGCTCCGTCGCATTGGCCGTCTGTCCTGCAACGCGGCGCAACATCGCTAGCGCGTCAGGCCATTTGTTTTCGTGCGCTGAAATGTCGGCCAGATTGACCATGATCGCCGACGTCGTCAAATGATTGACGCCCAGCTTGGACTGCGCGATCGCCAGCGCGCGCTCAAGAAAGGCCCGAGCTTCCGGATATTTGCCGGTCTTCATGTCAAGATAGGCCAGACTGCGCAGGTCGATGATCAGGGAAGGATGCTGCGGCCCGATCACCCGCTCATGGACAGCAAAGGCCCGGGCAAAATTTCGGCCGGCTTCCTCGAACTGTCCCCTGTCGAGTTCCAGACGCCCCATCGCGCCCAGTGCATCCGCGACGGGCCCTGAGTTTTCGCCGAACTTCTGCGTAAAAATACCAAGCGCTCTCTCGTAAAGCGGAACCGCTTCGGTTGGGCGTCCGAGTTCCTTGTAGCTGTTGGCAAGATTCATCAAAGCCATCGCGACATCCGGGCTGTCGGGGCCCGTGAGCTTTTGATAGATCGCCAGCACGCGTTGCTGCATCCCCACCGCCTCAGTGGTGCGACCCTGATCGACATAATTGTTGGCAAGATTGTTCAAGGCATAGACGACCGCCGGATGGTTCGGGCCGTATGTCTTTTCGTTGGCAGTCAGCGTCTGGTTGAAAAGAGTCTCGGCCTCAGTGTAGCGCGATTGCGCGTTCAGAACGACGGCCAGATTGCCAAGCGTGGAGGCGACATTCGGATTGTTCTCGCCGGCTTTCGCGCGCTCGATGGTGTAGGATTTGCGCAGCGCCGCTTCGGCCTCCGGCAGGCGGCCGGCGTCTTTATAGAGATTGCCGAGATCATTCAGGATCTTTGAATAGTTCGGCGCGCGGGGCGCATCGGGACCGTAACCCTGTTCGAGAACCTTGAGGCCCTGCTGCAGCAGTTTCTCGCCATCGTCGAACCGGCCTTCCAGACCGTAGAGGTCGCCGAGATCGTCCATCGCGAGGGCGATTTCGATAGGCGTCATATTCGGCGCCCTTTGTTTGATGGCGAGCGCGCGCTGGAAATCGTCTTCCGCTTCCTTGTAATCCTCCTGTTCGCGCGCGATCCCGCCCATCGATTCGATGGCTTCCGCAACACGGGGATATTGCCTCGCCGCGGCGCTCCAGGATCATCAGCGCACTGACCAGGATGTTCGACGTGCGCATGACCGAGGCCGCATCCTTATTGCGCAGCTTGATCGCGAGCGCAGCATTCAATTTGTCAGCGGCTTCCTGGTAGCGGCCGAGATTGTTGAGAAACATGCCTTCGTTGTGCAGAACGCCGGCATAGTTCATGTTGTCGGTGCCCTGCTGCCGCCGCACCAGCCCCTCGAGCTTTTGCGCGATTGCAAGGCCTTCGTCGTCGCGGGCGTTCGCGGCTGCCTGAGCCATTTGCGCAGCGAGCGTGTCGATGGCGTTCGCCGCCATGACCGGCGTTTGACAAATCGATGACAGCGAAAGCGCCAGCGGTGCCACACGCATCGCGCGCCAAAGGCAGCTTCCGCAGATCATGGCGACCTCGCTCCCGACCAGCCCGATTGGGTCGTTAAGGATATGCGTCAAACGCGCAAAATGTCGAGCGGGGATCACGATCACTCCGGCCGCCCACCCCCGATCAAGTCTGGCAGCGCACGGACAATTCCAGGCCCCCTTCGAATGGCAGCGTCATCGTACGAAACCCGTTCGCTTCGAGAAACGCAAAATAGTCCGCGTATTCGCTTCGATATCGCTCAGTATTGTCACAGACCACGACGGCGGCCGACTTCAGATACGGCGTAATCAACTCGAGCGCCGGTCGCGCCATGGCAATCCAGATATCCACCAGCATGAAATCCACGGGCCCGTCGATCTGCCTGAGTGTTTCGCGCAGGTCGCCTTCACCTAGATCGATGAAACGGCTCAAGCCCGCCTGCTCGAAATGCGCCCTTGCAGCGCAAGCCTTCTTTGGCTC
>WNFM01348731.1_pt1 | contig 16633 bp, 14 predicted proteins | sample 5400271 | NCBI WGS metagenome assembly WNFM01 (sample SAMN13153352, study PRJNA577476) | soil metagenome | isolation source: 60 cm saprolite on Douglas fir-dominated hillslope | place: USA:California | collected 2013-09-17
CAGCGCGCCGCGTATCAGGGGGCCCGTTGGTCGGTCCGCAGCTGGAGCTAGGCGCCCAGCCGGGGATGCCGTCGTCGGGAGCGTTGCCGGTGAACTCGATGCTAAGGTTCCCACCGCCAGGAACCTGACTACGAGTACCGGCTCGGGCATCCCGGAATGATCAACCTCGGCCACCGCGCAGCTGAGCACGACCTCGAAGCACCATCTGAGCTGCGCCGTTGCGGCCAGGCGAAGATGTGCACGTTGCAGCCGAGAGCGGCCACGATCCTCCTCCCGGCCAGAGCAGCGGCGAGGCGAGCATGCCCGCGCACATCGGTCGGGCGCAATACCGAGCCCGGCACGAGCGTCGGCGGGCCCCTCAAGGGGGCTCGCCGGGCGACCGGGGAGGGGGTTACCGTGGGGAGCTGGGAGTTGGGGGCGGGGGGGCGAGGTTGGCGGTGGGGGGCTGGGTGAGGAAGCCGATCACTGCGCAGTTGATGTCGACCTCGACCGAACCGTACGGGGCAGGCTGTTCGGTCGCCGTGGACCGCCGGTGAGCAGGTCGGGCCGGGTGGCGGCCATGTTGAACACCACGTTATCGTCGATCTGGCGGGTGTTGAGGCCTTCTTTGACCGCCTTGGGCGTCCACAGGCCCAGCTGGGCGTCCCACAGCGGCTCGCAGCAACTCCGATGCGGACCGCATACCGTACTCGGCTATATCCGTAACGTACAGGTGTTCGAATCGGCAGCTGACCGTGGAATCCGTCGTGGAATCCAGGCGTCGTGTGTTCGGTTCGATCAGGGCATTCCGAGCGCCCGATCGTGCTGTTCGTGCAGGTAGATGGGCCAGGGCGGCGAGTCGAGCCTATGGTAAGGAGAAGGTCTATGGTTCGATTCCGTAAGGGGTCTCCGCAGCTCAATGCTCATTTTTCGAGATTAATGTCTATCTCGATATGCCGGTTTTGCGGTACTTAGCTTGCCGTGTGGGGGCCAAGTTGTGCTAAGGCAGCCCGGGGAAGTGGCAGTCGCGGAGAGTCACCGTTCTCCCGGCGGCTGGGTCGCTCGCGCGGATCGCCGAATCCGAGATCGTGGACAACAAGCGCTACCAGGCGCAGGCGGATCCAGGTCATACGAGGCTCAGCGCTTCCCGTTTTCCACCAGTACTGAGTGTGCGGCCGGCCCTGCAGACCATCTTCGCAACTCGTGGCGACTCCCTCGCGCGCCCACTTGCTAGCTTGGCGACAGGCAGATATCAGGTGGGTCGAGGGATGCCGGTCAGCCGATCCGAAAGAGGCTACCGCCCCGCAGCAGCGCCGCAGACCGGCAGCTTTGTTGGACGCTTCACTCAGCCCGCCATCGTCCTAGCTGCACGCATTAAGGAGCGCAATACGTGAGCGCGAGCAACCCGTCCGATGCCCCCTACATGCTCTCCGACCTCGACGAGGTAGGGGTTCTCACGCTCACCCTGAACCGGCCGGACGTCTTGAACGCGTGGATACCGCCGATGCAGAAGGCGCTCTTCGACGCAATGGACGCGGCGACCGAGGATCCCAGCGTGCGCGTGATCGTGCTGACCGGAGCCGGACGAGGCTTCTGCCCCGGTGTCGACATGCAGTACCTTGCCAGCCTGGCCGAAGGCTCGCAAAGCCCATCCGCCACCGTTGCCGACACCCGACCGATCACGTACGCGTTGACCGTCCCGAAGCCGATCGTCTGCGCGATCAACGGCGCCTGCGCCGGCATCGGACTTGCCGTAGCAATGAGCTGCGACATCCGATTTGCCGCGGCAGAGGCTAAGCTCACCACTGCATTCGCAAAGCTCGGCCTGGTCGCCGAACACGGATTGTCGTGGACGTTGCCACAGGCGTGCGGATACGCGACGGCAAGGGAGCTCCTGCTCACCGCACGCCGGTTCACCGGCGAGGAGGCAGCTGCCCTGGGTGTTGTGCACGGCGCGCTGCCGCTCGACGAGCTTCTGCACCACGCCCGAACCTTCGCCCGCCAGCTCGCCACGCAATCGTCCCCGGTATCGTTCGCCACGATGAAATGGCAGCTGGCCCGTACACCGTTCCAGACCGCCGACGATGCCCTGCAAGACGCGAATCGGCTCATGAGGCAGACCACGCAGGGTCCCGACTTCGGCGAAGGCGTCAAGGCGTTCACAGGCCGTCGAGATCCGTCGTTCGCGCCACTCGGCCACGGGACCATCGTCGAATATCCGGCTGGCTGAGCGCCCTCTGCTATCGGCCTGCGCTCCGTTCTAGGGTTCGGCTGCAGGAACTGACGGTGGCTGCCTCGATACTGAGCTGGGAGCGCCGCGCCCGTCACTCCTTGCCACAGGCGATGCCGGACCCGAGCGGGATCTTCATCACGTCTCTGTAGAAGCCTGCGCCCCCACCGGCTGCGGCTTCTACTGCCAAGGCCGCCATCCACTCGGTCTTCTCCGGCAACGAGCGCTGCGCCCACTCGCTGAACAACCAGGTGTCGTCGAGGAGATCGAATCGTAGCCAAACGGTATTGGCACCCTGCCCGCACCTCACCGCCCGCCTCCTAGGCCTAGACCATGCGAGCGCCCACACAGCACCCGCTGGACTGGGGTGACCGTGATCACACCGATGGGGGAGGATGTGACTGAGGGAGGGCGTGCATGGGCGGTCCTGAGTCAGCGCAGCCAGCGACAGGCAACAGGGCTGCTGGCGGCGAGGCGCTGGTCCTGCTGGCCGGGTCGGCGAGCGCGGCAGAGCGCGCGCTGGTCGCGCGATGGCTGCGTGACGGCCACCTCAGCCCGTCCGTACTGCTGCCGCTGGACGGCCCGGACCTGGCGCGGTCGCTGGACCGGGCGGTACCGGAGACAGTGGTCACGGCCGTCCGCGTCGCATGGCTGCCGTGCGAACGACGCGGCGAACGGCGGGTCCGCTGGTCGGACGTCCTGTCGCAGGTCAACCCGCGGCGGCCGCCGGCGTTCTGGCAGAACCGGATCATGCGGCGCGAGCCGGACCGGGCCCGGATGGTGGTCGCGGAGCCCGCCACGGTGGCCGCGCTGCGCGCCCGGTGGGGTGGCACCGGCTCGTTCGCTCATTTTGTGTCTCGGCAGGCCAGACTCGCGCTGGACCGCTCCGAGCGGGCGTTGCTCGGGTACCGGTACAAGGTGCCGAAGGAAGTCACCGAGGCGATTGAGGACAGCCCGCACTTCCGCGCCGAGGTCGCCCGGGTCGCGGCTCGGCTGGGCCTGACCGAGCAGGAAGCAATGGGGCGCGCCGAGGCGGACCTGGACAGTCTGGTTGCCTCGTTGAGCCCGATCGCGGTCGACCTGCTGTCCAGCACGCTGCGCCCGCTGCACGCTTACGCGTGGGACGTCCAGGTCGACACCGCCGGGCTGGACCGGTGGCGGGCGCTGAACCGCGAGCACGCCCTGGTCTTCTTGCCCAGTCACCGCTCGTACGCCGATCCGCTGTTGCTTGCCGAAGTCCTCGCCGAGCATGACTTCCCCCGTAACCACGTGCTCGGCGGCGACAACCTTCGATTCTGGCCGATCGCCCCGCTGGCCCGGCGGGCCGGCATTGTGTTCATCCGGCGCAGCTTCGGCGACGACGAGATCTACAAGCTGGCCTTGCGTGAGTACCTCGGCTTCCTGCTCGCCAAGCGCTTCAACCTCGAGTGGTACATGGAGGGCGGCCGCTCCAGGACCGGAAAGCTGCGCCCGCCGCGCTATGGCTTGCTGGGCTATGTCGCCGAGGCCGTCGCCCGGGGCCAGGCCGTGGACGCCTGCCTCGTGCCGGTGGCGATCACCTACGACCAGCTCCGCGAAGTATCGGCCATGGCCGCCGAGCAGGCCGGGGCCGCGAAGAAGGCCGAAGGCATCGGCGGTCCACGTCCGGTTTGCCGAACCGATTTCGCTGCGCGCAGCACTGCCGCCTGGCGGCCCTGACGGCGACAAGGATGCCTGGCGGCTAGCGTTGCAGAAAGTGGCGTTCGAGGTAGCTGTCCGGATCAACAGGGTTACCCCGGTGACCGCAACGGCACTGGTGACGCTGGCGCTGCTGGGGGTTCGTGACCGCGCGCTGACTCTGGGTCAGGTCCGCGGAGTTCTGGAGCCGTTGCGCGGTTACCTGGCCGAGCGGGGACTGCCGCACTCGCGGGAGATCCTGGACACCGGCGCCGGGGTGCAGCGGGTGCTCGGCGCCCTGTCCCAGCAAAATGTGGTCACCGTCTACGCGGGCGGGGAGGAGCCGGTTTACGCCATCGAACGGGGCCAGCACCTGGTCGCGGCGTTCTACCGGAACAGCGCCATCCACCATTTCGTCGACCGGGCGGTGGCGGAGTTGGTCTTGCTCAGCGCGCCTGGCGGCCGGTGGGATGAGGCGATGCGGCTCCGAGACCAGCTCAAGTTCGAGTTCTTCTTTCCGGACAAGACCGCCTACCGCGCGGTGCTCCAGGCCGAGCTTGACCGGCTCGATCCCGGCTGGGAGACGGTAGCCGACGGGCGTGCCGTGCTGGAGCGGTCGGACCTCCTGGTGGCCAACCGGGTACTGCGGTCGTTCCTCGACGCTCAGCTCGTGTTCGCCGAACGACTCGCCGCGCGTTCCCCGGACCAGCCGTTCGTGGAACGGGAATTCCTCGGCGAGTGCGGCGGCGTGGGGCAGCAAATGCTGTTGCAGGGTCGGCTGCACGGGCCGGAGTCGCTGTCCCGGGAACTGTTCGCCGGTGCGGTGAAGCTTGCCGCGAACCTGGACCTGCTCGGCCCTGGCGGCGACGACCTGGCCCAGCGCAGGCGGGCGTTCGCCGGGCGCCTGCATGACGACGTGGCACGGCTGATCGTGATCGACGAGATCGATGCCGCAGGCCGGCGGGAGGCGATTGGTGTCGAACCTTAGCCAGCCAGCCGCCGGCCCGTGGTCGGAAGAGGACCTGATCGCCTCCGTCGAGGCCGGGCGGAAAGGCCCGCACATCGGGGCGTTCTTCGACTTCGACGGCACCCTGATCGACGGCTACTCGCTGTCCGCGTTCGCCCGCCACCACCTCAGGTCGCTGCAGGTCACACCAGCCGACCTGGGGCGGATGCTGCTCACCGGCATCCGCGGCGTGACCAGCGAGGAGGACTTCGAGCAGTTCACCGTGCTGAGCATGCATACCTGGGCCGGGCGCAGTGAGGACGAACTCGCCGAACTCGGCGAGCGGCTGTTCGTGCAGGGCATCTCCGGGTCGCTGTACCCGGAAGCATGGCGCCTGGTCGAGGCACACCAGCGGGCCGGGCACACCATTGTGCTTGCTTCGTCCGCCACCCGGTTCCAGGTGGAACCCACGGCCAGGGCGATGGGCGTATCGCACATTCTTGTTTCACCGGTAGAGATAGTGAACGGTGTCTGCACCGGCCGGCCCGGCGGCCGGCTGCTGTGGCGCGCAGCGAAGGCGGCAGCGGTGCGCGCGTTCGCCGGGGAACACGGCATCGACCTGCCGCAAAGCTACGCCTACTCTAACGGCGACGAGGACGTCCCGTTCCTGCAGGCCGCCGGGCGGGCGCGTGCTATCAACCCCGGCCGTCACCTGGCCGAGGCGGCGCGGCACTACGGATGGCCGGTGGCCAGGTTCCGCTCGCGCCGGGCCGGGGTAGCGGACATCGCCCGCACGGCGGCCGGGCTGGCCGGCATGCTCGGCGGCTTCACCGCGGGCATGGTGCTGGGCGCGGCCACGGGATCCCGGCGGGAGGCCGTCGACCTCGGCACCACGCTCGCCGGTGAGCTGGGTAGCGTGCTGGCCGGGGTACGGCTGGACGTTCATGGTGCCGAGCACCTCGCGGCCCGGCCCGCTGTGTTCCTTTTTAACCACCAGAGCCAGCTTGACGTGCTCATCTTGGCCAAGCTGCTGCGCGGCGGGTTCACCGGTGTCGCCAAGAAGGAACTCGCGAACAGCCCCGGTTTCGGGCTGATGTTCCGGCTCGCCGACGTGGCGTTTGTGGACCGCCAGGACAACGCGCAGGCGCGTAAGGCCCTGGAGCCGGCGGTGCAGAGGCTGCGCGACGACATCTCCCTGGTGATCGCGCCCGAGGGCACCCGATCTGCGACCCCGGCGCTCGGGTCGTTCAAGAAGGGGGCGTTCCACCTCGCGCTGCAGGCGGGCGTGCCAATCGTGCCGATCGTGATCCGCAACTCCGGCGAGCTGATGTGGCGCGGCGCCACCACGATCCACGCGGGAACGGTGCAGGTCGCGGTGCTTCCCCCGGTAGCCACCGTGGGCTGGGACGCGGCCGGCCTGGACGAGCACATCCACAGGGTTCGCGGGCAGTACTTGGCGACGCTGGCCAACTGGCCGGCTCACGGCACCGGGCAGGTGACGGCCACGACGACGGCCAGCATCGGCCCGCCGCCCGCGCTGCCGCTGGACTGGGGCGCCTCCCCGCGGATGAACCCGCTGGAAACGGCCATGTGGCGCGCTGAATCGGCGGACCCGCGGCTGCGCGTCACCGTCAGCCTGCTCGAACTGCTCGCCTCCGCCCCGGACTGGGACCGGCTGCTCGCGGCGCACGAGTGGGCTTCCCGCATGGTCCCGCGGATGCGGCAGCGCGTGCTCGAACCGGCGCTCGCGCTCGGTACCCCGGCCTGGGTGACGGCCGGTGACTTCGACCTGTCCCGGCACGTGCACCGGGTCCGGCTGCCCGACCCCGGCACGCTGCGGCAGCTGCTCGACGTGGTGCAGGATTTCGCCGCTGCTCCCCTCGACCGTAACCGCCCGCTGTGGGCGGCTCTGCTGGTGGAGGGTCTGGCCGACGGCCGGGCCGGGTACGTGGCCAAGAGCCACCACAGCGTCACCGACGGCATCGGTGCGGTTCAGCTGATGACGCGGCTGCACAGCCGCACGGCAGAGCATGACCCGGACCGGCCGGAGCCGTCGGTCCCGGCGGCTGGCGAGGGGTCGCGCACCAGGCTGTTCGCCGGGCAGGTCGCCGACGCGGTCCGCGCCACCCCCATGGCGGCGGCGCGCCAGGCTACCAGGGCGCTCGGCACGCTGACCCAGCCGTGGAGCGCGGCCTCGCGGGCGGCGGGCCAGGCGCTGTCCGCAGTCCGCTTCGCTCGCCAGGGCGCGGCCGCCTCATCCGGCTCGGCGCTGCTGGCCCGGCGGGGCGGCGACTGGCACTTCGAGGTCGTCGAGGTGCCACTGGCTGACCTCAAGGCCGGGGCGAAGGCGGCCGGCGGATCCCTCAACGACGGGCTGCTTGCCGCGGTGATCGGCGGGTTCCGCCGCTACCACGAGCGGCAAGGCGCCCCGGTCCATCAACTCACGGTCGGCTTCCCGATCAGCCTGCGCGCTCAGGACGACCCGCAAGGCGGCAACCGGTTCACCGGCGCCAAGTTCGCCGCGCCCATGGCCGAGACCGACCCTGCGGCCAGGATCGCCGCGGTGCGGCAGTTCGTGTTGGCCGCCCGCGCGGCCAGCGCCGCCACAGCCGACACCGTGACGGCCGCCCTGGCCTCGGCGATCGGCTGGCTGCCCGCCCCGGTGGTCAGCACGATCTCAGGCCGGCTGACAAGCACCAACGACGTCCAAGTCTCCAGCATCCCCGGCGTGCCTTTCCCCGTGTACATCGCGGGCTCGCGGATCACCCACATGTACCCGTTCGGCCCGCTGCCCGGCTGCGCCGCGATGATCACCCTCATCTCGCACGACGGGGACTGCTGCATCGGCATCAACACCGACACGCTCGCGGTTACCGACCCAGGCGGGCTCGCCGATGACCTCCGGGCCGGGCTGGACGAGGTAGTCGAGCTCGCATGACATCTCCCGGCACCACCACGGCCTTCGGCCGCAGCAACAGCCGTGCGACCGTCGTCCCATTTCGCCGCTGAGCAGGGCTTTTCCGTGGCCGAAGTCCTGCTGCCGGGTGTAGTACGAGCGCAGGCTCCGGAGCGCTTCTGAGTTTCCGCAGGTCACGGGCCTGGGACTCGAGCGGCCCGAGAATGTCAGAGTGTTCGAGCTCATCAGTCTGAAAACGGCATCGCGCTCGCAGCGGCATCACGCATGATAGTGCGCTGCTTGGATGCGACCGGCTCGTACGGAATGTCTGCGTGCTGCCATCCTGCCGGGCATGGAGCCTCATCCACCTGATGGCAGTCCTGGCCGGATCATCTTCCTGAACGGTGCCTCCAGCACTGGCAAATCAACGCTGGCGAAGGCGATGCAAGAGACATTGGCTGAACCGTTCCTGCACGTGTCATCGGATCATCTGGTAGCCAGCGGCATGCTGCCTGCCAGGCGCGATCGCGAGGGCCCGTTCGCCTGGTGGCAGCAGATGCGGCCACGGTTCTTCGATGGCTTCCACCGGTGCCTGCCCGCGCTGGCCACAGCGGGAAACGACCTCATCGTCGAGCACATCATCGAGTTCCGCACCTGGCGCGAGGACCTAGCTCGGCTGCTCGAAGGCCTCGATGCCTTCCTCGTCGGCGTGCACTGCGACCTAGCGGAAATCGACCGCCGGGAACGCAGCCGGGGAGATCGCCGCATCGGCGAGGGCCGGTCGCACGTGGAAACCGACCTAATCCACACCTTCGGGCCTTACGACCTCGACGTCGACACGACGAACGCGACCCCGGTGCGCTTGCCGAATCCGTACTGGCCGCGTGGCGAGCCCGCGCCCGCCGGAGAGCCTTGTGGCAAGGCACGCCTGGCAGCTGAGGAACCTCATTCGCGCCTGGCACTGCCGCAGTCCTCGCGGCATGAGCGGTAACGAGTGTCAAGGAGCCGACCCCTGGTCTTGGGGCGCTTACCGTGAGGACGGCTGGCCGACCTGGCGGTAAGGGCCAGAGACCGGTCGTCCCGCGAGGGTCGAGAAGCGTCAGGAAGTAGACCGGGCCTGGCTGCCAGCCAACTCTCCGCGCAGCGGCATGACCGGATGTCGACGCGCGTGGTGACTTTGCCTGCCCCAGGGGCGTGTTATTTCGTCGCGCCGGTCTGCGCGTCGGGAGAGGCAAGGACGGCTATCACCGTGCACGGCTCGCCATTGTCGTGGCTGATGGCGTGGCTGGTACCCGGCTTGATGATCACCGCGTCTGCTGTCCTCGCGGCCTCTGGCCGGCCATCGACTATGACGGTGCACTCGCCGGCGGTGACTAGCAGGACCTCTTCGACCTCATGGGTGTGATCGGGAACCGCTCCACGCTGGTGAAGGTGTTGATCAGGACGGTCACGGCATTCGAGCCACTGGCCCGGTCGACCAGGCGCTGCAGCGTCGGCAACTTGGGTCCGCGCACCAGAACCGGACGGTCGCCGCGGCGCACGATTGACATCTCCCGGTGTCAGGCGTGCTTCGGCGGATCAATCATGCCAGACCTCGCCTGCCAGGCGACTCTTCACGCGGCCGCGGTGTATGCACTATCCGCGGCATGAGCGCGTTCAATGTCAGGCATGCAGAGGCGAATTCGCCGGCGGTTCTTCGCTTCGCGGATCTTCGCCGGGCGCGCCTTCGCTTGTGGCGTCATCGTCAGGCTGGTCCTCGTCGGGCAGGATCTTGGCCAGCGCGTCGACGGCGCGTTCGAGCTCGGGCAGGTCGTCGTCAACGGTCGCCTGCAAGATCGCGTGAGCGGTGTCGAAGTATCGGTGGGCCAGGTGATCGCGCATGCGGGCGATCTGGCGCCAGGGGATGCCGGGCTGGGTGTCGAGCAGCTCATCGGGGAGCGCCTTGACGGCCTCGCCGATTTCCAGCAGCCGGATCCGCACCGCGTCGAAGACTAGGCCATCCGACAGCCCGCCGCGCTGCAGGTGGGAGCGGATCGCGTCGATCGCGGCCTGGATGTCGGCCAGCCGCTGCCGATCCCGGTAGGTCACAGGGCCACCAGGTCACGGCGGGCCCGGGCGCGGACACCCGGCTTGAGATCACCGGCCGGCACCAGGTCGACCCGGCTGCCGACGATGGCCTCCAGCTCGGCCTGCACCCGTCCCAGGCCGAGCAGTCCCATGCCCTGCGGCAGGTCCGCCAGCAGGTCCAGGTCACTGTCGGGGCGGTCGGCGCCGCGGGCCACGCTGCCGAACACCCGCAAGTTGGTCACGCCGTGGGCGGCCGCCGTGGCGATCAGGACCTGCCGCCTGCGACGCACCCGCTGCCCCGACAGCTTGCTCAGCCGCCGCCGATGCGGCCGGACATCGGCGACCAGGTCGTAGCCGGCCGCCTCGATCAATGCGGCTAGGGTCGGCAGCGCGGGCTGGCGGTGCCCGGACTCGTAGGCGCTGATCACGCTCTGCGTGACGCCTGCCCGGGCGGCCAGCTCAGCCTGCGACAGCCCCGCGCCGGTGCGGGCCCGCCGCAGCAAGGCCCCAGCCGTTTCCGTTGCATGATCCACGACCCGATTATAGCGGATCGTCGATATCAGCGCGCGCCTGCCGCCACTCTCACATCGGCAGAAGCGGTAGTTCTTCGAAGGGGTTCGTCAGCGTGCGCTCAGCTGGTGTCCGGCTTGCTTACCCAGGAGGTTGTCGTTTCAAGATCGTGTCCATGATTTCGGCTCCGGTGGTGAGCACAGGGCGTAGATCGCGGCGGTAGACCACCTCGGTGGTGCGGGAACTGGAGTGTCCGGCAAGGCGGGCGATCTCTTCGACAGGCACGCCGAAGGTGGACATCAGGGAGACGAACGAGTGGCGCAGCTCGCGCGGGGTCCATTGCTGGCCGATGTTGGCGGCCGTGCAGACGGCGCGGAACTCGCGCCGGACGTTGGCGGCGTCCAGGGCGGCGCCGGACCGCGTGGCGAAGACGAGATCCTGCTCGCTCCACCGCACACCGGCCGCAAGGCGGTCGGCGGCTTGCTGGTCCTTGTGGGCGCGGAGCGCGTCGACCGCAATCTGGGGCAAGGCCAGCGTCCTGCGGGACTTCTCGGTCTTGGTGTCCCCGTGGGCGCGTACCGAGCGCCATACGGCGGCGCTGGCCGGGACCGGCGGATCGGCGTTCGGGTCGCCGAAGCGGACGTGCTCCCAGCGCAGCGCCCGGGCTTCCTCAGTGCGGATACCGGTGGCCAGGCACAAGGCGATGTAGGCGTGCATCCGGGCGTCGGTGGCGGCGGCGAGCAGAGCAGATGCCTGGTCGAGGGTCAGGCTCTTGCTGGGCCGCCCGGTCTGGCCCTTGGGGGTGTCGACGAGGGCGGCGACGTTGCGGCTGGCCAGGTCGCGGGCCTGGGCGTGGCGGATCACCCGCGTGAGCGCGTTGTGGCCCATCGCCACCGCGGCCGTGGAGTAGCGGGCAGCCATGGTGTTCAGGGCCTGGTGCACGTCGGCTGCGGTGAGCTCACGGAGCCGACGGGCGCCGATCGCGGTCAGCATCGGCTCCAAGACATTCTCGTTCTTCTTGATCGTCTTGGCCGACCGGCCGTCCAGGCCCTCGCGCAGCCAGTCCTCGGCGGCGCGCCGGAGCGTGTAGTTCGGCCGGGCCCGCACACCCGCGTCGAGGTCGCCGTGCAATGTCCTCAGCCGCTCCTGGACGACGGCTCTGGTCTTGCCAGAGACTTTGCGCCGGATGCGTTTCCCGTCGGGCCCGGAGCCGAGGCTGACCACGCCGCGCCAGCGGCCCTGGCAGCGCTGGTGGCGGTTTCGGTCGCGGCAGGGCGCGGCGCGCCACATAATCCCAGACGACCACCAGAGGGCCGGCGAGCTGCTGGTGCGCGGCGTCGAGCAGGCTGGCGTAATCGGCCTCGGTGAAGCCCTTGCGCCGGTCTTTGCGGTGGCGGCGGCCGGTGTGGGTGCGGTAGATCAGCCGAGGCCGGCACCCGGGCCTGACGGCGATCAGCGCGGCCAGGGACAGGCGCGGGCTGTTGCGGGCGGTCACCCGCACCACCGGGGTGTGCCCGCGGCGGTCCCAGGTGCGTCCCCTGGGGCGGCCTTAAGCCCTGACCGGACTCGTCTTCGAAGACTAGCCAGGCGCCCAGGTCCGCCGCCGTCCTTTTACCACGGGCCAGGTCTCCTCCCGCCAGGCGGCGATCGCCGCCTCATCGCGCTCGGTGGCCTGGCGGGCCGGGACCTGCACGCTCCAGCCGGCCCGGTGCAGCAGCAGGTCCAGCCCGGCCAGCGTGTAGTCCACCCTGAACCGGCGATGGACGACCTCGGAATCCGGGCCGCCGTAACCTCCGCCATTAATGATCTTTAGTGTGTAGGGAGTAGCGGTGCGACAGCCTTCGCCCGCATATGAGTCACCACGATCATGAACCCGCGCTCAGAAAGACCAGGCGGGCGGTAAGCCGGGATGCAGAAGTGTGCAGCTAAGGTGAGCGAACCTGGTCCACCGATGATGGCTGGTGCTGTGAACACAACGGTTGTAGCCTGCTGCCAGCTCGCCCCGGCTCTGGGCGACCCGGCGGCGAATCGTGAGCTCGCCGCCGACGCCGTAGGGCGCGCCGTCGCACAGGGCGCGTCGGTTGTCGTCCTGCCCGAGCTGGTCTCCAGCGGGTACGTCTTCGAGAGCCGGGCAGAGGCTCAGGCCTGCGCGGAGGCGGCCGACGGCGAGACAGTCACCCTCTGGGCGCGACTGGCCGCCAGCCACGAGATCGTCATCGTCGGCGGCTTCTGCGAAACGGCCGCGGGCGGGCTATTCAACAGCGCGGCGCTGGTGGACCCGGACGGGCTGCGCTGCGTTTACCGCAAGGCGCACCTGTGGGATAAGGAGGGCCTGTGGTTCACCCCTGGAAGCGCGGCCCCTCCAGTGATGTCGACCCGGTTCGGCCGGATCGCGGTAATGATCTGCTACGACCTCGAGTTCCCCGAATGGGTCCGGCTGCCCGCACTGGACGGTGCGCAGCTGCTGTGCCGGTGAGCGGCCTGCGGAGATCGTGCGGGTCCAAGCCGACGCGGCCGTCAACCGGATCTTCATCGCCGCGTGCGACCGGACGGGCGAGGAGCGCGGCGTCGCATGGGTCGGCGGCTCGGTCATCGTCGACGCCGACGGGTGGCCGCTCGCCGGCGCGGCCCTGGCTTCCGGTCCGGTCACCATTTTCGCCGAATGCCAGCTCGGCGACGCGCTTGACAAGGCCACCGGCCCGGCCAACAACGTTCACGCCGACCGCAGGCCCGGGCTGTACCGCCGGGTCACCGAAGAGACCGCCGCGCAGCAGGCACGCTCACCTGGCTAGGGTTGGCCCGCGCACAGTGTGGATGCGGTAACCGACCAGATGGTTCGGTCCGTGCTTGCGTAGGCGGAGGGTCGGCTCGAGCTTGCTCCTGTCCCGCTCGACTGGGGCTCGCGGCACCTCTCGGCTGGAGGATGGGTATCGTCAGGGAGTTCCTCGACCGGATGGAGTGAGCGCGCGGCTGGCCTACTAGTTGCCGAGGGCGATCAGCGCCAGCAGCTCGTAGCAGATGTGGGCGGCAGCCACGGTGGTCATCTCGGCGTGATCGTAGGCGGGCGCGACCTCGACGACGTCCGCGCCCACTAGGCGCGTCCCGGCCAGGCCCCGCAAGATGCCGAGCACCTCCCGGGAGGTGAGGCCGCCCGCCTCGGGTGTCCCGGTTCCCGGCGCGTGAGCCGGGTCGAGCACGTCGATGTCGATCGAGGCGTATACCGGCCTGTCCTGCACCCGCTCGCGGATGGCGGCGACCACGCCGTCGATGCCAATGCGCTCGATCTCCATCGCGCTGACCGTACGGAAGCCGAGTTCCGCGTCCTCTTCGAGGTCGCTTGGGGCATACAGCGGCCCGCGGATGCCGACGTGCATACTGTGCTCTTCCAGGAACAGCCCTTCCTCGGCGGCGCGCCGGAAAGGCGTGCCGTGGGTGAGCGGCGCGCCGAAGTAGGTCTGCCAGGTATCAAGGTGGGCATCGAAGTGGACGAGGGCGACCGGCCCGAACCGCTGGCGGGTGACCCGGAGCAGCGGATAGGCGATGGTATGGTCGCCGCCGATCGCCAGCAGGTGCGCGGCCTCGGCGAGCAACCCAGCCGCAGCCACCTCGATCTGGTCGACAGCCTCCTTGATGTCGAACGGGTTGCACGCAATGTCGCCCGCGTCTGCGACCTGCTGGGCGCCGAACGGCGCCACCCCCAGGCCGGGATGCCACGGGCGCAGGAGCCGGGAACCCTGCCGGACCGCGGAAGGCCCGAACCGGGCACCAGGACGGTACGACGTGCCGCTGTCGAACGGGACGCCGACAACGGCCACATCGCAGCGCAAGACCTCGTCCCGCCGCGGCAGCAGCGCGAAGGTCGGCGGCCCGGCGAAGCGCGGCGTCCGGCTGGCGTCGATGGGGCCGCGCTCGGCCCTGCCAGGCTCGTGGTCGTTACCCGTCAACCCTGCCCTCCTGCCGCCGCACGATGGTGAAGCCGTGCATGGTGCATAACAAACTGCGTCACAGTTCTGCACGGCCCTCCACGGCCGGAGTACCAGACGATGCCCTCTTAGGGCAATAGTGCCGGCCACAGAGCATGCCCTCTTGAGGACCCGGCTCCCTGGCTGTTCGGCTCTGAGATGATCACGACGACCGGGATCGCCATTCCTGGCCGGGCCGAGCGCCAGCGTGCTTACCTGGTGCGTCTCGACGACGCCGGGGTGGCGTGCCAGACCCTTTCCGAGCAGCTGTTCGGGCCCGCTGACCGAGGCTTTCCTGGCCGCCGCCGACCAGCGGGGCTTCGCGGTGGTGGAGGTCCCACTTGCGGTGCCCTTCACGGCGATCTCGCAGGAAGTCGCCGCGCGGTGCAGGTCGACACCGGCCAGCGGCTCAACGCGCAGCTGCAGGTCTTCGGCGCGGTCCGGTGGCTGGCCGCGGGGAACCTGAGCACCCGGGAGATCTTCGCCAGGCACACGAGCGAGAAATGCTCCGCCGTGAAGGCGTGGAAACCCTGGCGGAGATGCTCCGGGGCGTGCTGGACACGCCTGTGGTGACCCGGCGGCTCGCCGTGCACGGCTTCCCGGCGGACGCCAGGCTGATCCTGGCGATTCGTGCGGCCGAAAGGACCCAGGCGCCGAGGGCGACACCGTAGACACGCCCGCCCACGGCAGGTTCCCGCAGCTTCTGTGCAACACACTATTGACTCGTGGCGCGGCGTCCCCCACCGTTACGTTATTAAGCGCAGGCCGCATTCTTCGGACAAGAGAAGAGCTTGCCGTGGCTACTAAGGACAAGGCGCCGGTACGCACGCAGGGGACCGGCATCCACGGTGTCGAGACGCGCTCGATCGACTGGATCCCGGACAACGAGCGGCACGGCAAGGTTTGGCACCAGGCGCCGCTGTGGTTCCTGGGCAACTTCCAGTACTTCACCATTCCGATAGGCTTCATCGGCCCATCGCTCGGCCTGTCCCTCGGGTGGACGATCGTCGCCGGCACGGCGGGGATCCTGGTGGGCACCCTCTTCATGGCCCTCCACGCGACCCAGGGACCCACGCTCGGGCTCCCGCAGATGATCCAGTCGCGCGCCCAATTCGGCTTCCGGGGCGTCATCGTCGCGCTGTTCGCCATGCTGTTCACGTACATGGCCTTCAACGTCGCCGACCAGGTGCTCCTGGCGCAGGGCCTGCACGGAGCCTTCGGCTGGAACGCCAACCTGGTCGCGATCGTGGTCACCGTCGGTGCCGCGCTGCTGGCGATCTACGGCTACGACTGGGTGCACCGCGTCTTCCGCGGAATCCTGTTGATCCTCCTCCCACTGGTGGCCATCATCACCATCGGCGTGATCGCCGGCAAGGCGGGAGGCGTGGTCAACCACCACGTCTACGGGTTCAGCTGGACCGGATTCATGGCCCAGTTCTCCGCCGCGGCGGCTTACAACATCACCTACGCGGGCTACGTCTCCGACTACTCGCGTTACCTGCCGCGCGACACACCACGGGGCAAGATCATTGGCTACGCGTTCGCCGGTGCCTCAACGCCGGCGATCTGGCTGATCGCCCTGGGTGCCTGGCTTGCCATCCGCCTGGGCGCGACCGATGGCCTGGTCGGCCTGCAGACGGCCGGCAACAACGTGATCAGCCATCTCGGCGGGGTAGCCGGCTTCCTGTCGGCCGTCGCACTGGCCGCGACCATGGGCATGAATGCCTACGGCGCGATGCTGACGACCCTGGCCGGGGTGGACGCTTTCCGCAAGGTCAACCCCACGCGGAGCGTCCGGGTGATCACCATTGTGGTCCTGGCAGTGATCTGGTTCGTGATCGCCAAGGCGATCACAACCACCGCGGTCGGCGTCGTGGACACCGTGCTGACGCTCATGCTCTACCTGCTGGTGCCGTGGACAGTGACCAACCTGATCGACTTCTTCTTCGTGCGCCACGGCCATTACGCCGTCATGGACATCTTCCGGCCCAACGGTATCTACGGGATGTGGTCGTATCGCGGCCTGATCGCCTACGCCGCAGGCTTCGCCGCCGAGATCCCGTTCATGGTGCTGCTCAACCTGGTCACCTTGAAGAGTTACTACACCGGACCGCTGGCTAAAGACCTGAACAGCGTGGACATCTCCTGGATCGTGGGTGCGGTGGTGACAGGGGTGGTCTACCTGCTGCTGACCCGCAACCTCGACGTCGCCGCGGAACAGGCGGCGATCGAGCGCAGCGACGCTGAATTGCGCAGCATAGCCTCGGCCGCCAGTACCTGAGCGGCGGTCACCGGGGAACACCGAACGCGGCGGAATCATTCGGGGCCGGCCCGGTGGCCGGCGGGTCGGACAATGGCCGCGTGGCCGACCCTGAGTTCCGACGCGA
>WNFM01299248.1_pt1 | contig 16632 bp, 13 predicted proteins | sample 5400271 | NCBI WGS metagenome assembly WNFM01 (sample SAMN13153352, study PRJNA577476) | soil metagenome | isolation source: 60 cm saprolite on Douglas fir-dominated hillslope | place: USA:California | collected 2013-09-17
CCGTGGCCCGGTCCGGCCCGGATTCCGTCTCCGGGGCGGCTGGTTCGTCGCTCCTCCTCGCCTCCAGAAGGAGGAAATCGTCGCGCCGCAACCCTCCCAGAAGAATCGCCACGCCCAGGAAGATTCCCCCCATCAAGAGCGTCTCGGGCGCGAGATGCCGAAGCGCCGCCGCGCGTCCGTCGAACGGTCCGACGGGACCGAATGCGGCATGCAGGCAGGCGCCGCCGGCCAGGGCGCTCGCCGCGGCCAGCAGCGGAGCTCCGATCATCTTCCAGGGCGGATCGATCGAGCCGGCCCGAGGGCCGGTCGTTCGGGCGCCGTGGTCGAGCACCACCGCGGCCACCAGCGCCCCGACCAGGGCGGCTGCGGCGACACCGGCGGGACCGCAGGGATGCGCCAGCGCCACGGCGAGGGAGAGGCTGGTGAGCGAACCGGCCGTCGAGGCGATCGCCTCCAGGCCGGGCCGCCCGACGCCGCGCAGCGCCAGGCGGGTTGGAGAAATCAGCAGCGTCATGCAGGCGGCGCCCGCCAGCCAGCAGGCGGTTTGGATCGACTCCGGCGGCGCCTCGCGGCCTGTCCACGCGGCGAGGACCGCCCGGCCGTCGAGCAGGAGGATCGCCGCCGCGGGCAAGACGAGGATCGCCACATAGCGCGTCGCGCTCTCAACCAGGGTCCGGAGCCGCGCCCGATCGCCGCGGGCCTCGAGACGGCTTGCGAGCGGTTGGACCACCGGCAGAGGCAGGGTTCCGAGCACTTGCAGCGCGCCCGCGGCCCGCGCGCCCAGATCGTAGGCCCCCGCGGCCAGGAGGCCCGGTCCCAGCGCGAGGGCCAGCCTCGGCGCGTGTGTTCCGAGAAGCTCCGCGGCCCGGGTGACCTGTACCTTGAGCCCGAAGGTGAGCACCTCCCGCCAGGCCTCCCGGGGGGCGGACCAGGGGCGGATCCGCAGCGCGGGGCAGAGGCGGTGGGCGGCGGCCCCTTCGAGGCTGCTGGTGAGGGCGGCGCAGGCGAGGGAGTTCAAAGCGAGACCGCGGAGCCCGCCTCCCGTGAGCAGGATGAGCGCGCCGGAGCTCCCCTCGAGCAGCACTGTCCCGGCGCCGATCCGCCCCAGAAGATCGATCCTCTGGGCCCCGGCCACGACACCGCGATAGACCGAGACGACCAGACGCATCAGGACCACGGTCAGGGTGCAGGCGAGGATGACGGGCGCCTGCGAGGCGAGGACGCCCCCCGGCGCCAGCCGCGCCAGGGCGGCCGGGGCGAAGAGACTCGCCGCGGCAGCGATGATAAGGCTCAGGATCAGATGGAATCCGGCCCCGGCGCTGACCGCCGCGTTGAGAGCCGCGGCATCTCCCTGCGCGATCGCCCGGGCGGTGAAGCGGGCATAGGAACCACCGACACCGAGATCGAGGATGCCCGCAGTGTGTGCCATCGACCATGAGGCGGACCAGAGCCCCAGTCCCTCGATTCCCGAGCTGCGCAGGATGAGCGGCGTGAGCACGAATCCGACGGCCGCGGCGGTCGCCGATTCGATGCCGCCCCAGGCGACGCCATGGACGGCCCTCGTCCGCTCGCCAGCCCCGGCGCCCGGGATCGTCGGCTGCGGGCGGCGTTCGCGGCTCACGCTTCCGTCTCCAGATCGATCGCGGCCACCGACAGGCCGGTCAGCAGCCAGAACGGCTCCATGATCCGGATCAGCAGGAAGGTGTTGGTGCCGATGGCGTGAACCATCAGGCCGGCCAGGCCGGCGGCGAGGCCTAGACCGAGGCCGCGATGCAGAGGTTCCGTCAGCGTCCGGTAGGCGCGCAGAAACAGCCGCGCCAGACCGGTCAGGAGAAGCGCGAAAGCGGCAATCCCCAGAAGCCCGAGCTCGACCAGCACGCGGAAATATTGCGCATCGAGAAAGCCGTAGCCGGTGATCCCCCAGCCGGCGATCGGGTGACGCTGGAACGCGGCGAGCGCTCCGCTCCAGGACGAGAGACGCGCGGACGACGACGGGTCCAGCCGCACCCGGCCGACGGTGAGAGAGCCGTGATCCTCTCCCTGGATCGTATAGGCGAGACGATCCTCGACCTTCTGCGGGTGCACGAAGAGCAGGACCGACATCGCGACGATCGCCAGCGCGGCGAGACGCCGGCGTCCCGGGCTCAGGACCAGCAGCACGAGCAGCGCGCCCAACAGCGCCATCCAGGAGCTTCGGGAGAGCGTGGCGATCAAAGCCGGCAGCGTGCCGGCGGCCAGGAATCCCGCGCCACGCCGCCAGGTCCGGTCAGGCACCGTGAGAGCGACGCCGGTCGCCACGCTGAAGATCAGGACGAGGTACCCGCCCAGCGTGTTCGGCTCCCCCTCCGTCCCTTCGAACGGCGCCGACGGTCGGATGCCGGACGGGATCTGCCAGGTGGCATAGACGACGATCAATGCGGCGGTGATCAGCACGGCGGCCAGCAGGCGGCGGTAGCGGCTCTCGGGGCGGACGTAATTGACCGTGATGAAAAAAATGATGACGTACTCGAGGTACTTGGAAACGAACAGAAGCCCGACGAGCGGGCGCACGCGGCCCGCCTCGATCCCGAGCAGCGTGGAAAGGAGGCAGGCGGCGGTATAGAACGCCAGGACGCCGTTGAGACTGGTGCGCCGGATGGCGCCGAGATCCTTGTGGATCGACATGCGGGCGATCCAGGCCACGCCGACCAGCAGCAGGACGCAGTCGTCGGTGCGCAGCGTCACCGACCGCGACCCCTCGAGCCCCCGTCCGCCGGCCCCGCCGAACCCGACCTCGGGAGAGAAGAGCATGGAGAGGATCAACAGAACGAACCCGACGTCGGCGTTGAGCAGCGTCGCGAGGAAGAAGACCGCCGCCACCGAGATGTAAAGCGGCAGCTGAATCGGCGAGCGCGCGACCCAGAGGGACAGGACGCCGACGCCGACCGTCAGAAGGGTGACCAGGAGCGCCCGGCGGGCGGGGACGGTTGTCTCCACCGCGGACACGAGACGCCCCTAACGCTCGCCGCCGGCGGCGGCCTTGGGTGGGGCCTCCGGAGGGGGCTCGGCGGCTTCCTTCGCCTCGGTGGCGCCGGTCTGGTACCGGTGGTAGATGTACCGCATCTCGGGGGTGTAGGTGCTCACCTCCGCCTTGATGTCGTTGAGCACGATGCCGCGGATGGCGGCCCGGACGTTGTCGAGGTGGCTCTTGGCGCGCTTGAGGACGGCGCGGCCGATCCTTCCGAGCTGATAGACCAGGACCACCCCGTCGACGCGGGTCGAGAGGATCACCGCGTCGGTGACCGGGAGAACCGGAGGAGCGTCGATCAGGATCACGTCGAAATGCGGCGCCACCTCCACGATGAAGTCGCTGAACATCGGGGAGGCCAGCAGCTCCGAGGGGTTGGGCGGCAGCGCCCCGGTCGTGAGGATATGCAGGTTCTCCAGTCCCGCGGACGTCAGCATCGAGCGCATGTCGCCACGGCCCATGAAGACTTCGGAGAAGCGATGCACGACATCCTCGAGCCGGGACATGCCGAGCACGACATGGGTGAACCCCGGCTCGCGCGGCACGCCGAAGATCTTGTCGATCGACGGATTGCGCAGGTCGCAGTCCCAGATCAGAGTCTTCTTGCCCATCTGGGCCATGGCGACTCCAAGGTTCGCGACCGTCGTCGACTTCCCTTCGCTCGGAGAGGCGGAGGTGAACAGGAAGGTCCGGCCCGCCTTGCCGATGCGCGCGAACTCAAGGTTGGTGCGCAGCGAACGGAAGGCCTCGGCGACGGGGGACTGCGGAGCGAACTGAGTCACCAGCGCGTCCAGACCCTGCAGGTGCGGGTCGGTGGCCAGGACCGGGTTGCGCTGCAGGATCTCGCGCCGGACCGCATCGCGATCGATGTGCGGCACGACCCCGATGACCGACAGGCTGAGGTAGTTCTCGACGTCCTCGATGCTGCCGATCGAGGTGTCGAGGCTTTCGGCGAGAAAGGCCGCGACCAGCCCGAGCAGCAGCCCGACCATCAATCCGATGAGGGAGCGCAGCAGCCGACCCGGCGTGCGCACCGGCGTCGCGTGCGTCGCCGACTCCACGATCGAGAGCTCCTGCACCTTGTCGGCTTCCTTGATGAGCGCTTCCTGATGCTTGCGCATCAGCATCTCGTACGCCTCGGCGTTCACCTGGACCTCGCGCTGCAGCTGCAGCAGCGTCTGCTCGGCGCGGGGGAAGCGGGCCAGCTTGCCGTCGAGGGTCTTCTTGCGGGTCGTCTGGAGGTCGAAGGCGGTCTGCGCTTCGCTGCGCAGACGCCCGATCAGGCGATCGATCTGCTCCTTGATCGACGAGACCTCCGGGGATCCCTCCTGCTGGAAGGCCAGCAGCTGCCGTTTCCGATCCTCGAGCTTCGCCAGCTCCAGCCGCAGCGAGGCCAGGCCTTCCTCGGGGAGATCGATCAAAAGGATGTCCGGGGACGACCCGGGATCGCCCGGACGGTTCAGGAGATCCACCAGCCCCCGCAGCGCCACCAGGCGCGCTTCGCTGCGCGAGGCTTCATCTTGGAAGAACTGCACTTCCTTGGCGTCCGGCATGCTCGCGCCGACGTTCCCTTCCCGGAAGCGGGTGAGCCTCTCTTCCGAGGCTCGCATGCGCGCCGACACATCGGAGACTTGCCCTTCCACGAACTGGCGCGCTTCGATCGCCTGGCGATTGCGATCGAAGGTGTGCAGCTCGATGTAGGCGCGCATGACGGCGTTCACCAGCTCGACGGCGTCATCGGGCGAATCGCAGGCGCTCTTGATCTCGATCAGGCTGGTGTTCTCGACCGGCTTGGCCGTGTAGCTCCGCAGCACGTCATCGAGGACCGCGGAGAATGTCGGATCGGCGAGGACGGCCTCGATCGTGGTCCCGGCCGGGATCTTCCCGAGACGGCGCGCGGTCTCGAGCGCCACCGGCTTGCTGGTGATGATCTGGGCCTGGGTGGCGAGATCGTCGCCGGGACTCCAGGCGAAGGCTTCGAGGAAGAGGCCCGTGATGCTGTCGGCGCGCGTCCACTTGACGCGCGCGCTCGCCTCGTAGACCGCGCGGGTCCGCGGCGCCAGGATCAGGGTCAGGGCGCCGACGACGACACAGCAGCCCGCGACCACGCGCCAGCGGCGACGGAGGATCCGGACGTAATCCTGAAGATTCAGATCGTATTGTGCGCTCATGTCAGTTCTTCCGGAAGTTGTCGATGATGTAGACCGCTTCGATCGCCCCCAGGGCGGGGTTGATGATCGAGAAGACCTCCTGGAGCGTCACGATCCCGCGCCGCGGGACGAAGACGATGTCGCCCGGATCGAGCGCGATGTCGGCGGCCAGCTTCCCGGTCTTGAACATCTCCTTGAAGTCGGCGATCTTCATTTCCGGCTGCCCCTCCGGGTTCCGCTTGACCACCACGACTCCCTTCATGTATCCGCGGGGATTGAAGCCGCCGGCCCGGGCGATCGCCTCGACCAGGCCGAGATGATCGAAGATGGTGACCACGCCGGGGTTGTTCACCTCGCCGAGGACGTAAACCTTCCGGTTTCCCATCGCCAGGGTGGGGATGTAGACGAGATCCCCCGCCTCGAGGAGCGGGTTGTCCTGCTCGGAATCTTGGAAGACCGCCCGGAACAGATTGAGATCCTGTTTCTCGCCCGAATGGCGCGCCAGGTGGATCCGCATCAGATCCGCATTCTCGCCCGGTCCCCCATGCGTCGAAAGGAACGACACCAGACGCGTCGGCCCCTGCAGCGACCATTCGCCCGGCCCGCTGTCGGTGCGCGAGGTGGTGCGCACCTCGCCCATGAGGTTCACTCTGTGGCCTCCGTACTTGAGGACCAGGAGCTCGATGGTGGTCTCCTTGAAGATTCCGGCGAGCCGCTTTTCGATGTCCTGTTTCACCTGAGGCGGCGTTTTGCCGGCGATCTTGAGGGAGCCGATTCCCTTGATCGGCATGAACGCCTCGCCATCGCTCTGCACGGTGAGGCGCAGCTCATCGACCTGCTGGCCGTCCCAGACGCGCAGGCTCAGGATGTCGCCGGGCGCGAAAGCGTAGTCGAGGGGCGGAGCGAGCGTCCCTTCCTGGTCGGCCGCCCGCGCGAGCCCGTAGGCCGCGAGGATCGAGACGACAAGGGCGCCCAACGCGCGCCGCAGAGTCAGGCCACGCCGCCGCCAGGCGCAACGCCGCAGAGCCCGGCGACGGGCCGCGCCGGAATCGTCGATCTCGATCCGGCGGCCCTGCCGGACGGCCGCCACGACGCGTCCCAGAATTTCCTCGCGCAGGACCGCGGCGTCGTATCCCGGCTCGTGCTCTCCCTGGAGCCGGTACTGCCTGCGGCCCGCCTGCATCCGGATCGAGATCAGGCGGTGCGCGACCAGGAGACCCGCCACGCGCGCCAGGACGATCTGTCCGGGCTCGGGGAGTCCAAGGAACGGGGCGACCAGGATCCGATCGCCATCGATCAGGGTGGGTCGCATGCTGTCGCCCCGCACCGGGACCAGCGCGGTGCCGCCGAGGTCGAGAAGCGCCTCCAGCACGGGGCCGGCGTCCCGATCCACGACCGGCAGCGCGGCGGAGCGCGAGCCGCTCATGCCCGCCCGCCCGCGCCCGCGACCAGCACCGTCTCTTCGCTCTCCGGGACGACCCGGCGGCGGATATGAAGGAACGGAGCCCGCGCCAGGTCGACGATGCGCGGCTCCGAGCCCTGATGCGGGTCGACGGGGTTCGTGATCTCGACCCGCGGCCGGAAATGATTCTCCTCGTTCTGCGAGACCACCTGCGCCAGGTCCCCGCTGCTCAGCTCGACGAGCGCTCCGATCGGGAAGATCGGGATCGCCCGCAGCAGGGCGCGGAACAGGGTGGGGCCGAAGCGGCGGCCATGCTGTTCCATGACCAGCGATGTGACATCGTGGAGATCCGACAGCTGCGCCGCGTCCGGGCCGTGGTAGTGCAGGTCGACCAGGCTCGCGAGCGCCACCGCCTGAACCCGATGGTCGGGGCGCGTCTCGGGCGGCAGCGGCTCCGCATCCGGGTTCAGGAGCTGGTGGATCCGGACCACGAGCCCCGGGACTTCCTTCGAAAGTGAGCGCAGCGAGGCCACCCCGCCCGCGGGATCGGATCGCGCGCGCTTCGGATCGAGCGCATCCTCGAACAGGATCGGAGGAAGGTCGGCCTCCGGATCGACGCCTGCGGCGATCAGCCCGGCGTCGTGGCAGAGCCCGAGAAGAGCGATCTCGTCCAGATCCTTCGCAGCGCCGAGCTTGGCGGCGATCCGCACGGCGATCAGCGCGGTATTGACCGAGTGCCGGCAGAGCTGGAACCCCTCGCCCGGAGCGAGCAGCGTCTGCAGCGGTTCGTCGGCGCGTCCGCGCTCCGCGACACGTGCAGCGAGACGGCGCAACGCGACCGCCTCCACGGTCCTTCCGGGGGCGGTGTCGCGCAACAGACGGGCCAGGCTGCGCGCGTCGTCGGTCGCCGGACGGTGACCCTCCGGGGCCGCGTGTTCGGCGGCGCGCGCGGGCCGCGCGACGGGGCCGGTCTGCGCCCCGTGCGTCTCCATGGCGGCCGGAACTTCCGGCAGCAGGGATCCGAGGCCGGCGTGCACCAGGATCTCGCGCAGCGTGCGGAGATCGTGATGGGCGCCGGGAAGGATCGACACATCTTCGTAGACGGCGTGGCCCAGCAGAGCCTTGCGCCATCCGTCCTCGCGCAGCTTCGGCAGGATCTGATGATCCCGCGCGCCCGCCAGCTCGAAGACACCGGTCAATCCGGCGCAGCCGGTCCCGGCGCACTCGGCGCATCCCTTGCCCGCGGGAACCGCGAACGCCCCCCGCCGGGCCATCTGCTCGACATCGCGATGATGCACGCCGAAGCGCTCCGCCTGGGGCAGCGGCAGCGGGCGCCAGCCGAGACAGCCCCTGCAGACCGTCCGCACCAGAGCCTGCGAGAGAATGGTGATCGGCACCGCGGGGGCCGAACCGGCTTCCAGGCCGCGCGACACGGTGCGAGCCAGGACTTCCGCCTCGGCCGCCGGAGCTCCGGCCAGGACGAGACAACCGGTGGCAGCGACCCGCGCCGCCAGAACGAGTTCCTCGAGGCCCTGCAGCCGCTCGACCAGGAGGAAATCGGGAGCCGCCGCCCGGAGGCTTTCGGCGTAAGGCCAGTCGAACAGCGCATCGGAGAGCCAGGTCGGATCGGGTCGGGCCTCGGAGCGGCGTCCGCCGATGCGGCCTCCCTTGAGACCGCGCGCCGCCAGCGTGGCGACCAGGAGATCGAGCGTCGTGCTGCGGCCGGAGGTCGGACCGCCCGAGACCAGGAAGAGCCCGACCGGATTCTCCAGCTGCTCCAGGATCAACTCCAGCAGGGAGGGGGACAACCCGATGTCGGGAAGCGTGACCGGCTTCGGCGTCGCAACCACGCCCGCCAGACGGACCCGGTACTCATGCCGCCGCGGGGCGGGGCGGATCTCGAGGATCGGCGGGGCCGGCTTGGCGTTGGGCGTGCGCACGACACCCCTGGGGGCATGACCGAAGATCGCCGCGAGGAAGCCGAGCGCGTCCTTGGGGGCGATCGGGAACGGCTGCTCGTCACCGGCGGCCGTGATCAGGGACACCTTCAATCCGTCACGGCCCGTCAGGAGGCTCATCTCCAGATAGTCCTGGGAATAGAGGCGCGACAGCGCGGACGGCAGCAGATCGGTCCTCGGCGCGACGGTCGGCCAGCCTCCGGCGTCCTGGGGCGGCGTGATCTCGGCGGAGCGGATCTCCTCGTCGCTCACAGGGATCGTGACCACGCCGACCTCCTGCCCCCAGAGACGGCGGACGGAGCGGGACGGATCGCTTCCGAAAGGCGCGGCGATGAAGGCCACGCCTTCGCGGTCCGCGAGAAGGAGTCGTGGCGATGACCCTCCGGCGCCCTTAGCGGGCACGCCGGCGGCCGCGTCCGGTCTCGGCATGGCGGACCTCCTGGTGGGGCGTCTTCGACGGCGCCCGATCGAGCGTGGCGATGCGGGCGATCAGAGTCCGCTCGAGATATGCGAGATCGAGCGGTTTCTGGATGAAATCGTAGGCTCCGTGGTCGAGCGATTCGAGGGCGATTCGCAGGTCGGCTTCGCCGCTGATCATGATGACGGCGGTGCGCGGAGCCTCCGACTTGAGCCGCTTCAGCGTCTCGATGCCGTCCAGACCCGGCATGCAGATATCGAGGAGAACGACCTCGGGCTGCAGGCGGCGGATCATGGTGAGGGCGGTGACGCCATCTTCCGCGGCCGAGGCGGCGAAGCCATGCTTCTGAAGAAACTCCACCAGGACCCGGCGCACCGATTCTTCGTCATCCACCACCAGGATCGTGCTCATGGCCGGCGCTCCGTGGCCTCGGGAAGAGGGGTCCGTCCGTCGCGAGCGGCTCCCGCCGCGGCCCGATCCCCCTCGAGGGTCGCCAGCACGCACTCGACCGCCGAAGGCTCGGGCAGGAACTGCAGGCGCCGGACCGGAACGCGCTCGGCGAGCTCGGCCAGGAACCTGACGGCGAACTCGAGGCCCTGCTGATCCCACATCGCCGGAAAGGCGCGCACCATCATCTGGGCGACCGCGGCCGAGGGAGCGATATCGACGACGCGGTTGCGGGGCGCCTGGTCGAGAATGAAGATCGCATCGAGGGGCACGGAGGTCGGAGCTTCGAAACCGGCCTCGCCATGCCAAGGCGTGCCGTGGATCCGGTAACCCTCCTCCTCTTTCCGGATCGCGATCCGATCGTCGGAGAGGATCGTCACGCCGCCGCGCGCCTTCCAGAGGCGGGCCGTGGTGCTCTTGCCCGCGCCCGAGGTCCCGAGGAACAGGACGCCCCGTCCCCCCACGGAGAGGCCGCAGGAATGGACCAGGACGCCTCGCCCGCGCGCGAGGCGCGCCAGGAAGATCACTTCGTCGAAGGGGTAGACGAACGGATGCAGCTCGCCGCCCGCGAGAACCGGCCCGCCGAGCAGTGTGTCGCCCCGACCCTGGCGGTAGTCGCGGTCGAACTCGACCGAGAGATACGGTTCCTTGCCGAACAGGGGAGAGCGGAAGGTGAGCAGGTGACTCTCGCCCACCTCCTCCAGCCGCCAGACCGAACCGGTCTCGAAAATCATCTTGCCCGTCCGGCGCTTGGCGGAGCGCCCCGAGCGGGCTTCGAGAAGCACCGATGCGCAGTCGGCTCCCGCCCGGTCGACCAGGAACGGCACGTGGGCCGGCTCGGCGACGATCCGGACGGCGGGGTCGCCGGTCTCGACCCGCAGGCCGATCCGGGCCACCTCCAGCACGAGGGACGACGCGGTCTTAGGATGCACTGTGGGAGCAGATCGCGGGATTCGTGGCGCACTTGCTCACGGGGCCCGCCGGTCCGGCCGTCGCGTTGTTCTTGCACGATGCGAGAACCGCTTCGTCCGGGACCAGACGCACCCGTCTCAATTCAGGAGATTGATATGGCCGCCGGGACCTGCCGCCCGGATTCCGCGTCTCGGAGCTCATCGCGCTGCCTCCCTTTCGGATCTCCCGGCGTTGCCGGGAAGGTCGATCTGGACCGGTTCGAACTCGGAACTCCCGGGCCGAAGCGCCGCGGTGCCGCACCCGCCGCCGCTGCCGCAGCCTCCGCCGGCGCCGCAGGCGGCCGCCGGCGCGGCGAGCCGGCTGGAACGGGGCAGGATCGCTCCGGGCGGCGTCCAGCCCGAGGCGACACGCTCGGCGTGCTCGAGGAACCGGGCCGCGGTCGCCGCATCGCCACGGGCCTCTTCGAGCAGGGAGGCGCGGCGGTGCGTGACTTCGCAGTAATACGGGATCCAGCCGTCCGGACTGCCGGTCTCGAGCGTGGCGGTGGCGGGACAGCGGTCGCACAGCGCCTTCAGCTCGCAAGGCGCGCAGACGTTCTGCTCCCCGGCCAGACGGTGCCTCAGATCTTCGACCGTCCCGTACCAGCCTTCCCGGAAGGTGCCGTGCCTCAGGTCGTATCCGTTGAGCGGCAGCGCTTCGCACGAAAGGAGCGTTCCCTTGGGATCGATGTGGAAGCTGTTGACCCCCGCGCCGCACGACAACAGGTACGGGCTCGGGCGGGGCGGCTTCACGTACTGCCGGTAATACTTGAGCCACTCCGCGAAGCGCGAGGGATCTTCCGCGTCGAACGCGACCACGCGTCGCGGCTCGGCCCGGACCGCGGTGGGTGCCATCGACCCGTCGAGACGGCCATGGACCATCGCGTCGTAGCGGAACCGGACTCCGAACGAGGCGGCGAAGGTCTGCATCGCTTCGATCTCCCCGGCGAGCGGCTCCATCGCGACCGCCTTGAGCGAGAGCGGCAGGCGGCGCTCCACCAGAAGCTCGATGGCCCGGCGCACCCGCGAGAACCGGCCGGGAAAGCCGGTCGTCTTGAGGTACATTTCATCCGAGAGGCCGTACAGGGTGAATTCGATCCCGAAGGGCGGATACTCGGCCAGCAGATCGGCGACGCCCTCGTCGACCAGGACGCCGTTGCTGAAGATGGTCAGCAGGAACCCGCGACGCTTGGCGTGCAGATAGATTTCCGGAAAATCGGCGCGGCAGAGGACCTCACCGCCGGTCAACAGGAGCCAGAGGCATCCCTCGTCGGCGATCTCGTCCAGGATGCGGCAGATCTCGCCGGTGCTCATCTCGCCCGCGCCGGAATAATCCGGGATGTAGCAGTGGACGCAGCGTAGATTGCACTTGAAGGTGAGCTCGATCGAGCCGGACAGGGGCGCGCGCGCCATCCCGCCGGACTTCATCATGCGGGCCCCGAACTCGGCATAGGTGAGCTCCGGGATTCCGCTCACGAACCCTCCTCATCGACGCGGTCCACGAGCCGGGCCTCGCACAAGGTGTCGAGAAAGTCGAGCAGGTCGGCGTGCGCCCGATCCTCGGCGATGTCGAACTCTTCGCTGAGCAGCCTGGCGATCGCGCGGGCGTCCCGCCGACCGTCGAGCAGACCGAAGATGAAGCTGCCGACCTCGTTGGACGTGAACAGAAAATCGATCTGCGCGGCGCCGCTCCTCACCGGGACCAGAATCTGCTCGCCCGCGATCTGCCGGTGCACGATGTCGGTGGCCGGCCGCAGCGGGATCCGGTCGAAGTCCGAACGGTTCATCGTGCCCCCCTGCGTGTGCGGATCTGCGCCGCCGCCTGGCGGACGATGGCGGCGGTGCGCGCCGGAAGGACGACCGCCTGGCGCCAGGACGGGCGCGGTGCCGGCAGGGATGGGAACAGCGCGTCGATCAGAAACCGCAACCGCCCTCCCCATCCGGGAATCGCGAGCGTCATCAGTATTTCGCCGGCGTACGGGAATGTCCGGAGACGAACGATCCGTCGCATGATGATCGAATCGATCGGGCCGGCCTCCGGCGCGGCGCGCAGCTCGCGGGAGAGCGGCGCCCCGAGCGTCCCGGCCGCGGCGAAGACCCAGTGCAGAATCCTCCGACCGCCGGACAGCTCCGCGCGGCGCAAGGCCGCCTCTCCCTGGACGGCGCCCTCGGGGAGCGCCAGCAGATGGGCGACGTCGGCGATCCGGATCAGGCGATCGAAGGAGTGCTTGACGACATGGATCGCCAGGAGAAGCAGCTCGTCCGCAGGGTCCATCAGCAGGGAAGGCGCTCCCGCGACGCTTCCCGGAGCCGCTCTCTCGAACAGCTCTTCGGCCGGCATGCGCAGGAGGAGCGTCCGCGCCGGCCGGCGTGCGGCGCCCAGCGGGTCGACGTGCAGATCGATCAGCAGCCCGCCCCGCCGGAACAGGCCCGGCGAGATCGGCTCGAGACCCTGTCGCTCGAGAAGCGTCGCAGCCCTGGGACGGTCGCCCGGAAGAACCAGGAGATCGTGATCCTCGAACGGTCGCACCGAAGGGTCTTCGTAGATCGCTTCCGCGCTTCGGAGGCCCCGCATGACCATGACCGGGATCCGCGCATGGTGCAGCGCGTCGAGCACCTCCGCGAGGGCGAGCCCCTGCGCGAGGGTGGCGGCCGCCAGCTTCTGGGAGCGCCGTTTGAGCGTCGATCGAAGCCAGGGATCGATCGTCTCGGGCGGCAGCGCGTTGAGCGTGCGGCAGGCGAGACCATCGATCCGATGGAAGCGCAGCGCTTCGAGAAGCGGCGGCACCGCCTGAGCGCGGAGCGCCGCGATCGCATCGCGCAGGGCGGTCCGATCCGGTCGGGGAGAGGCCAGAAGACCGAGCAGGCCGGCCGGGACCGGCGAGGAAGAATTCGCCGCCTCGAACGATTCGACCTGGTTGAGGGCCCGGGCACGCATCTGACGATCTCCGCGTCTGACCATGTCTCTGGCGGAGCGAATATAGGTTCCGGGAGAAAAGCCGCAAGTACGCGCAACAGGAGGGGATGTTCCGTTACGTTCCTGAAATCGAGGCGCTCCGCCGGGGCGCCGGATTCGGGAACCCTGCTAGAATGAGCGCCCCGCACGGGGCGCGGCGAGAGCGCAAGGCCGCCGCCCGGCGGGCCTTCCGGCGAGGCGAGGATGACTTCGGACTATCGGGATCGGTTCGACGCGCTGGAGCTCGCATGGCAGGCGCGTTGGAAAGAAGATCGGTCCTGGGCCGCCCCCGCGCGACCGGACGGTCCGAAGTTTTATTGTCTGGAGATGCTCCCGTACCCTTCCGGCCGGCTGCATATGGGGCATGTCCGCAACTATGCGATCGGCGATGCGGTGGCGCGCTTTCAGAGGATGCGCGGCCGGACCGTCCTGCACCCGATGGGGTGGGACTCGTTCGGACTCCCGGCGGAGAACGCCGCCATCAAAAACGGGACCCCGCCCGGTCTCTGGACCAGCCAGAACATCGCCAACATGGCCGTGCAGCTTAAGAGGCTCGGTTTTTCCTACGATTGGTCACGTGAGATCGCTGCGCACCGACCCGAGTACTACCGATGGAACCAATGGTTCTTCCTCAGGATGCTGGAGCGTGATCTGGCCTACCGCAGCCGCCGCTCGGTGAATTGGTGCGACTCGTGCAAGACGGTCCTCGCCAACGAGCAGGTGGAGCAGGGCCGGTGCTGGCGATGCGAATCGCTGGTCGGTCGCCGCGAGCTGGAGCAGTGGTTCCTGAGGACCACCCGGTACGCTGAAGAGCTCGACGCCGAGCTCGATCGGCTGACCGGCTGGCCGGAACGGGTCCGGCTCATGCAGCGCAACTGGATCGGACGAAGCGAGGGGGCCGTCGTTCGCTTCCCGATCCTCGAAGGGGGATTGCCCGCCGCGGAGGCGGCTCTCGAGATTTACACCACCCGTCTCGACACGATTTTCGGCGCCACGTTCTGCGTGGTGGCCCCGACGCATCCCCTGCTCGATCGCCTGGCGGCGGCCGACCCGGGGCGCGCGCGCGTGGATCAATTCCGCCGACGCATGGCGCAGAGAGATGTCGCGCGGGCGGGCGCCGAACCGGAGGAAAAGGAGGGGGTCGACACCGGGCTCCGGGTGAGGAACCCATTCTCGGGCGAAGCGCTCCCGGTGTTCGCCGCGAATTTCGTCCTGATGGAGTACGGCACCGGCGCCATCATGGCGGTGCCGGCCCACGACGAGCGCGATTTCGAGTTCGCCCTCAAATACGGGCTTCCGGTGCGCGCGGTGGTGGCGCGGCGGGGCGCGGAGCCCTCCGCGCGACATCTCGATNNGACTCGGCGGCCGCCCGCCGCGGGATGCTGGCCGAGGGCACACGCCAAGGGTCCTGTCGGGGCACCGTCCAGTACCGCCTCCTGGATTGGGGGATCTCGCGGCAGCGTTACTGGGGAACGCCGATCCCGGTCATCCACTGCCCGTCGTGCGGCATCGTCCCGGTCCCCGACGCCGATCTGCCGGTGCTCCTGCCGGAGAACCTCGCCTTGACCGGAGAGGGGGGCTCGCCGCTCGAGCGGGTCGACGCCTTCGTGAAGGTCTCCTGTCCCCGCTGCCACGGGCCGGCCCGGCGCGAGACCGACACGATGGACACCTTCTTCGATTCCTCCTGGTATTTCTATCGTTACTGCGATCCGGGAAACGACCGCGCCCCGTTCGACCCCTCGAAGGTTTCCGGCTGGTTCGCGATCGACCTCTACGTCGGCGGCATCACCCACGCCACGATGCATCTTATTTACTGCCGCTTCTTCGCCAAGGTCCTGCGCGACCTCGGCCTGGTCGAGTCGGGAGAGCCGGTCGGCACGCTCCTGTGCCAGGGAATGGTGCTGAAGGGCGGAACGGCGATGTCCAAATCGAAGGGGAACATCGTCGATCCCGACGAGATGGTGCGGCGGTACGGCGCCGACACGACCCGGCTTTTCACGCTCTTCGCCGCCCCGCCCGAGAAGGATCTGGAATGGAACGAGAAGGGGGTCGAAGGCTGCTTTCGCTTCCTGGAGAAGGTCTGGAGGCTGTTCGCGCCGCGGGGCGACGCGCTTTCGGCGTCGTCCCTTCCCGGACCCGGCGATGGCGCCTCGGAGCCGCGCCGGGCGGGGCTGCGCCGCAAGGTGCATCTGACGATCGAAAGAGTCACCGTCGACATCGACAAGCGGCTCCATCTCAACACGCCCGTGGCGGCCCTGATGGAGCTTCTGAACGCGCTTCTGGAATTCATCAAGGAGCCGGCCCCCGGCGACGATCCCTATCTCAAGGAATCGGGGCAGACGCTGGCGCTGCTGCTGCAGCCGTTCGCCCCGCACATCTCGGAGGAGCTCTGGAGCCTCCTGGGCGGCGCGGGGAGCGCCGGTCGCCAGGCGTGGCCGGCCGCGGATCCCCGCTGGCTCAAAGAGGACGTCGTCGAAGTCGTCGTTCAGGTCAATGGACGCGTCCGCGGCCGGGTCCGGGTGTCGAGCGGCAGCTCGGAGGCCGAGGTGCTCGCGCGGGCGCGCTCCGACGAAAAGGTAGGCGCGCACCTCGAGGGGCGCACGCTTCGCAAGACGATCTACATTCCCGGCCGCCTGCTGAATCTCGTCGTGGGGTGACCACCCCTGCTGATCGCGATCTCTCGCCTCGGGCCGCCGGCGCGACCGGCGGCGCGGGAGGCTCCTGCTATAATGCCCCGATGATGAACCCCCAATCGCTGAAACCCTTGCGGGATAGGCGGTTGGGGGTTTTCGCGCTTTAGAAGCAAGCACTTCGCCGCAAGCGTCTGTCCGCACCTATCATCTCCTGTCCGCTAGATTCCGCCCACTTCCGCCATTGAGTCCCCAGAAAAGTCCCCATTGTCTAGACACGGTGCGGGACGTGTGTATAAGTGTATTGTTTTCTTCTACTTGCGACTAAAAAAGACTTGACAAGTCGTAAGATGACGCGGATACTATCCATTGATCGGAGGATCGCATATGGCAAAAGCAGCACGCGCAGATGTACGGATTAAACCACTTGGCGAATCGCCGGACTTCCTGACCGCGCGCGAGACGGCGCTGACTCTGCGGACCAGCCTGCGGACCATCTATCGCCGGGTCGCCGCCGCAGAGATTCCGAGCTATCGATTCGGGCGATCGATTCTGTTCCGACGCTCCGACTTGCTCCGGCTGGCGAACGGGGACTGAGATGTTCTTGAGCTGCCTCAACGCCGCCGGGTTGCTTCATCAAATTCTATTGCCCTGCGTGCGGTGGGGCGGCGATGCGTTGGTCCGGCATAGCGACAGCGACGGCAGGCAGGAGCT
>WNFM01041769.1_pt1 | contig 16630 bp, 17 predicted proteins | sample 5400271 | NCBI WGS metagenome assembly WNFM01 (sample SAMN13153352, study PRJNA577476) | soil metagenome | isolation source: 60 cm saprolite on Douglas fir-dominated hillslope | place: USA:California | collected 2013-09-17
GTGGGCGGTGCGGACCCGCGCTGGCTGGGCACGCCGGCCGGAATTCACCGCGTGCTCGCCGATCCCGACCCGCCCAAGCGCCTGAACGTCGTGCTGGTGAGCATCGAAAGCATGGGTTCGGAGTTCCTCGGCGTCTTCGGCAACCCCGAAGGGCTCACGCCGCGGATGGATGCACTCGCCGCCGAGAGCCTGTCGTTCACCCAGCTATACGCGACCGGCAACCGGACGGTGCGCGGCATGGAGGCGCTCGCCCTGTCGCTGCCGCCGACGCCAGGGCAGTCGATCGTGAAGCGGCCCAACAACGAGGGACTGTTCACGATGGGGAGTGTCCTCAAGGACCACGGCTTCGACGTGGCTTACCTCTACGGCGGCTACGGCTACTTCGACAACCTCAACTACTTCTTCAGCAACAACGGCTATCGCGTCGTCGACCGCACCGCGATCGATTCGAAGGACATTCACCACGAGACCATCTGGGGCGTAGCCGACGAGGACCTGTTCGCGCTGGCGCTCAAGGAGATGGACCGCTCGAAGCTCGCCGCCGGCGCGCGGCCTTTCTTCATGCACGTCATGACGACGAGCAACCACCGGCCGTACACCTATCCTGCCGGACGCATCGACATCCCCTCGGGGAGCGGCCGGTCGGGCGCGGTCAAGTACACCGACTGGGCGGTCGGCTGGTTCCTCGACGAGGCGAAGAAGCACTCGTGGTTCAAGGACACGATCTTCGTCATCACCGCCGACCACGGCGCCTCGGCGCGCGGCACCACGCAGATTCCGGTCCTCAAGTACCGCATTCCCCTGTTCGTGTATTCGCCCGCGCACATCCGCCCCGGCCGCTACGAGAAGCTCATGTCGCAGATCGATATCGGGCCCACCCTGCTGGGCCTCCTCGACATGGGCTATTCGAGCAAGTTCTTCGGGCACGACGTCTACGCGATCGCGCCGGGCGAGGAACGTGCCCTGGTCGGCAACTACCAGACTCTCGGCTACATGAAGGATGGGCGCCTGGTGACGCTGCAACCGCAGCGCAAGGTGTCCGTGACTGCGCTGCCCGCGGATCTCGGACTGCCGCCGGCCACCGGCATTCCCGACGAGGTCCTGCGCGACGAGGCGATCAGCCTCTACCAGGCGGCGGCGCTCGTCTACGACGGCGGATTGCTGAAGCACGACGCACGCAGCAGCACGCTGACCCGCGCCGCCGACTCGGGCCAGGGCACGCAGCCCCGCTAGGCTGTCGCGCTGTCATAATCGCAGCGGAGGCGCGAACGAACCCGAAGTGCAAACGCTCCTAAACCTGCTTGCCGGCGTCGCGTTGCTCGTGTGGGGCACGCACATCGTGCGCACTGGAATCCTGCGAGTGTATGGCGCGCAACTGCGCCGCCTGCTCTCACGGAGCGCCTCGAGCCGCGCCTCGGCGTTCCTCGCCGGCATGGGGATCACGGGGCTGGTGCAGTCCTCGAGCGCCACCGCGCTCATCGCGAGCTCCTTCGTCTCCCAGAACCTCCTCGCGCTCTCCGCCGCGCTCGCGGTGATGCTCGGCGCCGACGTCGGCACCGCGCTCATGGCGCAGCTCTTCTCGCTCGACCTGCGCTGGCTCTCGCCGCTGCTGATCATCGTCGGCGTGGTGTTCTTTCTCTCGCGGAGCACCTCGCGCGCCGGCCAGCTGGGGCGCGTGGCGGTCGGCCTGGGCCTCATGCTGCTGGCACTCCAGCTCGTCATGGCCGCCACGCGCCCGATCACCGAGGCGCAGGGCATGCGCGTGATCTTCGCCACCCTTTCGGGCGACATCGTGCTCGACATGCTAATCGGCGCCGCATTTACCGTGCTGTCGTGGTCGAGCCTCGCCGTGGTGCTCCTTTCCGCGACGCTCGCCGCCGCCCACGTCGTGTCGGTGCCGGTTGCTTTCGCCCTCGTGCTCGGCGCCAACCTCGGCAGCGGATTGCTCGCGCTACTGATCAATGCGCGCACGCCCGGCGGCGGCCGCCGCCTCGCCCTCGGCAACCTCCTTTTCAAGGTGGCCGGCTGCGTGGTCTTCTCCGTCGCCCTGCCATGGGTCCTCGACTTCCTCGCCGCATTCGATCCCGACATGCGGCGCCAGGTGCTCGATTTCCACGTGATCTTCAACGTCGCCCTCGCCATCGCCTTCATCGGCTTCACCGCCCCGATCGCAAAGCTCGTGGAACGCTGGCTCCCCGATTCGAAGGAAGGCGCCGGCCGCGCCGAGCCGCGCTTCCTCGACGCCGCCGCGATCGTCACGCCAGCGCTGGCGCTCGCCAACGCGGCGCGCGAGACGCTGCGCATCGGCGACACGATCGAGCGCATGCTCGACGGCATGCTCGAGGTGATCCGCAGCAGCGACGCCTCGCGCGCCGCCGACATCATCAAGCTCGACGACGACGTCGACCGCCTCTACACCGCGGTGAAGCTCTACCTCACCCAGATCAGCCGCGAGGCGCTCGACGAGAAGGACGGGCGCCGCTGGGCCGAGATCATCTCGCTCACCATCAACCTCGAGCACGTCGGCGACATCCTCGAGCGCATCATGGAAGACCTGCGCGACAAGAAGATCGGCATGCAGCTGTCGTTCTCGGAGGCGGGCCTGCGGGAGATCGAGGAGCTGCACACGCTGCTCATCTCCAACCTGCGCCTCGGCCTCTCGGTGTTCCTCAACGGCGACGTGAAGAGCGCCCAGCACCTGCTGGTCGAGAAGGAGCGCTTCCGCGACCGCGAGCGCGCCTTCCACGACTCGCACCTCGACCGCCTCGCCGGACAGACGGTGCAGTCGATCGAGACCAGCTCGCTGCACCTCGACATCATCAGCGACATGCGGCGCATCAACTCGTTCTTCTGCTCCACGGCCTACCCGATCCTCGAGCAGGCCGGGCAGCTGCGCAGGAGCCGGCTGCTCAACGCGACCGGGATCTACGCGGCGCGGCCCGACCTCGCCGGCGAGCCCGCGGGGCGCGCGAAGTAGCCTACACTTTCCCCCGGTCCAACCCCGGAGCGCGAGGAGAGGCGATGGCAGCGAGAAAGGCCACGAAGGCCAAGCCGGGCAGCGAATCGATCGTCGAAGCGCTGCGCAAGTCCACCATCGGCAAGGTCAAGGTCGCGGTCTCCGACATCGACGGGATCCTGCGCGGCAAGTACATCCATCGCGACAAGTTCTTCTCCGCTGTCGAGGGAGGCTTCGGTTTCTGCGACGTGGTGTTCGGCTGGGACCTCCACGACCAGTGCTACGACAACACCAAGCTCACCGGCTGGCACCACGGGTTTCCCGACGCCATGGTGAGGATCGACCTCGATACGTACCGCACCGTGCCGTGGGACGGCAACGTGCCGTTCTTCCTCGGCAATTTCGTCACCGCCGACGGAAACCCCCACCCGGCTTGCCCGCGCCAGGTGTTGAAGCGCGTGCTCAGGCGCGCCGAAAAGATGGGCTACACGGCGATGGTCGGCGCCGAGTTCGAGTTCTTCAATTTCGCCGAGACCCCGCAGAGTTGGGCGCAGAAGAAAGGCGTCGGGCCGACGACCATCTCGCCGGGAATGTTCGGCTACTCGCTGCTGCGCGCGAACTTGAACCGCGACTACGTCAACGCCCTCATGGACGAGCTCGCGCTCTTCAACGTGCCCATCGAAGGCCTGCACACCGAGACCGGCCCAGGCGTCTACGAAGCGGCACTGCTCTATTCGGAAGCGCTCGAGGCGGCCGACCGCGCCATCCTTTTCAAGACCGCGGCGAAGGAGATCGGCGCTCGCTTCGGCATCATGCCGAGCTTCATGGCGAAATGGAGCGCGCAGTATCCGGGATGCTCCGGCCACCTGCACCAGAGCCTCTCGGATGGCTCGAAGAACCTCTTCCACGACAAGCGCGGCCGGCACGGCGGAATCTCCAAGCTCTTCGAAAGCTACCTGCAGGGCCAGGTCTCGAGCCTGCTCGGGATGGCACCCATGTTCTGGCCGACGGTGAACTCGTACAAGCGGCTGGTCGATGGTTTCTGGGCGCCGGTGAAGCCGACCTGGGGCGTCGACAACCGCACGGCGTCCTTCCGCGTGATCGGCGGCTCGCCCAAGGCGACGCGGCTGGAGACGCGCTGTCCCGGCGCCGACATGAATCCCTATCTCGCGGTGGCCGCGGTGCTCGCCGCGGGACTCGACGGCATCGAGAAGAAGATGAAGCTCACGGCGAAGCCGATCACCGGCACCAACAAGGGCGCCGAGAATATCGCGCGCGCCCCGCGCACGCTCATCGAGACGACGCGCATCTTCCGCGACTCCGAGGTGGCGCGCGACTGGTTCGGCGACGACTTCGTCGACCACTTCGCCGCCACGCGCGAATGGGAATGGCGCCAGTGGCTCGACGCCGTCACCGATTGGGAATTGAAGCGCTACCTGGAGATCATCTGATGGGACCGCTGATCTGATGGGGCCGCTGGCGGGCATCAAGGTCATCGACCTGTCGCGAGTGCTGGCGGGCCCGTGGGCCGCGCAGTCCCTCGCCGATCTCGGGGCCCACGTCATCAAGGTCGAGCGTCCCGGCAAGGGAGACGATTCGCGCGCCTTCGGTCCTCCGTGGCTCAAGGATTCCGGCGGCGCCGACACCCGCGAAGCGGGCTATTTCCTGTGCGCGAACCGGGGCAAGGAATCCGTCACGGTCGATATTGCAAAGCCGCGGGGCGCGGCGATCGTGCGCGAGCTGGCGGCGCGCGCCGACGTGTTGATCGAGAACTACAAGGTCGGAGACCTCGCGCGTTACGGGCTCGGCTACGAGGATCTTCGATCGCTCAACCCCCGCCTCGTCTACTGCTCGGTGACCGGATTCGGGCAGACCGGCCCGTATCGCGATCGCCCCGGATACGATTTCATGGTGCAGGGGCTGGGCGGGATGATGAGCATCACGGGCGAACGCGACGATCGGCCCGGCGGCGGGCCGCAGCGGGTCGGCGTCCCGGTGGTCGACCTGATCACCGGACTGTATGCGACGATAGCGATCAACGCCGCTCTGCATTACCGCAACACGAGCGGACACGGCCAGTACATCGACATGGCCCTGCTCGATTGCTGCGTCGCCTTCCTCGCCAACCAGGGGGCCAACTACCTGGTCACTGGAACCCCACCCGGGCGCCTCGGCAACGACCATCCCAATATCGCTCCCTATCAAACGGTGCGCACGGCGGACGGCAACATCATTCTCGCCGTGGGCAACGACAATCTGTTCCGCAAGTTCTGCGACGTCGCCGGTTGTCCCGAGCTCGCCTCGGATCCGCGCTTCGCCACCAATGCCGCGCGGGTCGAGAACCGGGCGTCGATCCAGGAGCCGATCGCCTCGGCCATGAAGCGTCGCACGACCGCCGAGTGGATCGACGCGTTGGATCGAGCGGGCGTGCCCTGCGCGCCGATCAACGATCTCGCCCAGGTGTTCGCCGATCCCCAGGTCATCGCGCGCGGCCTTCGCATCGAGGTTGCGCACGCGAGCGGCGTAGACGCGCCGTTGGTACGCGGCCCCATCGTGTACTCCGAGAGCGGCCTCGAATTCCAGACGCCACCGCCCACCCTCGGCCAGCACACCGAGCGGGTTCTGCGCGATGAGCTCGGGTATGCGCCCGCGGACATCGCGCAACTGCGTGCGCAAGGAGTGATCTAACCCCGAGCCCATGACGATCTCCTCGTTCTCGTTTCCCACCGCGATCCATTTCGGCCCAGGCGCACGCCGCCTGGTCGCCGACCACCTCAAGCGGGCCGGCGTGAAGCGCCCGCTGATCGTCACCGACAAGGGCCTCTCGATGCTGCCGATCCTGCGCGACTTCGGCAACGGCCTCGCGGCGCTCGACGCGCAGATCTATCCGGGCGTCTACGGCAACCCCACGCGACATCAGGTCGTTGGCGGCGTACGCGCCTTCAAGGCGCACGCAGCCGACGCCGTCATCGGATTCGGCGGGGGTGCCGCGCTCGACGTCGCCAAGGCGGTGGCGCTGATGGCGGTGCACGAAGGCGACATCCTCGAGTACGCCTGGGATCATCCGCACGTTCGCCCACTCACGCACGCCTTGCCTTACTTCGTCGCGCTGCCCACCACCAGCGGCACGGGCAGCGAGGTGGGCCGCTCCGCTGTGATCTCCGACGACGAGACGCACGTGAAGAAGATCGTCTTCAACCCCGCGCTCCTCGCGCGTGCGGTGTTCGCCGATCCCGAGCTCACCCTCGACCTGCCCGCGGGCGTCACCGCGGCCACCGGCATGGACGCGCTCACCCACAACGTCGAGAGCTATCTCTCGCCCGCCTACCATCCGTTGTGCGACGGTATTGCGCTCGAGGGCGCCCGCATCGCCGCGCACGCGCTCGAGACCGCGGTGGCGATGCCGAAGAACATCGCGGCGCGATCCGACATGATGATGGCCTCGATGATGGGGGCGATCGCCTTCCAGAAGGACCTGGGCGCGGTGCATTCGTGCGCGCACGCGCTCGGCACCGTCGCCGACATGCACCACGGCCTGGCGAACGGCATCATGATCGACCACGTGATGCGCTTCAACCTCGACGCCGCCGATCGCAAGATGGCGGAGCTCGCCCGCGTCTGCGGCGCCGGCGCCACGGCCCTCGCCTTCGTCGACTGGCTCTCGGCCCTCAAGACGCGCATCGGCATTCCGGCTCACCTCGGTGGCAAGGGGATCACGGCCGACCAGATCCCGATGCTGGTGGCGGTCGCGATCAAGGACACCTGCCACCAGACCAATCCCAAGCCCGTCTCGGCCGCCGATTTCGAGAGGATCTTCTCCCAGGCCCTGTAGGGACGCCGATGCGTCGCGGGCTTAGAATCCAGTTCAGGACATAGAGCCAACCCAACGAGGAGACCCCGTGAACCGCCCAGCCCGCTACGCCGCCCTGGCGATCGCCGCAGCATTCGCCTCGATCGCGCCCGCCGCGGCCATCGACTACCCGACCCGCGCCGTGAAGTGGGTCGTGCCCTACCCGCCGGGCGGCACCACCGATGTGCTCGCGCGCATCATCGCGCAGTGGCTTACCGAGAAGATGGGCCAGACGTTCATCATCGAGAACAAGGCGGGCGGCGGCAACAACATCGGCGTCGAGATGGTGGTGAACGCCCCGCCGGACGGCTACACGATGCTGCTCGTGAACCCGGCCAACGGCATCAACGCGACGCTCTACAAGAACCTGCCGTTCAACTTCATCCGCGACATCGCGCCCGTGGCGGGCCTGGTGCGCACGCCGAACGTGATGGAAGTGACGCCGTCCTTTCCCGCCAAGACCGTGGCCGAGTTCATCGCCTACTGCAAGGCGAATCCGGGCAAGATCAACTGGGCCTCGTCCGGGAGCGGCACCTCGGTGCACCTTTCCGGCGAGCTCTTCAAGTCGATGACCGGCTGTCAGATGCTGCACATCCCCTACAAGGGCGCTGGCCCGGCGCTCACCGACATCATGGCGGGCCAGGTGCACGTGATCTTCGACAACCTGCCGTCCTCCGCGGCCTTCATCAAGGCGGGCCGGATTCGCCCGCTCGCCGTGACCTCGCAGGCCCGCGAGCCTTCGCTGCCCGACGTGCCGACCGTGGCGGACACGGTTCCCGGCTACGAAGCCACGGCGTGGTTCGGCGTCGGCATGCCGAAGGGCACGCCCAAGGAGATCATCGAAAAGGTGAATGCCGAAGTGAACCGCGCGCTTGCCGACCCCAAGATGCGCGCGCGCCTCGCTGAGCTCGGCGGTGCGCCGATCGGCGGCACGCCCGAAGATTTCGGCAAGGTGATCGCCGCCGAAACCGAGAAATGGGCGAAGGTCGTGATCTCCTCCGGCGCCACGGTGGACTGAGGCGGGCCGGCCGACCATGGAACCCTTGCGCATCGGCGTCTCCGCGCGGCTCCTCTACCCCGACCCGTCGCGCGCCTTCCTGCCGACGAAGTCGGTGCAATACCTCGAGCAGTCGGTGGCCAACTGGATCATGTCAGGCGAGGTGCTCGCCTTCATGGTCCCGGAGATGAGCCTCGCGACCCCGCACGCTCCGCAGGCGCTCAAGGCGAAGAACTACGTCGACGCGCTCGACGGGCTTCTCCTTCAGGGCGGCGCGGACATGTCGCCGCAAAGTTACGGCGAGACGCCGCTCAACCCGCTGTGGGCCGGCGACCAGATGCGCGACCAGTACGAGATCGAGCTCTTCCACGAGTTCGTCTCGCAGGGCAAGCCCGTGTTCGGCATCTGCCGCGGTCACCAGGTGATCAACGTGGCACTCGGCGGCAAGCTCTACCAGGACATCGCCACCGAGTGCCCAGACAAGGGATCGCACCGCGACGAGACAAAGTACGACAAGCACTTCCACGAGGTGCGCCTGCTGCCCAACACGTGGCTTTCGCGCCTCTACCCGCAGGTCGAGGTCACGCGCGTGAACAGCATCCATCACCAAGCGATCAAGGAGCTCGGCGAAGGCCTGGTCCCGGAAGCGGTGAGCGATCCCGACGGCATCATCGAGGCGGTGCGCTGGGAGGGACACAGCTTCGTGGTCGGAGTGCAGTGGCATCCCGAGTTCATGGATCCCAAGGACCCGTCGCTCATCGACGGGCGTCCGTTGTTGCGCGCCTTCCTCGCGGCGTGCGAGCAACGCAAGAAGACCGGGCGCCCGGCGCCCGTCATGGGGATACGGGCGGCGTGAAGCTCAAGGTGGTGAACCCCGCGACCGGCGAGGTCGCGGCGACCCTCGGCTGCGACGACGCGCGTGGCGTCAAGGCGCGCTACAACCAGGCGCGCGCAGCGCAACCCGCGTGGGCACGCACGCCCGTCGCCAGGCGCCTCGAGGCGCTCGCGCGTTTCCGCGCGCGGATCGATGCCGAGACCGAGAAGCTCGCCCGCATCCTTACCACCGAGGTGGGCAAGCCGATCGCCCAGGCGCGCAACGAGCTGCGGGGCGTCCTGCCGCGCCTCGACTTCTTCCTTGCCGAGACCGCGCGCATGCTGCGGCCCGAGCGCGTGTCGGTGGACGTGAAGAATTCGATGGAGGAGAAGATCTCCCACGAGCCGCTCGGGGTCGTCGCCAACATCTCCGCGTGGAACTACCCCTGGTTCGTGGGCGCGAATGTGTTCGTGCCGGCGCTCCTCGCCGGCAACACCGTGCTCTACAAGCCCTCGGAGTTCGCCTCCCTCACCGGACTCGAGATCGCGCGGCTGCTCCACGAGAGCGGCGTGCCCGAGGATGCGTTCATCGCGCTCATCGGCCTGGGCGACGTCGGCGCGGCGCTGGTGAAGCAGCCCGTGGACGGCATCTTCTTCACCGGCTCGTACGCCACGGGGCGGCGAATCGCCGAGGCGGTGCGCGGCCGGATGGTGAAGCTGCAGCTCGAGCTGGGCGGCAAGGACCCGGTGTACGTGTGCGAGGACGTGGACGTGGCGAAGGCCGCCGCGGGCATCGCCGACGGCGCCTTCTACAACACGGGCCAGAGCTGCTGCTCGGTGGAGCGCGTCTACGTGCACGAAAAGGTCTTCGCGCCGTTCGTCGACGCGTTCGTCGCCGAAGTGAAGGGTTATCGGCGCGGTGACCCCGCCGACGAGAAGACCTATATCGGCCCGCTCACTCGGCCCGCGCAGTTGAAAGTGCTCGAGTCGCAGGTGAAGGATGCGCGGCGCAAGGGCGCGAGAGTCCTGACCGGCGGCGCGCGCATCAAGGGCGGCGGCAACTGGTTCGAGCCCACCGTGCTCGTCGACGTCGACCACTCGATGGACGTGATGCGCGACGAAAGCTTCGGTCCCGTGATCGGGCTCATGCCGGTGAAGAGCGACGCCGAGGCGCTCAAGCTCATGAACGACACCGACTACGGCCTCACCGCCGGCGTCTATACGCCCGACCGCAAGCGCGCCGAGCGCATCCTCGCCGCCGTGAAAAGCGGCTCGGTATACTGGAACTGCTGCGATCGGGTGAGCCCGCGGCTGCCGTGGTCAGGGATCGGCAACTCCGGGATCGGGCTCACGCTGTCGACCTACGGAATAGAGACTTTCACCCGGCCAAAGGCCTGGCACCTGCGCACGCCCTAGGGAGGATCTGCAATGACGCATCGACTCAAGCCGCTCTACCGCACGATCGCCGTCGGCTTCGCGCTCGCAATGGCCGCGATCCCAGCCCTCGCGCAACGCGAGGCGCCCCGCGAAAACGACGATCCCGGATATCGCGATGCCTACCGGCGCGGCTTCGACCAGGGCTACCGCAAGGGACTCGACGAGGGCTACGCCGATGGCTATCGCAAGGGACTCGACGAGGGCCGCCCGGTGATCGCGCCGCCGCCCCCGCCTCCGCCCCCGCCGCGGCACACGGTCATGGTGAATCGCGCGACCTACGGGGCCGGCGGGCGACGCTGCGACGCCTCGCGCGCAGTCGGCAACATCGCCAACGGCCAGGTTGCGGTTTCCGTCGAGGCGAACAACGACCTGTGCGGCGATCCGGCGCGCGAGCAGAAGAAGCGCCTCGAAGTGGAGTACCAGTGCGGCCGCGTCGGGAAAAAGGCGTTCGCGAACGAACGCGACTCGGTCTACCTGGACTGCCGCTAAGGAGCTAGAGCTTCTCCAGCTCGGTCGCCCCGCGGAGATGGCGGGCGTCGCCGCCGCGCGAAGCCGGCCGCGACGCACAGAATGGAAACAACAAAAGAGCATGCCCTGCGCAATTTCATGGCCGAATATTACGGAAAATGCGCACGGCCCGGATAGCTAGCGTGTCAATCGCTCGATCACCGCGCGCATGCGAGGTGCGAGCAGGCCTTCGAGCTGCAGTGCGCCGATCACTTCGCACAGCTGCGCCCCGCTCTCGGTCGCGCGCACGAAGTAGCCGCGCTCGACTTCCTTGCGGCGCAACATCCCCTTGTCGCGCGTGAGGATGGTGCGTGCCTGGACTGCGGCGATCTTCACGATCTCGTCGTCGTTCCAGTGCGCGGTCCACAGCGTGTCGAAGCCCGCCATGCGCAGGTGGCGGGCGAGCTTGCCGAGATGGACGTCGGCCACGAAGCGCGGATCGCGCAACGCTCGGGGGCGCAGCCGCACCAGCGGCGTGATGTCGAGCGCCTCGAACATCGGATAGACCGCCACCCGCTCCCCGCCGCGCAGCAGGTGATCGAAGCCGACCGAGTGCCCATCGACCAGGATGAGGTCCACCTCCGTGTGCGGCACGCCCACGGATTCGATCGCTTCCTTTACCGAGCGCGCGCGGTCGACCTCGACCGTAAAATCGCGTTTGCGCCGCCCCTCCGGGAGGAAGTCGTTCAACTCCTCGTAGAATCTGAATTCGGTGATGGCGCGCAGGCTCACGGCGCGACGACGCTACCACACGGAGAACGCATGACCAATCCCCGCATCGGCTTCATCGGCGTCGGCATGATGGGCCACGGCATGGCGAAGAACCTGATCGCCAAGGGCTTTCCCCTGGCTTTCCTGGTCCACCGCGACCGCTCGCGCCTCGCCGACCTCGTCGCCGCGGGCGCGAGGGAGCTGGAATCGCCGGCCGTCCTGGCGCAGGCCTCGGACATCGTGATCCTGTGCGTCAGCGGCTCGCCGCAGGTCGAAGCCAATGTCTTCGGGCCCAAGGGCCTGCTTGGGGCGGCACGCGCCGGCCTCGTCGTGGTGGACACCTCGACCTCCGAGCCCGCCTCGACTGCCAAGATCCGGGAGGCGTTCGCCGCCCAGGGCACCACCTACGTCGACGCGCCGCTCGCCCGCACTCCCAAGGAGGCCGAGGAGGGCCGGCTCAATACCATGGTCGGCGCGGACGAGGCGACCCTCGAGAAGCTCCGCCCGGTGTTCGCCGCGTTCTGCGAGAACATCTTCCATGTCGGCCCGCCGGGCGCCGGGCACACGCTCAAGCTCGTCAACAACTTCATGGCACTCACCATCGCCGCGAGCATCGCGGAGGCCTTTGCGGTCGCGGCGAAGGCGGGCGTGCGGCTCGACAAGCTCTTTGAAGTGGTCTCGCAAGGCGCGCTCAACTCGAACATCTTCCAGATGATGGCGGGCGGCGCGGTGCAGGGCGATCTCACGCGCATGAAGTTCTCCATCGTCAACGCGGCCAAGGACTTGCGCTATTACACGCACCTCGCCGAATCGCTGCCGATCGCGACCTACATCGGCGAGGCGGTGCACCAGTCCTACGAACAGGCCGTGGCGCTGGGATTGGGCGAGCGCCTCGTCGCCTCGATGATCGAGGCGCAGGAGAAGGTCAACGCGATCGAGATCGTGAAGAGGCGCGCGTGAACCTCAAGGACCGCATCGCGGTGGTGACCGGCGCGGCCGGCACGCTCGGCAATGCCGCCGTGCGCGTCCTGCTTGAGGATGGCGCGCATGTCGCGCTCGTGGACCTCGACGCGATGCGCCTCGACGGCCTGGTGCGCTTCCTCCGCGGACCGACCGTGGCCGTGTCGTGCGACGTGGCCGATCCCGGCGCCGTGCGCCAGGCCCACCTGCAGGTCGAGAAGGTCATGGGACCGGTCGATATCCTGGTGAACGCCGCGGCCGCGGGCTCGGACAGCCGCGCCGAGGCGACCACCGACGCCGAGTGGCGCCGCGTCATGACCGTGAACCTGGATGGCGCCTTCTACTGGGCGCGCGCGGTGCTGCCCTCGATGCGCAAGCGCGGATGGGGACGCATCGTCAACGTGTCCTCGCTCGGGGGACGGCCGGGCGCGCCTAATTCCGGCGCCGCGTACGCGATCGCGAACGGCGCGCTCGCCGGCCTCACGACTTCGCTCGCGCGCGATTGCGCGGCGCATGGCGTGACCGTCAACGGCATCGCGCCCGCCTACGTGAAATCGCCCACCGTTACCGAGCACCTCAACGATTCGCAACGCCGGATGCTGCTCGCACAGGTGCCCGCGGGTCGCTTCTGCGAGCCGGAGGAGTTCGCGCACGCGGTGCGCTTCCTCGCTTCACCGTTCGCCGGCTTCATCACCGGCGAGGTGATCGGCCTGAACGGCGGCGCCCGCCTCTGAAGGCGCGCTGATCCTACAGCGGAATCGGATGGCGCTCGCTGGGCGCCCGAGGCTCTTCGGAGATGATGGACGAAGAATGTCCATCGAATCCGGAGGAGTCATGAAACCGCAACCACATCCCGTCCTGCTTGCCGCGCAACAGGGTCGCGTCGGCTACATCCTGCTTTGGCTGCTGGGTGTTCCGATCCCCATCCTGTTCCTCTTCTACCTGCTGCGCGGATGCACGTGATGTAGGACTGCGCTGACGCCGCAATAGGGCTTTCTCGCGACCGCTCTCGCTCAAGGGTCCGACAGACCGGCCACGCCCCCGCCCACGATCATGGCTCGCGATGGACTGCGCCTTTCGGCGCATCCCCCGCTAAGTCGATTGGAGGCGGTATGCGGCGAGCGATCCTGGTGGCGTTGGGCACGATGACGCTGGTCTCCAGCGCGACGGCGATCCGTTACTCCGCCGCCGACGCGCTCGAAGCCGCCCACATTGGCGTCGGCGAATACCGCGCGGCGCACGCGTCGATCGCGCTCGCGCGTTCCGCCGCCCTGGAGCGCTGCGCTTCGCTGCAGCGTGTGGACGCGCGCGATTCATGCGAGGCGGCGTCGATCGCGCGTGAGGCGGCGCGCATCGCCGAGGCCGAGGCAGGTTTCCGCGGCACGGAGCAGTCGGCGCGCGCCATGCAGCGAGCGCGCATCGAGCTGCGCTACCAGGCTGAGCGCGCGCGCTGTGCGTCCTTTCGCGGGGCGCAACGCGACCAATGCTTCATCGCGGCGCACACATTGAAGGGCCGTGCCCTTCTCGACTCCGCTTCGCCCTATCGGACGGCAAGCTGAAGCCGCTGGCCGGAGGCGCCTAGCGGCTGTCTCGAAGCGCGTGCGCGAGAGCAAGCGCGCAGGTGAAGACCAGCAGCGCCCCGGCTTGGTGGAGTGCCGCAAGCGCCACGGGAACGCGCATCAAAAGCGTGGCGATGCCCGCGGACACCTGCAGGAGCACCGCCACCAGTAACGCCTGGTTCCAGGCGCGCACGCGATCGTCGAATGACGCGTCGCGATCGATCCTCCACCACAGGAGGAGGACGCTCGCGGCCACGATGAGGGCGAGGACCCGGTGCACGAGCTGCACCGTCGCCATGTTGTAGACGAAGTTCTTCCACCAGGGGTCGATGAGCAGCACCTCGGGTGGAATCCACTTGCCGTCCATCAGGGGGAAGGTGTTGTACGCGTAGCCCGCGCGAATGCCCGCGACCAACGCTCCCGAGAGCACCATGAGAAAGACCAGCGCCACGAGGGCCTTCGTGGCCGTGCGCGCGCCACGCATCGTGCGCGTCGACGGATTCAGCAGCAGCCCCAGCGCGATCCACAGCATCGCGCCGTAGATCACGAAGGCGATCCCCAGGTGCATCGCAAGCCGGACGGAGCTCACTCGCGGATCGTCCACCAGTCCGCTCGCCACCATGTACCAGCCGACCGCCCCCTGCAGGCCGCCGAGCACGAAGATCGCGCCCAGCTTCCAGCCGAGCGCGCGATCGATCTTGCCGCGCCACGCGAACCACGCCAGGGGCACCACGAAAACCAGGCCGATCACGCGTCCGAGCAACCGGTGCGAGTACTCCCACCAGAAGATTCCCTTGAATCCGGCGAGCGTCATGTCGTGGTTGCGCACGCGGAATTCGGGGGTCTGGCGGTACTTCGAGAAGGTCTCCTCCCATTGCGCGTCGTTGAGCGGCGGCAGGGCGCCGATGAGGGGCTGCCACTCGACGATCGACAGGCCCGAGTGGGTGAGGCGCGTGATGCCGCCCACCACGACCATCACATAGACGAGCGCGCAGCAGGCAAACAGCCACGCGGCGACCGCGCGGCGCGAGGGATCGAAAGTGGCGGAGGAGGACAGCATCCGAGGTGGGATTGTGCCCCACCTCGAAATTTCAGGCGGCGTGCCGGAAGCCCGCGCGGCTCTTGCTCATCTGTTCCTCGGCAAATTCCCAGTTGAGGAGCATTCCGATCACCGCCTCGACGTACTCCTGCCGGCGGTTCTCGTAGTCGACGTAGTAGGCGTGCTCCCAGACGTCGATCGCGAGGAGCGGTGTCGCGCCCATGGTGATCGGCGTGGCGGCGTTCGGAGTCGCCAGGATCTCGAGCTTGCCGCCGCGCTCCACCAGCCACGCCCAGCCGCTGCCAAAGCATTCGACCGCCGCTTTCGCGAATTGCTCGTGAAATACCGGGTAGCCGCCGAAGTCGTCGTCGAGGCGCTTGGCGATCGCGCGTGGCGGCTCGCCGCCGCCGCGCGGCCGTAGGCAATTCCAGAAGAACGCATGGTTCCAGGCCTGCGCCGCATTGTTGAAGATCTTCTGCGATTCCTCGCCGCCCACGGACGCGGCGACCACATGCTCGAGAGGCATCTCGGCGAATCGGGTGCCCGCGACGAGCTCATTGAGTTTCTTCACGTAGGCGGCGTGATGCTTGCCATGGTGCAGCGCGATGGTGCGCGCCGAGATCGCGGGCGCGAGCGCGCCTTCATCCCAGGGCAAGGCAGGCAACTGGAAGGGACCGGGGGGTTTTTCTGGCATGGAGTTCTCCTGTGCGCGGGAAAAGCCCTCACCTGAGCCGGCGCAGGGCTTCGGTCCAGCGTAGGCCCGCGCGTGCGGCGCGGGTAGAGGTCGCCGCTCCTTCGCCTTGTCGGCCGATTCCCACAGCGACTGGCGAACATCGTAGGAATTCGCCGACGAGGCTATCAGCGATTTGCATGACGCGAATTCCGCTCCGCCGACAGATCGCGCACTTGCGTGAACCCATGATCTCAGGTGCATCGCGGGCAGTCCGCCGCGGGGCAGACCCGAAACCATTTTCCAACCAGGTGACGCCATGAATTGGGACCGCATCGAAGGCAACTGGAGGCAGCTCAAGGGCAAGGTTCGCGAGCAGTGGGGACGCTTGACCGACGACGAGTTGGACAAGATCGCCGGGCACCGCGACAAGCTCGCCGGCAGTCTCCAGAACTCCTACGGAATCGCCAAGGACGAGGCCGAGAAGCAGATCAAGGAATTCGAGGCCAGGTGCGAACGCGATAAGTGGGTCCAGTGACTGGAATCGCATAAGGAGCCAACCATGAGAACGACAACTCTTTACGCCGCCCTTGCTGGGGCCTTCCTGCTCGGTACGGCGGCACTCGCACCCGCGCAAACCACCGCGCCCAGCACGGCAGCCCCGGCGACGACGCCGAGCAACAAGACGACGTCGAGCGACAAGATGCCGGCCGGAAGCACCCTCACGCACCCGATCAAGAACGCCGAGGCGGCGACGAGCACGGACTATCGCGCCGAGAAGGAACGCATCGAGGCCGACTACAAGTCGGCGAAGGCCAATTGCAAGTCGCAGACCGGCAACGCCAAGGACATCTGCATGGCCGAGGCGAAAGGCAAGGAGAAGGTCGCGCTGGCCGAGCTGACGGCCAAGCGCACCGGCACGGCGCACTCGCAATACGAAGTCCAGGTCGCCAAGGCCAAGGCCGACTACGACGTCGCCAAGGAGAAGTGCGACGACCAGGCCGGCAAGGAAAAGAGCGCCTGCAAGAAGCAGGCGAAGGCCGACGAGGACAAGGCGCTCGCCGAGGCGAAAGCCAATCGCGGCAGCCTCGCCGACGCGCAGAAGCCGAAGAAGTCCTGAGTCTTCCCCGC
>WNFM01014057.1_pt1 | contig 16626 bp, 18 predicted proteins | sample 5400271 | NCBI WGS metagenome assembly WNFM01 (sample SAMN13153352, study PRJNA577476) | soil metagenome | isolation source: 60 cm saprolite on Douglas fir-dominated hillslope | place: USA:California | collected 2013-09-17
GCGATCCGACGGCGCCGGAAGCGCCACCACTCGAAACACGCGCGGGCTCACTCGCTCAGTGATGGCCTTGATCGTTCCACCCTTACCGGCGGCATCGCGCCCCTCGAACGCGAGGATGATCCGGGCCCCCGTGGCCTTGACCCAATCCTGCAGATGACAAAGTTCAATGTGAAGCTTGTGCAATTCCTTTTCATAGTCCTTGCGCTTCATCTTGGACTTCTTGCCTGCTGCTCGTTTCAATGCCATGACGTCATCCATTCCACGTGAGAATTGGCGCCCTTGAAAGCGCCGCCATTTTCCAAGACCTTTGGCTTCGGCTTTCCTCTAGTCTATGATGTGGTAGCCACCATCGATGTAGAGCGTTTCGCCGGTAATCAGACGCGCCGCGTCGTGCGCTAGGAAGGCGGTAGCGACGCCAACGTCCTCGATACTGACGAGGCTGCGCGATGGCGCTTTCGCTTTCGCCTTGTCCAGCAGTGCATCGAATTCAGGAATCCCCGAGGCAGCACGCGTTGCCAGCGGCCCGGGAGAGATGGCATGCACACGGATGCCCTTCGGGCCGAGCTCGGCCGCGATGTAGCGAACTGCGCTTTCGAGCGCCGCCTTGGCGACACCCATGATGTTGTAGTTCTTAACGACCATCTGGCTGCCGTAGTAAGTCATCGTGAACAGAGTGCCGCCCTTGCGCATCAGCGGCTCCGCCAGGTGCGCCATGCGAATGAAAGTCCAGCACGACACGTCCATAGTGGTGAGAAAACCCTCTCGCGACACATCGACGACGCGCCCCTGCAGCGCGTCTTTCGGCGAGAAAGCGATCGAGTGAACGGCAAAGTCGAGTCTGCCCCAGTCTTTGGCGATGCGTTCAAACGCCGCCTCCATCTGACCGGGCTCGCGCACGTCGAGCGGCATGAGGATCGGCGCCTCGAGCTCGCGGGCGAGCGGCTCGACGTATTTCTTCGCCTTGTCGTTGAGATAGGTCACGGCGAGCTCAGCTCCGAACGCCCGGAATGCTTTAGCGCAGCCCCAAGCGATCGAATTTTCATTGGCAATGCCGACGATGAGGCCTTTCTTGCCCTCGAGCAGCTTGGCCTTTACGACGGGAATCATGGAGGAAATCCTCTTGTTCTCGGATTTGAGTGCTTCCGCCTCGAGATAACGCTCGGCAATATTTTGACATCGCTAAGGGCTTGAGGTCTCATTTTTACATCGTTGACATGTGCGAATTTCGCGACCGTTGGCCTGCAAAAAGGGAGCGACCTGAGTTCAAATCTGACCTTTCCGGAATGACATACCTCCTTTCGAAAATGACAACCATGTTGCACCAGCGTCATATCATTGATGTAGCGCCTGCGGGAGATTAGAGTCGTCAGCCCGCGAGACGGTATCTGCGGAGTGGAGGGCCATGGCGACGAAACTCGAAGAGTTGCTGCCCAGCGCCGGCGACTACATGAAGAAGCTTGCGCTGGCGCAGGCCGAGGAGGCATCCAAGCAGGCGCGGCAACTCGCGGAGGCCGAGGCCGAGAACAAGGCCTTTTTGGAGCGTCTCGCGAAGCCGTCGGGTGTGTCGGATGAAGAGGCCATTCAACGTGGCATCAAGCTCATCGAGCGCGCGGTGGCCAATGGCAAGACCGAGGTACAAGTGCACCGATTTCCCAACCAGCTGTGCACGGACAAGGGGCGCGCCATCAATCAGCAGGAGCCGGGCTGGGAAAACACGCTGACTGGGGTGCCAAAGGAGATCTATCAACTTTGGGCCAAGTACTTCCGGCCTCGCGGGTACAAGCTCAAGGTCGAAATCATCGACTTTCCCGGCGGGATGCCGGGGGACATAGCGATGACCCTAAAGTGGGACTGAGCGGCGGCGGGAGCGCAATCGAAAATCGATCGCGGTACCCAGGAACCTAATAATCGCCAGCACCACGGTCCGGCACGGTGGCGTGCCGGAATTTGATTAAACTCAATTTGGATTAAACGCAGCCGATTAACATGCGGCGCACGGAGCAGACACAATGCCATTCAACCAAAAGCAGCTCTCTTCGCCGGGCACATTTGCGCCGACGCTCGGCATATTTGCCCCGGCTATGGAATATATGGTCGATGCCGCGCAGCGCAGCGTTTTGTTCTGGGACGTCATGCGCCAGCGCGGAAACCAGTATCGCCAGCATATGGCCGAGACCGCCCCGCACGTGCTGGATTACGAGGTGGAGCTTCTCGTCGACGGCAGGACGCTCGAGCGGCCGGTCAACTACGGCCTGGTGAGAGTCGTTCCGCCGCCGGGCATCGAGCTCGATATGACGCGCAGGCCGTTCGTCATTGTCGATCCGCGGGCCGGGCATGGCCCCGGCATCGGCGGATTCAAAGCGGACAGCGAAATGGGCGTCGCATTCAAAGCCGGACATCCCTGCTATTTCGTCGGCTTCCTGCCTGACCCCGTCCCGGGCCAGACCATCGAGGACATCGCGCACGCCGAGGCGATTTTTCTGGAGAAGGTCACCACGCTGCACCCCAAGGCCGACGGCAATCCCTGCGTGATCGGCAATTGTCAGGCCGGCTGGGCGGTCATGATGCTCGCCGCTGTTCGCCCCGAGCTGTTCGGGCCGATCATCATCGCCGGCTCCCCGCTATCGTACTGGGCTGGCGTGCGCGGCAAAAACCCGATGCGCTACAGCGGCGGGCTCCTCGGCGGCAGCTGGCTGACCGCGCTCGCGAGCGACCTCGGCCACGGCAAGTTCGACGGCGCCTGGCTGGTGCAGAATTTCGAGAACCAGAACCCCGCCAACACGCTGTGGACCAAGCAGTACAACCTCTATTCCAAGATCGACACGGAAGGGCCGCGCTATCTGGGGTTCGAGCGCTGGTGGGGCGGCCACGTCAACCTGAACGCGGAGGAGATCCAGTTCATCGTCGACGAGCTGTTCATCGGCAACAACCTCGCGGCGGGAAAAATCCGGACGTCAGATGGAACGGCGGTCGACCTTCGCAACATCCGCTCGCCAATCGTGGTGTTCTGTTCCAAGGGCGACAACATCACGCCCCCGCAGCAGGCGCTCGGATGGATTCTCGATCTGTACGAGAACGTCGACGAAATTCGATCCTACGGGCAAACGATCGTCTATACGATCCACGAGACCGTGGGCCATCTCGGCATCTTCGTTTCCGGCGGCGTTGCCAAGAAAGAGCACGGCGAGTTTTCCAGCAATATCGACCTGATCGACACGCTGCCGCCCGGCCTCTACGAGGCTGTGTTCGAAGCCAAGACCGAGGACACCGCCAATCCGGACCTCGCGACTGGAGAGTGGGTGATGCGGTGCGAACAAAGGACGTTGGACGACATCCGCGCGCTGGGCGGCAATGACGCGGCGGATGAGCGCTGTTTCGCGGCCGCCGCCCGCGTATCAGAGACAAACCTTGCGCTTTATCGCACCTTTGCGCAGCCGATTGTTCGTTCACTCGTGAACTCGCCCCTGGCGGAATGGATGCAGCAGTTGCACCCACTTCGACTGCAATACGAGCTCTTCTCCAACGCGAACCCGATGATGGCGCCCCTCGCGACCATGGCGGAGCAGGTTCGCAATAGCCGCAGGCCCGTGGCCGCCGACAATCCGTTTGTCGCAATGCAGGAGAACGCATCCCGTCAGATCGTCGCCGCGCTCGACGCGTGGCGGCAAGCGAGCGAGGCATTCGCAGAACGATGCTTTTTCACGATATACGGCTCACCAGTGCTGCAGGCCGCCGCCGGCATTGATCGCGCCGGGACGCATCAGTTGCGCAAGGCTAGCAAGCACCCGCTGCATGACGAACTGCTGCAGAAGCGGATTGCCGAGCTGAAATCACGGATTCCGGCCGGCGGGCTGCGCGAAGCCGTCATCCGCGCGCTCCTGTACATTGGCCTGGCGCGAGGATCGGTCGATGAGCGCGGATTCGAAGCTGTGCGCCGTATTCGCCGCACGCATGGTGACATGCCCTTATCAGCGTTCAAGGCGCTCGTGCGCGAGCAATTCTACATTTTGTTGGTTGACACGGAAGATGCACTCGCCGCGATTCCGTCCATGCTTCCGCCCGATGCCGAGACCCGGCGGGAGGCATTTGGCCTCATCAGGCAGGCGCTGGGCGCGATCGGCGAATTCTCCGTCGAGGACAAGAAGCGTTTGGATGCGGTCGCGCGCCTGTTCGGCCTCGATGATGCATCGACCGCAGCCCCAAACCTGACGGTTATCGGGTCGGCTCGGCAGGAGACACAGGCGAAAGCATCATGACTGAGCGTCTCGGCCGGGCGATGTGTTTCTGCTGATCGAGGAAGGGGCATGTTGAAGGACAGCGAGATCGCTAACATCGCGGCGATTGGCCCGCTCGGCGATCCGCCCGCTTCGAAATACGAGCGGCTGATCGCCCGGGCCAAGCAGGTACCTCCGGCGACAACCGTCGTCGTTCACCCCTGCGAAGAGACTGCGCTGCGCGGCCCCATCCAAGCGGCGGAAGTGGGCATCATTGTTCCGATCCTCGTGGGACCGGCCGCCAAGATTGCAAGCGTTGCCCGCGAGCATGGTCTCGATATCGGCCGCCTCGAGATCGTCGACGTGCCGCACAGCGATGCCGCGGCGGCGAAGGCGGTCGAGCTGATCCACGAGTCCAAAGGCGAACTCCTGATGAAGGGCAGCCTGCACACGGATGAGCTCATGCGCGAGGTGACCTCGGCCAAGACCGGCCTGCGCACGGCGCGTCGGATCAGCCATGTCTTCATCATGGATGTGCCAGGCTATTCGGAGACGCTGTTCATCAGCGATGCCGCGATCAACATCTTTCCCGACCTCGACGCGGTTGGCCTCGGCACCCCGCGCGTCGCAATTCTTTCCGCCGTGGAGACCGTGACCTCGAAAATACCATCCACCATCGACGCAGCCGCCCTTTGCAAGATGGCGGACCGTGGGCAGATCACAGGCGGCATCCTCGATGGACCTTTGGCCTATGACAATGCCATCGATCTCGAAGCAGCGAGAATCAAGGGCATCGAGTCCGAGGTCGCCGGGCGCGCACAGATCCTGATCGTTCCGGATCTGGAAGCGGGGAATATGCTGGCCAAGAATCTTACATTTATGGCCAAAGCCGATACGGCGGGCATCGTGCTTGGCGCGCGCGTGCCGATCATCCTGACCTCGCGCGCTGACTCCGTGCGTTCGCGCATGGCCTCTTGCGCTGCGGCCGTCCTGTACGCCGATGCACGCCGACGCGCTGCGGCGTTGCCGAAGACCTGATCGTTATGGATGCGCTTCTCGTCGTCAATGCTGGTTCTTCGAGCGTCAAGTTCCAGATATTCGGCATTGAGGGAGGCGCGCCGCGCCGCCTGATCAAGGGGCAGATCGACGGCATCGGCACTCGGCCGCGGTTGGCTGCCGAGGCGAATGACAAGTCATTGCTGATCGACAGAACCTATGCGTCGGACAAGGTCCCCGACGTTCCTGCGGCGATTGCCGTCGTAGCATCCTGGCTTCGCGAGACCCAGAGCTTCAACCTTGTCGCGGTCGGCCACCGAGTTGTTCATGGCGGGCCGAAATATGACCGGCCCGTCGTCATCGACCAAGCGTTGGTCGCGAACCTTGAGCAATACGTTTCACTCGCACCGCTGCATCAGCCAAACAACCTGGCGCCGATCCGCACACTGTTGAAGAGCCGCCCTGAGTTGCTTCAGGTTGCCTGCTTTGACACGGCCTTCCATCACGGCCACAGTGCTGTCGCGGACCATTTCGCCATTCCGGAACATTTTTACGCGGAGGGCGTCCGTCGTTACGGCTTCCACGGGCTCTCCTACGAATACGTCGCCCAGCGTTTGCGCGAGGTCGCCCCGGGTGTGGCAGCGGGCCGCGCGATCGTCGCGCATCTCGGCAGCGGCGCGTCCATGTGCGCCTTGGCAAACGGCCGCAGTGTCGAAAGCACGATGGGTTTCACGGCGCTTGACGGGATACCCATGGGCACCCGGCCGGGCCAAATCGATCCTGGAGTCCTGCTTTACCTGCTCACCGAAAAAGGTATGACGCCCACGGCGGTTCAGGATCTGCTCTATCGTGATAGCGGGCTTAAAGGCCTGTCCGGCATCAGCAATGACATGCGAGATCTCCAATCGAGTTCTGATCCCCGCGCGAGACTCGCCGTCGACTATTTCGTCTACCGGGTCGGGCTAAATGCCGGGATGCTGGCGGCCGCGTTGGGCGGCCTCGATGCGTTCGTTTTCACGGCCGGAATTGGCGAGAAGTCACCGACGGTTCGCACCCGCATCGCAGAGAAGCTCGCATGGCTTGGCGCCGTTCTTGATCCAGCCGCTAATGCGGATGGCAAATCGCTCATTTCGCGGCGGGAGAGCCGGGTTGTACTCTTGGTCGTACCGACCGACGAGGAATTGATGATCGCGCGGCATACCCTTGCGCTGCTGCCGCAACGCACCGTACGGAAAGTGGCGGACGCAAAATTTGCAAGTTAACGGGTTGTACACACGCCGTTTTGTTATGGGTGGGATGGGAATGCTCTCCGTCACGCCTTCGGCTTGGTGCTGATAAACGCAGCCGGCGCTTGTAAAGCTTCCGGACGAGGCTTCTATCGATATGGGGGCCCTATCAACGTCTCAAACGCAGCCGCTCGCCCCTTTGCGATGTCGCCTTCATTCGCATTCGACGAGCGTCTTGGCCGGCTTCTCGCCCTTCGGGATACGATCGACGTTAGTCGGCCGCCTGCCGGTACTGCTCGATTTCATCAGGCCCGTAGGAGATTGAGACGTAGCCTCAAGGCCCTTGGAGACTCTCCGGGCAATCTGCGATTGCTATGAAGGTCATTCCCGAAAAGCGCAAAGTCTAAGGGGAATTGCTAAACTGAAGGCCAAACAGCAACAGCAAAATGGGAGGTCGTAATGGCGGCAACCCTACAATACGGCCGCGAGCGCGCTCATTTAGGCCGCTCGCTCCTTAACTTCATGCGCATCGCACGGGACGCCCACGCCCCTGATCTAACACTTGGCGAAGCAGGCGACCTGTTATTCACCGTCATAGAGGACTTCATTGGGCACGCCTTTGAGCGCCCGATGGTGCTGAGCGAGTTGTCGCGCAATCTCGAAATGCCGCGCCACACTGTCCGGCGTAAGCTGCAACGTCTGATCGAGATAGGCTTAGTCGAGCGTATCGACCAGCGCTACTACATGACAGCGAAAGTGAACGCGCCGCTTCAGCGCGAAGTACTCTTGGCGCACCTTCACAATATGCAGGCGGCGATAAAGGAAGTGTCCAAAATGGACATCGGCGACCTTTGACGGTCGGAGGCAGCAAGGGTGATCCGGCGCTTCCAATCGACAGGGTAGCACACCTTGGGACGGCAAGAGACGGCTGCGCTGGGAGATTTAGAGCGAGCGATCGCGTTGCGAGCCTTTGTAGGATCGACGCAATAGCGCAAACAAGCTGCCGCCCGTTACAGCTCCGATGACGTAGACGACTGCAATCAGGATTGCGAGAGGCGCTCGGACGCTGAATCCCAGGAAGGACATTGTTACGACGTCGCGATTCTGCAGGACAAAAAGCAAAGTAGCCGCCGCGAGCAAAACAATGACAGTCAGATGAACCCAGCGCATGGCGGTCTCCCTGCGCTATCAGTACCAACACACCAACTGCGGATCGCGGGCTAACTATAGCAGGTCAGGACCGTGCATCGCAGCAAGCCGCCGCTCATGTCCGAGTTGGGTCCAAACTCGGCTATCCCGGTGATGTGCGCTGCATGACCGCTCTTCCCCCGGAAAGCGGGTCGATCTGCGATCTTGCTCGCAAAAGCGCCAATAAGCGACATCGGGGTCAGCGTTTTGATGCTGCCCCGAAGGTCTCGGTCGTAAGACGGTGCCTACCTCGCCTTGCTGAAGTGTCGAGACCTGGCGCCCAGCCGGTTTCCCTGGCTTAGCAAGTGCGCCCGCGGACGCACCTGCTGGCGGCACGGCGGGCGTGAGTTCTCACGCAGGTACCATTCACGCTGTGCATCCCGGCGCCGCACGCTTCGCGGACTGGAACGACCAGTTCGTCTGGCTGAAGGAGCGATACGGGTGGCAAAGCCTGTGCTGATGACGCCAAGGTCAGAGCAAAGGCAGCGGCAATCAACCTGAGCATGGTTCTCTCCCTTTTTCTTCGCCGTCTGGGCCCACCCAGACAGCGAGGCTCAGGTGAGCCGATGACGCGAATAAATCAAATGATACATCCTCTCGCCAGCGACAGCAATTGACGGTAGTGCCTCACTTTGAATTTGTCGAAGGCGCGGCCAGCCACTGCCGAAGACATGCGAAGGTAAGCATCCCAGCGAGCGCGCCCCAAACGCCCCAATCATTGCTGTACAGGGGTTCTAATCGTGAGGCCACCAAACCGCCAACGATGGCACTAGCGAGCAACCCAAAGACCCATATCGCAATCGTTCGCGCCATAGCCTTATGCCGCTCGCTTCTTATACGGGCCGCGCTTGCCCGGCTGCGGCTCGGCACTCTCAACCAATGCTGCTAATTCCGCAATCGTCCAAAGCCGATCCGTCACGCCAGCAGCCATCGCAGGGGTGGCATTGGGCGCAAGCCTCGCTGCCGACGAATGTCGGCGGCGGGACGGCGGTGCCGAGAAAACGCTCCCACGGCGCACTCGGGCCGCCAAGCCATGACACGCCGCCGAGGAGCGCGACGGCCGTGGCAGCGACAACGACTACGATCCAGGCACGCGCAGGCATTGCTGCATTAGCGTTCGACGCGCGTCGAACGAGGTCCTTGCAGCATCCGCCTTCCGGCGACAGGCAGGCATTCTCGGTTCGATGAACCGCAGCACGACTGCGCGAGCGGGATAAGGCGACGCTGGCACCGGACAGGGATAAACGCTGTAGGGGATGCCTGCCTGATCATTGACCGCCTCTTCTTCGTCGAGTGCGTCGCTGAGCCGGTCAGCCATCCTTTGTAGCTGCAGCGCCAGGCCGGACTGGTGGTAGCGAATCGCTCGGTTGGAGAGACGCGAGAGCTCTACCATTGCCGCCTCGCCCGCGCGCATGGTGGGACAGTAGCTCGCAGGCGGCGGCGGCGAGCCCGTCCAGCGGTGAAAGGCGTGGATGCGCGCGGCGAGCGCGTTGGCACGCCCGACGACGCTCCCGCCCGCAATTTCCATGAATGGCTGCGCCGCCGTGCTGGTGATCGTCGCCGCCGTCAGGCCAAGCACGACAAGTGCGAGCGCCAGTAGTCGAAGCGAGATTAACCGAATATCAGGCATCAGAGCCGCCCATCCTCCAGCACGATGGGCCCATTCCGCGCCCTCACGTTACGAGATTACCCGCTCGTCCGGCACAGGGCCGAACCGAGTATCAATTTGACCTGCATCGCTTCGCCATTGCGCGACGTATCGAAGTAAACCGCAGTGCCGGGCGCCATCGCGGAAATGATTTTCGCAAAGTCGCTCGATTGCATGAGGGGTGAGCCGTTGATCGCGGTGAGTACGTCGCCTTGTTCGATACCTGCGCTCTCGGCAGGGCTGCCCGGTTCGGGCCGGTCGAAGATGGCACCGTAAGTTTCCACCATGCCGAGGCTCTCGGCGAATGCCTTGGTCATCGGCGCGACCCGAACGCCAACCCATCCGCAGAGGTCTTTCGGCGTTTGCTGGACTACGCGCGCGTGAATTACGTAAGCAGGACTGGCGCAAGAGGTTGCATAGTCGCAACTGCCGACCTGAAATCCTAAAAACGCTTCCATCACCATCCTCTGGATAAATTCTCCACTGCACCACGTATCTAGCGTGCTCCGGTCAGATTGAATCACTCTCTCGTCCGTCATGCCCGCGCTTGCGCGGACGTAGTGCCAGCGGCTCTCGGCACGCTATGTTCCGATGAAGACCGTCCTACCTGCCGCCGCCAAAGAAGCCATCCGCGTCGCGCAGAATCTGCTGGCGAATGAACGGATCGGGATCCGCGCCCATCACAATGGCTCCCGGCTGATTACATGGAGTCCAACAGACCACATTGGCTCTCGGTGTATTCCGGGGCATGACCGTGACGCCGCCGCTGTAGGACTGGTCGCCATACACCGGCTGCTGCCTGTTGCGCTGCTTCGCGTTGGCCGGTGACGAGAGGAGCATCCCGAGCCCCAAGACGGAAACAGCCAGTCCAACCGAGAACGTTGTCATGTTGATCTTCGCAAAGCGCATGGTGTCCTCCATCGATTCCCTTCCCGCGCCTCGGCAAGTGTGGCCCCACCCGCCGTCTGCCGCATCGCTCATCGCCCGCGTGCAGCCGGCACGATTTCCTTGCGCGTCGAGCCGCTTGGCCCGCGCCATGGTCGCCGCGAAACTCGCTTGCGCGCGCTCCTCCGCCCGCTTCACCGAGCCAGGCGTGGGCTGCCGATCGAGCTGCGCGCCGATCGATTGCGGCGCCATCGGTCCCGCGCCCGGGTTACCCGCGGACTGGCGTACCGCCTGCTCGAATTGCGCAATAGCAGTGGTGCACGGACCGGCATGTGCCGACACGACGCCGAGGCTCAACGCGGCGCCCGCGATGGCTACACCAATATGTCGGTTCATGATCGTAACTCTGCTCGATCGGACGAAATGCGCGGGCGCCCATCGCCGGGCGCCCGCGGACGATACGTCACGCTCGCCTCGAACGCTTACGATACTATCGAAAATTCCAATGGTTTATGACATTAATCGACGAACCAATTCTTGTGGTACGGGCTGGTCACATGTTCGAAACGGTGCAGCTGCTCGCCGGAACCAATTTGTTCCTGCTCGCCTTCTCCGTGCTGATATTCGATATTCCTCGCTACACGCTCTCGTTGCTTTCGCTGGCTTTCTTCGGTGTGCGCAGTCGAAGCGAGAGCGCGCCTGTAGGCAATGCTTCGGTCAGCGTGATCATACCGACGTTCAACGGCGGCTCCGGGCTCGCGCCCACCATTGCATCGCTGCAGCGACAGACCTTGCGGCCGGTCGAAATCATTGTCGTGGATGACGGCTCGACCGATGATACACGCGCGGTCGCGGAGCGAGCGCGCGCACTGGGCCTGGTGGACATGGTCATCTGCCATGGCACGCGCTGCGGCCGCAGTGCGGCAATAAACTCTGCGGCCAGGTTTGCCAGCGGCGATCTGCTCTTGACTGTGGATGCGGACACGGTTTTCGAGCCGACCGCTGTCGCGCGGCTCGCGGCCGTATTCAGCGACCCGCGGGTCGGCGGCGCGAGCTGCAACATCGCGATAAGCAACGAACAGGAATCGTTATGGACCGGACTGCAAAGCGTCGAGTACCTGATGTCGATCACCGCGGGGCGATCCATCCTGGACGTCGTGGATGCGATCGCGTGCCTATCCGGCGCCTGTTCCATGTATCGACGCGATATATTCCTGCGACAAGGCGGTCTGGACGTCGGCCCGGGAGAGGATCTGGAGTACAGTTTGCGGCTGCGCCGCCTTGGCTACCTCATCCGTTTCGTACCGGACGCCTGGGCGGAAACAGACGGCCCGACCCGCGGGATTAGCCTTTTGCGCCAGCGCGCGCGCTGGGATCGCGACGCTTTGCGAGTCCGTTTCATGATGTACGGCGAACTGAGCTTCTTCCATCGGCTCGAGCGCTTGCCGGACACGCTTCAGAGGCTCGACTTCGTTATCTTCGATCTTGTTCCCACGCTCAGCTTGCCGTTCTATCTGGCTTACATTGTGCTGATGTTCGGCGCAGTCGATGCCGCGCTGTTTCTCGCAGGTGTCTATGTCGTGCTGCTCTGGATTTCGATTTTCAACATGGGGCTTGCGTTCGTGATGTTCAACCGATCGGTCGGGTTCTTCGGTCTTGGTGCGTCCCTGATCTTTCCTCTCTACCAGGGTGTCTTTCTGAAATGCGGCCGGTTCTTTTCGTACTCCTCGGAAATCATCTTCGCCAGCTCGCGGCGCGACGACTTCGTGCCACCACGCGTTCGTCGCGCTCTCCTGGGGGATCGCGCTTGAGAGCCAGCCGATGAACGTCACCATAAACCGCCTCAACCCCAATGTTCCCGATCCCGTTGAAAGCCGCCGGCGCGCGGCTGGACGCGTCGTGCGCTTTGCCTATGCGATCATCGTGTTCGGCGTGATCGGTTTCTTTGTCGTCTATTTCGGTGCGCCCTTCGTCTTTCTCAGCGGTCCCGGCACCGTTTCAGCATCGCGGCATGTCGTGTCGCTTCCTTACACCGTGCAGGTCACCAAGATGAATATGGAGCCTGGCGCGACGATCAAGGCCGGAGAAGAGATCGCGGAAGTGGTTTCACCGGAGCAGGACCGCATTGTCGCGACCTATATGCAGGCGCTCGCGGACATCGCCGGCCGCACGGCGGAACTGCGCATCAAGGCGCGCGTCGCGCAGGAATCGCTCGAAGCCGTGCGCTCGTATCTGCGCGTGACCGAGGAAGCAGTGGAACGCGTGAACACCATGACCGCGGCCACCGTGACCTTCCGTATGGAAGTGTTGCGGGAGCGCGCCCAGGCGCGCAAAGCCGTCATCTCGCAGGAGGCGGAAGTCGCCGAGTCCACCATTCAGCTTGCGTCGCTCGATGAATTCATCAAACAGCTTCGCGGCCGGCTCGATGAGGCGGAGCGCCATTTCGGCCAGGGGCGGGTGTTTGCGCCGATCGCCGGAATCATTTCGACAGGTCTCGCAGATGTCGGCCAATCGCTGCCGGCGGGCACGCCGATTGCCGAAATCCTTGATCCGACCGACATCTTCGTGGACTGGTACATTCCCAATGAGCGCTTCATCGATCCCAAAGTTGGGAACGAAGTCCTCGTGCTGTTCGGAAACCGGCGCATTCCCGCCAAGATCGCGCAAATCCTGCCTGTCTCCGGCGTATACGCCGGGACGACGCAGCAGCTGTTGACGCGCGACCGTCCTGCAACGCAAATCGCGCGCATCCGTTTCGATCCGGATTCATCGCCGCCGCCCCTGAACACGACGGTCAACGTTCACATGCACTACAGCGAGTTTTCCGCCCGCATCGCCGACGGGCTGATCCTTCTCTTCGGGTTGCATTGAACACGACGCCGCCGATGCCGCGGGGAGTGCCACACGATGCAGATTGAAGCGGATCAGACGGTCTGTCCGGCTTGCGGCGCCGAAGGGCTGGAGCTTTTCCCGGTGCTGCATCACATGATGTGCGCCTATGTCGGGCCGGAGTATGACTTTCTCCCCGCAGCCGCCGGATATACCTGTCCCAAATGCCGGCGCGACATCGTCTCGGGCGACACCGCTTGCGAGATCGTGGGGACGAGCGCGCGCTGCATCCGATGCCGCAAGGAGATGATCGTGTCGCCGCGCGCCGTTTCTCCCTAAGCTGGCGTGCCAAGGCGCGGCTGCCCTCTGCACGCAACCCCGCTAGACCTCGCGCGCGATGGCGCTTTCGTGCCAGCGCCGCAGCATGAGATGCGAGACGAGCGAGAGCGCGAAGAAGATGACAATGCCGGCGAGCGAGAGGAGCAGCAGCGCCGCGAACATGCGCGGGATGTTGAGCCGGTAGCCCGATTCCACGATGCGATAGGCAAGTCCCGAGCCGGCGCCGGCCGAACCGGCGGCGATCTCTGCCACCACCGCGCCGATCAGCGAAAGCCCGCCCGCGATCTTCAAGCCACCGAGGATAAAGGGCAGCGCCGCCGGCAGCTTGAGCTCGAAGAGCATCTGCGGGCGGGTTGCGCCATAGAGGCGGAACAGATCGACGAGGTTGTGGTCGACCGAATTGAGCCCGAGCGTGGTGTTGGCGAGCACGGGGAAGAAAGCGACGATCCAGGCGCAAGCGAGCACCGCCGCCGGCTGCGGCAGATAGACGAGCAACAGCGGCGCGATCGCCACGATCGGCGTCACCTGCAGAATGATCGCGTAGGGATAGAGCGAATATTCGATGAGGCGCGATTGGTTGAACAGGACGGCAAGACCGATGCCGCCGACGGCCGCGAGCAGAAAACCTTCGAGCGTGGTCGCGAGCGTGACGAGAAGGGACGTCAATAAGATCGCGCGATCGGAGATCAGGGTCGAAAAGACGAGCCAGGGGCTCGGCAGCACGTAGGGCGGAATATCGCCGATGCGCACCACCAGTTCCCAGAGCACCACGCCGAGCGCGAGCACCGCGATCGGCAGCAGCACGCGCAGTGTGCGATCAGCGCGCAGGCTCGGCTCGCGCTTTGGTGGCGTCTCGTTCATAGCCGCTCGCTCATTCTCCAATATGCTTGCTTCTCGGTTGCACGCGGGGAGAGGGCGTACGCCGAGTCTGTCGCACCGGCTTCATGGAACGTCCGTGGCTTCAGAAGCGCACGCCAAGGCTTCCGACACCCGCCGGCAGTGCGCAGCATATTCGGCGGAGGTGCGGAAAACTTCCTCGCGCGGATAAGGCGCATCGATCGCAAGCTCGGCAAAGACGCGGCCGGGGCGTCGCGTCATCACGACGATCCGCTGCGAGAGATAGACCGACTCGAACACCGAATGGGTGACGAAGATGACGGTCTTGCCCAGCGATTGCCAGAGCGCCAAGAGGTCGTTGTTGAGACGAAAGCGCGTGATCTCGTCGAGCGCCGCGAACGGCTCGTCCATCAACAGAAGCTTCGGCTCGGTGACCAGCGCGCGCGCGATCGAGGCACGCATCTTCATGCCGCCCGAAAGCTCGCGCGGATAGCTTCCCGCGAATCCGGAAAGCCCGACGCGCGCGAGCGCGGCATCGACGCGTGCTTGCGCGGTCGGTTCGAGCCCGCCGAGTTTCAAGGGCAGGCGCACGTTGGCGGCAACCGTCGCCCAGGGCATCAGCGTCGGCTCCTGGAAGACGAATCCGATCCGACGCGCAGCCTCGGTCTGCGACCACACGACCCCTCCGCCGCTCGGCTCGGTCAAGCCGGCGATGATGCGCAGCGCCGTCGATTTACCGCAGCCGGATGGGCCGAGCAGCGAAACGAACTCGCCCGGCCATACCTGGAGGCTGAGCCGCTCGAGCGCGACCACGCCATTGGCGAAACTTTTTCCGACGGCGTTGAGCGCGACGACGGGCGACTTGGGCGGATCAATGGACACGTTGGAATGCTCGCCGAACGACGGCTTGGCCGACGATCTCAGAGGACGTTCTTTTGTCGTGGATGCACAACGGCGCTGGGCACGCGGTGTGTTCCCCTCTCCCTTGTGGGGAGGGGTTAGGGGTGGGGGTCGGGCGATGAGGCACTACAAGAGCGACACTGAGGGACCCCCCTCCCCAACCCTCCCCCAGCCGGCTGCGCGCTTGCGCGCTTCCGGCAAATTTAAGAGTGCCCAAACCCCGGCAAGCCGAGGTTTGGGTGGGGGAGGGAGCAGACCGAGTTTGCCGCCGCGTTAATCGCATCCACGCACTATAGGTGAGTCTACTTCCGCAATCCGGCTTCCGACATGAACGCGACCCAACGCTTCACTTCGGCGGCGTGAAAGTCGGAAAACTCGCGCACGCCGAGCCCGGTCGGCTCGAAGCCGATGGCGCGGAATTTTTCGCCGATCTCGGGCTGCTTCACGATATCGGCGATGGCGGCGCCCAGCGTGGCGCGGATGTCGTCGGGCATCTGCGGATGCCCGTAGACGCCGAGCCATCCCGTGAGCTCGACACCGCTGACGCCCGCCTCCTTGAAGGTCGGCACCTGCGGAATGCTCGGCAGCCGATAGGGGCTGGTCACCGCGAGCCCTTTCACCGCGCCGGTCTTGATGTGCTCCATCACTACTGGAAACACCTCGATCAGCACGTCGATCGAGCCACCCATGAGATCGTTGAGCGCCGCGGGCCCGCCGCGGTAGGGCACGTGCACCAGCTTGGTGCCGGTTTGTTTCATGAACAACTGAACCGCGAGATAGTCGAGCGCCGCGGTGCCGGTCGAACCGAAGGTGAGCTTGCCGGGCCGCGCCTTGGCGTAGTCGATGAACTCCTTGACCGAATTCACCGGCGTCTTCGTGTTGACGATCATGGCGGTTGCGTATTCGGCGGTACCGGCGATCGCGCTAAGGTCGCGCAGCGCGTCGAAGGGCGCGTTCACCTCCATGGCGTAGCCGAGGACGAAATTGCCCATGGTGCCGGCCATGAGCGTGTAGCCGTCGGGCTCGGCCTTGAGGCTGGCCAAACTTGGCGCGCAGGCCCTCCCCTACGAGCCGCGCCGACAGATCGGTGATGCCAGCCGGCGGCGCCGGAACGATCATCCGCAGCGGGTGCGAGGGAAAGGATTGCGCGGAGGCCGAAGCCGCGAGCAGCACGGAAAAGACAAGACTCAACGGCGCGCGCATGGTTCTTCCGCAGAAAATCATTTCGGCCGCAGATCGACACCGACCTTCTTGTTCACGAATTGCAACGTGTAGGCCTTGTCAAGCGCGACCAACGGCTTGACGACCCCCGCACGCACCATCTTGTCGTAAAAATTCTTCATGCGCGCGTCGGTCATGGCGCCGACGCCGAGCGTGAGCGCGTCGCCGGAATCGACGATGCCGTACTCCTTCATCTTCGCAATCGAATAGGCGAGTAATTCATCGGTCATTTCCGGGTTCTGCCGCTTGATCAGCGCGTTCGCCGCGCGGTTGTCATGGTAGAGATAATTCATCCAGCCGATGATCGAGGCATCGACGAAGCGCTGCACGAGGTCGCCCTTGC